>Ga0265798_10004396_pt1 | contig 19477 bp, 18 predicted proteins | sample P3T30metagenome_FD_192430 | JGI IMG/M metagenome (GOLD analysis project Ga0265798, IMG submission 192430) | Plant litter microbial communities from East Loma Ridge, Irvine, California - P3 T30 | ecosystem: Environmental > Terrestrial > Plant litter > Unclassified | place: USA: California... | reverse complement strand
ATCCGGGACCTTGGGGCCTCACAGACTGAGGGCGACTTAGACCTTGCTGTGGTGACATGCCCATTGGCACAGAGCCGTTTGCCAACACTGGATCAACCGATAGTCCACCGAGGACTTGTCGTCTCGCAGCAAGCTGGTGTTCGAGCTGAGGAGCCGCACTTGGATTCCAGTTGGGCCACTTGGGCGGTGTAGCAGTCTGATCTCCAGCTTGTCGGAGGTGCGCTGGTATCATGGTCAGCGTGTGGGCATTCGGCTGCATGGACTGTCCATTCTGCTGCTGCTGTCCGTTCTGCTGCTGCTGTCCGTTCTGCTGTTGCTGTCCAGTATTCTGCGTAGCGTACTGTCCGTGTTGCTGCTGTCCCATATTCCGCCCACCCTGCGGACTCATCTGAGGACTCCCAACCTGCTGCTGTCCAACAACCTGGTCCCCCGGTCGACGCATCTGCGGCGATCCCAATCCATTTGTCGCTCTCAACTTCTGCATTACCTCCTCGCGCACAGTAGGCGGCGGCCGTACCCATCCTCCTTTCAGTAGCGGGTGACGGGGGTAGTGCTGCTGTAACATCCAGAGGAGCTCGTTGCGCACGACGGGCGATACTTTGTGTTTATTGGCAGGATCTCGCGAGCGTACGAATATTGCGTGTAGTTGAGCCTCGCTTATCTCGCTTCCGTTGGCGTGGAGGAATACTCGCCGTTGTTGTTGTTGTTGTTGCTGGAATTGCTGTGGTATCTGCTGTTGCGGCGAGTCGTGCGCCTGTGTCATAGACACGTCCTGTGCCTTCGGAGAACTGTTCATCTTGCCGTATCGTATCGTGTCGTGTCGTCTTTCGTTCGATGTCGCAAAGCACCAAACCACGGCGTAAAATACTACGCCTGCGCGCGCGTCCAAGAATAATACCAAGAAGCGTAAAGCGTCGAGGTTGCGAGCGAGGTGCGAGAAAACAGAAAGTGAGAGGAGATAAGTGCCAAGACTCGTCACGCCGCTTAGCGTCGTCACAGTACCGCAGGTGAAGGAGAGACGAGGTGCGGAGGGGCAGTGACGTGCAGACAGACGAGACGGAAGAAAGCAAAATGATCGCAGTGGAGAAAAATGCCTACTGGTAAGGTGAGATAGCTGCGACGAGAGAGATGGATATGTTGGGCGATGAAAAGACGTGATATACGAACAGACAGGTAGGAAATACTGCGCGCATGCCAACGCGATACGAGGGGTGTACTCAGAAACGGAATGGTTCTGAGGAAAGAGACGAGCCACGAATACAAGATGCTCAATGCTCGCTTTCCCGTCCTTCTACCCACTCTCATGATGCTGTTGTTGTAGTCATACATTTCCACAATCCAGTGCGCTGACCATTCGATCCAGAGCGCCATGATTCCTCCCCTCCCATCATCCCCACCCCCCATCCTCCAGCTATACTCTCTCAAACATACCCTGCCCAACGTCAGCCAATCCCCATCACCCCCTCCCTCCCCAATCATAAAATACCTTTCCGTGCCCCCTGAAAGAAGAACTTAACAATGAAAACCTGCAAACCCGCCATCGTCAAAATAAGCCCACTCTCCATAAGACTGAACTTGAATATACGCCCCTCAGTACTCTTAACAGTGCTGAAGTTGCGATTCTCGCGCGTGCGGAAGTACTTTTGGTTGCGGGAGATGGTGGATAGTTGGGCGCTGAGCTTGAGGATAGATTCTTCGAGGACGGTGGTTTGTTCGGGGGAGGAGCCTTGTTTGGAGGGGATGATGGCACGGGCGGCTTCGTTTTCGACCTATGGGGGGATGTTGTCAGCGAGCGTCCTCGTTGCTCTCCGTGAACAAATGAGTTGGGGGACGGCCTTACAGCAATCTCAAAATCCACCATCTTCTCCGCAAAAGTACTCATCTCATTCCCAAAGCAAAACTTATACTCCCCCGCCTCGTTCGCCGTAAACACAAAGTCGCCCTGCCGCTCCTTCGTACCATCGAGAATTAACTTATCAGCGGGCCCGACAACGGAGTAATCGACGTCGAAAGAGCCGCCAGATTGCACGGCGAAGTAGAAGGCGAGCTTGGTGCCCTTGTGCTCCGTGTGTGCGAAGAAACAGGCCTTTTCGTGCGCTTCGAGGCGGTAGGTTAGGGCGGTGGCGGAGATAGTAGTGAGGAGGGTGAGGAGGAAGAGGAGGGTGCGCATCGTGTGTGTTTGTGCGCCTGACAAGGCGATTTGTGGTTGGGGAAGAGTTGGCGTCGATGTATTTGTGAGGTGGTAAAGTTCCAGCTGTCTTGAACGTACGTTTGTCGGACCTTGGATTCGCCGACGATGCAGGGATGCAGGGGAGTGGGAAAGCGCGGGGGTGGATTGGCCAATAGGGATGGGGCGGGAGGGTGCAGGAACGCCCCACTTCGTTCTTCACCTTCACATGTTGAAGCACCCATGTGTTCAATTTGTAGGTGGTCTTAGTAGTTAATCAATATTCATGCAATGCTACCTACCCTCCCCTTCTCTCCCCTCCAAATCCCAAAACAAAAAAAAATGTCCACGCGTCTATCCCCCTCCCAAACCACGCCGATGCGCCATAGCCATGTCAAACCGCGCCTGATGCTTGCTAATCAACACCAACAACCGCCGCGCAATCCATTCAATAACGATATGTCCACTTTTCATATTCTCTAGCATTGATGATAAAGACGCCCCATCTGCTCCGTATCCTACAAGCCACCCACAATCGAACCGAACCGCGCTTCACTTGATGAAGATGGAGTCGGTCTTGCCCCAGAAGCTCCGGCTCTTGTTGGGGTGGTCTAGGCCGAGAGATACGTCGTCGCGTGAGCCTATCAAATCCCACAGTATGTCGTCTGCAGCGATGTCAGTATGGGTAGTAATTTGGAACGAGCTGTGCATACCGTTCTCCACGTATTCGGGTTTTGATGACTGGCCGCGGGTCACAAGCGCGAATTTGATCTTGTCGAGCTGCTTGCCCTTGATCTTCGTCATGTCTGAGATGCGTTGCTTGGTGTCGGCAAAGGTCTCGCCCTGCTTCATGTTACTATGGTCAAAGTTGAAAATGACTATCATCCTCACCTCTTTCAACGCGATCTGGAATGGAATGCCGTGTGCCTTTGAAGCCTCGCGGTCAAAGTGGAATGCCGATATGGTCTTGGCGGAGTCCTCCTCTGGGTACGGTGCTGCATACAACGTCGTGTACTCGTAGACATTCATAATGCCATATTCCGGTTGCAGCAGCTTGGCGAATTTGTGCATGTTAGACTCAAATACGCGGACGCGCGACATGATCTCGTTGCTGATGCTGGCTTTCTTTTGTAGTGCGCTGAGAAGATCTGCGATCTGGGCGTTCTTAGGTACCATAAGCGTGTACTCCTCCTCTTTGCTGAGTCCTTCGGGTAACCAAGTGATTTTGACTGGCTTCCTCTGCTCCATCTCGACTAGGCTTATGTCCAGAATCTCGTAGAACAACGTGTCGGGTCGTTGTGTCGCGCTAGCAGCGTAGTTGTATGGTCCGGGAAACAAAATGTTGTTCAAAACGGTGTCGACGTTGTACTTGACAGTTGTCTTTGACTTGCCCGTCGTGCTTACTGTCGTAAACCGTATAAAGCTGGGCTCAGTCTTCAAGTATTCGCCAACCTTGCTCGAGAACTGCGCATATGTCATCTTCTTGCTGAGGGTGAGGTTGAAGGAGGGCAAGTCGGTCTCCTCCACTATTGGCTTTGGGACGAACTCCACGTTGATCCTGTTCAGCAGGTAGTCGTAGAAGTCCTTGGCTTCTACATACCCACCTGCAGCAGTGATCTGACTAATCTCCTTGTCGCTGAGCAGGCGCTGCACCGTGAGAATGTCTCCGTCCTGGATTTCGGAGGCTGCGAGCGTCGACTTCGGCTTCATCGATTCGATCATATTCTGCTTGATCTCCTCGGACAGCTTGATCTGCGTGTTGGGTGGCCAGCCCATCACACTTGTGATGGTGGGACCAAGATCGAACACCTTGTCCTGCAACGCGGCGTAAAATGTGCCCACTCCGTAAAGAGTTTGTTGTTCGGCGTCGAAGTGCTTGAGGAAGATCATCAGTGGGCGATTGCTCTGTTGACCCTTGAGATCGACCATCTTTTCACCAAAGACTGGCGCTCCGTTCTCGTCACGCTGCTTGGCGGTTTCTATCCATAGCCTGAACTGCGCTTGCTTGGTCCCGTGTTTGTTTCCAGCCTCCTCAACAGTCATGTCCGGGAACTCCAGCGCGGTGTCCGGTCGCACGGTGCCGTTTTGTCGGTTGACCATGGACCAGGGTCGCAACAACTCTGCGTCGACACCAATGTCCTCGCCCACTGTCTTGGCGAACTCGGCCATTGTTGTGGTTCGAAGGATGCGATACGGCTTCGGGCTTGCCGCTGGCTCTGCGTCGGACTTCCACGGCACGATGTCGAATCCCTGGTAAGCCTTGAAGCTCCCCTCATGTGCGACCACGACGTCCATGTACAAATGGGCCTCTTCGCGCTCCTTCTTCCGGCGCTCCAGTTGCGCAGTCTCTTCGGCGAGCCTTTCAGAGAGATGTTTTGGAGGCTCAACGCCCTCTTCTTCCATGAGTACCTGGTCGAGATGGGTGTCGCGAATGTAGACCAACATGTAGGCGCTCATTGAGCGCTTGGACGACCAGCCGCGTGTGTATGGATTCCGGTGGCCAACATTGCCATTCGCCTGCTGGTAGTCTCCACCAAAGTTCTCTTCCAGTGCTTCCCGAAGTGTGGCTCGCGTGACGCGGTCGTCGTCGAATTTGTAGTAGTGTCCGTCCTTGGTGGGTTTGAGGAATGCGTAGTAGTGGCCGGCGTTGAGGTCTCCGCTGTGCACAAGTACGCCGTGAAGGTGGTACTGCCACGATTGCGACCGGTCGGCGTTGTCTGAGAGATATGGTGAGGCGTCCCAGACTTCGGGGAATTCGTAGCGGTCGTTTACTTTCATCATCGCATCGCGCTGGAAGTCGTACTCGAAGCGCTTGAGCTGGAGGTGCAGGACGGGAGGAAAGCTCTCGAAGATGACGCCCTTCTTCGCATCTTGCAGGCCAAAACCTTCGGCAAAGTACTTGTTCTCGCCGTCCATGGTCTCGACCTGGATGTAGTCCTTGAAGCTGTCGTCGAGGTTCTTGTTCCCGCTGACGTTGAGCTGGATGTCCCAAAAGTCTTCTACTCTTGAGGATTCGTAGTCGACGTTGATGCACGAGATGTACGTCTTCATCTTGCCGACAAACATCTTGGGGAGCGCGCCCTCTGCATCCGTGCCCTTCATCTTCTCGTCGAGCTTGTCCATGAGCACACGCGACAGTTCCTGGACATCTTGCTGCTCGAAGATCTGCTTGGAGTCCCAGCCAAAGGACTGGGTCAGGTTCGTGGTTCCGACGGCGCCCTGGGCAGTCTGCAGCAGGTAGAAGAGGCGCTGGAGGGCGTAGGCGCTGTTATTGCGGTCGGACTCCTCGGAGGTTGGTATTTGGTAGACCGCCTGTATATGAAATCAGCAGGCTCCAACACGGCGACGACAAAGACATACCTTGCGGAAGGCGTTTGTGAAGAACAGCGACTGCAGCAGCGAGTTGAGGTAGCACGTGGCGCCCTGGTTCTTGAGGCCGACCATGCCCGTCTCCTTCTTGGAGTCGTAGCTGAGCAGGTTAGCCATGTAGGCAAGCATGGTGCATGTACTGCACGTACTTGATGAAGTTGTGCCACAGCACGCCGGTGGGGTCCTTGAGCACGCGCATGTAGGCTGTGACATTGGCCCGATTGTCCTCAACCATAGGGCGGTCCCGGCCCTCCCACGAGGTAGCAAACATGCGCCGCAGCTCGGCGAAGCGTGTGAAGCCCCAGTCGCCCTCGTCGGCTGTGAAGCGGTGGGTGGCGGTGTGGGTGAGGTACATGGTCGGGTCCTGCGGATTCCACAGCACGAGCATGAACTGCACGCAGGCGTACCAGTCGTCGGGCATCTGCTTGTCCTCGTAGCCCTGCTCGAGATAGAACGAGGCAAAGTCTACGTTGTTACCGTAGGGGAACATGAGAATGCGCCATGGGTGGCCGCCGCACTCGAACAGCGGGCCATGCTCGCGCCGCGTGAGGGTCCGCCAGTCCTCAATCTTCCATGTGCTGAACGTCTGCGCCGCCGTCTCTTGGTCCGGCAGCTCGGGCATGTGCTTGCTCATAAACGCCTCGAACTCGTCGGCGCGCGGCTCGGGCTCGGCGTTGGCGTCGGCATCGGCGTCGACGTCTACCTCGACCTCGACCTCGTCCATCTGGTCGTCGGTGCTGTCGGGTGTGATGATGGCCACGTCCGCGTCCACGTCCACGTCCTGGCTCTTCTCGTCGTACTCGGAGTCGACGAGCATGTCGCTGTCGATCTGGGGCGCCATGGTCAGCCGGTGCACCTCTTCTGCGACGTCGTCCATGGCGTGTGAAGAGCGTGTGGTGGGCGGGCTTACCTGGTCCATACTGCGATTCTGTCTATGGCGGGCGCGGGTGGCGGCGGGGCAGCAACAGCAAACACGGCAAGAGCGTGCGTGTGAGACAGCTGCAGCTTCAATAGCACCTCTCTACTCTGCGCAGACTCACGATGCGCGCCGGTCGCCGAGGGAGAGTAGACAGTCAAGTACCAGGTAGTTACGGGTCTGCAGCACAAGCCCGGGTAAGAATAAGTGCCTCGCTACCAGGTGGCGGTACAATGACGAACGAATGAGGACCGTTGACCCATGCACAACCACCGCCGGGAGAGCTTATTTCTGCTTCACGGCGCACAGGGAGGGTTTGAGGATGTGTCTATCAGCGCACATGCAGGCTGCAGCTTGTGTGAGGCGCTTGGCGGCGGGCTGCGTGGACTGCCTGTGGATTGGACCTGAAGCTCGCTGGCGACGTCATTCGCTTGCGCAAACCTCTAAAAATGCCTAGCCAGCGTGCGCTACCAAACGCGCTCTCTCTGTTTGCGCGTGTTCTTTTTGGCACATTCACCAATAGCATCATTTGGTCCTGTGGTTGGTACGGTCGAGCTGCGGTAATCGGAGCTGCACGCACTGGTCGCGTGGATACGAAGTAGATTCAATATGCATTGACGCTTCCCCTCCTTCGCATCCTAACTTTTGACTGCAATGAACATTGGGAGGAGAAGCCTCTGGGCTTGCGCGCGAATACGTTCCAGCTTCACCAGACCTACACTTCAGACTTCAACCTTCACACGTGAAAGTCGTCGCGTGCACGCGGCTGCAGTAGCTCCAGCATGGAAGCCGTCTTCGGCCCTCGACGAGTAAGACTATGCGCAGCATGACTTGGATCCGGTATTGACAACCGATTTCAGATGGGTGAAGCGTGAAGCCAGGCCGATCAGCTTGCGCCAGCTCACCTTTTTCGGAAGGACGCTCACAGAGTCCCGTCTGCTCGACTCCGCAAATTACTGTCGACTAGAGCTTCCCACCAGGTATATACGATTCGAAATGTGATCGAAACTTCGTCCTGACCGCACACAGACTCGCGCATCGTTTGCGCGACATTCAGACGCTGCCTTATGTAGTGGTCGCGAACCCACATCTTGCCCACGTATACGAGTCGTACCTCCGAGCTTTCGAACGCTTCCGCAGAGTCCCCGAGATAAAGTCTCTCGAGGATAATGAGACGTACTGCAAGGTGCTGGAGGAAACCCTCACCGAGCATGCGACTGTAATACCACGCCTCGCGACCGGAGTGCTGGAAGTTCGGGGACTCATGAAGCCGGAGGAGACTGACAAGTTCATGACCACCATGTTGAGATCAGTATGCTTATTCGGCTTGAGATGGAGGGCTATTGCTGATACAGATAGCGCATCTCACGACGGGTCATTGCAGAACAGCACCTTGCGCTGACCGAGACCTTCAACTCGCCCTGGCACTTTCCAAACGCCCAGTTGCTGCACGACCAAGAAGCCGTCGGTGAAATCTTCCTGCGATGCAACGCAAGAGAAATCGTCGAAGACTGCGGCAAAACCACACAAGATCTCATCCGCCGTGCATACGGTCCAAACGCCCAAATCCCAGAGATCAAAGTATACGGCCACCTCGAAGCAACCTTCCCGTACATTCTCAGCCACCTAGAATACATCATCGGCGAACTCCTACGAAACTCAATCCAAGCCGTCATCGAGCAGCGCACGTCAAAAGACGCCAAGCCTCCACCAATCGAAGTCCTCATCTGCGAGACTTCACAGCACGTGATCATTCGCATATCGGATCAGGGCGGCGGAATACCAAACGAAGTACTGCCGTACCTCTGGAGCTTCAGCAAAGGACCTCGTCGCGAGAAGCGGATGAAGGCCCTGGCTCGCGTACCTAAGCTCGTAGGTAAGATGCAGGATGTTAACGTGCTGCCGGACGAGAACCTCTCTGCAGATCTCCAGGAGAAGCTGGGTACGAGGTCGAAGCACGGGGATGCAGGCGTGCACCACGGGTCGCTGTCTTCGCTCACGGGACGTGCTCCTGACTTACGCTTAGGCATTGGGCTGCCAATGTCGAGACTGTATTCCGGTATGTTTGCAAGGTAGGAGGAAATACGTCCGCTAATGTCAGAGTAGAATACTGGGCTGGGTCGCTGGAGATACACAGTCTGGAGGGCTACGGCGTCGATGCCTTCCTCCAGATTTCGAAGCTGGGAAACAAAAATGAACGGCTGACTACCAGGGCTTCCATGGACGCTATCTGAACAGCGACTTACCATTGGCCATAAAATGACGGAAGCCGCGTCGCCTGCGTCGCTGCTACCGTGGTTCAACGATGTTAGCGCAGACGCACCTTCTGAGATTCCAGAAGTCACGCCCGTCTATTCGCCGTCCCACCCCTCTTACACCACCTGCCACCTGTAATCTCAGGCAGTCAACGTATCGCTCAGCAGCATTGGTAGCACCAGTATTCAATATGCATCCAATGGACGACTTCATCGCAATTGTGGGTGGGAAAGTACTGAAACGCAACAAACTTCGCTAACACACTGTAGCCGGGCCTCCAGTGCGCATTTGCGACCGTAAGCGGCGCCTCCGGACATGCTCATCCTCAGGCAGCAGTAGCACTCGATGAGACGAGGAACATAACTGAGGTACTGGCCGAACTCATCTCCAAGGTGCCTATGAGCATCAGCTTGCGCAAAATCACTGGCGATGCCTCACCATGCGGGCCTGTGATGCCTCGTGTGCGACGCTCGTCGATCACCAATGAGCCGGTGCAGCACCTCGACATTGTGTCGTGCTGGAAAGGGCTCTCGCACCAGCAGGCGCTTGAGATCGATAAGTGGGAGCAGGCCTTCGAGCAGTGTATTGCGTGAGTCCATGCTATCGCGATCAGTTTCGAATCCAGCTCCGGCTCATCCACCTATCATAGATCGCAGATGAAGCAGAGCATGCGACGAAACCTCGTCGAGCTTCTGGAGGCGCGATATGCTGGTGAGCCTGACACTCATCACAGACACACTGGTGAACCTCGACTGAAGTGATTCAGATCCCACGAATGAGTCCCTCCTCGTATACCGCTTAATCGAGATCATCTTGAAGACTCAATCAAACGAGATGGTCTTGACAATGCCGAAGCTCGTTCACGACATGATCAACAGCCTCTACCGTCGATGGCCTAGCGATGCTACTGGGCGTCATCTTGCTTGGTCGTTGTCCTCGGGAAATCTACCGAACTTCGTCTTCAACTTCGTCGGCACACACGATTGCGTCTTCTACGGACCCGAGGATCCCGCCACACCTCGCGTATCGTTCAAGGTTTCTCCAAGCTACAGGGAGGGAATCCTGACTTTGTCTGTGGAACCCAAGTGGTATCTCGTCAGCACGACGTTCCCCAGCCTCCCTGTTCGGTTGTCGTACGGTGAGATGTATCGCATTGCCCCGCAGATCAATTACGCTTGTCTCGGAGACGACGCTCAAGGCTTCTCATCCTACACGCACAACGTTGAGTACTCATTGCCAAACTCAACGCTGCTAATGCAGTGGGACTTTAACAACGGATGCTTCCACGCACCCGTCACACACAATTCTCAGGTAGGCTCCCAAACCGTTCGAGAGGCGCGTGCAGTAAACTGACTATCTTGCAGCTCGAGCACAATTCTACCATCCAGACTCTGCTGTGTACCAAGATCACGACGCCATTCCATGATGGCGTCCGGTTCGAACGAATGTCTCGATACCATCTCAAACTCGAGGTCAATGATGCAGTTCTACCCAGCCAGCGGCACCGTCGTAATTCGTCGATGCAAATCTCGAGCTGGGAGGAAGAGAATCTGGTGCACACTCTCCGTCACCATTTCGACACGTCCGCAAAGTCCAATGACATTGAAGACCTCTACGCTAACGCTCCGTACCTGGAGAGCATGATGGGCTCATCCTGTGGACGGCCGCGTATCAGGCATCAAACGCGTGACGGGACACGCATCATCAGGGCGTTTGCGTCGGACCGGCCGGTAGACTTCGAGGTCTCTGGCCGCGTTCAGCCAATACATCACGAGTCAAGCTACCCGGAGTTAGGCTACGCCGCAGACAAGGTACAGGCTATATCGCCAAGCAAACGCAAAGCCTCGGTGCCCATCATTTCGTCCCCTACAGACAGCGACTCCTCGCTTGCCAAATTCGATCACCATGACCTCGACAAGCGCCGTAAGGTCGGTCAGGATTGCAACGACAGCGCATCGGCTATGTGGGACGCACCCGAGACAGCACACGGAAAGGAACGCGTGGTATCCTCGGCGTCTGACATTCTCTACGCTCATATTGGCAACATGATGACCAGCCCCGTTGTCCAAGTACAGAACTCAGGCGCGACTATGGAAGTTACCTGGTTTGGAAAGGTCGATAGCCACAAGGACTCCGTGCCGCCTGGATCTCGTGCTGCAACCATCGCAGGTCCCAGTCAGACCACGTCTCCATGGTACATTCACGCCGACTCTTCTCCCGTCGACAGCGCCGCGCCCTCGTCGCCAGCAAATTACGCCCTAGAACCCCCGACCCAGCACGAGATTCAGCGCAATTACATTGAGTTTCTGGAGCTCAAGAAGCGCAGGGAAGCGGATAGGGCGTATTATACGGCGACGATACCGGGGTTCGATGGGGTGGTTAGTCCGACGGATGAGGGGGATGAGGCGTTTGAGAGGGCGTTCTTGGAGGGGGATAGTGAGGGGGAGGATGGGGATGGGGATGAGGAGGGGGAGTTTGGGGTTTGGGGATGAGGGGGTTGGGGTGTAGGATGGGAGGTATATGAAGGGAGGTGGTGTGTTTGGGTAAGGAGTTTATATTGTCAAGGATAATGGTTAGTAGGTGTACGTATTCATTTTTCACTACAAACAGCGGTTTTAAACACGTGTGAAGGGCGTTTGACGTCGGTCACGATCACTGCCTACTCCGGAGCGCGTCGAGGATTCCGGACCATATGTGGTTCCGTGGGTGTTTGTGGATATGCACGACGCGCATGTGAACGTATGTCCTGCGGAGGAATGTGCGATGGAACGTGGATGGAGTGTGCGGGAATAGAGATAAGGATGGCGGAGGGTAGATTGAGCGGTGAAAGTTATGTAGGTGAGTTTAACGTATCGTCTCAACAATAACATACTTGGTGTATCATAAAAACAAAACCCACCCCCATTTAAAATCTCCTCACTCACTCCACCTCCAACCTCAAAGCATCATACTGCACATACACACTCTCCGGTAACACCGCACTCTCCCCCGCCGTCCCATTGACCGGCAATGCCAACACAACCTCATTCCTCCCCGCCCCCAACACCCCACTCCCAAAAACCCACTTCCTCCCCAACGCATAACACGCAGCCTGACTCCTAACCGCACAACTACTACTCTTCTCACTCGGAATTACCCACGACTCGAGCGCATGTCCATTTACCGTGACACTGAGCGGTAGATTGGCCCAGGGCTTGTCGTCTGCGCGATCGAGGTTACCGGCTGAGGTTTTGGCGCCGGCGAGGAGGATGGTTAGTGTTGCGGTGGACATATTGGCGAGTTGGGGGTTGGTGAGGTCGAAGGTTAGGGTCCAGTTGGATATATTGGTGGAGTAGGGGGTGGGGCGCAGGGAGTTTGCTTTGCCGCCGAAGACGCTCCAGTGGACGTAGTCTGTTGAACAAACTCGTTAGTCGTTTCTTGTTCGTTATTCTTCGGATGGCTGTTGTGGGACTTACTCATGTCGCGAAGGGACGATGTCCCAACGTGATACTTCACGCCGTTCGGGAAATCGGTGGGGAAATCGTGGACGGCCCAGTATAAGCGGTACTGACGCGGCTGAAGCGGGTGCGTCAGATCCTTCTCGTTGCCGTGGCGGAACTCGCCGCTGCTTTTGTCTGGTGTGCCGATGCGCCAGAGCTCGGTGCCTGCGCTTTCGGGTGTCCAGGTAGCGCTCGTAGTCGCAGTAGATCCTGCTTTGACTACGATACCATCCTGTTCGTACTGGCCGAAGATGCCATCCGCGTAGATGGTCAAGCGGTAGGTGCCGGCCTTGACTGAAGGGATGGTGACACTGCCCGAGGGAGAAATGTCGGCCCAGTACTGGTAGGCTGTGCCGTCTTTGTTGTTGTCTTGAAAATCGGAGCCATTTAGGGATAGGACTGCTAATGGACGCGTTGCGCCCTTGGGTAGAGAGATCTTGGCTCTGAATGTTCCGCGGCCGCTTGAGGGCACTAGATTCGGGACATGGGCTGTGAGGGAGTCGTAGAATGAAGTCCAGTTGTTGGAAGCGACGCTCTCTGCATCTTTACGCAATAGCTGAAGGGAGGTTCCTTTGCTACCTTTGTTGAAGTAGTAGAATTGCTGCCGCATCAGTTAGCTTGTCTCTTGTAGAGGGAACAACTCGCATACTGGTCCGAAAGTACGGTCGAATCCGTTCAACGTCTCCGGAACCCCATTGCCATGATGGTTCGAGATCAAGTAGTTGTACACGATACCGTCAACGGTAAGGTCTGAGTGAGTCGGACCATTGAAATACGTGTCCTTGGTTGTCATGAGCAGCCACGCTCCATATGTTGTTCCGTCACTGCTCTTGCTTCCATCGCCGTACATCCCATGTACCTTTAGATCCCGCCACTCTTCAGAGAACATGTATTTAGTGAAGTAGTCTGACATCTGCTGGACATATGGGTCGCCAGTTTTGTTGCCAACATACCAGGTCGCATCTTGTACAACAGGCGCACCACTCAAGTCCGGGAGAGGCGCATACATGTCGGCACTGGACGAAAGATGCGTCCAAACAGATGCAGTAGGCCTGAACAACTGCCGCATTTCGCCCAAGTCACCGCCGCTTGGGATCGTACTGTTGCTGTACTTTGCACGCGAAAACACATGCAAGCCAGTCTCGCCATCGCGTAGGAACCAGTATTGTTCCAGTATCTTCCCGGCTTTATCCTGGCTCATCACGGCCCCGGCGTAGCTTTTATTTGCCCGGTCGGTTCCAGTGAAGAGCTGGTAGTTGGCACCGCTCCCGGGTGCCCAGAAACCGTCCCATTGCACATCCAGGTACGGTCCGCGTCCAGTGCCGAGTAAGTTCTGCCCATCAAGTGAAAGTTTGGAGACAGAGCCAGAGCTCTTGGCTACAGCGAAGGACAGGCGGTCGTTGGAGATGTTGATTGTGCTGTTGTCCTCGGAAGATTTGATGGCGGCCGATACGATCGAAGCCCAGAACGGGAGTGCGAACAGGACGTGGAGCCGTGGCATGGCGAAAATGTAGAGGACGAGACTGGTCCCATATGATCGGCCCTGTGGCATTTATATTCGTGCGATATGATAGCTCAAGGATCAAGGATAAGATAGTCCTCCAGTTCGGTCCCAGAAGTTCCGATACTTCAGTATCGGATTGGTACGTATGTACCTACGAATTGTACCCATGCTGAACCACTCCATGATCCTGAGCTTCTCGTAGATCTTCCTTGATTCCCCAATAGATGATACTCGTTTCGACGACCCTCGGGCCTTGCTACACCGAAAAGCGATAGTGCGGAATATGCACAGGTGTATGCCACGAATAGAAGTGTTCCCGCATCGAACAGGATGACAATCTAACAGAATGCGGCTAAGATGTCGGTCGTCATCTGGATCTCGTGCGGAGGAGAGAGAGCGAGAGCTTTAAGTAGTGTGGGGCGCGGGGAGAGACTAAAAAGGTTAGCGCAACCTGGGGTAATTGGAGGAGCAGAATCTTTGCAGTGCCCAAAACACATCAGATGTTCAATATGGACACGATCGAGGACGCACGTCGGTATGAGTATCATACGGACGCAACAGTCGTTACCGCGTCGGGCAAGCTCGATGCACGCCCCCAGTACAACCAACGCGAAACGAACGCGCCCCGGTTTGTGCCTGTCGCCATCGTCAATGATGTATTTCTTCCTTCTTTGCAACCCGCTTGAGTCCTTCCTTCATTTCTTTCTGTCGCGGAAACGCGTTCATAAGACCTCACAACGTCACATGCATCGCTTTCGCAGGGCCATTTGAGTGACAAGAACGTCTTGCTCGCATGCACGCATTCATTAGCTCAAGAGTGGCTCGTTGGTCTCCATTAGATCCAACGCTCTACGCTGCCATCATTCGAAGTACGAGGCTGGTGTTTTCGTAAAACAAGCGAGCAGCAATCTTGATGAGCCACATACGTCCATGGTCGCAGCAGGCCACGGCACGTTGATTGTGAAATCGGTCAGCAAAGCATCCTCGAGAGGTGCGGCGTGTCCAACCATCGTCAAGGTTGACCGACTCGCTTGAACCTGACCTGAGTTCTCAACTCGCTTACGTCCTTCGCGCTCAATCGGCTTTGATACCCCGTGATCTCCAATATTTTGACTGTGGAATTTTCCAGCCAAGAACGCGCACAGTCTTAGGATACAGTTGTCTCTGTCAAGACGGACAGTCACCGCGGATTACAAGTCGTCCTTCAATACAGGTGTTCAAAGGTATTGAAGATAAAGAAGAGATAAGGCGTCGAGCTTGGTGAGCATTTGCGGGGATGTACAGGGGTGTACGAAGGAATTGAACGCCCAGTGTCAGCATACCCAAATTCACCCCACTGCAGCCTCTGCAAAGGATCGTGACCCTTGATTATGCTTACATGTCTTGCATACAACAACAATATCATTTGCGGCACAGTTGACAGTATATCAGCACTGAACAGCGCGGCGCATTCATCTTTATTACGTTGCTCCACTCTAGCTTTGCCTTCACAATGCTGGGACTTGCGGATATGACCCCGACGCGCCAGCTGGTGCTCTCGTTCTGTTCTTTTGTAAGTCAATTCCGCTTTGACCAAGACACTGACATGTACTAATTTGTTCAGCCACTTGCTTACGTTGTCTTCCGAACTTTGTACAATCTTTTTGCACATCCTCTTGCTAAATTCCCGGGGCCTAGACTACGCGGCGCTTTCTTCTTTCCGCGATACTTCGAGATATACTCTGGCGATGAACCGCAAAAGTGGCACAAGCTCCATGTCAAATACGGCGACATTGTGCGAGTTGCGCCGGACACGATATCGATGATCAAACCAGATGCGTGGCGAGGTGGGTGGCACGGAAGCCCGTTTGTACAAAGACGTCTTCTAACGTACCTTGTTAGACATCTATGGCCACGGAAACACAGCTCCAATGGCCAAATGCACTGAGTTCTACTGGCGTGGCAGTGCTGAAACTCCTGATATCGTCGGTAAGTGGTTCTTCTAGGCACACGTGAGCAGCTTTCATGCTAATGACTACCAGCCGGAAATGATGAAGACCATGCACGCATTCGCCGATTATTGAATCATGCATTCTCCGAGCAAGCTCTTCGAAGCCAAGAAGATATCATCAACTCATACATCAGCCTTTTGATCGAAAAGCTCAAGGTTCGTGCACGTTCAGGAAGTTCAGTAGATATGATGCAGTACCTCACGTTTACAACTTTCGACATCACCGGTGATCTATCTTTCGATCAGTCCTTTGGCTCTCTCGAGTCTGAGGAGTATAACAAATGGATCACAAACATCTTTGATATGCTGCGCGTGGCCAGCATCATGCGCGTCATGACTGCGTACGGACTACCGGTCATAAAAATCATCGACAGTGTTCCAGCTCTGGCGAGAGCAAGAGATGCGCATGACGACTACACAAAGGAAAAGACGCGTACGAGGCTTGAGAAGAAGACCGACCGAAAAGACTTCATCAGGTAGGGGATCGGTTTCCTCAATTTGGCGTCTTATGGCCCATGCTGACAACGATCAAGCTACGTCCTGAGGCACAACAACGAGCGAGGCATGAGCCATCCAGAGATCGAGCTCCTTGGTAGTACTCTTGTCATGGCCGGAAGTGAAACCTCAGCCACCCTCCTCAGCGGCGCAATATACTACCTGCTCAAGAACCCTACCTGGCTCGAGAAGCTACAGGCTGAAGTCCGCGGTGCTTTCCCCGAGGACGCCCAGATCACGTTCACCAACACCGCTCACCTCAAGCTGCTGAACGCAGTCATCTACGAGACATTTCGGCTGTATCCACCCGTTCCCGGTGCTCTACCACGGGTGGTGCCCAAGAACGGCGCTACCGTCGCAGGCACTGCGTTCCCACCAGACACCAAAATCGGCATCCCGCAGTATGCTGCGTACCGCTCTAAGCGCAATTTCACGGACCCGGAGACGTTCGCGCCGGACCGCTTCATGGACAACGAGGCATATGCGCAGGACAAACGCTCGATCATGCAACCCTTTTCAGTGGGTCCTAGGAACTGCATTGGTCAAAGTCTCGCATGGGCGGAAATGCGGACGATCTTGAGTAGGCTGGTGTGGAACTTCGATATGAAACTTGTTGATCCAAACGAGGCTTGGGAGAAACAGAAGACGTTTGTGCTGTGGGACAAGTCAAGCTTAATGGTGAAGCTTCAAGTGCGAAAGGGAGCAGAGTAGGTTAGACGGGCGTTGGTGACATTGTTCAGTTATAGGGAGCCGAATCGACCGAGGAACTACTAACGAATAATCTCAATTGCTTCCTCATCAGTTTTGTGAAACACGGAGACTGAAGACGTTATTGGCGCTTCGACGTAAATCCGAAAGAAGGCAGGTGGCTGTGACGGTAATGATCATCATGCCATGGCCCAGTTGATTTTGCGAGGGAGCGAGCAGCGAGAGTGCGCGGAGTATGACATCGTCGTCGTCTCACATCTTTTAAAGTTCAGATTGGGTGTCGTTTCGACAGCTGCAAGCCTCACAACACTGATGGACCAGGACATATCTCCTTACTTTGGCGGTTCAACCCGCTGACCGTAAGCGTGGCGCTCGGTGCATGCTCATTCGCTTGGTGCTGATTAGGTAGATGAGCTCGGGATCGAGGCGGTCACTATATCTTTCAAGTATTGGAGAAACGCATATGAGCGATGTTGTTTTGGCTGAATTGAGAGAGTTCTACTGAGTTCCGAGCTACATAAATGACTACAGAAGTGGCAGGACGAAAAGAAGCGGCAGAAGCTAAAAACGCTACAAGAAGAGAAAACGACCTGCTGGTTGAAATGGAGGCCAAGTGACCGGGGTTGTGCTGAGCGTGAGAATGTGGCGCTTTGCACGCGATAAGAAGCTGTCAAAGCCGATGCGATGACTGTACTCATGTCCGACTTTCGAAGACAAGTCAAAGAACCCGTTTCGTGCCTGCTTGTCTTCCCATCATCTATCCTTACGGCACGCTCTTCAAGTCCCGACCGATTCCACCTGCCCAACAGTTCGGCCGCGGTCCAAGCAATCGTGGGGACCGTGCCAGAGCTTCCAGCTCGCTTGGTTCAGCAAGTCGCCATCCGTTCTCACTGAAGATGCCTGTCTCGCCAACAAGTTTGTTCTCGCTCACTAGATGATAGAATCCAGAGTACGATGTTAACATGTTTGGAACGCCGAAGCTGTTTCCCAGATAGCTGTGACCTGTATCATAGCGATGACCGTAGAGTGGGATACCGGTTGCATGCGTTGACCGCCTACAGTCCCAGGCGATCGTGATTCGTTTGGTCTTGAGGAGCTGGGTGCGGGTATTCGGCGGAGAGTTGCTAAGATGACGTTGTGTCACGAGCTCCGACAGCAGTCCGTTTGGTGAAGGCTCCACAGAATAGCAGTCACGGCGGCAAATCTCCAGATCACGCCTATCGTGGTAGGCTGCGTCCTTGATGGTCGCCGATAGCCAGTCTAGCGGCTGTTGCAAGTGGAAGTGCCCATTCCGGTGAAGATTGAGATTATGTCGTATGCTGTATGTGTCGGGACCGTCAGTTATGACAATTGAAACAATGTCGAAAGGCTGTACAAAGATCGGGTGGAACATCAGAAAGATGCTGGAGGTGGCCTTGATGAGCACCATCTCTGAGCACATCATCTGCGCAAGCGAGGATGGCACGTGGATCAACACCGTCGTCAATTGCTTGAAGATGCTGGGCGGGAGTGGTCGTGGTATGGTAGCCTTGTGCGAAGTCTTCTCGAAGAACTCGTCCTCGATAGCTCGAAGGTAGCTGCCGTGTTGTTTGACCGAGGCCGCGCGGATCTCTTCGAGGGCCGAGGAGCATGACATTGCGAAGCCGACATTCGTCTGGCTCAGACGTGGCATGTCCAAGTACTCGTAGACCATGTATCGGGTGTCGTAGTCCAAGAATGCATCAAAGTTGGAGTCGGGACGCTGCGCTTTGCTTGCGCCATGGGACTTGCCCGAGGCCCGCGCGCTAGAAGCTCGTGTGTTCATGAGAAGAAGTATGTATGTGTGGTGATTCGAAGGTGTGGTGTCGAAGTTGAACTTTGAGTATTGATAGACTGGAAGCAGTCGGCGGAAGAACAAGTACCCGATGGTGGCTGTAGTGAAAGCTTCAGCAGCGCAGTGAACGGCGCATGACATAGCGGCGCTGCACCTGAATCGTTGTGAGTTCTCGAAATTACTTAGCAGCAGTGGTTCTCTGCATGTGTTTTGCTGCATGTATGCTCATTCACCGGGTTCACTGCCTAATGCTGCTCACTGAGCAAGTACCTAAAAAAACTTGGCCCTTCATCGGCCTCCAGAGTTCGTGCTGAATGCCCCATTGCCTCTAATGCAAGGGAGTATGTACTAGCGGTTGCTCTACTCGATCCGTAAGCTTATTATCAAGACCCAGCTTCTATGTTACTATCCACCTCTTTCCCCACTTGCAAGTCCACGGAAAATATTCCTCGGTCTCCGGTTCATCACTACACTTTTATCATCCGCGCAAGCACAGCATACAGCTCGTTCCACAATGATTGTTTCCCGATACATAACCTCACTTCATCCGAGAATCAGACGTAATTTCCGCACTGCCAATCACTTGTAAGCAACAACTCGAGGCAATGATGAAGGTGAAGCAGAGCAAGACGTGCACAAAATGTTTATTATGAAAGAGTACATCTTGACAATCAACCCCTGTATTAGCTCTCAGAGAGCAACCCATTCCCGGCCGTCGCAATTTAATCCCCCCCAACTCCCCCTCTCCCAAGTTCAACTTGTCCAAAACCAACTCGCTCC
>Ga0265798_10004391_pt1 | contig 19484 bp, 17 predicted proteins | sample P3T30metagenome_FD_192430 | JGI IMG/M metagenome (GOLD analysis project Ga0265798, IMG submission 192430) | Plant litter microbial communities from East Loma Ridge, Irvine, California - P3 T30 | ecosystem: Environmental > Terrestrial > Plant litter > Unclassified | place: USA: California... | reverse complement strand
GTGGTCAGCGCCGTCGAGGATCCGGATGCCCGGGTGGCCGGGCGCGGCCACGCGCGGCTGCGGGCTGCCGGCGTCGCGGTCGAGACCGGGCTGATGCGGGATCTCGCGGCCCGCGACCATATCGGCCACATCACCCGGGTGACCCGCGGCCGGCCGGCGGTGCACCTGAAGCTCGCCCGCACCCGCGACGGCTTCTGCGCGAGCGCCGGCCCGGAGCGGCTGCGGATCACCGGCCCGGTGGCCGACGGCGCGGTGCATCTCTGGCGGGCGCATGCCGACGCGATCCTGATCGGCATCGGCACCGCCCGGGCGGACGACCCGTCCCTCACGGTGCGGCTGCCGGGCCTGGGCACCCGCTCGCCCCTGCGGATCGTGATCGATTCGCACCTGATGCTCTCGCCCGCCAGCGTGCTGGCCCGGACCGCCCGGGACACCGCCGCGCTGGTCCTCACCACCCGCTCGGCCCCCGCCCATGCCCGCCGGGCCCTGGAGGCACTGGGCGTCGAGATCGCCATCCTGCCGGCGGATGTCACGGGCCGCGTCGAGTTGCCGACCGCGCTGGCGCATCTCGGGGAGCGCGGTTTGACGCGCCTGTGCAGCGAGGGCGGCCCACGCCTTGCCGATGCCCTGGCGCGGGCCGATCTGATCGAGGCCTGCACGCTGGTCACGGGACCGGACGAACTCGGCCCGGCGGGCGGCCTGAAGGCGCTCGGCCCGGATCTGAGCGACGCTTTGGCGAGCGAAAGATTCACGCTGGCCGAGCGGCTGCAGCTCGGCCCCGACGAGGCCGCCACCTACGAGAGGATGTCGTAAAACAATGTTCACCGGTCTCGTCAGCGACGTCGGCACCATCGTCTCGATCGCGGGCGAAGGCGACCTGCGCCGGATCGCGATCCGCGCCTCCTACGACCCGTCCACCATCGCGCTTGGCGCCTCGATCGCGTGCTCGGGCCCGTGCCTGACGGCGGTCTCGGTGGAGCCGGATGCGGGCGGCTGCGTCTTCGCGGTGGATGCCGCCGCCGAGACCCTGGCCCGCACCACGGTCGGCCGCTGGACGGCGGGGGCGCGCATCAACCTAGAACGCTCCCTCAAGATCGGCGACGAGCTCGGTGGCCACCTGGTCACCGGCCATGTCGACGGCGTCGCCGAAATCCTGGAGCGGGAGAGCGTCACGGCCGGCGCCTGGGGACCGAGCGACCGCTTCACCCTGCGCGCCCCGGCGGGCCTGTCGCGCTTCATCGCCGAGAAGGGCTCGGTCTGCCTCGACGGCACCTCGCTCACGGTGAACAGCGTGGACGGCGACGTCTTCTCGGTGCTGCTGATCCCCCACACCCTCCAGGTCACCACCTGGGGGGAGCGGCGCGCCGGCGACAAGCTGAACCTGGAGGTCGACCTGATCGCCCGCTACGCCGCCCGGCTCACCGAGGCGCGGCCGGGGGCCTAACCGCGGGCACGGTACATGACAGGGTCCGGCTTGATCTTGATCGACGCTCATCCAGCCCACCGCCCTCATCCTGAGGTGTGAGCGAAGCGAGCCTCGAAGGAGCCCTCCAGGGATCGCGAGCAGACTGGAGGGCTCCTTCGAGGGCGCCGCTGCGCGTCGCCACCTCAGGATGAGGGGTGAGAGTTGGACGGGCGTTGATCAGGACCGGACCGACGTTTGAGTCCGCTCCGCCGACTGCCCTGCCAAGACAGCGTCATCATGCTCTAGCGCGGCGGGATCGCGTAGGTCCCGGTGGCGTGGCAGACGAGGGCGTCGCTGCCGGGCGCGGTGATCCCGACCTCGCCCACCGCCAGCCGCCGCCCGAGCTTGAGCAGGCGGCATTCGGCCACGAGGTCTCCCGGGGCGGGCTTGCGCAGGAAGTTGAAGGTCAGGCTCGTGGTCACCGCCAGGGCGACCGGGCCGATATTGGCGAGGATCGCCGCGTAGAGCGCGTAATCGGCCAGCGCCATCATGGCCGGCCCCGACACCGTGCCCCCCGGCCGCAGGAAGCGTTCCTGCCCCTCCATCCGCATCCGCGCCGTGAGCGGCCCCACCGCCTCGAGATGGAAGGCGCGCCCGCCCGCCTGCATCTGCGGGAATTCGCGGTCGAGGAAGTTGTTGGTTTCTTCGAGGGTGAGGATCGGGGCGTTCATGCCTGCTTGCAGCATGGGGTGGGGGGCCGGGGCAATCCAGTCAGGGCGCTCAATCCACCTGAAGTCGCGGCGAGCCCGATCTACTTCAGCGTGCCTGGTAAAACAGTTCAGAATGAACCGCCTTGTCATTCCGGGGCGCCGCAGGCGAGCCCGGAATCCAGATCCGCTGTCGGTGCAGGACCTTGGAACTGTCGGCGGTTATGGATCCCGGGTTCCGCTACGCGGCCCCGGGATGACAAAGTGGATGTTTAACCGGCCGTGCGAGCTGTAGGCCTTTGGACGATCACTCTTCAAGCAACCGTTGCCGTGCCGCCAAGAGGCATGCCCGCGATGGCAGCGGGTCCACTGGTCAAAAAAAGATCGGCCGCGCGCTGGCGCTGATCTCGCCCAGCACCGTGCCGGTGGCGGGCTCGACCTCCTTGAGGACCACGTCGTAGCCCCACAGGTCGGCAAGGTGCTGGAGCACTCGCTTGGCGTCGTCCTTCTGCAGGGTGATCTTGTTGAGCGCCTTGTGGTGCAGGATCAGCCGGCGGTCGCCCTCCAGGTCCACGTCCACCACCTCGATATCGGGATCGAGCCAGGCGACGTCGTACTGGCGGGCGAAGGAGCGGCGCATCTTGCGGTAGCCGCGCTCGTCGTGGATCGCCTCGACGCGCAGTTCCGGCTCGTCGGGGTCGTCGACCACGTGGAACAGGCGCAGGTCGCGCATCAGCTTGGGCGACAGGAACTGCTGGATGAAGCTCTCGTCGCGGTAATTCGCCCAGCAATCGCGCAGCACCGCCATGGCGTCGCCGGTGCCGGCGATGTCGGGGAACCACGCCCGGTCCTCCTGGGTCGGCTGCTCCACGATGCGGGCGATGTCCTGCATCATCGCGAAGCCGATCGCGTACGGGTTGTGGCCGCCATAGGAGCGGTCGTCGTAGGTCGGCTGCCGGATCACGTTGGTGTGCGATTGCAGGAATTCGAGGTAGGCCGCCTCGGTGATCAGCCCCTTCTCGGACAGGGAATTCATGATCCGGTAGTGGCTGTAGGTCGCGCAGCCCTCGTTCATCACCTTGGTCTGGCGCTGCGGATAGAAGTACTGCGCCACCAGGCGGACGATGCGCAGGATCTCGCGCTGCCAGGGGCGCAGCCGCGGCGCGACCTTCTCCAAAAAGTACAGAATGTTTTCCTGGGGCAGTTCGAGCAGGGCCTTGCGCCGCTCGGCGGCCGCGTCGGAGCGCACGGCCCCGGTCTTCTGCGGCAGGGTCCGCCACAGATCGTTGTAGATCTGCTCGCCGTGCTCGACCCGCTCGCGCTCGCGGCGCTGCTCGGAGGCGAGGTCCGGCCGCTTCTTGCGCGGGTAGCGGTGGACGCCCTGGCTCATCAGCGCGTGGGCGGCGTCGAGCACCTGCTCCACCGCCTGGTGGCCGTAGCGCTCCTCGCAGCGGGCGATGAAGCTTTTCGCGAAATCCAGATAATCCAGGATGCCTTCCGCGTCGGTCCACTGCCGGAACAAATAATTGTTCTTGAAGAAGTGGTTATGGCCGAAGGCGGCGTGCGCGATCACCAGCGTCTGCATCGTCGCCGTGTTCTCCTCCATCACGTAGGAGATGCACGGGTCCGAGTTGATGACGATCTCGTAGGCGAGCCCCATCAGGCCGCGCCGGTAGCCGGCCTCGTGCTGGGCGAAGTGCTTGCCGAACGACCAGTGCTTGTAGAACAACGGCATGCCGATCGACGCGTAGGCGTCGAGCATCTGCTCGGCCGTGATGATCTCGATCTGGTTCGGGTACCAGGACAGCCCGAGTTCCGGCCCGGCGATGCCCTCGCAGGCGTCGTGGATGCGCCGGATCGTGTCGAAGTCCCAGTCGTTGCCGGTGAACAGGGGTTTCTGGCCGCCGGAGATGGTCTGGGGCGTCCGTGGCTTGACGCTTGTCATGCAGCCTCCCGATCGACCGAAGCGTGTCTCGTATGCCCGCGGGGCGCGGGCGCCCTCCCCCCATGGAGCGGGAAGGGAAACGCGGCGGCGCGTCCCGTCACGCCTCCGCCTCGGCCCGTGCGTCCTTGCGGCCGAACAGCTCGCGGAAGACCGGGTAGATCTCCCGCCGGTGGTTGACCTTGCGCATGGCGATCGGGCCGCCCGCCTTGGCGATCGCCTCGTAGGTCCGCCACAGGGTGGTGCGGTGCTCCACGAAGCCGGCCCGGGGGCCGTTCTCGTCGCCGACCTCCAGGTAGGCGAAGTGCTGGCAGGCCGGCAGGATGTGGGCCCGCAGCAGCTCCGTCGAGGTCGGGCCGTCGGAGGAGACGTTGTCGCCGTCCGAGGCCTGTGCGGCGTAGATGTTCCAGTCGTTCGGGTCGTAGCGCTCGGCGATGACCCGCTTCATCTCCACCAGCGCCGACGACACCAGCGTGCCGCCGGTCTCCCGGGAGCCGAAGAAGGTCTCCTCGTCCACCTCGGTGGCCCGGTCGGTGTGGCGGATGAACACGATCTCCACGTGCCGGTAGCGGCGGGTCAGGAAGATGTGGAGCAGGATGTAGAACCGCTTGGCCAGGTCCTTCATGTGCTCGGTCATCGAGCCGGACACGTCCATCAGGCAGAACATCACCGCCTGCGCGATCGGCCGCGGATAGGGTTCGAACCGGCGGAAGCGCAGGTCGATCGGGTCGACATACGGGATGCGCTTGGCGCGCTCGCGCAACTTCAGCAGCGCGCGTTCCACGTCCGGCCGGCCCGGGTCCGAGTCGCGCATCCCCGCGAGCTGGGCCTCCAGCGCCGCGACCTCCTCGGGCTTGGGGCGCTTGAGGGCGATGCGCCGCGACATCGAGTTGCGCAGGGTGCGGGTCAGGGCGAGGTTGGCGGGCGAGCCGGTCACCGTGTAGCCGGCCCGGCGCAGCCCCTCGGTCTCGACCACCGCGAGGCGCCGCTTGGCCAGATCCGGAAGCTCCAGATCCTCGAGGAAGAGTTCCAGAAACTCCTCGCGGGTGAGCACGAAGCGGAACGCGTCCTCGCTGTTCTCGCCGCCCTCCCCGCCCTCGCCGGAGCCGCGACCACCGCCGCCGCCCGGGGGCCGCTCGATCGTGTCGCCCTCCACGTAGGTCTTGTTGCCCGGCAGGATGTGGTCCTGCAGGCCGGTGCCGGGCTGGCGGGAGAACCGCGGCTCGCGCACGCCGTCGGCGGGCACCGTCACCCGGCCGTCCTTGCCGAGATCCTTGATGTCCTTCTCGCGGGCGGATTCGCGCACGGCTCGCTGGGCCACGTCCTTCACGCGCCGCAGGAAGCGCTGCCGGTTGGGGAGGCTCTTGCCCCCGGGATTCAGGCGTCGGTCGACGATGTGCATACGCTGCGAAAACCCTCGTCCGCGTGTTCCGGCCGGGTCGGGCCCCGTGTCGTACCATGCTGTTCAGGGAGGGATGGATCCCTCTTTCGCAGCAGGCCCGAGAGCCTCGCCGGCCGGTCGTCCGAAACTGTGGCGGCGGAGGGTCGAAACCGGGCCCGGTCGGATTCGCTCCGCCGGGCCCCCGCCCCTCAGCCCGCCTGCTTCACCCGCATGTACCATTCCACCAGGCGGCGGACCTGCCGCTCGGTGTAGCCGCGCGCCACCATGCGCTCGACGAACTCGCCGTGCTTCTTCTCGGTGTCGCCGTCCTTCTTCGAGCCGAAGGAGATCACCGGCAGCAGCTCCTCCACCTGGGAGAACATCCGCCGCTCGATGACCTCGCGCAGCTTCTCGTAGCTGGTCCAGCTCGGGTTACGGCCCCCGTGCTGGGCGCGCGAGCGCAAGGCGAACTTCACCACCTCGTTGCGGAAGTCCTTCGGGTTGGCGATCCCGGCGGGCTTTTCGATTTTGGTCAGTTCCTGGTTCAGCAATTCGCGGTTCAGCAGCTGGCCGGTCTCGGCGTCCTTGAAGTCCTGATCCTCGATCCAGGCATCGGCGTAGTCGATGTAGCGGTCGAACAGGTTCTGGCCGTAATCGTGGTACGATTCGAGGTAGGCCTTCTGGATCTCGTGGCCGATGAACTCCGCGTAGCGCGGGGCCAGCTCGGTCTTGATGAATTCCAGGTACTTCTTCTCGGTCTCGGGCGGGAGCTGCTCGCGGCGCAGCGACTGCTCCAGCACGTACATCAGGTGCACCGGGTCGGCCGAGACTTCGGTGGTGTCGTGGTTGAAGGTGGCGGCCAGCACCTTGAAGGCGAAGCGGGTCGAGATTCCGTCCATGCCCTCGTCGACGCCGGCGGTGTCCTTGTATTCCTGCATCGAGCGGGCGCGCGGATCGACCTCGCGGAGCGATTCGCCGTCGTAGACCCGCATCTTCGAGAACACGTTGGAATTGGCGTGCTCGCGCAGGCGCGACAGGACCGAGAACCGGGCCAGCATCTCCAGGGTGCCGGGGGCGCAGGCCGCGTCCGAGAGTTCCGAGCCGGAGATCAGCTTCTCGTAGATGTGCTGCTCCTCCGCGACCCGGAGGCAGTACGGGACCTTGATCACGTAGATGCGATCGATGAAGGCCTCGTTGTTCTTGTTGGTCTTGAAGGTCTGCCACTCGGATTCGTTCGAGTGCGCCAGGATGATGCCGGTGAACGGGATCGCGCCGATATTCTCGGTGCCGACGTAGTTGCCCTCCTGCGTCGCGGTGAGAAGGGGGTGCAGCATCTTGATCGGCGCCTTGAACATCTCGACGAATTCGAGGACGCCCTGGTTCGCCCGGTTCAAACCGCCCGAGTAGGAGTAGGCATCGGGATCCGCCTGGGACAGGGTCTCCAGCCGGCGGATGTCGACCTTGCCGACCAGCGAGGAGATGTCCTGGTTGTTCTCGTCGCCCGGCTCGGTCTTGGCGATGGCGATCTGACGCAACCGCGACGGCCGGACCTTGATCACCGTGAAGCGCGAGATGTCGCCGTTGAACTCGTCGAGACGCTTGAGCGCCCAGGGGCTCATCAGCCCGGTGAGCCGCCGGCGCGGGACGCCGTAGCGCTTCTGGATCTCGTCGCCCATCGTCTCGGGATCGAACAGCCCGAGCGGGCTCTCGAACACCGGGGAGACCTCGTCCCCGGCCTTGAGCACGTAGACCGGGTGGACCTCCATCAGCGCCTTGAGGCGCTCGGCGAGGGACGACTTGCCGCCGCCGACCGGGCCCAGCAGGTAGAGGATCTGCTTGCGCTCCTCCAACCCCTGCGCGGCGTGGCGGAAGAACGAGACGATCCGCTCGATCGTCTCCTCCATCCCGTAGAATTCGCGGAACGCCGGGTAGGTGCGGATCGTCCGGTTCATGAAGATCCGGCCGAGGCGCGAATCCTTGGCGGTGTCCACGAATTCCGGTTCACCGATCGCCGCCAGGATACGCTCGGCGGCCGAGGCATACATCAGCGGCTCGTCGCGGCAGGCTTCGAGATACTCGGAGAGCGTCATCTCCGTATCGCGGCGCGCCTCGTACCCTCGGGCGAAGCTCTGGAAAAGGTCGTTCGTCGCATGCATCGACATTCGATAACCCTCTCAGACCCTGACAGCTTCATCCTGTCTCGGCTCGGATGCAACCGACAGGCCCGCTTTTGTCGCAGCGCGGCGAACGCGCCGCGGGCCTGTCGATTGCTTGCAACACTCGTCTGGCCAAAACCTGGCCTCGACGTGGTCGAACGTTGATTTCGATCTCCTTTGAGCGGGCATTTTAGGATGAAAAACTATGCACGCGCCAGGGTTTCCTGCCTCTGCTTAGAGATCCGTGCCTTCTTTCTTGGCATCGTCGCCGGATTTTGATCCGGAGGCCCCGACCGTGATCTTGATATTGTGAGTCTGGACTTGGCCGTCGGCGCCCTTGACCTCGAACGTCACCTCGTCCGAACCGGTGAAGCCGGTGTTGGGCTGGTAGAACAGCGCCTGCACGGCGGCCTCCTTGTTGGGGCAGCGGTAGCTCGCCGGGGTCTTCAGCTTGCCGACCTTGGTGATCACGGAACCGTTCTTGGGCGCGCCCGAGACCTTGAACTCCGGCATCGGGCCGGGGCTGCAATCCTTCTTGAGGTTCGGGGCGATCTCGAGCCGCACGGTCTTGCCGGGCGCCACCGTCTTGGAGCGGGTCACCGTGGTCTGGGCGAAGGCCGGGACCTGCGCCGTCCCGGCGAGGATCAGGCCGCCTGCGAGCAGCGCGGCGAGCGGACGTAGGGCGGTCATGGCGGCGTCACTCCGGTGCCGATCCGGGGCCGGATGTCCGGTTCCCCTGCCATCGGTCGAGGAGTCATGTGGGGACGCCGAGCACGGCCGTCGAGGGTTTTTCCGAGCGATGCCCCGCTGCGGGCCCGGCTGTCGGACCGAATCTTTTCCGGAACCAGTCCTATTCCTGCAGCACCGCGGCGACGACGCCCGTGACCCGGGCGATCTGCGCGGCGTCGAACTCGCCGGCGAGGGCCGCGGCGAGCCGGGCCTCGACCCGGGCGCGCTCGCCGGCATCGGCGATCGGCACCGGCGGGATCTGGTCCTCGGGCAGGCGGCAGACCCGGCGGATCGTCTCGGCGGCGGCGAGCAGCTTCTCCCGGTCGGGCGGCCCCATCTCCCACAGGGGGTTGCGCAGGCGGCTGATCACCCGCTTGGCGTCCCGGTACTCCCGGTCGACGTTGGTGGCGGCCTCGATCTGGCTCACCAGGAACATCAGTTCGAGGACTTCGGAGGCGGCCTCCGGGCAGGTGCGGACGATCCGCATGATGCGGGCCATCAGTTCCTGGCTGGGAGACAGCTTGGGTTTTGGCACGGCCATGCGGGCAACAACGCGGTTTGGGGCCGGAAGGTCCGCCCGCGCCGCAAGATGCGTGCGCGGCATCCTCAACCAATCGGCGAGATGCCGCGGGAACGCTACACGTCGCGGTCGTAGGGCCGGCGCAGGGCGTCGAGCAGTGCCCGGCAGGCCTGCAGGTCGTCGAGCACGTCCCGCAGGGCCGCCCGGTCGGGGGTGTCGGCGAGGTCCTGCATGGTCGCCTCGGGGGCGTCCTCGACCTCCTGGATCCGGGGCTCGGCCGCCCGGGCCTCGCCGCGGCCGACCGCCTGGACGAAGCGGATGCCGTTCTCCTTGAGCACCCGCTGCGCGCCCGCGATGGTGTAGCGCTGCACGTACAGGAGCTGCCGGATGCCGGCCACGAGCTCGACGTCCTGCGGCCGGTAGTAGCGCCGGCCGCCGGCCCGCTTCACCGGGCGGATCTGGCCGAATCGCGTCTCCCAGAACCGCAGGACGTGCTGGGGCACGTCGAGCTCCTCGGAGACCTCGCCGATGGTCCGGAAGGCGCCGGCGCTCTTCGCGCCGATCGGTTCGAGGGGCACGTCGGCGGCGAGGGCTGGGGGCATGGTTATCTGATGCGGCGGGACGACGGCGATCTTGACGGTCCGCGGGGCCGGGCTCAAGCCTTACCGAGGGTTGAGGCGATAAAGTTTGCCGCGCCGGAACGACATCCGCTTAGCGAGCGTCGCCCGCCCCCCGCTGCGCGGTAGGGCGGCCCCCGCTCAATCGTCGTCGTCCGACCCGTCGGCGCCGTTGAGCGCCTGGCCGTTGATCTTGGCCTTGAGGACGTTGGAGGGCTTGAACACCATCACCTGGCGGGGCTCGATCGCGACCTCGACGCCGGTCTTGGGGTTGCGGCCGACGCGCTTGCCCTTGCTGCGGACCACGAACGAGCCGAACGAGGACAGCTTGACCGTCTCGCCCCCCGCCAGGCAGCCGCAGATCTCCGACAGCACGGTCTCGACCAGGGCGGCGGATTCGGTCCGCGACAGGCCCACCTGGTGGTAGACGGCCTCGCTCAAGTCGGCGCGCGTCACCGTCTTGCCTGCCATGCCGTGTCCCCTCGCCTGCTGTTCTCATCCGGCAGCCCACGGGCGCGACGAACCTCGCCGCACCGTGAGCTGAAGGTGTATCCCTATGATCCGGCACGCTAATCTGCGTCCGCCGCCCGGTCAACCGCGCGGGGCGGACGAATTGGCCCGGCGCCTCCCGACGGATGGCGGCCGCCGGCTTCGGCGCCGGGCGCGGCCTACCTGAGGCCGTGCCGCGTCACCAGCGGATCAGCGCCGCCCCCCAGCTGAAGCCGCCCCCGATCGCCTCGATCATCACGAGGTCGCCGGGCTGGATGCGGCCGTCCCGCCGGGCCACGTCGAGGGCCAGGGGGATCGACGCGGCCGAGGTGTTGCCGTGGCGGTCCACCGTCAGGACGATCTTCTCCCGGGCGATCCCGAGCTTGTCGGCCGAGGCCTCGATGATCCGGCGGTTGGCCTGGTGCGGCACGAACCAGTCGAGGTCGGCGGCCGTGATCCCGGCCTGCGCGAACGCGTCCGCGATCACGTCGGTGACCTGCCCGACCGCGAACCGGAACACCTCGCGGCCCTCCATGCGCAGGCGCCCGGTGGTGCCGGTGGAGCCGGGCCCGCCATCGACGTAGAGCTTGTCCCGGTGCCGCCCGTCCGAGCGCAGGCTGGCGCAGAGGACGCCGCGCTCGCCCGCATCGGCCCGCGCCTCCAGCACCACCGCCCCGGCCCCGTCGCCGAACAGCACGCAGGTGGTGCGGTCCTCCCAGTCGACGATGCGCGAGAAGGTCTCCGCCCCGATCACCAGGGCCCGGCGGGCCGAGCCGGTGGTGAGGAACTTGTCGGCCGTGGAGACCGCGAACACGAAGCCGGCGCAGACCGCCTGCAGGTCGAAGGCCGCCCCCCGGTGGATGCCGAGCGCCGCCTGGATCTGGGTGGCGGTGGCCGGGAAGGTGTGGTCCGGCGTCGAGGTCGCGCAGATCACCAGGTCGATGTCGTCGGCGGTGAGCCCGGCATCGTCGAGGGCGGCCTGCGCGGCCCGGGCGCCGAGCACCGAGGTGGTCTCGCTCGCGTCGGCGATGTGGCGCTGGCGGATGCCGGTGCGCTGGACGATCCATTCGTCCGAGGTGTCGACCCGCTCAGTCAGGGCGGCGTTGGTGACGACCTGCGCGGGCAGGCTCGACCCGGTCCCGACCACCACCGAGCGCGGCGCCTGCGGAGACTCTGTGCGGAGGGCTGACATCGCTTTCCTTCCCGGACGGCGCAGGCGTCACAATTCTCAGTTGTGTCGCCCCGGACGTCCGAATTCCATCCGTTTGAACACGCGGAGCCGAGATAGGGATCCGGCCAACGCGGCACGCGCGTGGACAGCGGTCCGGCCGCACGCACGATCGCAGATCGTCCAGGGCCGCCCCGGCCACGTTCGGTGACCGGAGGAGCAACCTCGCGAGCACCGATCACACCGTCATTCCCGGGCGAGCCAGGTATGACGGGGAGGAGGTTCGGGCGTAGTGGGAGACGCCACGGCCGAAGACAGAGAATCAAGCCGGCGCCAGGACCGCCGTCTGGTCGAGCATTTCGCGGATCGTGCGGATCATATCGTGGCGGGCCATGTCGTGCGCCAGATCGATCGCGGCGGCGAAACCTTGCGCGTTCTCCGAGCCGTGGCTCTTGATCACGATGCCCTCCAGCCCGAGGAACACGCCGCCGTTGGCGCGGCTCGGATTCATCTTGTCCTTCAGGGCCTTGAACGCCTGCCGGGCGAACAGCGCGCCGATCTTGGCCGACAGGGTCCGGGTCATGGCCGAGCGCAGGTAGCTGCCGATCTGCTTGGCGGTGCCCTCGGCGGTCTTGAGCGCGATGTTTCCCGTGAAACCTTCCGTCACGACCACGTCGACGGTGCCGCGCCCGAGATCCGTGCCCTCGACGAAGCCGTGATAGGTCAGCCGCGTGCTCTCCATCTCGCGCAGCAGCCGCGCGGCTTCCTTGACCGCCTCGTTGCCCTTCATCTCCTCGGTGCCGACGTTGAGCAGGCCCACGGTCGGCTTGTCGAGATCGAACACGATGCGGGCCATGGCCGAGCCCATCACGGCCATCTCGACCAGGTGCTCGGCATCGGTGCCGATGGTGGCGCCGACGTCGAGCACGACGCTCTCGCCGCGCACGGTGGGCCACAGGCACGCGATGGCCGGGCGCTCGATGCCCGACATGGTCTTGAGGCAGATCTTCGACATCGCCATCAGGGCGCCGGTGTTGCCGGCCGACACGCAGGCATCGGCCTGCCCGTCCCGCACCGCCTGGATCGCCTGCCACATCGAGGACTTGCCGCGGCCCTGGCGCACCGCCTGGCTGGGCTTGTCGTCCATGGCCACGGCCACGGTGGTGTGGCGGATCTCGACGCAGTCCTTCAGCCGCGGCTCCTTGGCGACCAGCGGGGCGATCACCGCCTCGTCGCCGAACAGCAGGAAGGTCATGTCGGGATGGCGCTCGCGGGCCAGGGCGGCGCCGGGCACGACGGTCGAGGGCCCGTGGTCGCCGCCCATGGCGTCGAGCGAGATGCACACGCGTTGGGACATGTCTTTGCGGGTCGCGGTCTCGGCAGGGGGAACGGCGGCGGGAACGGCGGCGGGACGGACGAGGGCCGCCCGCCGGGCGCGCCGGACCATAGCGATACAGGCCCGCCGGGCAAATGAATTCGGGCCGGACGGGTCAGGCAATTGTTTCGGGGCGGGCCGGAGCGGGGCTCTGCGGGGGGCTTCTGCTTCTGCGAGCGATCCCGTCCACCCCCCTCATCCTGAGGTGCGAGCGCAGCGAGCCTCGAAGGAGATCTCCAGGGATCGCGCGGCCGGCTGGAGGGCTCCTTCGAGGCCTCCGCTGCGCTCCGGCACCTCAGGATGAGGGCGTAGGTTGGAGATTCCTCTTGGTGGAAACCGAACGCCCGATTCTTCCCTCTCGCGCAGCGACCCGACTGTTGACAGCGCCGAGCCGGACGGCCTCAGCCCTCCCCGTCGCGGAGCCGGCGCAACGCGTCGAAGGGGCCGGCATCCTCGCCCGCCACCACGGGCTCGAACGCGATGCCGGGCTTGCGCGGATAGGGATCGAGGCCCAGCGCCAGGAATTCGGCCGTGAGCGCGCCGAAATCGATCCGGCCGCCGACCAGCGGGTCGGGCACCTCGACGTCCTCGGCGTCGGTGCCGGCGAGCTGGTCGGTGTCGGTGTAGACGACCTCCACCGGCTCGCGGACCGGGCCCTCGAACGGCTCGAGGCTGACGGTGCAGACCTGCGTCACCACGGCCTCGACCGTGCCGGTGACGGTCATCCGGTTCGTGGAGCCCGAGATGTCGAAGCGGCCGACCAGGTCGCGGATGGCGGGGATCTTGAAGTCGGCCGCGAGCGCGTCGCACTCGGCCTGGCTCGCCTCGACGGTGACGGCGCCCCGCCCCTGCGGCAGGCGCTCGACATTGACCCAGCGGGAAAGCGGCCCGCTCTCCGGGCCCGTACGGTGTCTCATGTCCTGTCTCCGGTCGGGGCCGGCGCGAACGCGTCCGGCTCCGGAAAGGGCGGCCCGGCACCGAGCAGCCCGTCGAGATCGGCCCCGGCCAGCGCCGCATCGGCCGCCAGCACGTAGGCGGCGAGGCCCGCCGGGTCGCCCTCCCCGCCGAGCACGTTGCGGGCGAGCACCACCCGCAGGGCCGCGTCGTCGCGGGCGTCGAGCGCAGCATCGTAGCCCGTGGCCCGGCCGTAGAAGGCGGCACCGAGTTTTTTCATCCGCTTGCCGACGCCCATATCGCCGACGCCGAGTTCGCGCAAAGCCGCGTCGAGCTGGGTGAAGACCGCGTTGACCAAGTCCTGCGCCACGTCGGCCGCCGGGGCCGGCAACCGGTTCAGCCGGCGCAGAACCAGGATCACGTGCAGGCACAGGGCCTCGAACCGGCCCTCCACGGTGTCGGGCACGGCGAGCCCCGTGTAGAGGCCCGGCCGGCGCGCCGCCAGGCTGATGGCCGCGTGCAGCCCCTCGACGGCGCGGCGGCGCGCGCCATCGCGCCGGAACAGCGCGGCGATCATGGATGCCTCCGAAAGAAGGGCGATGCCGGGCCGCGGCGGCATCGGGCGGCCGGGGCGTGTGGCCAAGCTTGCCTTGTCAAAGCCATATCCCCGCGGTACGGCAACCCACGCCCAAGGCGCAAGCGCCGTCGGAGACATGGACCGGCGGCGGCCTGCGTCGCTCGTCCGTCAACACGCTCTTTGGGGGCCCGATGCGGCGCCGTCTCGTCCAGTCCTTTGCGCGCCTCGCCCTGATCGGCCTCGCGGGTGCCGGCCTCGCCGGCTGCGTCGGCGAAGAGCTCCGCCACGGCTACCAGATCGACCAGGCGGCGCTCGCCACGATCAAGCCCGGCATGGCCCCCGAGCAGGTGCTGCAGATCCTCGGCACGCCGTCGACGGTCTCTACGGTGGGCAACAAGTCCTGGTACTACATCTCGCAGAACACCAGCCGGACGATCATGTTCCTGGGCGAGCAGGTCGAGGACCAGAAGGTCACGGCGGTCTACTTCACCCCCGGCTTCAAGGTCGAGCGGGTGGCGCTCTACGGCCTGCAAGACGGCCGGGTGTTCGACTTCATCGAGCGCACCACGCCGACCAGCGGCGCCGACCGGGCGTTCCTCAGCCAGCTGTTCCGCGGCCTGACCCGCTACGAGCCGTTCGGCTCCGGCAAGGGCACCAGCGTCGTCCCGGGCGCCAACCGCGGCCTGTAAGAACGAGCGTCAGGGGTTTCCGAAGGGCTCAGCCCTTTGACGGGGTTCGGGGGCGGAGCCCCTGAGCACCCAGAGCGGGGCTCTGCCGCAGGGCTCTGCCCTGCACCCGCAAAAGGTCGCAGACCTTTTGAAACCCTGACTTGTCTCAGACCAATTCGCGTCGCCGCACCAGCTGGGCGATGTCCGCCGGCTCGGCGAACAGGTATTCCGGCCCGAGCGCCGCCAGCGCGCCCGCATCGGTGTAGCCCCAGGCCACCGCGCCGAACGGGCAGCCGAGCGCCCGGGCCGCCTCCAGGTCGCGGACCTCGTCGCCGATGCACAGGGCCCGCTCCGGCGCGACCTTCCGGTGGGCCAGCAGCGCCCGCAGCCGCCGGGCCTTGCCGAACAGCGAGGCGCCGCAGGCATAGGCGTCGATCCGGGCCGCGTTCTCGGGGCCGAGCACCCGGCGGACGGTGTCGGCGCGGTTCGACGACAGGATCGCCAGGGGCACCCCCGCCGCCGCGAGATCGGCCAGCATCTCCGGCACCCCGGGAAACAGCGCGATCGCACCGGCGTCGCGGGCGGCCAGCGCGTGCATGTGCCGGGCGATGAAGGGCAGCTTCCAGCGCGGGATGCCGAGATGGGCCACGATCGCCCGCGCGCCCTGCAGCCGCAGCGCCTCGACCTCGTGGGCCTCGACCCGGCGGAAGCGGTAGCGGTCGGCGACGCCGTTCAGGACCGAGCAGAACCAGCCGAAACTGTCCGCGAGGGTGCCGTCGAAATCGAGCACGACGAGCGCGGGCCCGGCCCCGCCGGGGCTGCGCGCCATCTCAGTGCCGGAGGTTGGCCAGCGGCATGCTGAGCCGCATCAGCAGCCCGCCCGGCGCCCAATCGTGCTCCAGCAAGCCGTCGAGCTGCCCCGCGACGCTGCGCTCGGCCAGCACGGTGCCGAATCCCTTCCGGGAGGGCTTTTGCGTGACCGGGGGGCCGCCGGACTCGGCCCAGGTCAGGGTGTAGCGGGCGCCGTCGCGCAGCCCGCTCAGCGTGACGCCGCCCGCCTTGGTGGAGAGCCCGCCATACTTCATCGCGTTGGTGGCCTGCTCGTGCATGATCAGCGCGAGCGCGGTGGCGGTGCGCTCGCCGATCGCGGCATCGTCCCCGGAGATCGCGACGCGCGCCCGGCCGTCCTCCTCGTAGGCGGCCATGATCAGGCGCATCAGCCCGAGCACGGTCTGGCCCTCGACCTCGGGGGCGCTGTCGGGGGAATGCGGGCGGACGTATTCGTGGGCCCGGGCGAGCGCGCCGAGCCGCTCCCGGAAGGCCGCCGCGAACGGCTTGGCCGCCGGGTCGCTGCGGGCGGTGAGGGCCGCCAGGCCGCCCACCACCGCGAAGATGTTCTTGATCCGGTGGGACAGCTCGCGGATCAGCAGGTCGCGGGCCTCCTCGGCGCGCTTGGCCTCGCGCAGGTCCCGGGTGACGGTGGCGTAGCCGATCTCGGCCCCGGTCGGGTCGCGCACCGGGAAGATGTTGTACAGCACGGCCACCGGCTCGCCCGTGCCGAAATGCCGGAAGGCCAGTTCGCCCTCCCAGTAACCGCTCCGGCGAACCGCCGGCATCACCGTCCCGGTCAGCACCCGGCGGCTGTCGTCGCCGAAGAAATCCTCCATCCGGTGCCGGCGGGCGGCGGCGAGGTCGGGCAGCCCGACCAGCGCCAGCGCGGCCTCGTTGAGATGGGTGACGGCGCCGTCCAGGGTGAAGAGGCCGATGAAGTCCTTGGAGGTCTCCACGATGGCGGCGAGCTTGCGCGCCTCGGCCTCCGCCTGCTTCAGGTCGTCGATGTCGGTGCAGGTCCCGAACCAGCGCTCGATCCGCCCCTCCGCGTCGCGGATCGGCATGGCCCGGCCCAGCGTCCACCGGTAGGCGCCGTCTTTATGGCGCAGGCGATACTCGATCTCGTAAGGCTCGCCGGTCTTCAGGGAATGGCGCCAGCGGGTCCAGGCCCGCTCCTGGTCGTCCGGATGGAACACGCCGTTCCAGCCCTCGCCATCGGTGGAGCCGTACGGCATGCCGGTGAACTCGTACCAGCGGTCGTTGAAATAATCGTGGAACCCGTCAGGCAGGGTGGTCCAGACCATCTGGGGCATCGCCGACGTCATCACCCGGAAGCGGCGCGCGCTGGCGGCGATCTCGGCCTCCCGGGCGGCGACCTGGGCGTGGGTCCGGCGGTTCTCGAGCAGCGTCGAGATCTGGCGCGCCAGGGCGGACAGCGTGGCGGCCTGGTCGGCGTCGAGCCCCTCGGGCCGGGGCGTCCGGTCGAGGACGCAGAGTGCCCCGAGCGGAATGCCCTGCGCGCCCCGGATCACCGCCCCCGCGTAGAAGCGGAAGCCCGCCCCGCCGGTCACCAGAGGGTTGTCGATGGTGCGCGGGTCGTCGGCGAGATCCGGGATGATGAGGCAGTCGCCGGCCTCGATCGTGTGGGCGCAGACCGAGCAGTTGATCGGCAATTCCCGCTGGCCGAGGCCGAATTCCGACTTGAACCATTGCCGCTCGGCATCGACCAGGCTGACCAGGGCCACCGGCGCCCGGCAGACATGGGCGGCGATGCGGACGAGGTCGTCGTAGAGCGGCTCGGGCGCGCTATCGAGGATGGCGAGGTCGTGCAGTTCCGCCAGCCGGTCCGCTCTGCTCCAGCGCCGGTCGGTCGGTTCGCGGTCCGCGCGTGAATTGGGGGGCGGCACATCCATGGTCTGGCGCTCACATAGGCGCGCGACGGGCGGCTGCATAGGCATGGCCGCGTATTAAGGCCCCCTATCAGGGTGCGCGGCGGGGTATTCGCTTCACCGGCCCGCGCAGTCGGGTCGGCGACATCGCCGCCCTGGGGCGGCTGATCCACCCGGCGTCGGCGCGGCGCCCGGACTCTGCACCATTCCGTATGGACCGCGCCCGTTTTCGGCCGGCTTGATCGTCGCGGGGACGCGCGCGGTTCGCTGCGCCATGCCGGGGCCCGGGATCCGGATCCGCCGACATCGCGAGGCCTTGCGCCGTCGGTGACCCTGCAATCCGGGCTCGCCTGCGGCGCCCCGGAATGACGAGGCGGTCCACGCGGCCGGCGTTGGCCTGTCGATCGAGACGGCATCCGGCACCGGGACCCGCCGCGCGGGCCCCGGCGCCGTGCCGGTCGATCAGGCGGCGCGGGCTTCGCCGAGCGTCGGGTAGTCGGTGTAGCCCTGCGGCCCCTGGCTGTACCAGGTCGCGGCCTCGTCCTTGGCGAGCGGGGCGCCCTTGGCGATACGCTCGACCAGGTCCGGGTTGGCGATGTAGGTCCGGCCGAACGCGATCGCGTCGGCGTCGCCCGCGTCCAGCACCTTCTGGCCGCTGACCCCGTCGTAATCGGCGTTGAGGATCATCGGGTTGCGGAACACCTTGCGCATCGCCGGGGCGATCGGCGGGTGGTCGGCCTTGCCGAAGGTCCCGTCCGGGCCGGGCTCACGCATCTCCAGGAAGGCGATGCCGCTGTCGGCGAGCGCCTGGGCGGCGGCCACGAACAGGGGCTCCGGGTTCGAATCGTTGGTGCCCTGGATCGCGCCGTTGGGCGACAGGCGCACCCCGGTGCGCTCCGGCCCAGCGACGCCCGCGACCGCGTCGGTCACCTCGCGCAGCAGCCGCACGCGGTTGGCGATCGTGCCGCCGTACGCGTCGGTGCGATGGTTGCTGCCGTCGCGCAGGAACTCGTCGATCAGGTAGCCGTTCGCGGCGTGGATCTGCACCCCGTCGAAGCCGGCCGCCAGGGCGTTGGCGGTGGCGCGCTCGTAATCGGCCAGCAGACGCGGGATCTCGGAGACCTCCAGCGCGCGCGGCTCGGCGTAGGGCTTCTTGCCGGAATAGGTGTGCGCTTGGTCCGGGGCCACGATGGGCGAGGCCGAGACCGGCTTCTCGCCGCCGAGGAAGTCCGGATGGACCAGCCGGCCCATGTGCCAGATCTGGCAGACGATCTTGCCGCCGCGGTCGTGCACGGCCTTCACGATCGGCCGCCAGGCATCGACCTGCGCGTCGGACCAGATCCCCGGCGCGAACGGCCAGCCCAGGCCCTCCTGGGAGATGCCGGTGGCCTCCGTGAGGATCAGCCCGGCGCCGGCGCGCTGGGTGTAATACTCGGCCATGATCGGGGTCGGCACGTGCTCGCGGGTGGCGCGGCCGCGGGTGAGCGGGGCCATGAAGATCCGGTTCTTCGCCTCGATGGCGCCGATGCGGATCGGGTCGTGCAGGGACGGCATGGATACCTCGTGCTGGTGCGGCGACGCCGCGTCCGAAACTCAAACGCCGAGGTGGCGTCGCGGCGCGGTGATGCCAGGGTGCAGCGCAGCATGGGGGCTCGGTCCGTGCGCGAGCGCACGTCCCAGGGGGGTGGAATCATCCCGGTTTTCTTTGGATTTGGGGGTGGAACGATTCCAGGGGTCGGTCGGCACAGCCGATCGTAGGGAGCCAAATGCATCGCTCGGCACTGAAAAGAAGTGCGCCCATCTCAGTATAGCGCACGCGGCAATTGACGCTCGAGACAGTCTATAAGCAGACAAAGGCGCGGCCCCTAAGAGCCACGCCTTTCAAAAATTTTGGTTTAGACTCACAAGGTGCCATGGCAATCCCATGGGCTCGCGACACCATTGCGCCGCCACCAAGCGAGTAGGCTTGTTATAAGGCGAGACTCAGACCATCACAAGTGCTGATGCCTATCTCGAAGCGCCATGTCCCGACTCGCGAACTGCTCGGAGCGTACCTGACGTTCACGCCTCGCTCGCATGAGGTCGACTTGCTCGACAAGGACATGCGGACGCTGAACCCAACGCTGCTCCGGGACG
>Ga0265798_10004390_pt1 | contig 19484 bp, 23 predicted proteins | sample P3T30metagenome_FD_192430 | JGI IMG/M metagenome (GOLD analysis project Ga0265798, IMG submission 192430) | Plant litter microbial communities from East Loma Ridge, Irvine, California - P3 T30 | ecosystem: Environmental > Terrestrial > Plant litter > Unclassified | place: USA: California... | reverse complement strand
CGGCAGCGGCTCGTCGGGGAAGGCCGACGCCGCGACGGGCGAGGCGAAGGCCGTCGCCGGCGACGCGAAGGAGCAGGCCCAGCAGGTCGCCGGCTCCGCGAAGGAGCAGGCCGGCAAGGTCGCCTCCGAGGCGACCGGCCAGGCGAAGCAGCTCTTCGGGCAGGCGACCGGCGAGCTCAAGGAGCAGGCCGGCGCCCAGCAGCAGAAGGCGGCCGAGGGGCTGCACGCCGTCAGCCGGCAGCTGACCTCCATGGCGGACTCGAGCGACTCCGGCCTCGCGCAGGACCTCGTCCGGAACCTCTCCGGGCGCGCCCACGGCGTCGCCAGCTGGCTCGAGGGACGCGACCCCGGCACGCTGCTCGACGACGTCAAGCAGTACGCCGCCCGCAAGCCCGGCACGTTCATCGCCGTCGCGGCCGTGTCGGGCCTCCTCGCCGGCCGCGTCGTGAAGGCGCTGACGGCCGAGGCGAAGGACGAGCACGGGCACGGGCAGGGGCAGGCGTCGCCCGGCGCGAGCACCGGCACCGGCGCGGGGGGCTCTGCCGCCTCGACGACCCCGGCTGCCTCGACGAGCCGCACCGTGCCTCCGGCGGGCGACCCCACGATCACCGGCCCCGTCGCCGGGGAGTACGACGTGATCACCGAGGGCACCGTGCCCGGCACCGGCACCGGCACCGGCACCGGCGCCACGACGACCGCGAGCACCCCGGGCGCCGTCCCGGGCGAGGGGGCGACCCGCCCGTGACCGACCCCACCTTCGGCGGCGGCCCCGTGCCCGCCGGCGGCCCGACGCCGGGCGTGCCCGAGCCCGAGGAACGCGCGGCGACGACGTCGCTCGGCGACCTCCTCGGCAGCGTCACGAGCGACATCTCCACCCTGTTCCGCCAGGAGGTCGACCTCGCCAAGGCGGAGCTGACCCAGTCGGCCAAGAAGGCGGGCAAGGGAGCCGGCATGTTCGGCGGAGCGGGCCTCACGGGCCTCTTCGCCCTGCTGTTCCTCTCCCTGGCCGCGATGTGGGGGCTCGGCGACCTGATCGGCCTCGGCTGGTCGTCGCTGATCATCGCCCTCGTGTACGCCGTCGTCGCCCTCGTGCTGTTCCTGCGCGGGCGCAAGGAAGTGAAGGACATCCAGGGGGCGCCGAAGACGGCCGAGTCCCTGACGAAGATCCCCGAGACCGTGAAGCCTGGAGGCCACCGATGAGCACCGCAGACGAGAACAAGACCCCGGAGCAGATCCGGGCCGAGATCGATCGCACCCGGGCGGGACTCGGCTACGACGTCGACGCCCTCGCCGACAAGGTGAACCCGACCAGCATCGCGCACCGCCAGACCGACAAGGTCGCGGGGCGCTTCAGGAGCATGAAGGAGTCCGTCATGGGAACGGCGCACAGCGGCACGAGCACCGTCGGCGACACGGCCTCGGGTGCCGTGGACGGCACGAAGGAGGCCGTGCACCAGGGCGTGCAGAAGGCGAAGGGCAACCCGCTCGCCGTCGGCCTGATCGCGTTCGGCGCCGGCTGGCTGGTGTCGTCGCTGCTGCCCGCCTCCGACCGGGAGCAGGAGCTCGTCGCCCAGGCGAAGGAGCAGGCCGGCCCCGCCGTCGACGCCGTCAAGGGCGCTGCGCAGGACGTCGCGCAGGACCTGAAGGAGCCCGCGCAGGAGGCGTTCGCCAGCGTGAAGGACACGGCGCAGGAGGCGGCGGGCACCGTCAGGGACGACGCCCGGTCGGCCGCGGGCGACGTGCGGGACAGCGCGCAGCAGTCACGCGACGCGGTGCAGGGCGCCTAGCCCGCTGCGTGCCGGCGCCGCCGGCAGCACGCAGGCCCCGGTCGTCCGACCGGGGCCTGCGTGCGCCGGGCCGCCGCGGCGGGTGGGCAGTCGCTAGCGGCCGAGGACGATCGACCCGGTGTGGGTGCGGATCGTCGAGGTGTGGGTCGCGAGGCGGCCCAGCTGGGCGCGCACGTAGCGGCCGAGGGAGGTGCGGGGCACCGAGGGCGAGACGTACGAGCCGACGAGGCTCAGGTCGCTCCGCGCCGACGACACGAACGAGCCGGTGGGCTCGTCGCGGCGCGTGGTGCTCGTGTACTGGCCGCCGAGCGGGAAGGGCTGGGCGGGGGTGCTGGCGGGGTTCGTGTGGCGCGTGCTCATGGGGGCCTCCTGGATCGTGGGAGACGAGGCGCCGCCGGCGGGTCGGGTGGCGTTCCTCGTCACCGTCGGCGTGCCTCCACTGTAGCTCCCTTTTCTTGAATCATTCAAGACAACTGCACATCCGTGCAGGGCCCGTCCCGCGCGGACCGAGCCGGGGAGGCGCGGCTAGCGTGAGGCGGTGACCGCGCCGACCCAGCCCCCCGCCTCCTCCGAGTCCGCCCCCGGGGCCCCGGCCGAGTCCGCCCCCGGGGCCCCGGCCCCCGCGGCCGGCGCCCGGGTCACGCGCACCTTCGCGACCGCGTCCGGGCCGGTCGTCGGCGTCGTCGACGGCGAGGTCGTGCGGGTGCTCGGCGTGCCCTACGCGGTGGCCGGGCGGTTCGAGCCTCCCCGCCCCGCGCCTCCGGAGCTCGACGCCGACGGGCGTCCCGTGCCGTTCGAGGCGTTCCGCCGCGCGCCCGCGTCGCCGCAGCTCGCCGACGAGGCGCTCAGCTCGGTGATCGAGGGCGCGAGCGTCGGCATGGTCGACTCCGAGCACTGCCAGGCGCTGTCGCTCACGGTGCCCGCCGACCTCGCCCCGGGGGAGCGCCTGCCCGTGATGGTGTGGATCCACGGCGGCTCGTACGTCACCGGCGCCGGCGACCTCGCCGTGTACGACCCCCGCGAGCTCGTGGCCGAGCAGCGCGTCGTCGTCGTCACCGTGACCTACCGCCTCGGCATGCTCGGGTTCCTCGGCGACGGCGTCGAGGTGCCGGCCAACCTCGGGCTGCTCGACCAGCTCGCCGCGGTGCGCTGGGTGCACGAGAACGTGGCGGCGTTCGGCGGCGACCCCGACCTCGTCACGCTCTTCGGCCAGTCGGCGGGCGGCGACGCGATCGCGCACCTCATGATCAGCGACGGCGCCCGCGGGCTGTTCCGCCGCGCGATCGTGCAGAGCGCGCCCCTCGGCATCACGACGGGCCGGTCGCGCATGACCCGGGCCATGGTGGAGGCGGTGGGCACGCCGTCGCGCGACGCGCCGGTCTCCGAGGTGCTCGCCCTCCAGTCGGTGGCCGAGCGTGCCGCGAAGGGGCACGGCCTGCGCAGCGGGATGGCGTTCGGCCCCCAGTACGGGCACGCGCCGCTGCCCCCGGAGCGGGAGCGCGACGCCGCCTGGCGCGAGGTCGCCCCCGAGGTCGACCTGCTCATCGGCTCCACGACGGAGGAGACGGGGCTCTTCCTCGCGTTCGTCCCGGGGCTGCGCCGCCTCGCGGAGCTGCCGGTGGTGGGCCGGGCCGTGCGCCGGCTGCTCGTCGGGACGACCACCCACGCGGTCTACGGCCGGGACGCGCGGGCGTTCGCGGACCGGCACCGCGCCTCCGGCGGGCGGGCCGTGCGGTACGAGCTCACCTGGGCGCCCGAGGGCTCCGCGTTCGGCGCGGCGCACGTCACCGACGTGCCCCTGCTGCTCGGCGGGCGCGCCGCCTGGGGCCACACCCTCCTCGTCGGCGACAGCGACTGGGCCGACGTCGACCGGCGCGGCCGGCGGCTGCGCCAGGTCTGGGCCGACTTCGCCCGCACCGGCACCGTCGCGGCCGACGCGGGGGCGGGGCTCGGCGACACGATCCGGCTGTTCCGGGGCTGACGCACGGGCGGGGCCGGTGTCGGCCCCCGCCCCGCACCCGCCCCGCACCAGCCCCGCCCCGCACCGGGCGGCTGCCTAGCCCCGGGCCCGGGCGGCGATGATCTCCTCGGCGAGCCGCACGACCAGCGCCTGGTGCTCGGGCGAGGTGTCGTAGTCGGTCATGACGGTGACCCACGACCCGCCGGTGCTCGCGTCGACCCAGCACGACTGGCCCTCGAGGCTGACGCAGGCGTACCTCGCGGCCGTCGCTCCGGCGACGGCGACCGGCGTGCCGGAGACCGACCCGTCCTCGACCGCCCACCCTGCGCCGGGGAGCACGCGCAGGTACACGCCGAACGTGTCGCCCTCCTGGTACTCCACCTGGGGCAGGAGCCAGTCGCAGGAGTACCCGGCGACCTGGGTCCGGTCGATGCCGGTCTCCGGCGGCTGCGTCTGCGACTCCGCGAGCCGGAGGCGGTCGTCTCCCCGCAGCCCGGCGACGTCGGCGCTCGACACCGCCGCGCAGCCTCCCGTCGACCAGATCGTCTCGGGCACGCTCCAGGGCGCTGCGGGGCTCGTGTCCGCCAGCACGGCACGCACGGCCTCGACGAGACGGGCCTGGGCCGCCGGGTCGCCGGCGAGGCTCCCGGAGCCGTCGTCGTAGCCCGACACCGACGTCTCGATCCACCAGTCGCCCGACACCGACGAGGTGTTGCACTGGGGGTACGTGCCCGTCGAGCAGGTGTAGGCCGAGACGCCGTCGACGCCGAGGTCTCCGAGCCCCGAGGCCCGGAGCCCCGAGATCCACTCGCGGCCTCGCTCGACGGCCGGCGAGATGCGCGTCGTCACTTGGCGGTCGCGGTACGGCTCGGCGTCCTCGGCGAAGTGGCAGTCGACGGCGCCGACCTGCCGGAGAGCGGCCTCGCGCTGCGAGATGCCGTCGTCCTGCGGGTCCCCGCTGCCCTGGGGGACAGGGGCGGCGTCGAGCACGAAGTCGCTCAGGTCGAGGCGGGACGCCAGGGTCGCGCAGTCGATGGGCACCGCCGGCGGCGAGGCGGGCTGGGGAGCGGGCGTGACCGGCCGGGACGTGGGGCTCGGGGTCGCCTCGGGGGCGGCGGAGGGCTCCGGCGGAGCCGTCGTCGCCGGGGCCGACGCCTCGAACGGCGACGGCAGCACGAGGGCCAGCGCGCCGGTGGCGCCGCCGAGGCCGAGCAGGGCGACGAGGCCGAGGGTCAGGCCGAGGTGCCGGCGTGCCCACGGGCGGGGCTTCGCGGGCGGCTCCTGGGCTGCCCGCTGCAGCACCTCCTGCTTCATGGAGACGAGCATGCGGTTCAGGTCGTCACCGACGGGGGGCTCAGCGTCCATCGTTCGTCACCGCCTTCCTGAGTCGTGAGCGGCTCCGGCTCACCCGTTGGGTGAGGGAGCCGACGCTGATGCCGAGGGCCGACGCGGCCTCGGCGTAGGACCGTCCCTCGACGAGGCACAGCTCGACGACCTGCTGGTCGAGGGGGCTGAGGGCGGCGATCTCGGCGCGCACCCAGCGCAGCCGCTCCCGGGCCTCGCCCGCGTCCTCCTGGTCGAGGTCGACGAGGTCGAGCGGCAGCTCGTCGGCCGCGTGGCGAGCTCGCGCCCGCCGCAGGTTCATCGCGTGGTTGCGGCACGTGACGAGCAGCCAGGGCAGCAGCGAGTCGTCGTGCAGCACGATCTCCGCCGAGCGCCGCCACATCGTGACGAGCGTGTCCTGCACCACTTCCTCGACGTCCGGCTTGCTGTCGACCATCGCCCAGGCGTACCGCGTCACGGCCGGCGCGTACCGGTCGAAGATCGTCGCCAGCGCGTGGCGGTCTCCCGTCGACGTGCGTCGGACGAGGTCGGAGTCGCTCTCCGTCGTCTGTTCCATGTCTGCCCCCCTTCACCTGAGGGATGTCGCAGATCCCCCGATCCTGACAGCCTGGTCGAGATCTCCTCGGCAGGTGTCGCCCGACGGGCTACCGCGCCAGCGCCGTCAGCTCGGCGCGGGTCGCGGCGCCGGCCTTCCGCAGCAGGTTCGAGACGTGGAACTTCACCGTGTTCTCGCTGATGCCGAGCGCCTGGGCGATCGAGCGGTTGCGGGCGCCCGAGGCGACGAGCCGCAGCACCTCGCGCTCGCGCGGGCTGAGCGCGACCGACTCGTCGAGGCTGCCCGGCTCGGCGGGCGGGTCGAGCGGCAGGGTGACGGCGACGTCGCTGCCCCAGCCGGGCGTCGACGCGACGTCGAGCGACCCGTCGAGCGCGGCGACCCGCTCGGCGATGGGCCGCAGCGAGTCGTCGTGCACGGTCAGCTCGCCCGCGCCGTCGTCGCGGATGCCGATGAGCAGGTTGAGCCCGTCGCAGTCCCACTGGATGCGCACCCGGCTCGACCGCCCGGCGTCGACGAGGGCGAGCACGGCGCTCCGCACGATCGCCCGGGCGGCGTGCGCGACCTCCCCGGGCAGGGCCCGTCCGGTCGCGGGCGGCTCGACGAACTGCACGTCGAGGTCGCCGAAGCGCGTCAGGGGCCGCAGGTCGCTCCGGAGGCGCGCGAAGGCCCCGACGACCGGCTCCAGCAGCAGCGACCTCTGCTGGTCGGTCTCGGTGCGGATCTCGACCATGGCGGAGGCGGCGATCTCGGTCGCGAGCGTGCGGGCGGCCCGGTCGTCGAGCCGCGTCGAGCGCAGGGTCGCGAGGAGCGACTCGAGCGTGAGGGCCTGCCGGTCGACGAGGTCGGAGAGGGCACGGGCGTGCTCGACGACGAGCGCGCGGCCGGCGGGCGAGGGCAGGGGCAGGTCGTCGGGGGTCACCTGCCCGACCCTACCCGCGCCTCCTCGACCTACCCGTTCGGGCAGGCAGGCCTCGCCGGACGACCAGCACGCCGGAGGCGCGACGAGCGCAGAGTAGGACCCATGCCTCCCGCAGACCCCTCCGACGCCTCCGTCCCCTCCGTCGCGCTCGACCTCGTGCGCGCCGAGGTCGACCGGGCCGTGCGCTCGGTCGTCGAGACCGACCCCGCGGGCCTCGCCGCCGTCGCCGACCTCGTCGCCGACGCCGAGCGCGTCTTCGTGCACGGGGCCGGCCGCTCGGGCCTCGCGCTCCGCATGACGGCGATGCGCCTGATGCACCTCGGCCTGACCGTGCACGTCGTCGGCGAGGCGACCGCCCCCGCGATCGGCGAGGGCGACGTGCTGCTCACCGCGAGCGGCTCGGGCACGACCGGCGGCATCGTCGGGGCGGCGCGCTCCGCCGTCGACGCGGGGGCGCGGGTCGCCGCCGTCACCACCGACGACTCCTCGCCGCTCGCCGAGATCGCGACGGCCGTGCTGATCGTGCCGGCCGCCGACAAGCTCGACCGCTCGGGCTCCGCCTCGGCCCAGTACGCCGGCGGGCTCTTCGAGCAGGTCGTCGTGCTGGTCGGCGACGCGCTGTTCCACGCCCTGTGGCAGCGCTCCGGCCAGAGCGCCGACGACATGTGGCCCCGCCACGCCAACCTCGAGTAGGCCTCCCCGCCTCCTCGGTCCACCCCTCACCCCACCCCAGAAGGAGCACCACATGAAGCTGCAGTTCGCCATGGACACCCTGACCACCGACGCCGCCCTCGAGCTCGCCGCCGCCGCGGCCCCGAGCGTCGACATCATCGAGCTCGGCACCCCGCTGATCAAGGCGGAGGGCTTCCGCGCCATCACGGCGATCAAGGAGGCGCACCCCGACAAGATCGTGTTCGCCGACCTCAAGACGATGGACGCCGGCGAGCTCGAGGCCGACGAGGCCTTCAAGGCCGGCGCCGACCTCGTGACCGTGCTCGGCGTCGCCGGCGACAGCACCATCGCGGGTGCCGTCAAGGCCGCGAAGGCGCACGGCAAGGGCATCGTCGTCGACCTGATCGGCGTCGGCGACAAGGCCGCCCGCGCCAAGGAGGTCGTCGCCCTCGGCGCCGAGTTCGTCGAGATGCACGCGGGCCTCGACGAGCAGGCCGAGGAGGGCTTCACGTTCGAGAAGCTCCTCGAGGCCGGCCGCGCCTCGGGCGTGCCGTTCTCCGTCGCCGGCGGCGTGAAGGCCGCCACGGTCGGCTCCGTGCAGGACGCCGGCGCCCAGGTCGCCGTCGCCGGTGCCGCGATCTACTCGGCCGACGACGTCGCCGGTGCCGCCGCGGAGATCCGCGCGGCCATCAAGTAACGCCCCCTCCTCGGAGACGGACCACGTCCTCGCCCAGGGGCCACGCCGCGGCGTGGTCCCCGGGCGAGGACGTGGTGCGTGGGGGGCCGGAGGCGTCCTAGCCTGGGCGCATGACCGAGCCGACGCCCGCCCCCGCGACCCCGCCCGCGCCTCCGGAGCCCGGCATCTACCGGCACTTCAAGGGCGCCCTCTACGAGGTCGTCGGCACCGGGCGGCACAGCGAGACGGAGGAGGAGCTGGTCTTCTACCGCAAGCTCTACGACGACTTCTCGTTCTGGGTGCGGCCCCTCGCCGACTTCACCGCGCACGTCACGCGGGGCGACCACGACGGCCCCCGGTTCGCCCGCGAGCACTGACGACCGCCCCGGGGCCGGGCTCGGTGCCGCCCATGCCGTCCTGGGAATGTGACACGTCCACAACCAGGTGGAGGGGTTTGCCAGGAACTCGGCCGGAGGCGTCCAGGAGCGTCGTGCATGCTCATCGCTTCGCCTGGGCACACGCCCTGTCCCCCGCGGGAGCGCAGGCGGAGGTCGGCGGCGCCACGCGCCCGCCGCCACGATCAACCGACACACCGACACCGACCCCGTCACGCCGACGCGTCCTCGCGCCGTCTCGCCCGCACCCGGGAGCCCCCTCCCGGGGTAGAGACGTCGTGCCCCGAGATCCGGAGGGACCGTCCGCCGCCGCCCCCGCGGCGCCGTGAAGCGTGCACGTCCGCCAGCCGCCCCACGAGGGCCTGCCCGGCGGGGGCCGGCCGAGCATTGGACGACAGTGACCCCCGAGAACGACCGCACCACCGCGCCCGCCGCCCCCGCGGGCCCCGCCGGCGACAGCACGACCGGCACCAGCACCGCCGCCCCCGCCGCCACCCGGCGCTCCCTCTCCGCCTCGCGACGGCGCTCCACGCGTCAGCGCACGATCGCCATCGGCGCCGTCGCGGCCGTGGCCCTCGTCGCCGGCTCCGGCTTCGCGCTCTCGACCCGCGCCCCGAGCGCCGAGGCGGTCGTCGCGGCCCACCAGGCCGAGACGAAGGCCCAGGACGACGCGATCGCCTCCGCCCTCGCAGAGGCCCAGGCCAAGGCCGCCGTCGACGCCGCGTCGCAGGTCGTCGCCTCGTCGCAGGGCAAGGTCGACGCCTCCGCCCTGCAGACCAGCGTCGCGTCGCTCGCCGACTACGAGCAGCTCGACTCCGACACGCTCGCCCAGCGCGTGGCGCAGACCGTCGACTCGGCGCGCACCGTGCAGTCCGCCGCCGCCGAGGCCGACCGGCAGGCCGCCGCTGCGGCCGCGGCCGCCGCGCAGGCCGCCGCCGAGGCCCAGGCCGCGGCCGAGGCGAAGGCCGCCGCCGACGCCGCTGCCGCCCTCGCCGCCGCGAACTCCCCGGCCGGCGCCAAGGCCACCGCGCAGCAGCTCGCGTCGTCGAAGTACGGCTGGGGCAGCGACCAGTACGGCTGCCTCGTGAACCTCTGGACGAAGGAGTCCGGGTGGAACTACAAGGCGTACAACCCGAGCGGCGCGACCGGCATCCCGCAGGCCCTGCCGGGCAGCAAGATGGCCACGGCCGGCAGCGACTGGGCGACCAACGCCTCGACGCAGGTCGCCTGGGGCCTCGACTACATCAAGCGCGCGTACGGCACCCCGTGCAGCGCCTGGGGCCACAGCCAGTCGGTGAACTGGTACTGACCCGCCGGGGAGGCCGCGCCTCCCTCGTCCTGCCCGGCGCCCGGTGCCGCGACCTCGTCGCGACGCCGGGCGCCGTCGTCAGTCCTGCGGGGGGATCGTCTCGAACGTGTCGGTCTCGCCCTTGCCGGGCTCGACCAGGCCGTCGCCGGGCACCGGGGCGGGGTCGCCGGGCACGACGGTCGGGCCCACGGGCGAGTCGTCGGGGGCCGGCGTCGCGGGCTCCGTCGTCGCCGACGGCGTGACGGGCGTGGGCGAGACCTCGACGACCGGGTCGTCGTCGCCGCAGCCGGCGAGCAGCACCGAGGCGAGCACCGCCGTCAGCAGCGCGGTCGTGGTCGTCGTGCGTCTCCCCATGGGCCGAGCCTACGCACCGGCCGGCCGTCGCGGCGAGCTCGGGGGCGAGCGGCACGCCCCCGACGCGCAAGCGAGACGGGAGCTCCGCAGCCAGGAGCCGAGGAGTCGCGGGTCGGCCGGGCGCCCGCCCCCGCCCCTCGGCAGGATGGCACGCATGAGCACGCCCGAGCCCCCCGCCCGCCCCGGCCGCGGCTGGCAGCTGCGCACTGCGACCCCCGACGACGTGCCCGAGATCGCCGTCTTCCAGACCGAGACCTGGCGGGAGGCGTACGGCGACGTGGTCGATCCGGCCTACCTCGCCGCGGTGGGCGTGCCCGAGCGCGTGGCGTCGTGGGGGCTGCGGGTCGGGTCGGCGGGACGGCACGTGGTCGTCGCCCGGGCGCCGGGCGAGGCCGCCGCCGCGGCGGGAGAGGTCGTCGGCGTCGTGAGCTGGGCCGACGGCGATCCCGGGCGCGACCCGTTCGACCTCGGCCTCGTCGAGCTGAAGACGCTCTACCTGGCGGCACCGTGGCGGGGCACGGGCCTCGCCGACGAGCTGCTGCGCCGGGCCGTCGGCGACGGCCCCGCCTACCTCTGGGCCTTCGAGCGCAACCCGCGGGCGCTGGCCTTCTACGCCCGCCACGGCTTCGTGCCCGACGGCACCCGGAAGCTCGACGTGCCCACCGACGCCTGGGAGCTCCGCCTCGTGCGAGGGGCCGCGCCCGCGCGCTGAGCCGGGGCTGGGTCGGGTCGGGCCGCGCGGAGTCGGCCCGGGCGGAGTCGTCTCGGCCCCGGTGGAGGCCCGGCGTCAGACCGGTGCCACCAGCGTCCACGCCCCGCCGTCGCGGCGCAGCACCTCGCCGCGCAGCACGTCGGCCAGGTCGCCCACGGTGGCCTCGACCACGGCGCCCACCGCGACCGCGACGTCGTCGTCGGGCGCCGTGTAGCGGACGACGAGCCGGGGCTCGCCCCGCAGCACCATCACGTCGCGGGCCTCGACGGTGGTGAGCTCCGACGCCGCCTCGGAGGCGCGGGGCAGGAGCTCGTCGGGCCGGGAGCCCGGGCGGAGGGTGCCGACGGAGAGGGCGACGCGGTACGAGGGCATGACCCGATCCTGGCGCAGCCCGCCGACATCAGCCCCCGCCCCCGGGCCTCAGATCTCCTGGGGCTCCGGCTCCAGGCGCATCCCGACGGTGGTGGAGGCGCTCTCGAGCAGGGCGTCGACCCAGGCGCGGTTGATCGCGGCCATGCGGCTGCCGGCGTACGCGAAGCGGAGCGGGATGGACTCGTGCAGCCAGACGACGTTGCGCCCCTGGCCCGTCGTGCCGTCCTCCCGCCAGGTGAGGGCGAAGCTCTCGTGCCGGCGCAGCTTCGAGACGATGGCGAGCTGCAGGTGCGCCAGGGTGCGGTCGTCGATCTCGATCGCGACCCGATCCGACCCGTAGAACAGTGTGCCCAAGCGTCTCCCTCTCCGACCTTCGAGCGTAGATGCCGCCTCGGGCATGCACCCTCCCGGCTGCCACCCCTTGACACGGCGGATCCCGCTGCGATATCGCAGATCCGTAACATGCCCGACGCCTGTCGGACTCGCGCCGCTGGCATCATCGCCTCATGAGACGCACCGCCTCCGCCCGCCTCGAGCTCGACGTCGCCGGCCCGGCCGAGCTCGTCCTCTCGGTCGCCGCCGCTCGCCTCGGCGGGCCCGAGATCGAGGAGTCGCTGGTCGTCACCCACGACGGGTCGCCCGTCGAGGTGCGCGAGGTCGACGACCGGCACGGCACCCGGCTGCACCTCTGCGAGGTGGGCGCGGGCCTCGTCGTCGTCGACCACCGGGTCGAGGTCGCGGGCCGCGTCGGCCCGCCGGAGCTCGAGGAGATCGACCTGGTGCGCTACCGCCGCCCCAGCCGCTACTGCGAGTCCGACACCCTGGCGCCCACGGCGCGGGCCGAGTTCCGCGGCCTCGTCGGCCGCGAGCTGCTCTCGGCGGTCAGCTCGTGGGTCGGCTCGCAGCTGGCCTACGTGCCCGGTGCGAGCGCCCCCACCGACGGCGCCGTCCAGACCCTGCTCGACCGGCAGGGCGTCTGCCGCGACTACGCGCACCTCGTGATCGCGCTGCTGCGTGCCCTCGACGTGCCCGCCCGCCTCGTCTCGGTCTACGCGCCCGGGCTCTCGCCGATGGACTTCCACGCCGTCGCGGAGGCCTGGGTCGACGGCGCCTGGCACGTCGTCGACGCGACGGCGCTCGCGCCGCGGCAGACGCTCGTCCGCATCGCGACCGGGCGCGACGCCTCCGACACGGCGTTCCTCTCGAGCTACGGCGCGTTCGTGGGGCTGCGGTCGATGACGGTCTCCGCGGTCGCCGACGAGCTGCCGCGCGACGACGTGACCGCCTTCGTCAGCCTCGGCTGACCCGGGGGCCGGGCCCGCGACTCCTCGGGGCCCCGGCGGTCAGTCGCCGTGCGGGTCGTCGGCCTCGTGCGCGAGCTCGGCGCCGTGCTCGGCCCGCTCGGCGGGCTCGTCCTGCAGCGGGCCGGCCGGCCACGACGACGGCCCGGCCGAGCCGGCGGGGTAGTCGTCGATCGGCACGTCGCCGCTGCGCCAGGCCTGCACGACCGGCGTGAGGATGCGCCAGCCCTCCTCGGCGGAGTCGCCGCGCACCGACAGGGTCGGGTCGTCGTCGAGGATGCCCTCGAGCACCTCGCCGTAGGCGGTCAGGTCGGAGGCGCCGAAGACGGCGTGCAGGGAGGCGCGCGACAGGTCGTACGCGTCGCCCGGCCCGTTGACGTTCAGCTCGAGCGACATCTCGTCGGGGCTGATCGCGATGCGCAGCCGGTCGGGCTCGCCGCCGCCGACGAACTCGGCGGGCACGTGGGCGGGCGGTCGGAACGTGATCGCGATCTCGCGGCGGCGGGAGGCCAGCGCCTTGCCCGAGCGCAGCAGGATCGGCACGCCGGCCCAGCGCCAGTTGCGCACCTCCACGACGACCTCGGCGAGCGTCTCGGTCTCGAGCGACGGGTCGACGCCCTTCTCGTCGACGTAGGCCGGCAGCTCGCGGCCGTCGACCGAGCCCGCGCCGTAGCGGGCGCGGCGGGTGTGCGTCGCCGGGTCGTCCTGCCACACGTGGGTCGCCCGGAGCACGAGCTCCTTCTCGTCGCGGAGGTCGGCGGCCGAGAGGGTGGCGGGCGCGTTCATCGTCAGCACGGCCATCACCTGCAGCAGGTGGCTCTGGATCATGTCGACCATGGCGCCGGCGTGGTCGTAGTAGCGGGCGCGGTCCTCGAGGGCGAGCTCCTCGTCGTAGACGATCTCGATGCTCTCGACGTGCTGGTTGGTGAGCATCGGCTCGATCAGCCGGTTCGCGAACCGCAGGCCGAGGAGGTTCAGCACCGTCGAGCGGCCGAGGAAGTGGTCGACCCGGTGCACCTGGTCCTCCGGCACGAGCTTCAGCACGGCGCGGTTGAGCGCCTTCGCGGAGGCGAGGTCGGTGCCGAACGGCTTCTCGAGCGCGAGCGCCGTGCCGTCGGGCAGGTCGACCTCGCGGAGGGCCGCGCACGCCTTCTCGGTGATGGCCGGGGGCAGCGCGAAGTAGATCGAGGGCGGGGCGTCGCACGCCTCGACGAGGGTGCGGAGGCCGTCCGCGCCCGTGACGTCGGCCGTGATGTAGCGCGTCGACTCGAGCAGCGCGTCGACGGCGGGGCCCGACGCGTCGACGGCGGCGAACGAGTCGCGCACGCGCGACGTCCACTGCTCGGCCGTGTACTCCTCGACGCCGGCGCCGATCAGCTGCACGCGCCTCCCGGGCTCGTGGGAGAGCAGGCCGCCGAGGCCCGGCATGAGGAGGCGCCCCGCCAGGTCTCCGCTCGCGCCGAGGATGAGCAGGGTCGCCGGACCGTGGGCCGCGGAGCCGGCCTTGGCCGCCGTCTCGGTGTTCGCTGTCGTCATGCCCTGCACGGTAGACCGGCGCGCGGCCTCGGGCACGACCGGACGTCGGGCCCCGACGGCGACCGGGCTCACCGCCCGGCCGCGACAGGGCGTCAGGCCCGGCGGGTCGGCCGCACCGAGACGACCTCGGCGGTGGCGCCGTGCGGCAGGTCGACGACGAGGCGCACCGCGTCGGCGACGGACTGCGGCTCGAGGTAGAGCGCGGTGTCGTAGCGGCCGCCCTCCTTCTCGACGAGCTCGCGCTGCATGTCGGTGTCGACCCGCCCCGGGTGCACCGAGCTGACCCGCACGCCGTGGGGGCGCTCCTCCTCGCGCAGGGCGTCGGTGAGGGCGCGCAGCGCGAACTTGCTCGCGGCGTAGGTGCCGCCGCCGGCGCCGGCCGTGAAGCCGGAGCCGCTGTTGACCGCGACGACCGTGCCCTCGGCGGCCCGGAGCGCGGGCAGCAGCTGCCGGGTCAGCTCGGCGACCGCGAAGACGTTCACCTCGAAGACGCGGCGCCAGTCGTCGCGCGTCGTCGACTCGACGTCGTCGCCCCCGATCACGCCGGCGGCGTGCACGACGACGTCGAGCCGGTCGAGCCCCGGCGCCGTGAAGGCCGGCCCGGCGAGGTCGGCGACCCAGGCCGAGGCCGACGGGAGCGTCGCGACCACCGCACGCACCGCCTCCTCGTCGCGGCCGTGCACGACGACGTGGTGGTCGCGGGAGAGGTCGCGGGCGACGGCCAGGCCGATGCCGCGGGTGGATCCGGTGACGAGTGCGGTCTTCATGCCGCCAGTCTGCCGCGGGCCGCCGACGTCGCGCCCGCCCGGCTCAGTCGAGGGGGTCGTGGCCCCAGTTCATCAGCGACCAGCGCCACTTCGTGTCGGTCACGTCGCCGTCGGGACGCTGCTCCGAGTGCCGCGCGACGTAGCCGTGCACCGTCGCCATGTGCGCCCAGTCGTCGTCGGTGAGGTCGGCCTTCCTCGTGTGGAGGATCCGCACGATGTGCCGGCCGCTCTCGTGCCCGACCGACTCGCCGCCGGGCTCGGAGTGCTGCCCGACCTGCCTCGACTCGTCGGTGTCGAGCCACTCCTCGAGCTGCCCCGCGGTCATCGTCACGTCGTCGTGGAAGTCGTCCCAGGTCTGCTGCCTGTCGTCGTTCTCGGCCATGCCACGACCCTGCACCTCGCGGGCGGGTCTGTCCGGGCCGAGGGGCGAGGGCCGGGGGCCGAGGAGGCGCGGGTCGGCCCCGGCGCGGAGGCGCGGCCCGCCGTCGCTACGGGCGGACGACCGGGATCGGCCCGGTCAGCTGCGGCACGTCGCGGTCGCTCAGCAGCCAGTGCTCGCCGGAGGCGGTGACCAGGAAGGCCAGCGGCCCCGGTCGGCAGACCACCAGCGCGCCGCCCGTCTGGTGCAGCACGCCGTCGAGGGCGCCGCCGAGGTCGCGGTCGTCCTCCGAGCCGGAGGCGGAGAGCACGGCGCAGCGGCCCTCGGCCCCCATCGCCTGCAGCAGGCGACGGATGCCCTCGGGGTCGCCGAGCGACGGGGCGACGCTGTGCGCGGCCGCCATGTCGACCCAGTCGGTGGACTCGGTCAGCAGCGCGAGGCGCTCGCGGGACGGGCCGGACTCGTCGTGCGCCAGCGACTGCACGTCGTCGCGCCGGTCGGGCGCGGCGAACGCCTCGAGTGCGGTGACAACGGCTTCGGGGAGCAACGCCACGGGGTCCTCCTCAGGATCGGCTGCGCCATTCTCCCACCCCGTGCGGGGTCGCGTCTCCGTCGGCCGACCGACGACACGCGCGGCGGGGCTCGTTACAGTGGCCGGGTCCCCGCACGCCGACGTGAACGGAACCACCATGAGCCTCCCCTCGTACCCGGGTCAGCCCGGCCACACCGACCCGTCGAGCGGCCTCGGGCGGTCGGCGCCCCTCGGCCAGGGCGACGCCGCCGGCTACGGCCCCCCGGCGCCGCGGCCCACCGACGCCTCGCCCTCCACGCCCTGGATCTGGGCGATCGCCCTGCTGCCCCTCGTCAGCCTGCTCACGCTGCCGATGATGGACTTCGAGACCTACTTCGCCGACACCGTGCGAGCGGCCGAGCAGGGGTCGACGGCGGTCGGCATGTCGGGCGGCATGATCGCCGCGCAGGTGATCAGCTACGCGCTCTACGGCGTCACGGTGGTGCTGGCCTTCCTCGACCGCCGCGAGCTGCTCCGGCGGGGCTTCGACCGGCCGTTCCCCTGGCCGTGGGCGTTCCTCGGCATCGTCTACGTCATCGGGCGCTCGGTCGTCGTGAAGCGCCGCAGCGGCCGGGGCCTCGCGCCCATGGTCGTGTACCTGGTGCTCACCGTCGTCAGCGTCGTCGTCTCGATCGTGGTCGTCGTGGCGGCCTTCGCGGCGATCGCCCCGATGCTCGAGCAGCTCTCGACCACGCCCTGAGGCCCGCCGCCTGAGATCATGGGCGGGTGAACGACGCCTCCCCGCAGCCTGCCCTCGGTCTCCTCCTCGACGTCGACGGGCCCATCGCGAGCCCCGTGACCCGCAGCATCGCGCTGCCCGAGATCACGCGCGACCTCGTCGCGCTCGCCGCGGCCGGCACCCCGGTCGTGTTCAACACCGGGCGCTCCGACGCCTTCATCCGCGACGAGGTCGTCGGCCAGCTGCTCGCCGCGGGCCTGCCCGCGGGCAGCCGGGTGCACGCCGTCTGCGAGAAGGGCGCCTCCTGGTTCTCGATCGGGCCGGAGCACGGGCCGAGCGGCATGAGCGAGGTGCAGGTCGACGCGTCGCTCGCGATGCCCGCCGACTTCGCCGCCGAGATGGCCGAGCTGGTCGAGTCCGACTACGCCGACCTCGTCTTCTTCGACCGCACCAAGCGCGCGATGGTCTCGATCGAGCAGCTCACGACCGTGTCGTCGGCCGACTACCTCGCCCGGCAGCGCGGGTTCGACGAGCGGGCGATGGAGGCGCTGGTGCGGCGCGGCGCCGGGGTGCGCCGCCTCGACGACGTGCGGGCCGACGCGGCCGGCGCCGTGCAGTGGCGCGTCGACCCCACCATCATCAGCACCGACATCGAGTCGGTGCGCCTCGGCAAGGACCTCGGCGCCGAGCGGGCGCTCGAGCTGCTCGCCCTCGACGGGCCCCTGCCCCTCGCCTGGCGCACGGTCGGCGACTCGCGCAGCGACTACGCCATGGCCGACTGGCTGCACGCCCACGGGCACCCGGTCGCCCACGTCGACGTGCGGCCCGCCGACGGCGTGCCGACGACGCCCTACCCCGTGCTCACGAGCGCCACGGGCCTGATCCACGACGAGGCGGGCGCGGAGTTCCTCGCCGGCTGGGCGGCGGCCGCGACCACGGCGTGACGCGGCCGCGACGTCGTCGTGACGGCGTCGCAGCCTCGCCGCCGCCTCGCAGGCGCCTCGCCGGCGCGACCTCGGCGTCCCGTCCGTGCGCGTCCTGGATGCCGACGGGTATCGCCCGTGCGGGGTCGACGGGTGAACCGAGTCGGCGGAACGGGTGACACCCACCCGCGCGGTTGCTGGGCTGTGACCCGTTCGGGGGCTCGGACCCCCCGAACGGGGCACGGAGGCGGCCGCGTGCGACCCGCTACTGTCGCTCTCGTCCCCGGACGAGGCTCCCCGAAGAGCCGGACCCGGACACCTCCGTCGGCTGAGACCCGAAGATCACCCCGGTCGACGCGAGGCACCCCGCGGGAGCACCCCCTCCCGCACCCGACGCGTCGCACCCCCGGCGCGTCAGACGAGCCGCCGTCGACGCCGACGCACTCCTCGGACGACGTCCCGCCACCCACGGGCCCCGCCGTCCGACGGTCTCCCCGACCCGAACCCCCGGAGACCGACGCGCACGCCCGAACCCTGCGCGACACCGAGAGCCACGCCCCCCGACAGCGACCCGCCATGCTCCGAGGCCCCCGCCCCGCGAGCACCCGAGAGGGACCCGGCCGCCGCCCACCTCGCTCCGCGTGAGCCGAGGCACCTGGCAGACGCGACGGCCGGGCCCCGCGGGGCCGACGCGCGCGCGACGCCCCGGCCCGGCCGCTGGCCCCCGACCCGACGGGCGGTCAGCGCCCGGGCGCTCCGGCGAGGAGCCCCCGCGGCGGGCGAGCGGCCCGGCGGGGCGCTGCTCGGCCGACCGGGTCCGTGCCGTCCTGATCGATCCGCTGGGAGCCCGGTCGGAATCCCCTGGGTCGGCTCGACACCGGCGCCCCGCTAGACGATCGTCTTGGGACGCCCGTGCCCTCCCCCGACCCGAGAGGCCCCGCCATGCTCGACCCGGCCACGCTCCCCGACGTCCCCTGGGACGCCCTGTCGGAGGCGGCGGCCGTCGCCCGTGCGCACCCCGGCGGCCTCGTCGACCTCTCGATCGGCTCGCCGGTCGACCCGACCCCCGCGGTCGTGCAGGAGGCGCTGGTCGCCGCAGCCGACGCGCACGCCTACCCGAGGGCGGCCGGCACGCCCGCCCTCCGCGCGGCGCTCATCGACTGGCACGAGCGTCGCCGCGGCGTCCGCGACCTCACCGACGACGAGGTGATGCCCACGATCGGCTCCAAGGAGCTCATCGCCGGCCTCGCCCTGTGGCTGGGCCTCGGCCCCGGCGACACCGTGGTGCACCCGCGCCTCGCCTACCCGAGCTACGCCGTCGGCGCCGCCCTCGCCGGGGCCACGGCGCTCGCGTCCGACGACCCGGCCGAGTGGCCGACGTCGACCCGGCTCGTCTGGGTCAACAGCCCCCGCAACCCCGACGGCGCCGTGCTCGACGTGCCGGGCCTCCGCGCCGTCGTCGACCGCGCGCGGGAGCTCGGCGCCGTGGTCGCGGCCGACGAGTGCTACGCCGAGCTGGGCTGGGAGGGCGAGTGGTCCGACCGGCCGACGCCGAGCATCCTCGACCCCCGCGTCGTCGGCGACGTCCGCGACGGCGTCCTCGCCGTCGGCTCGCTGAGCAAGCAGTCGAACCTCGCCGGCTACCGGGCCGGGTTCGTGGCGGGCGACGCCGCGGTCGTGGCGCGCCTGCTCGCGCTGCGCCGCCACGCGGGGCTCGTGCCGCCGGCACCCGTGCAGGCCGCGATGGTCGCCGCCCTCGGCGACGACGCGCACGTCGCGGAGCAGAAGGAGGCGTACCGCACGCGCCGGGTTCTGCTCGCGCAGGCCGTCACGGCGGCCGGGTTCCGCGTCGAGGGCAGCGAGGCCGGCCTCTTCCTCTGGGCGACCCGCGACGAGGGCGCCTGGCGGAGCGTCGCCTGGCTCGCGCGTCGCGGCGTGCTCGTCTCGCCCGGCAGCTTCTCGGGGCCGGGCGGAGACCGGCACGTGCGCGTCGCGCTGACCGCCAGCGACGAGCGCGTGCGCGCGGCCCTCGACCGGCTCATCCCGTGACGGGGGCGGTGCGCCGGTCCTCGCCCGCGCCTCCGTCCGTCCCCGCCCTGCCGCCTGCGTCGCCGGCCCCCCTCCGCCCCTGACCCCCGCCTCCCCCCTCAGCGGCCTCCGTCGCCACCCGACCGAAAGGACCGTCCCCATGGACATCTCCCGCCGCACCGTCCTCGCCGGCGCCCTCGCTGCCGTGCCCGTGGCGCTGCTCGCCGCCGGTGCCACCGACCCC
>Ga0265798_10004389_pt1 | contig 19484 bp, 23 predicted proteins | sample P3T30metagenome_FD_192430 | JGI IMG/M metagenome (GOLD analysis project Ga0265798, IMG submission 192430) | Plant litter microbial communities from East Loma Ridge, Irvine, California - P3 T30 | ecosystem: Environmental > Terrestrial > Plant litter > Unclassified | place: USA: California... | reverse complement strand
CCCGCACCCGACCGAACAGGACCAGCGACATGTACTTCACCCTCATGGGCAAGCTCAGCGCCCGCCGCCAGAACCTCTCCGACGACAAGGACAAGGGCTTCACCCTGATCGAGCTCCTCGTCGTCGTCATCATCATCGGCATCCTCGCCGCGATCGCCATCCCGGTGTACCTCGGCGTGCAGAACAACGCCAAGGACTCGGCCGTGAAGAGCGACCTCTCGAACATCAAGACGGCCATCGTCGCGAGCTACACGAACGACAACACGGCGACGACAGCACCGGCTCTGACGTCCGCCAATCTCGGAAAGTACGGCTACACCGCGAGCGCCGACTACTCCGGCTCGGCAAGTGCCCCCGCATATGCCGCCAACTCGACCTCGAGCAACTTCTGCGTGAACGCCAAGGGTACGACGGGCAACACTTTCCGCATCTCGACGAACACCGGGGTGCAGGACGGCGCCTGCGGAGTAGCCACCACCTGGTGACCCTGACGTCCGCTGGTGCCCTCGCCCGGCGCCAGCGGACGTCCCCTACCTTCTCGTGTCGTTCCGACGACCACGAGCCGCCACGCCCTCGACCCGACCGGGAGGTGAACCACCATGTTCCAGCGACTCAGCGCCCGTCTCCGCCCCCTCGACCCCGAGGCCCGGGAGGCCGGTCTGTCGATCGTCGAGGTGGTCGTCGCCCTCCTGGTCTTCGCGATCATCACCGTCGGCTCGATCGTCGCCGTCGGCACCACGCTGACGATGTCGAGCGACAACCGCAGCCGTGAGGTCGCCACCAACCTCGCCGCCCAGGCCGTCGACGTCGCCCGCTCCGTGACCGACGTCGTGGCGGTGGCCTCGGGCACGACGACGACCGTCGTCAACGGCACCACGTTCACCGTGGCCCAGACCGCCGCCTGGATCACCACCACCGGCGTGGACGCGACCTGCACCCCGGCCGCGTCGTCGGGCAACGGCTCGCTGTTCTACAAGCGCCTCCAGGTCGCGGTCACCTGGTCGGGCATGCGCAAGACGACCTCTCCCGTGCGCAGCGACACGATCCTCGCCCCCAACAGCCGCCTGAACGACCAGGACACCGGCACGATCGTCATCGGCGTCAAGGACACCAAAGGCGGCCCGGTCTCGGGTGTCGTCGTCACGGTCGAGCCCGACGCCGGCTCGAACACGCCCGGCAAGGCGCTGACCTCGGCCTCGAAGCCGGGTGTGACGAACGCCGACGGATGCGCGGTCGCCATCAAGGTGCTGCCGGGCTCCTACAAGGTGACCGTCTCGCGCGCCGACGCCGCGCCCTACCGCGACTCCCGGCAGCAGCCCGCGCCGGTCAAGACGGGTACCTCCGTCGTCAAGGGCGACACCGCGGGTGTGTCGTTCACCTACGACCTCGGCGACGACTTCGAGCTCGGCTATGCCTCGAACTACGCCGGCGGCACCGTGCTGCTGCCGAACGACCTCAAGACCACCGTCCTCGGCGGGCCCGAAGCGTACGTGCTCAACGGCCCGGTGAGCGACGCCTACCTCTACCCCCTGACGACCGGCTACCAGCTGATCGCCGGCACCTACCTGCCCGCCGGCACGGACGGCGGCAGCTGCCTCTCGCCCGATCCGGCCTCGTGGCCGGCCAACGCCGCCGGCAAGACGGCCACACGCCAGCCCTTCGTCGCCGCGTCGGAGAAGACCGCGACCTACCCGCTGCCGATGGGCGTGACGACCGTGAAGCTCGCCGCGGGCAGCGACACCGTCATCCAGGCCAAGTCCACGACTGCCTTGAACGGCGACCCGGGCTGCGCCGCCACCCAGACCTACACCTTCACGGTCAAGAACAAGACTCCGGCGAACGAGGTCACGATCGCCCTGCCCTACGGCACGTGGTCGCTCTCGTCCGGGAGGGACTCGTCCTCGTTGCGTGGACTCACCATCAGCGGGTTGATCGGCAGCGTCATCGGCGCCATCTTCGGTGGCAGCGGTGGCACGGCGAACGTCGTCACGCTCGACCCGAGGCCCGCCAAGTGACCGCGCTGCGGCGACTGCTCGCCCGGGCCCGCCGAGACGAGGGCGTCAGCCTGGCCGAGCTGCTGGTGGCCATCATGGTCTTCGGCATCGTCCTGGCCGTCGTCTCGACCACCTTCGTCTCGCTGACGAAGGCCACGGCCCAGGCCCGGTTCATCGACGTCAACACCCGCGTCGCCTCGAACGGGCTGAACGACCTCAGCCGGACCATCCGGGCCGCCCGGACGATCGCCCAGCCCGGGGGCACCGAGGCGTCGGCGTTCACGCTCGCGACGACCGAGAGCCTGACCCTCACGACGGCCGTCAACACCGCCGACTCCCTGACGACCGTGCCGCGTCGCGTGACCTACCGCCTCGAGGCCGACCGCACCCTCAGCTCGTCCACCGTCGTGGCCACGCCCCTCCAGACCGACTTCTGGCAGTTCACCTCGCCGGCGACCAAGCGCGCCCTCGGCGGCACCGTCGTCACGGCCGCGAGCAGCGGTTCGCCACTGTTCACCTACCTCGACTTCACGGGCAAGACGCTGACCCCCGACGCCTCGGGTGCGCTCACGGCGTCGCAGCTGCCCTCCATCGCCGCGGTGACCATCTCGCTGACCATCGACCGGACCAGCTCGATGTCGAGCCAGGCGGTCACCCTGCAGAACACCGTCTCGCTGTCCAACCTCGCCGGAGGGGCGACCACATGACCTCCTTGCGCACCCGTCTCGGGCTGGCCGGCCCGTCCCCCGAGAGCGGCATGGCCATGGCCATCACCCTCATCTTCGGCATGGTGCTCGTCATCATGGCGGCCACCGCCCTGACCGTGGCCACGAGCGGGCTCAAGAAGGCCGACGGCGACCAGGACTTCAACGGTGCCCTCGCCGCGGCCTACGCCGGCGTCGAGGAGTACCAGTCTCGCCTCGCCAACGACAACAGCTACCAGCAGTACGGCGACTCCGACGCCCCGTTCAGCAAGGCGACCGCCAGCAAGCTGACCCTGCCGTCCGGCACTCAGACCAACAAGGCGTTCGGGTCGGGTCCCTCCGGCTCGTGGGCCTCGGTGCCGGGCAGCGCCGACCTCGCGCAGTTCCGCTACGAGGTCGACAACTCGAAGTACGTCGGGTCGGGCGCCCTGCGCATCCGCTCGACGGGCAAGGTCGGTTCGGCCACGCGATCGGTCATCGCCGACCTGCGCCAGAAGGGCTTCATCGACTACCTGTACTTCACCGACATCGAGTCCCAGGACCCCACGCTCACCCGCAGCACGAACGCGGACTGCACCAAGCACGCCTGGGAGGGACGCACCCAGGGGGACGACTGCGGTGAGATCGCGTTCAGCGGTGGCGACACCATCTACGGTCCGGCACACTCCAACGACACGATGCGCGTCTGCTCGGCGACCTTCAAGGAGGTCGTGACCACGGCCGACCCGACCGCCGGCCGCACGTACGCCAAGGTCGACTCGAACAACAGCGCGTGCTCGGGTCAGACCTTCGACAAGGGCGTCCCCGGCCAGGTGGCGACCGTGCAGATGCCCGACACCAACAACGACAAGGTGCGCGAGACCCGCACCGACATCCCCTCCGAGGTCCCGCGCCCCGGCTGCCTCTACACCGGGCCGACCGACATCGTCTTCACCGCCGACGGCAAGATGACCGTCAAGTCGCCGTACTCGAAGATGACGCAGCTCGCGAACGCCGAGGCCACCGAGGGCAGCGCACCGGCCGAGTGCGGCCTGCCGGGCACCGGGAAGGGCCAGCTCGGCTCGGCCGCCGGCGCGACCATCACCGTGCCCGTGAACAACCTGGTCTACGTTCAGGACATCCCCGTGCCCGCGTCGGGCAAGGGCAAGTCCAACGTCAACGCGTGGGCCTCCACGGGCGACCTCACCGAGACCTCGTGCTCCAACAACCACGTCGGCTACCCCCTGGCCGGCGAGTCCGTGCCGACGGCGACCACGGCCGGTGGTCCGGGCTCCGGGGCCTGCGCCTACGGCGCCCGCAGCGGAGACGCCTTCGTCAAGGGCACCTTCCAGGGGCAGCTGACCATCGCGGCCAAGAACTACCTCTACGTCACGGGCGACCTCACCTACGCGTCCACGAACGCGAGCACGAACATCCTCGGCCTGGCCTCCGACGGCGTGACCTGGGTGCACAACCCGGTCAACGCGTTCGGCGGTTCGATGCTCGGCGACCGTGACCGTGAGATCGACGCGGCGATCATCTCGGTCCAGCACTCGTTCCTCGTGCAGAACTACGGGCGGGGTGGCGACCGGGGCACTCTGACCATCAAGGGGTCGATCTCGCAGGCATACCGCGGCGTCGTCCGCAGCGGCTCCAACGGGTACATCAAGGCCTACGCCTACGACACGCGCCTGCGCTACCTCGCGCCGCCGAAGTTCCTCAGCCCGGTGACGACCTCGTACGGCGTCACCACGCAGACCGAGGTCAAGGCCGCCTTCACGTCGACCGGGGCCGCCTCGTGATCGCGGCTCCGTGGATCACCGCCGTCCTCGTGGCGGGTGGCTTCGGACTGCTCATCGGATCGTTCCTCAACGTCGTGGTGTACCGCGTTCCCGCGGGCATCTCGATCGCGCGACCCGCGAGCGCCTGCCCGAGCTGCTCGACGCCGATCCGCCGCCGTGACAACGTCCCCGTGGTCAGCTGGCTCGCCCTCGGCGGGAAGTGCCGCGACTGTCGCACCTCCATCTCGGCCCGGTACCCGATCGTCGAACTGGCCACCGGCCTGTTCTTCGTGCTCGTCGCCGCCCGCCTGTGGCCGCTCGTCGGCGTGCCGACCGAGGCGCTGCCGCTCGTGGCGCGCCTCCTGTCCCTCGTCGCCTTCCTCTGGCTGGCCGGCGTGAGCGTCGCACTCGCCGTCATCGACCTCGAACACCACCGGCTGCCGGACGCGATCGTCCTGCCGTCCTACGCGGTCGGGGGCGTCCTCCTGGCCGCCTCGAGCATCCTCGTCGGGGACTGGCCGGCGCTCGTCCGCGCCGCCATCGGCCTGGCCTCCCTCTTCGCCTTCTACCTCATCGCCGCCCTGTCGTACCCGGGTGGCATGGGCTTCGGCGACGTCAAGCTCGCCGGCGTGCTCGGCCTGTACCTCGCCTGGCTCGGCTGGGGCGAGTTCGCCGTGGGCGCCTTCGCGGCGTTCCTGCTCGGCGGCCTGTACGCCGTCGTCCTCCTGGTCACCCGACGCGTCGAACGCACCGGTGGCATCCCCTTCGGCCCCTGGATGCTCGCGGGCGCCTGGGTCGGCGTCTTCGCCGGCGGCACCGTCGCCACGGCGTACCTCACCCTCCTCGGCCTGGCATGACCCGGCGAGCTGACAGAGAGCAGAACTGATGGGCAAGAACATCGTGGGCATCGACATCGGCAGCCGCTTCGTGCGGGCGGTCGAGGTCGCCGACGTCGACAAGGCCAAGCCGACCATCGTCCGGTTCAGCGAGGTGTCCCTGCCCGACGGTGCGGCGAGCCGCGGAGAGGTGATCGAGTCGCAGACCATGGCCGGCACGCTCAAGCAGCTGTGGTCGGCCGGGGGTTTCAAGAGCAAACGCGTCGTGCTGGGCATGGGCAACCAGCGGGTGCTCGCTCGCGACATGACCGTGCCCAAGGCGTCGCACAAGCGCATCCGCGAGATGCTGCCGTTCCAGGTGCAGGACATGCTGCCCGTCCCGGTCGCCGACGCCCTCCTCGACTTCTACCCCTACGCCGAGGGGCTCGGCGAGAACGGTCCCGTCGTCCACGGGCTGCTGATCGCGGCGGTCAAGGACGCCGTGCTCGGCAACGTCCAGGCGAGCAAGCTCGCCGGCCTGACCACGCTGGGGGTCGACCTGATCCCGTTCTCGAACACGCGCCTCCTCGTCACCCGTCCGCGCATCGCGGGCACGGTCGCCCTCGTCGAGATCGGCCACAGCACGACGTCGGTGATCATGATCGCCGACGGCGTGCCGCAGTTCGTCCGCATCATCCCCTCGGGCGGAGACGACGTCACCCAAGCCGTCGCGTCGAAGCTCGAGGTCTCGGCCCAGGTCGCCGAGGGCATCAAGTTCGGCCGCGGTCTCGCCACGACCGTGACGACTCCCGACGAACAGGCCGCGTCGGCCGCGATCTTCGAATCCGTGAACGAGTTGCTCGGCAGCCTGCGCAACACGATCCAGTACTACGTCAACACCCGCCCGACCGAGACCGTCGCGGGCATCATGATCGCCGGCGGGGGAGCGGCCCTGCCCGGCCTGCCCGAGGCGCTCAGCGAGGTCACGCGCCTGCCGGTCGCCCTCGCCGACCCGTTCGCGACGGTGGGCTTCGCGAAGAACCTCGACGAGGCCGCCCTGCGGTCGCGATCGACCGACCTGACCGTGGCCCTCGGCCTGGCCCTGGGGAGCGCAGCATGAGAACCCGCGGAAAAGACACCGGCATCACCGTAGGAGGCGCGCCCCGCGTCGACCTGCTGCCCCCGGAGGTCCGCGCCGAGCGTCGCGCCGCGGCCCTGACCCGTCGGGTCTGGGCCGGCGTCGTCGTGGTCGCCGTCGTCGTCGGAATCGGATCGGGTGCGGCGTTCCTCCAACGCATGCAGGCCGAGGACGGACTGATGACCGCCCAGGGCGAGACCCAGTCGCTGCTCATGTCGCAGACGAAGTACGCGGACCTGAAGACCACGCAGGGAAAGCTCGACCTCGTCGAGGCCGCCCAGAAGGTCGGCGGTTCGACCGACATCGACTGGCCGACCTACCTCGAGAAGGTGCAGGGCACACTGCCCGTCGGCGTGACCATCGTCAGCGTCTCGCTCGACCAGGCCTCGCCACTCGTCCAGTACACGCAGCCCACGGCGCCCCTGCAGGGTTCGCGTGTGGCGACCCTCACGTTCCAGGCGTCGAGTCCGACCCTGCCGTCCGTGCCCGACTGGTTGAACGGGCTCGCGACCCTCCCCGGCTTCGCCGACGCCCAGCCGGGCTCGGTGACCCTCGAGGAAGGCGTCTACAGAGCGGACATCACGATGCACATCACGGCGGACGCCTTCTCGGGCCGCTTCGACCAGAAGGCCGGCGAGTGACCATGGACCGCAACCGGATGATGCTGATCGCCGCCGCCCTGACCGGCGTCGTGGTGCTCGCCCTCGGATTCCTCGTGGGGGTGCAGCCGCAACTCGCCGCCGCCTCGTTCGCCGAGTCGCAACAGCAGAGCGTCGAGACGCAGAACGAGACCCTGCGCGAGAGCCTCGCGACCCTCGAGGCCGACAACGCCGCCCTCCCCGACCTGAAGTCCGAGTTGGCGACGCTCGACACGTCCGTGCCGTCCCAAGCCGCCCTGTCGTCGTTCCTGACCGAACTGGACCAGCTGGCCGGGGCCTCGGGCACGACCGTCACGGGGTTCACCTCGTCCGACGCGACGGCCTACGAGCCCACGACCACGGACGTCGCCGCGCCCACCGCGACCGACGCGGCGGCATCCGACGCGGCCGGGACCGACGCGGCGGCCACCGCCCCCGCCGCGCCCACCGCCCCCGACCTCGTGACCGACCCGCTCGTCACCGCGACGAACTTCTCGTCGATCCCGATCACGGTCAGCATCCAGGGCAGCTACGCCCAGGCCCGCGACTTCCTCTCGAAGTTGCAGGGCGGGTCGCGACTCTTCCTCGTGACGACCTTCGCCAGCACCGGCAGCTCCGAGGCCGGCGACGCGACCGGCGTCCCCGACCAGTGGACCGTCGGCGGCCTCGTCTACGTCCTCCAGGACGCCGCAGCGACCCAGGCCGACCAGGCCGCCGAGACCCCCGCGGCCACGGCCGAGGGCACCGACGGCACGAGCTCGGACACCGCCGCCGGCCAGTAGCGCGAGACTTCCTAGACCGGGCCCCGGCCGCCGGTCGCAGGACGTCACGATCTGGACACTCCGCCACGAGAAAACGTGGCGGCGTGTCCACATCGTGGCGGGGTGGCGCATCCGCGGGCCACCGCGCCTCCCGCGGGCGCGTAGCCTCGAAGGATGTCCCGAGCCGTCTACGCCGTCATGGGCACCGTCCTGTTCGGTGCGCTCGTCATCATGGTCGCGGGCTTCGAGGCGTTGCTGCTCGACCGCGACCCGATCGACGAGCCCGACGCCGGCACGCTGCTCGGCCCGCTGATGGTCGCCGCCGCCGTGCTCGTCGTGTTGCTGTCGCTGCTGCGGTCGGCGGCGCTCTCCGACGCCCGCGACGACAGGGCTCCGGAGGTGCGGGGCACGTTCCCCGCCCAGCCCGCCGTCCTCGCCCGCCCGGGCGCCTCGGGTGGGACGCGTTCCGGCACCGGTGACGAGGTGGCCGGCCCCCGAGGGCCCGCACCGCACCTCCTCGTCCCGACGATCGTCACCGCGGCCCTCGTGTACGTCCTGATGCTCGCCGTCGGGGGAGTCGTCTACGGCCTCGTGCGACAGGAGCTCGTCTGGGTGCTGCTCTTCGCCGCCCGGTACGCCGTGTCGCCGTTCGTGATCGGCTCGGCGATCTGCGCCGGACTCGTCGTCGGGGGCACCCTCGCCCTGTCGCGCGTCGACCCGGGGCGCCCCGAGCCTCGACCATTTGATTAAGGCACTACCGCAAGATAAGCTCTTTCGGGTGTGCGCCTGACCGCGCGCCCGAATAAAAGCCCCCTCGACCTCGCGGCCGAGACGGGCAGACCGTCTCGGCCACCGAGACGAGGATGCCGGCTGATCAGCCGGACAGAGCAGAGCGATGCGAGAGCAGCGCGACTCGGCGCGTTCGAGAGGACGACGCCGAGATCCGATGAGGAGAACCAGTGCCAACTATTCAGCAGCTGGTCCGTAAGGGACGCACGCCGAAGGTCGTCAAGACCAAGGCCCCCGCCCTGCGGTCCAACCCCCAGCAGCGTGGCGTGTGCACGCGTGTGTACACCACCACCCCCAAGAAGCCGAACTCCGCGCTCCGCAAGGTCGCTCGTGTGAAGCTCTCGAACGGCACCGAGGTCACCGCCTACATCCCCGGCGAGGGCCACAACCTGCAAGAGCACTCGATGGTGCTCGTGCGTGGCGGTCGTGTCAAAGACCTCCCCGGTGTGCGCTACAAGATCGTCCGTGGCGCCCTCGACACCCAGGCCGTGAAGAACCGCAAGCAGGCTCGCAGCCTCTACGGTGCGAAGAAGGACAAGAAGTAATGCCTCGTAAAGGACCCGCGCCCAAGCGCCCTGTCGTCGCCGACCCGGTCTACGGTGCGCCGATCGTCAGCCAGCTCGTCAACAAGATCCTCCTCGACGGCAAGAAGGGGCTCGCCGAGCGCATCGTCTACGGTGCTCTCGCCGGCGTCACCGCCAAGAACGACCAAGATGCTGTGGCCACGCTGAAGAAGGCGCTCGACAACGTGCGCCCGACCCTCGAGGTCCGCTCGCGTCGCGTCGGCGGTTCGACCTACCAGGTCCCCGTCGAGGTCAAGCCCCACCGCGCCAACACCCTGGCCCTCCGCTGGCTCACCAGCTACGCCAAGGCTCGTCGCGAGAAGACGATGACCGAGCGTCTCATGAACGAGATCCTCGACGCGTCGAACGGTCTGGGCGCCGCTGTCAAGCGTCGCGAAGACACGCACAAGATGGCCGAGTCGAACAAGGCCTTCGCGCACTACCGCTGGTAACCGGCACGAGGAGGCGCGGTGTGCGCACGACGCGCACCGCACCTCCTCGTCCCCCCACTTCCCCACCTATCCCTTCGGAGGAACCCGTGGCACAAGATGTGCTCACCGACCTGAACAAGGTCCGCAACATCGGCATCATGGCTCACATCGATGCTGGCAAGACGACGACCACCGAGCGCATCCTGTACTACACGGGCATCACCCACAAGATCGGTGAGGTCCACGACGGTGCGGCCACGATGGACTGGATGGCGCAGGAGCAAGAGCGCGGCATCACGATCACCTCGGCGGCGACGACCTGCTTCTGGAACAAGAACCAGATCAACATCATCGACACCCCGGGCCACGTCGACTTCACGGTCGAGGTCGAGCGTTCGCTCCGCGTGCTCGACGGTGCCGTCGCCGTCTTCGACGGAAAAGAGGGCGTCGAGCCCCAGTCCGAGACCGTCTGGCGTCAGGCCGACAAGTACGACGTCCCGCGCATCTGCTTCGTCAACAAGATGGACAAGCTCGGCGCCGACTTCTACTTCACGGTCGACACGATCATCAACCGCCTCGGCGCCAAGCCGCTGGTGATGCAGCTCCCGATCGGTGCCGAGAGCTCCTTCGAGGGTGTCGTCGACCTGGTCGAGATGCGTGCCCTCACGTGGCGCGGCGACGCCAAGGGTGACGTCGAGCTGGGTGCGAAGTACGAGATCGAAGAGATCCCCGAAGACCTCAAGGAGAAGGCGGCCGAGTACCGCGCCAAGCTCCTCGAGACCGTCGCCGAGTCCGACGACGTGCTGCTCGAGAAGTACTTCGGTGGCGAAGAGCTCACGATCGCCGAGATCAAGGGTGCCGTCCGCAAGATGACGGTCAACTCCGAGCTCTACCCGATCTTCTGTGGTTCGGCCTTCAAGAACCGCGGTGTGCAGCCCATGCTCGACGCGGTCATCGACTACCTGCCCTCGCCGCTCGACGTGCCTCCGATGGAGGGCCACGACGTCCGCGACGCCGAGAAGATCATCATCCGCAAGCCCGAGTCGACCGAGCCCTTCTCGGCTCTCGCCTTCAAGGTCGCGGTGCACCCCTTCTTCGGTCGTCTCACCTACGTCCGCGTCTACTCGGGCTCCATCGAGTCCGGCGCCCAGGTCATCAACTCGACCAAGGACAAGAAAGAGCGCATCGGCAAGATCTTCCAGATGCACTCCAACAAGGAGAACCCGGTCGACAGCGTGACCGCCGGTCACATCTACGCCGTCATCGGCCTCAAGTTCACCACCACCGGTGACACCCTGTGCGACCCGTCCGACCAGATCGTCCTCGAGTCGATGACGTTCCCCGAGCCCGTCATCGAGGTCGCGATCGAGCCGAAGACGAAGGCCGACCAAGAGAAGCTGTCGCTGGCCATCCAGAAGCTCGCCGAAGAAGACCCGACGTTCCGCGTCGAGCTCAACGCCGAGACGGGCCAGACGGTCATCAAGGGCATGGGCGAGCTCCACCTCGACATCCTGGTCGACCGCATGAAGCGCGAGTTCAACGTCGAGGCCAACGTCGGCAAGCCCCAGGTCGCGTACCGCGAGACCCTCAAGAAGGGCATCGAGCGCTACGACTACACCCACAAGAAGCAGACCGGTGGTTCGGGTCAGTTCGCCAAGGTGCAGATCGCTCTCGAGCCCTTCGAGGTCACGGCCGAGTCGACCTACGAGTTCGTCAACAAGGTCACCGGTGGCCGCATCCCCCGCGAGTACATCCCCTCGGTCGATGCCGGCATCCAGGACGCCATGCAGGTCGGCGTGCTCGCCGGCTACCCGACGGTGGGCGTCCGCGCGCTGCTGCTCGACGGTGCGGCGCACGACGTCGACTCGTCCGAGATGGCGTTCAAGATCGCTGGGTCGATCGCCTACAAAGAGGCGGCTCGCAAGGCCCAGCCCGTTCTCCTCGAGCCGCTCATGGCGGTCGAGGTCCGTACGCCCGAGGAATACATGGGCGACGTCATCGGCGACCTCAGCTCGCGACGCGGGCAGATCTCGTCGATGGAAGACGCCAGTGGTGTGAAGGTCGTTCGGGCCAGCGTGCCGCTGTCGGAGATGTTCGGTTACGTCGGAGACCTGCGGTCGAAGACCTCGGGCCGGGCCGTCTACTCGATGACGTTCGAGTCGTACCAAGAGGTGCCCTCGGCCGTCGCCGAAGAGATCATCCAGAAGAACAAGGGCGAATAGTCCTGAACCGCGTGGTCGTCCGACGACCGCGTAACATGTACACACACCAATCCGCAGGGCGACCGGTAGGCCGGGTCATCGACCCGGCCCCCGGGCCGCACTGCAACCGAGTCCTGAGGAGGACCCACAGTGGCTAAGGCCAAGTTCGAGCGGACCAAGCCGCACGTCAACATCGGAACCATCGGTCACGTCGACCACGGCAAGACCACGCTCACCGCAGCGATCACCAAGGTCCTGCACGACAAGTACCCCACCCTCAACACGGCGTCGGCGTTCGACCAGATCGACAACTCGCCTGAAGAGAAGCAGCGCGGCATCACGATCAACATCTCGCACGTCGAGTACCAGACCGAGAAGCGCCACTACGCTCACGTCGACGCTCCCGGCCACGCCGACTACGTCAAGAACATGATCACCGGTGCCGCTCAGATGGACGGCGCGATCCTCGTCGTCGCCGCCACCGACGGTCCCATGCCCCAGACGCGTGAGCACGTCCTGCTCGCCCGCCAGGTCGGCGTGCCCTACATCGTCGTCGCCCTGAACAAGGCCGACATGGTCGATGACGAAGAGATCATGGAGCTCGTCGAGCTCGAGGTCCGCGAGCTCCTCTCGAGCCAGGAGTTCGACGGCGACAACGCCCCGATCGTCCAGGTCTCCGCTCTCAAGGCCCTCGAGGGTGACGAGAAGTGGGCCGAGACGGTCGCCGAGCTGATGAACGCCGTCGACGAGAACGTGCCCGAGCCCGTTCGCGCCACCGACCAGCCCTTCCTCATGCCCATCGAGGACGTCTTCACGATCACCGGTCGTGGCACCGTCGTCACCGGTCGTGTCGAGCGCGGTCAGCTCAACGTCAACGAAGAGGTCGAGATCGTCGGCATCCGCCCGACCGTCAAGACCACCGTCACCGGCATCGAGATGTTCCGCAAGCTGCTCGACTCGGCCCAGGCCGGCGACAACACCGGTCTCCTCCTCCGCGGCACCAAGCGCGAGGACGTCGAGCGCGGCCAGGTCGTCGTCAAGCCCGGTTCGGTCACGCCGCACACCGAGTTCGAGGCGAACGTCTACATCCTGTCGAAGGACGAGGGTGGGCGTCACAACCCGTTCTACGCGAACTACCGTCCGCAGTTCTACTTCCGCACCACCGACGTCACGGGTGTCATCACGCTGCCCGAGGGCACCGAGATGGTCATGCCCGGCGACACGACCGAGATCAGCGTCCAGCTGATCCAGCCGATCGCCATGGAAGCCGGTCTGCGCTTCGCCATCCGCGAGGGTGGTCGCACGGTCGGTGCCGGTACGGTCACCAAGATCAACAAGTAAGTCCTGTTCACGCAGAACTGCTGATCTGACGAGAGAGGTCAGGCCCTTCGGGGCCTGGCCTCTTTCGCGTCGGCAGGGCACGATGGTGGAGACGTCGGACGGTCCGACGCCGACGGGAGGACGTCATGGCAGGTTTCGACGACATCACGAAGAAGGCGCAGGCTTTCCTGAAGGACGGCAAGGTGCAGGACGCGCTCAAGAGCGAGAAGGCCGAGGGTGTCAGCGACAACATCCTCGACGCCGTCGCTGCCGCGGCCGACAAGGCCACCGGTGGCAAGCACACCGACAAGATCCACCAGGCGAAAGAACAGGCCGACAAGAAGCTCGGCAACCAGTAGGTCGTCCCCTGCGAAGCCCCCGTCTCCTCGGCGGGGGCTTCGCTGTACCCCGCCCAGGCCCCTCGGCGACGCGCGGTGTTCACTCGACCGATGCCGCGCCTCCGGAGGACCGATTCGAGCCGACCCGGGCTGACCCGGGTCCGGGCAGGACGGGGATTCTCGTACCGCACCGCTGACGGAACGGCCGTCGCCGACACCGAGCTGCGGGCCCGCATCGAGCACCTCGCCATCCCACCGGCCTGGACCGACGTCTGGATCTCCCCGTACGAGAACGGCCACATCCAGGCCACGGGCGTCGACGCCGCCGGTCGGCGTCAGTACATCTACCACCCGACGTGGCGTGAGCAGAAGGACCGCATCAAGTTCGACCGGGCCCTCGCCCTCGCCGAGTCGCTGCCGACCGCCCGTCGCTTCGTGACGCACGACCTGCGCGTCCCGGGGGCCGGCCGCGAGCGGGTCTTGGCCGCCGCCTTCCGCATGCTCGACACCGGCTCCCTGCGCGTGGGGTCCGAGCGCTACGCGCAGGAACACGGCAGCCATGGGCTCTCGACCCTTCTCTGCGCGCACGCGACCGTCTCCGGCGACACGGTGTCGCTGGCCTTCCCCGGCAAGAGCGGCCAGGACTGGGACTCCGAGATCCGCGACGCCGACCTCGCGGCCGTCGTCCGCAGCCTGAAACGGCGCGGCGGGCGGGCCCGGCTGCTCGCCTGGAAGGCCGACGGTGGGGGAGCGGGGGAGGCGCGCTCGGCATGGCACCCGCTGCGAGCGACCGAGATCAACGACTACGTCAAGGAGAGGGCCGGCGACGAGTTCACCGCGAAGGACTTCCGTACCCTTCACGGAACCGTCGCCGCCGCCGTCAGCCTGGCCCGCTCCGGGCCGCAGGCCTCGGCCTCCCGCCAGTCGAGGTGCCTCGCCCAGGCGATGCGGGACGCCGCCGCCGTGCTCGGCAACACCCCGGCCATCGCGAAGTCCTCGTACGTCGATCCCCGCCTGGTCGATGCGTACCGGCACGGGGAGACCATCGACCCCGCCCGCCTGCACGCCGCCGAATCGGAGGTCCGGGCGCTGCTGTTCCGCTGAGTCCCGGGCGACGTCGTCGACCACGGTCTGCGGACGGTCCCCGTCGTGACGTAACCTAGAGGGTCGCGTCCCGTTCGGGGCGCCCGAGAGGAACAACTGCAGTGACTGACGAGTGCATCCACGGATTCGAGCGAGAGTTGTGCGACATCTGTGCTCCCCGCAAGCGCGAGGGCGTCGCCGACGGCATGCCCTCGACCGCCGCACGGTCGGTCACCACCCGCCGCCGCCCCTCCAACCGCAAGCCCGAGTCGTTGCGCAGCACCCCCGCACTCGCCCGTGACTCGGCCGCCGTCGCCGTGGCCGCGCAGGCGGCCGCCACCCCCGTCCCCGAGTTCTCGACCCAGCGCGCCTACCACTGGACGCACGTGTCCAACCTGCCCGGCATCCTCGAGGCCGGCGCGCTGCAGGCCGGCGCGACCCCCGTGCTCGACGTCAGCTCCGAGGCGACCCGGGCCCTCCGCGCGTCCGTCACGACCGCGTCGGGTCAGCCCGTCGCCGCGCACGTGCCGTTCTCGCTGTCGCCCCACGCGACCGCCTGGGACGCCGTCCGTACCGGAGCCGAGGGCTACGAGTGGTCCGATGCCGCACGTGAGGCCCGCGCCATCGACTTCGTCATGCTCGTCGTTCCCGTCGCGTCGCTCGGCGACGACTTCGTGGTGACCGAGGGCGATGCGGCCGTCGAGGGCGTCCGCGCGGCCGCGGGCCTCGACGACGCGTCGTCGATGGTCCGTCGTTTCAGCCTGAAGGACCCCGACCTGCTCGGGCCGGAGGTGCTCGTCCCCGGTTCGGTGCCCTTCTCCTCGGTGACGCTCGTGGGCGTCCCGAACGACAAGGTCCGTGACGCCGTGAAGGACACGCTCGCCGAGCTGGGCGCCGACGCACCGCGCGTCGCCGTCTACCCGCCGTGGTTCCGACCGGCTCCGGTCGTCGACGCGGTCTGAGATCCGCGACACGCCCGGGTTGCAGCAAATGCAGGCGTGTGGCAAAATCGTCTAGTTCAACATTTCGAGCCTGGCCTCTGCGCCGGGTGTCGGATCACTGCCAGGCAGTGCACAGACGCGAGGCGTCTGGGCCGCGGGTAGCAGGACGCATCTCACAACGAAACCACCGCCGTGACCTTCGGTCGCGGTGCGCCGGGGCGGAGCCCCGGGTGCAGGTGGCGGTGGCGAAGATGGCCCTCCCCGGGTCCTTCCTCGCGGGCACCGGCCGGTTTCGGCAGATGGATTGACACAAGAACAGCGGTACGCGAGAGACACGTAGTGCCAACAGATGTTCGCCCAGCGAACAGCGTCAGGCGGCCCCCGAGGTGCGCGACGTCCGAACGAGAGAGAGTCACACATGGCGGGACAGAAGATCCGCATCCGACTTAAGTCGTACGACCACGAGGTCATCGACACTTCCGCGCGCAAGATCGTCGACACGGTCACCCGCGCGGGCGCTACGGTCGTCGGCCCCGTGCCGCTCCCGACCGAGAAGAACGTGGTCGTCGTGATCCGTTCGCCCCACAAGTACAAGGACTCGCGCGAGCACTTCGAGAAGCGCACGCACAAGCGCCTCATCGACATCGTCGACCCGACGCCGAAGGCCGTCGACTCGCTCATGCGTCTCGACCTGCCTGCCGACGTCAACATCGAGATCAAGCTGTAGGGGGGCGACCATGACCATCAGCACCACCAAGAACGTCAAGGGCCTGCTCGGCAAGAAGCTCGGCATGACCCAGGTCTGGGACGAGAACAACAAGCTCGTCCCCGTCACCGTCGTCGAGATCGCCCCGAACGTCGTGACCCAGGTCCGCTCGCTCGAGAAGGACGGCTACACCGCCGTGCAGATCGCGGCCGGCCAGATCGACCCCCGCAAGTCGAACAAGCCCGCCACGGGTCACTTCGACGCCGCGGGCGTCACGCCCCGCCGCCACCTCACCGAGGTCCGCACCGCCGACGCCGCCGAGTACGCACTCGGCCAAGAGCTCACGGTCGACACCTTCGAAGCCGGCCAGAAGGTCGACGTCGTCGGAACGTCCAAGGGCAAGGGCTTCGCCGGTGTCATGAAGCGTCACAACTTCAAGGGCGTCAGCGCCTCGCACGGTGCGCACCGCAACCACCGCAAGCCCGGTTCGATCGGTGCCTCCTCGACCCCCAGCCGTGTCTTCAAGGGCATGCGCATGGCCGGTCGCATGGGTGGCGAGCGCGTCACCATCCTCAACCTCACGGTGCACGCCGTCGACGCCGAGAAGGGTCTGCTGCTCGTCAAGGGCGCCGTCCCCGGTGCTCGTGGCCGCATCGTTTTCGTCCGCACCGCCGTGAAGGGGAAGTAGCTCATGGCCACCACTACCGCATCGGCCGCTTCGGTCGACGTCGTCGACGCCAAGGGCCAGAAGACCAGCACGGTCGAGCTCCCCGTCGAGCTGTTCGACGTCGTCACGAACGTCCCGCTCATCCACCAGGTCGTCGTCGCCCAGCAGGCCGCCGCACGTCAGGGCACGCACAAGACCAAGCGTCGCGGCGAGGTCTCCGGCGCCGGCCGCAAGCCGTTCAAGCAGAAGGGCACCGGCCGCGCCCGTCAGGGTTCGATCCGTGCTCCTCAGATGACCGGCGGTGGCATCGTCCACGGTCCGCAGCCCCGCGACTACGCCCAGCGCACCCCCAAGAAGATGATCGCCGCAGCCCTGCTCGGTGCGTTGTCCGACCGCGCTCGTGGCGCTCGCGTCCACGTCGTCGAGAGCTTCGTCGCCGACTCGATCTCGACCAAGGTCGCCCTCGAGCTGCTCGCGTCGATCGCCTCGAGCAAGCACGTCCTGATCGTCACCGACCGCGACGACACGCTGACCCTCAAGAGCGTCCGCAACGTGCCCACGGTCCACGTGATCACGTTCGACCAGCTGAACGCCTACGACGTCCTCGTCAGCGACGACATCGTCTTCACGAAGAGCGCCTTCGACGGCTTCGTCGCCTCGAAGACCAAGAAGGAGGCCACCGCATGAGCGGCTACGGAAAAGACCCCCGCGACGTCATCATCGCGCCCGTCGTCTCCGAGAAGAGCTACTCCCTGATCGACCAGGGCAAGTACACCTTCCTCGTGGACCCGCGTTCGAACAAGACCGAGATCAAGCTCGCCATCGAGAAGATCTTCGACGTCAAGGTCGACAGCATCAACACGCTCAACCGAACGGGCAAGACCCGTCGCACCCGCTTCGGCACCGGCAAGCGCAAGGACACCAAGCGCGCCATCGTCACGCTGAAGTCCGGTTCCATCGACATCTTCACGGCTGTCGGCTAGGGAGCAGAGGCATAAATCATGGCAATTCGTAACTACAAGCCCACGACCCCGGGTCGCCGCGGTTCGTCGGTCGCCGACTTCGCGGAGATCACGCGATCGACGCCCGAGAAGTCGCTGCTGCGCCCGCTCTCGAAGTCCGGTGGCCGTAACAACGCCGGCCGCATCACGACCCGTCACATCGGTGGTGGCCACAAGCGCCAGTACCGCGTGATCGACTTCCGTCGCAACGACAAGGACGGCGTCAACGCCAAGGTCGCTCACATCGAGTACGACCCCAACCGCACGGCTCGCATCGCGCTCCTGCACTTCGTGGACGGCACCAAGCGGTACATCATCGCGCCGAACAAGCTGAAGCAGGGCGACGTCGTCGAGTCGGGCCCCGCTGCCGACATCAAGCCCGGCAACAACCTGCCGCTCAAGAACATCCCGGTCGGTACCGTCATCCACGCCATCGAGCTCAAGCCCGGTGGAGGCGCGAAGATGGCCCGCTCGGCCGGCGCCTCGGTGCGTCTCGTCGCCAAGGACGGCCCCTACGCGCAGCTCCGTCTGCCGTCGGGCGAGGTCCGCAACGTCGACGCCCGCTGCCGCGCCACGATCGGCGAGGTCGGCAACGCCGAGCAGTCGAACATCAACTGGGGCAAGGCCGGCCGCATGCGCTGGAAGGGCGTCCGCCCGACCGTGCGTGGTGTCGCCATGAACCCCGTCGACCACCCGCACGGTGGTGGTGAGGGCAAGACCTCCGGTGGACGCCACCCGGTCAGCCCGTGGGGCCAGAAAGAGGGCCGCACGCGCCACATCAACAAGGAGAGCGACAAGCTCATCGTCCGTCGTCGTAACGCTGGCAAGAAGCGTAAGTAGGAGTTGTAGAAGATGCCACGCAGTCTTAAGAAGGGCCCCTTCGTTGACGACCACCTGCTCCGCAAGGTCGTCTCGCAGAACGAGGCCAGCACCAAGAACGTCATCAAGACCTGGTCGCGCCGTTCGATGATCGTCCCCAACATGCTTGGGCACACCATCGCCGTGCACGACGGACGCAAGCACATCCCCGTGTTCGTGACCGAGAGCATGATCGGCCACAAGCTCGGTGAGTTCGCGCCCACCCGCACCTTCCGTGGTCACGTGAAGGACGACAAGAAGGGTCGTCGCCGCTAACGCGGCGACGTGAAGGAGGAGAGAAATGGTGGAGTCGATCGCACGCGTGCGTCACATCCGCGTCACCCCCATGAAGGCCCGCCGTGTCGTCAACCTGATCCGCGGCAAGCAGGCAGCCGAAGCTCTGGCGATCCTGAAGTTCGCGCCTCAGGGTGCCAGCGAGCCCGTCTACAAGCTCGTCGCGTCGGCCATGGCCAACGCTCGGGTCAAGGCGGATGCCTCGAACAGCTACCTCGACGAGCAGGACCTGTACATCAGTCGTGCATTCGTCGACCAGGGCGCCACCCTCAAGCGGTTCCAGCCGCGTGCACAGGGCCGCGCCTTCAAGATCCTGAAGCGCACCAGCCACATCACGATCGTCCTTTCGACGCCTGATGAGGTCGAGGCTGCCGACGCTACGAAGAAGGCGAGCAAGTAATGGGCCAGAAAGTCAACCCGTACGGCTTCCGTCTGGGCATCACCACCGACCACGTGTCGCGGTGGTTCACCGACAGCACCAA
>Ga0265798_10004387_pt1 | contig 19487 bp, 13 predicted proteins | sample P3T30metagenome_FD_192430 | JGI IMG/M metagenome (GOLD analysis project Ga0265798, IMG submission 192430) | Plant litter microbial communities from East Loma Ridge, Irvine, California - P3 T30 | ecosystem: Environmental > Terrestrial > Plant litter > Unclassified | place: USA: California... | reverse complement strand
GCGCCCATCGCAGCCCCCGCTTCGATGCGCGACAGCGTTGGCGCACGCGTGATCGCGCTGGTCATCCCGAGATCGGTCAACATCGCGACAAACACCACGAACGGCGTCGTGAACACGACCAGCCCATAATCCGCGGGCGGTACGAACGCCGCGATTGCGATGTTCATCCCGAACTGGATGGCGTTGCGGTACAGGCTGAGCCCGGACATCGAGAGTATGTTCTTTCCAAGCACGTCGAGGCCTCCTGCGAGGCGGCCCTGACCATAGCAGTGCGGCGGCGCATGCCTCAAATGAGGCACTGGGCGGCAGATGCGCGCCGTAATCGGGGGCATGGCCAATCCAATGGGTCGCAGCGTGTTCGCAGCGACAGACCATCACATGCCGACGACCAGATCGATACCCTTCGGTGGCATCGTGGCGATCGCGGCCGCGCTGGCGCTGAACTGGATGCTCGCGTCCACGCTCATCAGCCCGATCTTTTCGTGGACCTCGTTGCTGCTGTTCGGCTCGCTGTTGCTATTGATCGGTCGAATCAGTGCCGCCGGTCTGATCCTGTTGTTGCCGCTGGCCATCACGCGCCTCGCCACGCTTGTGTCGCTGTTGGTGATCGAGGCCGGTGCTTACATGCCAGAGGTCAACCGGCTCGGCGAACCGGGCGATGCGAGCGCGTCGTTCGTAGCGTTCACGTCGATATTCTTCCTCGTCTTCGGACTGGTGTTCCGATGGTTCGAGCGTGCCTTTCTCATCTATGTCCGCTCGCCGATGCTCGACGATCTGGTCGACTTGCTCGGCTGGCCGGTCGTGTTGTTGTGCATGGTGCTCGGCGCGCTAGCCTTCCTGCATGGATTGCAAGGCGGATTTCCCTTGCTCGAGGGTATCGACCGCTTCCTGTACCGCCGAGAATATAGCAGCGGCCTCGTGCTGATCCTGCTCGACAACAAGTTCCTGTTCGCGGCGATGCTCGGCGCGGTGGCGTTCGCGCCGCGGCACCAGCCGGTGCTGAGGACCGCGGCGATCCTGACGTTCCTGGGATTGACCGGCCTGTACTTCCTGTTCGGCGACAAGTTCTTCACGATCCTGGCCGAGGTCGCGTTCTTCGCGATGCCGCTGCTGCTGTCGCGGCAGGGCAGGCTGGCAGGGACGATGATACGGCTGGCGGTGCCGGTCGGCGCGCTGCTGTGTGCCGCGCTGGGCGCGACGCTGTATATCTATTCTGGCTATGGCCGGTTGCCGCTCGACCGTACTGTGACGTTGGTGGGCGAGCGCATCGCGGGTCAAGGCGAATTGTGGTTCGTCGCCAGCCGCGATGCGCGGCGCGTGACCAACTGGGACTCGCATCTTGTCGACCGCAACGTCCAGACGCTGGGCGCCAAATCACCGCCAGCTGCGGCCTTCGCCAACGGCGTCGAGACCTATTATTTCATCCAGCGCTATTCGCCCTCCAAGCTCGCCGACAGCTTTCGCAAGAACCAGGGCTGGGTGCAGCTGACGATGGGGACCGAGGCGCTGGCGCTGGTGATGTTCGGGTATTTAGGTGTGGCCGCGGTGATGGTGGTGCTCGGCGTGCTTGCCGCGTTCGCCGCACTGTACTTGCGCCGTGCGTTCGAATCCCGGTTTCCGCTTAGCCTGTTCCTGGCGGTGTGGGTGTTTCTCCAGGTGTATTTCTCCGCGCAGCAGGCGTCGCTGTGGAGCGTCGCAGCACCCGGTCAGATCAATCGCGTGCTGCTGTTCGTGACCATCGAGATCGTCCTGCTCGCGATCAACCGCGCTCAGATCCTGTCAGCGTTGAGCCGCGTTCGCGCGGCACTCTTCGCAAGGGAGCGATCGGCATGATTTCCAGGCGGACGATTATCGGTGCGGGCATCGGTGGGAGCTTGTTGGCTAGCGCGCCCGTAATCGGGGCCGCCCCGCGCCGCTATCCGCGACAGGTGCTGGCCTTTTATTACCCATGGTACGGCAATCCCAAGACGAGCGGACGCTGGTTCCATTGGCAGGGCCCGCACGGCGAAGCGCCGCGGCAGAGCCCGACGTTCAACCATCCGACGCTCGGCACCTATGACAGCCACGACCCGGCGGTGGTCGCAGCCCATGTCGCGCAGGCCAAGGCGGCCGGGCTCACCGGCTTGATCGTCAGCTGGTGGGGACCGGCCTCGTTCGAGGACAAGGCAATGCCGGCGATCCTCGCGGCCGCGCAGAAGGCCGGGTTGAAGGTTACGGTCTATCTCGAACAACAAAAGGACGGTGCGGCGGGCGCGGCGCGTGACATCGCGTACCTGACCAGCACGTATGGTGCGCATCCGTCCTGGCTGCGGGTCGACACGCGACCGGTGCTGTTCCTCTATCTGCAGGCGCTGCGCGACCTGCCAGCAAGAGATTGGCGGAAGGCAGCGGGGCGGGCGTTCCTGGTCGGCGACGTATCGCCGCGAGAAACCTCGCAATTCGCGGCCTGGGCGCCGTTCATGGACGGCATCCACGTCTATGTCCTTGCCCCTTATGTGAAGGGAATGACGCCGCTGCAGATGGCGGCGTGGGCGAACCGAACCTATCCGTCGTGGAAGGCGCAGGTCGCCGACCGGCTGTTTTGCGCGACCGTCATACCCGGCTTCGACGATACCCGAGTTCCCGGCAGGCCTCAGCCACGACCGACGGTCAAGCGGCACGACGGCCAGACCTACCAGACGCTCTGGGACGCCGCGATCCGGCATCAGGCGGACTGGGTAGTCATCACCAGTTTCAATGAATGGCACGAGGGTTCTGAGATCGAACCATCGCGCGAACATGGCGACCTGTATCTAAAGCTGACTTCCTCGGCCGCGCGCCGTTTCATGAAGGGTTAAACCACTCTTGCGTATCCTGCACATCAGTTCGGTTTACCCGCCACATGTCGTCGGCGGCGCGGAAAAGGTCGTCGAAATGCTCGCCGAGGCGCAGGTCGCGCGTGGGCATGAGGTAGCAGCGGCGTATCTGACGCGTGATACGCAACCGGCGAGTGAACGCCACGGCGTCGCCGTGATGCCGCAGCCAAGCCGCAATCTTATCTGGATGGAGGACGTATTCGCCAGTCCGCGACCGATGCGCACCGCTAGCAAGCTGGGCCAGATGGTCAACTACCGCGCCGCCGCCGATTTCGCGCAAGCGATTGCGGTGTTCCGTCCCGATATCGTTCACACGCATTCGATGGTCGAATTGCCGCCGATGATCTGGTCGGCGATCGCGAACAGCAGCGCGCGGGCGGTGCATACGTTGCACGACTATGACCTGATCTGTTCGCGCGCCTCACGGTTTCGCGACGGCAAGTCATGCGAGGCGCTGCATACGTCTTGCCGGATTACGGGGGCATGGAAGGCGCGATTCGCCGGTCGGATCGATGCGGTTGCGGCGGTCTCTCAGCCGGTGCTCGACGAGCATCGACGCTTCGGCTTGTTCCGCAATCTTGGCCCTGACCGGGCACGGGTGATCTGGAATGCGGTCGACGTCCCCGCGGGGCACGCGCGGCCCACGCTGATCGGGAACATGGTCTTCGGATTCCTGGGTCGATTGGTGCCTGAAAAGGGCATCGAACCGCTACTCGCCGCCTGTCGGTTGCTTCCCGAGCACGGCTGGCGGCTACGCGTCGCTGGTCGCGCGCAGGAGGGGGATGCAGCCTATCGTGCGCTGGCCGAAGGCTTGCCGGTCGACTTCCTCGGCTTCACCGATCCGCGCGCGTTCCTCGATTCGATCGACCTGCTGGTCGTGCCATCGATATGGCGCGAGCCGTTCGGGTTGACCGTGGTCGAGGCATTCGCGCGCGGGGTTCCCGTCATCGGTGCGCGGCTGGGGGCGATCACCGATCTGGTCGGCGCGGTCGGGGACGACTGGCTGGTCGAACCCGGCGACGCGGCGGCGCTGGCCGCGCGGATGCGGCTTGCGATGGAACAGGGACGTAGCGCGCTGCCCAAACCGCCGGCGTTCGCCGACGTGCTGGCGGCCGTCACGCCGACGCGGATGCTCGATACGTATGATGCGCTGTACGATCACGTCACGGCGGGGAGCATCGCAGCATGACCACGCCACTGCGCATCCTCCATCTCTCGAGCCTCTATCCGCCGCACATCGTTGGCGGCGCCGAGCGGTCGGTTAGCATGCTGGCCGAGGCACAGGTTGCGGCCGGCTGGGAGGTTGCGGCCGCCTGCCTGACGCCGGGGGATCCGGTCGAGGAGGTGCGCAACGGCGTTCGCGTGTTTCGCATGGCACATGGCAACGACTTCTGGATCGAGGATTGGCTCAGCCACACGCCACGGCAGCGCGAATGGGCAAAGTTCAAGCAACAGGCGAATTTCGCGATCGAGCGACGGTTCGGCGCGGTGATCGACGCGTTCCACCCCGATCTGATCAATACGCATTCGATGGTCGATATCTCGACACGCGTCTGGCATGCGGCGAGGAAACGCGGCGTTCCGATCGTCCATACGCTACGCGATTTCGACCTGCTATGTGCCGCGAGTTCGATGTATCGCGAGACCGGGCCATGCACGCACCGTCACCTCAAATGCAAGGTCCTGACCTTCACCAAACAGTTCGACCAGCGCCTTGTCTCGGCAGTGACCGCGGTCGGGCAGGAGGTTCTTGCGCGGCATTTGAAATACGGGTTCTTTGATCATGTCCCCAGAGCGCAACGGCATGTGATCTGGAACACTGCAAAGGTCGAGGGGGTCGGCGCCGATTATGTGAAGCCGCCGCTCACCGGACCGATCACGTTCGGCTATCTCGGTCGGATCAGCCCGGAAAAAGGCGTGGATACGTTGCTGCGCGCAGCGCGGTTGCTGCCGGCAACCGGATGGCGGCTGTTGATCGCGGGGGCGGCACTCGGCCCGCTCGCGCCTTATGAGGAACTGGCAAGGGAGCTTCCGGTCGAGTTCATCGGCTTCCAGAATCCCAAGGATCTGTTCGACCGGATCGACGTGCTCGTCGCACCGTCGCTCTGGGCCGAACCGCTCGGGCGGACCGTACTCGAGGCCTATCAGGCGCATGTCCCCGTCATTGGCGCGCATAGCGGCGGCATCGCGGAAATCATTGCGGACGATGCCTGGCTAGTGCCGCCCGGCGACGTCGAGGCGCTCGCGGAGCGGATGAAAGCGGTGCTCGTGCACGGCAAGCCGTCGTCGCCGGCGGGCCGGGACCGCGTGGTCGCGCGGACTACGCCCGCCGCCGTCGCTGCCGGGTTCGCCGATGTCTATCGCGCCCTCCTCGGGCGCTCCGACATCGGCTAGAAAGGGGGTCAATATGCGCCGTGACCCGACAGCACGGTGCGCGCGGTGCCCAACAGAATCCGTGCATAAAGACGTGGCGACAGGCGGCGCGCCATTATGCTGTCCATCGCGACGCGGCGGCGATAGTCGGTGTTGTTGCGTCCGCTGATCTGCCAAATCCCCGTAATTCCTGGCAGCATCGAGCAGTAATCCACATAACGCCGTCCGTAGCGCGAGACTTCCGCGGCAACGATCGGACGCGGGCCGACCAGACTCATCTCGCCGCGAAGGATGTTCACGAACTGCGGCAGCTCGTCGAGGCTGGTTTTGCGGATGATGCGGCCGATCGTGGTGATGCGCGGATCGTTGCGCAGCTTGTGGTCGCGGTGCCATTCCGCGCGGGCGACCGGGTCGCTGGCAAGCAGCCGTGCGAGATGCGCATCGGAATCCGGTGCCATCGAACGAAACTTGTAGCACAGGAACGTGCGCCCGTCCTTGCCGTAGCGGCGATGGCCATAGATCGGCGAATGCCCGTCGCGTGCCCAGATCGCGATCCCGAGCAGGATCATGACCGGTGATAGCGTCATCATGAGCAGCGCGGCGAGCGTGACGTCGATCGCCCTAATCAGCCGGGATTGGCCGCGCGTGTGATCGGTTCGATACTGAGAAGTCATGGTTACCTACCCGTTAGCTAAGACACGCTAACGCGCGGCACGGGATCGAGCGGCGATCAAATGAGGCAAGCCAGCCCCCCGCTACTCCAACACAGCCCTCAAAACATCAATTGATACAATCATTTCGGCGGATAAGCGAAAAATGAATATGGGTTAAAGAACTATTAAAGCACTCACATCATTAGATGGTTCAGAAGATTAGCGGTCGAGCACGATAATGTCGTTGAACGATCGTGCAGCATCGGACCTGCCTGAACCTGGTTCGGGTAGCTCATCTTAGGTGTGACTTAACAAGCAATGGTGCTCAGCGCCCGTGGAGGACGTATGCTTAGGCGTGTCGTATTAGGATGTTTTGCGTTCGGCTTGGCGACGTCAGCGATCGCACAAGACGTTACTTCAGCGCTACCGACATATACCTATGCGTTGTCGGGCGGAGACCGCGTGCGCGTCGTCGTGTTTGGCAATTCTTCGCTTGGAGGCGAGTTTACCATCGACGGTTCCGGTACCATTGCGCTGCCGCTGATCGGCGAAGTCGATGTGCGAGGGTTGACGTCGTCGCAGTTGCAAACCCGGATCGTATCGAAGCTTGGCGATGGCTATTTAAAGGATCCTCGCGTCGCGGTCGAAGTGCTGTCGACGCGGCCGTTCTACATTCTCGGGGAGGTTAACAAGCCCGGGCAATATCCGTTCGCCAACGGCCTGACCGTCGAGGCTGCGGTTGCGCAGGCTGGCGGCTATACCTACCGCGCCAAGACCAAGAAGGTCTTGATCAAGCACGCCGGCGAGGCCAGCGAATTCATCACCTATGACGTGACCGCAAAGACCCGGGTCGCGCCGGGCGACACCATCCGCATCAAAGAGCGCTGGTTTTGAGCCGGTCTTCGTCAGCGGCACGCTGCCGCCGTACTGCGCTGGGACTGGTTTTCGCCGCGGGCACCGCCGCGCCCGGGCTTGCGCAGCTGCTACAAGACGCACCGACCGTAATGATCCCCCCCGAAGCGCCAATCACGTCGGTGCGGTCGGTGTTCGCGCGTACGCGGGAAACCGCAGTCGCTGATCGCATGCTGCCTGCGTTCACCGCACAGGGGATCTCGGTCGGCGCGTTCGACGTATTTCCGGGCCTTGCGATCGGAAGTGTGTACACCACCAACCTGTTCGCCAATAACGACGACCGCCGCGACGACATCGCCCTGGTCGTTCGCCCCGAAGTGACCGTCCGCACCAGCGCCGGCCCCTATCAGGTCGCAGCCTATGCGCGCGGCGACCTGCGGCGCTATTCGACCTATACCAGCGAGAACACCGAAGAGGGACTGGCCGGGCTCCGCGGCAGCGTCGCGATCGGTGCGCTCAGTAGCCTGACAGCGGGCGTCAGTTATGGATCGCTGATCAACCCGCGCTACGCTGCCGACTCGCCGGTCAATGCCGCAAAGCCGATCGAATATCGCGCGTTGAACGGCTTTGTCGGCGGCACGATCGAGGGCTCCAGCACCCGCGTCGTCTTTCGCGGCGACATCGCGCGGCTGAGGTTCAGCGATACGCCGAGCCGCGAAGGCGGTACGCTGTTCGCTCGCGACCGCGACCGGATCCGCTACCAGGGACTGGTGCGCATCGAGCGTGCGATCAGCCCGGCTTTTTCCGTCTACGCCGCAGGCAGCTTGAACAAGATCGACTATCGCCTTCCGACCCCAGGCATCGGTACACGTGATTCCAAGGGCTTTGGCGCCTATGTCGGATCGAGTTTCGAACTGACCACGCTCCTGCGCGGCGACGTCCGCGTCGGCTATATCCGGCAGAATTTCGACCTCGCCGGTATCCGGCCGCTGTCGGGCATCGGTACGCTCGCCACCCTGGTCTATTTTCCCAACCGGCTGTGGACGATCACCGCGACCGCGCAGAGCAGCATCGAGGACAGCGGCGTCCCCGGAAGCGGCGGTTTCCTGCATCGCGGCGGATCGCTGCGCGGCGACCATGAACTGCGTCGCTACCTCATGGCGTCGGTCGAGGGCGGCTATTTCCGCGATACCTATCGCGGTCTCAACCGCCGCGACAGCCTCCCCTATGCGGATGTCGGGCTGACCTACCTCTCACACAACCATTGGAACGCACGGGTCGGCTACCGATACCTGTCGCGCGATTGCACCTGCAACGCCGGCGTCACCAATTTCGACGACCATCGCGTCTCCGCGACGCTCACCTTTCAGAACTGACCGGAGACTAGATCATGGCTAGCGTACTTGCGCCCTACACCGGGCTTCGTCCGACGATCATGCCAACCGAGCGGCCTGCACCGTCGACCAGCTTGATCGACCTCTTCAAGACCTATCGCCGCCATTTGACCCTGTTCGTTCTGGTCGCTGGCGCGATCATGCTGGCGGTCGCCGCCTATACGCTGCTTCAGACGCCGCGCTACACGGCGACTGCAACCTTGGTCATCGCACCGCGCCCGGCCGAGATCGGGTCGGACCGCACCACCGCACTCAGCGATCCGGCGGCGGATTCAAGCGTCGATACGCAGGTCGAACTGCTGAAAAGCCGCACGCTTGCGGCACGGGTCGTCGACCGCCTGATGCTGGCCGAACCGACGCGCTTCGACGATCTGATGCGCAATCCCTCGATCCGCGACCGTGTACCGATACTCGCGGCAAAGCCGGTTGCAGTCGCAGCCTCGGCGCGGCGCGATGCGGCGATCGAACGGCTCCAGCAGGGACTGGACGTGCACCGCACGGCGCAGACCTTCGCGCTCAACCTGTCGTTCGTTCATCATGATCCCCAGCTCGTCGCCGATATCATCAACACCTATGCCCGCGAGTTCGTGGCGCAGTCGGCCGTCGTCAAGCGCGAGAGATCGGACGCGTCCGTCACCCTGTTGCGCGGGCAGCTTGCTGGGGCGCGTCGCGAGGTCGAGGCCGCGGACAATGCACTGGGCCGCTACAAGGTTGCTCATAATTTGATGAGCGTGCAGGGCGGCACGATAGCCGAACAGCAATTGTCGTCGCTCGATGGCCAGGTCGCGTTGGCGCGGGCCGGTGAGGCGGAGGCCAGTGCCCGGTTGCAGACCGCGCGACAGCAGCTTGCCCGCGGCTCGTCGGGGGACGATTTGGGCGAGGCGCTCGGTTCTCCGGTAATCCAGCAATTGCGGAGCCAGCGCGCGGTGCTCAGCGCGCAGGTAGCGGATCTGGATGGGCTCTACGGACCCAAATATCCGCCGCTCGCCGCCGCACAGCGGCAGGTTTCAGAGATCGATACGCAGATCCAGGGCGAGATCACCCGCACGATCGCCAATCTCGAGGCACAGCGCGAGGTCGCAGCCCGGCGTACCGGATCGCTGGCCAGCAGCGCAGGTGGCGCACGGGCGCAGGTCGTCAGCAATAGCGTTGCCTCCATCGCACTTGGCGCCTTGCAGCTCCGGTCGGATACTGCGCATCAGATCTATGCACAGATCCTCAATCGACTGAACGAAATCGGTGCACAGGCGGCGACGACTCAGTCGGATGCGCGCGTCGCAAGCTTGGCGGCGGTGCCGACGCGGCCGACCTCGCCCAATATGCCGATCAACCTGCTCGTCGGCGCATTGCTCGCCACCGCGATCGGACTAGGCGTCGTGTTCCTCAAGCAAGGTACCGACCGTGGCATCCGTACTCTGGAGGACGTCGAGGGTCGACTGCAACTGCCGTATCTTGCGGGGTTGCCGACGCTCGGCTCGGCGGTCCGCCATGTCGGCGGCAGTGACCCGATCAGCGCGCTCGTCGACCATAGCGGTTCGGCCTATGCAGAGGGATATCGCAATCTTGCGGCTTCGGTGTTGCAGGCGGCAGGATCGGGCAAGGTTCGCACTATTGCACTGACCTCCGCGCTACCGAACGAAGGCAAGACGACTGCGTCGATCGGTCTCGCACGGATCGTCGCCATGAGCGGGGTCAGCACCGTGTTGGTCGATGCCGACATGCGCAGGCCCAGCATCGCCAACGCGCTGGGGCTGCGCCCAACCGTCGGCTTGCAACAGGTGCTCGAAGGCGGTGCTACGCTTGACGAGGCGCTGTTGCCGGATGTCGATTCGAGCCTCACGATCCTCCCGATGCTGCGGGCGGGCCTCGCCGCATCACATGCGCTCGGCAATGGCAGTTTCGATGCGCTGATCGAGGACCTTAAGGCTAGGTTCGACGTCGTCATCTTCGACGCCTCGCCGGTCCTGCCCGTCGTCGACGGCCGGTTGGTCGCCAAGAAGGTCGATTCCACCATCCTCCTCGTTCGCTGGCGGAAAACATCTGATGCGGCGGTGGAGATGGCAATCCATCTGCTTCAGTCTCTCGGCGTCAAGATGACCGGCGTCGCTCTGAGCCGCGTCGACCTTCGGGCACTTGCCCGGTCCGGCTACGGCGACCCCGCCCAGTTCATGGGGTCGTACAGCGGCTATTATATAAACTGATGTTGAAGGTCATGTACACAGGCGATCCCCGCGGCAGTGGCAGGTCGCTCAGCACCGAGTTGCTGCTGCATCGCCTGCGCAAAGCCACAGTTCTCTCGCCGGTCGAGGTCGAATTGGTGCTGTCGTTGGGCGAGCAGCCCAAGCAGCACGCGCCCGGCACGAGTATCTGTCCGCAAGAAGACGGCAGCCCCCATCCGCGACTGGTCGTAGGCGGATGGGCGTGTCGGCCGCGGATCCTGCCCGACGGCCGCAGGCAGATACTGAGCGTGCTGATTCCCGGCGACCTGATGGGCGACCGGGGCGAACGACGCCCGTTTGCGCTCAATCCGGTGGTTGCGCTGACGCCGGTGCGCACGATCAGCATCGCGCGGATGGTCCAGGCCGTCCGGCTGAACCCGCATGACTATTCTGGGATCGCCCGCGCGCTTGCGGCGATCGACCGTACCGAGGAAATGGCGCTGCTCGATCACATAGTCCGGCTCGGCTGCCAGAGCGCCCGGCAGCGGATGTCGCATCTGCTGCTGGAACTGCATCAGCGGCTGGTGTCCATCGGGTTCGTTCACAACGGATCGTTCCCTATGCCGCTGACACAGGATACGCTGGCGGAACTGCTCGGACTGAGCCTGGTGCACGTCAACCGCATCGTTTCGCAGTTCCGCCGTGAAAATCTGGTGTCGATCCGTGGCGGCGTGGTCACTATCGACGATTTTGCGCGGCTGGCATTGCTTGCGGACCGCGCGGACCCCACGCGAGACGCCGCCTCCGGCTGAGCGGCGTCAGACGGTAACGCCGTTCACGCCGGCGGGCAGGAACCCACCGACTCCGCCATCCGACAGATACAGGTTTTTCAATACCTGCCCCGTCGCGCGCGTGAAGGGAATCGGGCGGCCGTCGGAATCCTGGAGGTTCGAACTGAATCCGCTCGCGCCGGCCAGCGACTGGTCGCCGATATTGCTGCCGTCGAGCGCGCCGAGCATGATGCTGGCACCGCTCAGCGCGGTGGCGATCGCGGTGTTGGTCGCCGCCTTGTCATCGAGCAGCGTCCGGATCAGGCCGCCGTGATAGATCGCGTCGGCGAGATTGATGGCCAGCATATCGGCGACTGCGGTGTCGGAGGTCTGGCCGAGGATCGTGCGGTAGGTCGCCGCGACCGTATTTTCGACGAGGAATGCACCGAGCAGGAAATGCGCGTCGCTGGCGTATGGGTCGAAGGCCGTTTCCGATCCGGTGATCCCTGCATGCTGCGCCGCGGTTGTGAAGGCGCCGGTCGCACCGCTCGAAAGGTCGAGCGCGGGTTGCGCTGCCGCCTGCGCGCCCAATTGGCCGCGCAGTCTCTCGACATGTTCCTGCTTGTCGTCGGCTAGTTCGGCCGCGTAGGCCGCAATGAGCGGGTCGGAGAAACTAGCCTGCCGTACGCCGGATGCGGGCCCGAAGCGTCCGACTCCGCCGGTCAAACCTGCCGGCAACCCGGCACCGCGCGCGGCATAGCCGTAGTATTGCGCGCCAACATAGGCGAGCGTCAGCGCAAGGTTGAGCGGGTGACTGACGCCCGCAACGGCGGAGGGGGGCGGGGTGACCGTCGGCGTCGGCCCAGGAACAACGACGATCGGTTCGCTTGCCGCAGCGTCTTCCCCGCCGCCACCGCCGCACCCGGCGAGAAGGAGTCCAGTCGAGAAGCTGGCGGTCAGGCGTAGGAACTGGCGGCGATGGGGGGAGATGGTCTGCATCCCGCGAGTAGGGATCGCGACCTTTTCTAGGACGTTAACGGTTCCATGAGATCAGCACATCAATACATCAAATGATGTAATCGAGGCGGGTTGCTACCAACCGTCAGTAAACCGTTAATACGTCAAAGCCTTTACCGGCGGGCATGATGACACCCATGGCTTCGCCCGACATGACCGCCCCTCTGCAAGCCGCGCTCGACGCCGCCGCTGCCGGGCGGATCGCTTATACCATCCCAGTGGGAGGACATCGGCTGACGAGTACCGGACTCGGCTACGCCAGCCACGCCAAGATTATCGTCGTCGGCGATGTCTACAATGATCACGGCCCGGCAGTGGGCACGCACTACTGCCTGACCAACCGGTCCGGAAAACGTCTGATCAACGTGACGATCACCGGCGGCGGCGGCGCGTTCGCCGGAGCCGCGACCGATCCGGCGGGGGCGACACGCAAAGGACTCGGGATCGTAGCGACCGACGGCTTTACCGTGATCGGCGTGCGTACCGCCGGGCCGTTGACCGGCTTCGGCATGGAGATCAAGAATTCGACGGGGGGCCACATCAACGGGCTGTTACTTCAGTCGGGCGTCAACAAGGCGGGGGCGGACGGACTGCATTTCTTCGGCGCATGCAGACAGGTGACGGGGTCGAACATCGTCGTGCAGAGCGGCGACGATGCGGTGTCGTTCACGTCCGAGAATCACGAGTCGACGAATGCGCTGATGGAGCGGATCACGCTCACCGCGATGACGCTGAACAGCGCTGCGTTTTCCTGTATCAAGTTCTACACCAGCAAGACGACCGGCAAGGCGATCATTCGCAACGTCACGCTGACCGGAATCAAGGGGCGCATAACGCAGGGACCGACCGGGTGCCCGCTGGCCATGCAGAACACCGGCGTGGCGCAAGGCTGCGTCATCGACAAGATCACGATCGTCGACGCCGATCTCGACTTCGGCGCCGCGACGCAGGACGGGCCGACTGCGTTCATCACCGATTGCAGCAACGTGACGCTCCGCAACGTGACCCTCAGGGGGCGACGCAACGGCCAGTTTCTCCGCGCGATCCGCTGCACCGGACTGCACGTGACGGGCGAGGTTTGGGATACCATCGCAGGGAACCCGATGAACAACCTGGTCCAGCTGGAACAGTGCGGCGACTACGTCATCGATCTGGTCGTACGGTCGGCGAGCGGCGCGCGGATCGGATCGCTGAACGTCCGCAACACGGGGACGGATACGGGCACTCGCTTCATCGCCATGACGGGGTCCTGAACTACGTCGCGGTCGTGTCCGAACCGACGGGCATCCGCTCGAGCAGTTCGGCGATGATGAGCGCGGCGTCGGTATTGTTCGCATTCAACCGGGCCAGCGATTGGAGGAGCGTCCGGGTACTGACGGAGGCGAGCACCGCACTGACGCGCGATTGTTCGGCAGGTGTCAGCGCTTGAGGTTCGACGGGGAGACTAGACATTGCGACGCTACGGTAACGCCGGGGAATCGGCCCACCCGATCAATTGACGACTTGCGCGAGCAAGCGTCGCAGGCCGGGCTCCAGTCATCCGACTTCGGTGAACGGTTGCCCCCCTCAACCGTTCGAAAACGCCTTCGCGTCGCTCCGAAGATCCGTGACCGGGCAAATTACAGCCCGATCTTCAGTCCGATCGATCCGCTCGTCGAATGGCCGACCAGCCCGCGACCGTTGTCGAGTGACTTGCGATAGTCTGCTTCGCCGTACAGCGCGATGCGCTGGCCGAGCGCCCAGGTGACCCCGGCTCCCGCCTCTCCCCACATAGCCGAACCAGGGGTGCGGACGACCGAGGTCGCAGCCGGAGAGACGAACAGGGTCCGGTCGGTCGACGCGAACGCCTTCCACAGATTGGCGCGCAGATAGGGCTGAACCGCGCCCGCGCCCGTCTCGTACCGAGCGCGGGTACGTAGGCCGAGACGTCCGGTCAGATGGCCGCGGTCACGTTGCTGGACCAAAGCATTGACGATCGTCACGTCGTCGATCGCGGTGCCTTGCGCGATCAGCTGCGCTTGAGGCTCGAGCACCCAGTTTGCCGATAGCGGGACGGCATAGCCGGTCTCGACCGAAGCGAGGATGCCGGTGCCGTCGATCGGAATGCGAAAGCCGTCGGCCGCCGTGGTCGCGCGGCCGCCATACCAGCTGTGCTGAACGACGGTGTCGACATAGAAGCCACTGTTCGCAAGATACGTCCAATAGGCGCCTGCATAGGTCGTGTTGGGATCGAGCCGGCCGACGCGGCGGTTCTCGACGCCTCCGGTGAAGCCGTTGGTCGTGTAGCGACCGTCCGTATACCCGCCATAGACACCGGCTGCGTGATGACCGGCCCCGTCGCCGAAGCGGAACAGGTCTACGCCGAGCTGGAAGCCGTAGAGATGGCCGTCCGCGGTGGGTCGGGCGTCACCGCGCTGGCGGAAGCGCCCGTCGTCGGCGATCGCCCGACCCCATAGCCGGCCGGGTACCGTGAATCCTTCCGCAACCGGATCGTTCTCGTCGCCCCTGCGCTTGTGATAGGTGCCCAGCATCGCCAGGTCGCCGCGGCGCAGCGCTGCGGGCAGCGCGGCGAGGAGAGGGACTTCGGCGCGGTAGGTCGGGTCGGACGGCGTTTCCCCCGCGTCAGCCTGCGTGCGCAGGAACCAGCTCTGGCTCGTTCCCGCCGCGTTCGATGCGTAGAGCCTGTATTCGAACGCACCTGCGTCGACATGCTGGCCAGCGAGAGTGAAGCCGGTTCCGGTCGACGTGGCGGTGGTGGTGCCGCCGTTGATCGCGCCGACCAGTTCGATGCCGTCGCCGGTGGTACGTGCGCCCAACCCGCCAGCGTTGACGATCTGTATGCTGGTGGTGCCGCTGACCGCGCCCCCGTCGATGATCAGGCGATCGGATGGCGCACCGTCCCCAGCGAGCGCCGTCTGCAGCTTCAGCACGCCGTTCTGTCCAACATAATTACCGCGGACCGTCAGCGTGTCGGTGGCGCCGGACGGGCCGTTGGTCAGGTCGACGATGCCGGCATTGACGAGCGTCGCGGAGCCGCCGGCGTTTGCCCCCACGACGGCGCGCACGCCGTTGCCGGCGAACAGCGTCGAGGTGGCGTCGATCGTCGCGCTGCCGCCGGCGAGGATCAGGTCGCCATCCGAGGTGAGCGTCGATCCGTTGGTAAGGGCGATGGTGTTCCATCCGGTGATCCGCCGCGTGCCGGTGGACGTGGTCGCGTCGAAGGTAAGCACGTCGCTACCGCCTGCGCTGCCCGCGCCTGCGATCGCGGTAACACCCGACAGATTGGCGTCGCCCAACCCGCGGAATGTCGCGCGGTCGTTTCCGCCGCCGGCGGAGAACGCACCGGCCAAAGTGCCGCCGGTCATCAGGAAGACGTCGTCGCCCGCGCCTAGCGTCACCGCGCCGGTCACCGGTCCCGCGGTCAGCGTCACCGCCTGGCCGTTCGCGCCGCCAGCGATCGCGGTGGCGGTTGACGAAGCGGCGTTGATCGTTCCGCTGTTGGTAAAGGCGCGCGTGCCACCGGTCAGGTCGATGACGGCCGCGGTCGTGCTCGTCGAACGCAGCGTTCCGGTGTTGGCGATCGAGGCCGCAGGGCCTGCGACGACCGCCGATCCGCCCTGCACGTTGGCGACCGCGATGGTGCCGCCGAGCGTGACCGAGCCCAGGGTGTTGAGGCGAACACCGGTCGCGCCTGCGCCGGTGGCCGTGATGGAGAGACCATTGCCTAGCGCCAGCGGACCATTGGTCACTGCGCCGCCTGTGCCGGAAAAATCGAAGCCGGTGCTGTTCGTCCCTGCAGCCGTGAGCGTCGCTATCGAGGCGGGGTCGAGTGCGACTGCGGTGTGGACCGCCGCGCCGCTGCCGCTCGCGATCAACGTCGTGCCGTTCAGGCGGATCGCGTCAGATCCCGCGGCGTTTTCGAGCGCGTTGCCGCGGCCGGTACTTGTGATGATGCCGGATCCCAGCGTCAGCGCGCCGGCGCCGGTGTCGACCAGCACGCCGTGCGCGGTGCCGCCGCCGGTAAAGCTGCCCGCGCTCGTCACCGCCGCGCCGTTGGTCAGCCGCAGCGCGGCGACGCCGTCGCCGACTGAGACTGTTGAGGTGCCGGTGCCCGACAGTGTCGAGCCTGCGCCGTCGATCAGGATGCCAGTGCCCGATGCCAATGCGATCGCGCCGGCGTTGGCGAAGCTGGCGCCGTTCGCGATGCGTACGCCGGTTCCCGCACCGCCAATGTTGCCGCTGTGGGTTCCGGTGGTGCCGGTGCCGGACAGGTCGACGCCATAGCTTGCGCCGCCGCCGAGCGTGATCGCACCGCTGTTGATAACCGCCGCGCCGGTGGAGGCGACGATGCCGGTGGCGCTGGCACCGGTGAAGGCGATCGTGCCGGCGTGCGCGAGCTGGGCGCCGTTGCGCACGACATAGCCGGTGATTTCCATGTTGGACGACGTAAGGTTCGCCGCCGTCGTCAGCCGGGTTCCGGCAACCGGGACGCCGACCGCTGCACCGTCGAGGTCGTGCGCCTGGCCGTCGACTATGGCCGCGGTGGTGCCGTTCCCTGTCAGCTGGAGACCGCTGCTCGCCGCGAGGATACCGGTCGCGCCGCCTTCGACCACCAGCCCGGTCGCACCGGCGCCCGAGACGGTGAAGCGCGTGTCGGTCGCGTCGATCGTCGTTCCGGTCGACACCCCGGTCGCGACGATGCCGTAAGCGTTGGGGCCGGAGACGACGAAGCTCTGCCCTGCGCCACGCACGAACGCGCCGCCCTCGACCCGCAATCCGGTCGAGCCGACGGTGTCGACGGTCGTCAGGCCCGCGCCGGTGATCGCCGACCCCGCGCCGAGCGCGTAATAGCCGATCTGACGCGCGCCTTGAAAGTCGACCTCGCCGGTCGTGCCGATATCGACTATGCCGCCGCCGCGGACGTGGACGCCGATCGCGCCCTCGCCCAGCAAGGTGACCGCACCGTTCTGCTGTGCCGATGACGACGCGTTGGCGACATAGATGCCGTAGTTTCGCAGACGATCGACCGAGATGCCGCCGCCGATCACGATCGCGCCATCATTGACCGCGCGGGCCGAACCGCCGTCGACACTGTTCTCTACGAGCAGGCCGACGCCATTGACGCCGCCGACGGTGATGACGCCGGTCGCGGCGTTGGTCGCCTGCACTGCGCCAGCAACGCTGCTGCCGCGGACCGCGATGCCGACGTTGCGTGCGCTTGGGCCCTGGGTGGCGGTGGGATCGATCGTGATCGCTCCGGTGTTGACCGCGACATTGCCCTCGCCGCCGACCAGCATGCCCGTGGCGTTCTGCGCCAGCGAACCGATGCGGATCAGTCCATCGTTGACCAGCATGCCCCCGCCCGAGAGCGAGGTCATGCCCGCCGCCGGATTGATCGAGACGACATCGACGATCCCGCTCAGGTCGGCCGCGTTGCCGGCAAAACTGGTGCCGACGCGGATGACGCCGCCGGCGGTGTTGATGGCGGTGCCGCCGTCATACGCGACTAACCCGGCGGCGCCGCCGAACAGACCGAGCGTGGTGGCGGCCGCGCTGTCGGCGCCGCCGATCAGGATGGTCCCCGAATTGGACGCAGTCGCGCCGGTGCTGACCGCGATGCCGGCATTCGCCTTGCCGTAATTCGGGTCCTCGGGGTGGTTCGGGATGTCGCGGTTGGCGACGTTGACGATGCCGCGGTTGACGATCGTCGCGCCATCGGTGGCGCGGACCGCGATATTGGCAGTGCCGTAGCCGAGGAAATCGGTGAGACCGCTGGGGCTCGGCCGGCCGCTGCTGCGGTCGAGCGTTTCGTAGCCGACGCCGATCACGCCGGTTTCGCTGTTGGTCAGGCTGCTGCCAGCATCCCGGACACGGATGCCGACGCCGCCTCCGCCCTGCGCGATCGTGCCGTTGTTGACGACCGTCGACCCGTTCTGCACAAGGATCAGCGTCGAGATGCCGTCGTTATTGCCGTCCGCGCCGACCACGCCGACCAGTTCGGAGTCCGTGGTGGTTACCAGCGTCGAGCGATCGAGCTTGATGAACAGCCGCTCGCTGATCGTCGGCGGCGCGGTATAGGGCGCGATGACGGGCGTGCGCACCGTCACCTGGCGAATTTCGGACGTGGCCGCCGCCTGGATGCGGCGGTCATACTCTGCGGGTGCGATCGTGCCGGCGGTCAGCAGCGCTATCTGTTCGCTGTTGTAGCGCTTCAGGCTGGCAAGATCGGTCACCGCGTCGCCATTGCCGAACGCGATGCCCGAAAAGGTCGTGACCGGTACGCCGACACTGGCCGACTCGGATTGCGACAGCCCGTCTTGGTCGGCGCCGTCCATCGTCGCGGTCCGCGAGTCGTAGATGATCGTGCTGCCACCGGTGACGTTGTACAGCGTCGAGCCGCTGTCCGCGGTGACGAGCGCGAAGTTGGCCGTGTCGTAGACGCTCCTGGCCTTGTCGCCGGTCGCGATCGTGACGGTCGAGTTGGCGATGTTGGCGAGCCGCAGGTCGCCATAGACCGGTGCATTGGTATCCACATAGGTCACCGCGCGGGTGTCAGTGCTGGCGGTCGCGAACAGGCGGTCATTGTCATAGACCGACGTCGCGACGCGAGTGCCCTTGATCTGGTCGGGATAGGTAACGGCGAGCGTCTTTTGCTGCGCGCCGAGGACGACGCTCGAGCGGTTGGCAACGGCGTCGAAGCCGGCGACCACCTGGCCGTCGCGATTGCGGTCTGCGATGGTGGCGGTGTCGGAGACGAACCGGCGCGCGCTGGTGCCACGTAGCGCGTAGTCGCCGGTGATCGTGCTGGTCGAGTCTGTCACCGCGATGATGTCGGCACGTCCCGCGCTGCTGCCGCCATCGTTGTTGGCGCCCGGCGAGTAGGAGGGTTGCAGTGCTTGCGCGTGTCCGGCGACCGTTCCGGCAGTTGCGAGCGCGATCATCGATACGCCGCCGATGAAGAGGTGGTGGGTAAGTAAATGGTTCCGCGATGCCATGGTGTATTTCGCCGCTATTTTGCGTGCCGGCAAAATCAGATATCCGGAGGAAATGGCAACGGATGACTGGCGCTGGCGCGATGGTGGATCGGAATGCGCAACCGGCTGTTTAGACCGGCGGAACACGGGTGGTTTATGGAAAGACCACAATGCTTTTCGCGAGCGGGCGAAACCACAAATGATGTAGTGGCAGGTCGACGAGTGATCGGGAGACGGACGAATATCTTGCGGACCGCCCGTCCCGGTCGCAGCCAAAGCACAGCTCCGTCGACGTATGCTTCCTTAGCCAAGAGCGGGTATGACCGGCCGGCAACATGTCAGACGTGCAATACATCAAAAGATCGATCGTCTCGCGAATGACGGTCCGCCATTAACCCATGCGAATAAAACTGCTTCCGGGTCTGATTAGCAAACTGGCC
>Ga0265798_10004385_pt1 | contig 19505 bp, 20 predicted proteins | sample P3T30metagenome_FD_192430 | JGI IMG/M metagenome (GOLD analysis project Ga0265798, IMG submission 192430) | Plant litter microbial communities from East Loma Ridge, Irvine, California - P3 T30 | ecosystem: Environmental > Terrestrial > Plant litter > Unclassified | place: USA: California... | reverse complement strand
TTTGAAGATGATATAGATAGTCGACTCAAGCATACCCTCACGAGTCGGTCAGTCACTTTTCCAATCAGGCACAGAAAAGGGGAAAGGATCTCGGCAATCCCGGAGTCCCTCTACTTACCCCGCTGTCTGTTTCTGCTCCATGAATATATGCATGCGTAAGCCGATTCTATACTTCGTTTCTACCTTTCGTCAATGGTGGGTACCTACACCACTTGTCGGCGACACTGGTGACCTCATAATCTCCCTCTAAGGATGAAGAGATTGTGTAATCCGATTCCATGATATCAGTAACAGTCTGAGTGTCGAGGATTTTCGTGCGTGATCCAACGAGTTGTGATCGGGTGTAGGTGAAAGTGAAGGGTGGAGTTCCGGTAAAGTGGACGCTGAATGACGCTGGATCGTCTCCTGTTTGGTCAGCTGGGCTGTCGACGAGGAGTACAGTGTAAGGCTTGCCTTCTCGTAGATGGACTAGCCCTTCCTGAATCTGGACAGACGGCAGGGGATGAACAATACGAAGGAGGTCATCGACTTTGCGTTTACACTACTTTGTCAGCCGACAATATTGTCTTTAAGATGTGAGTCTGACCTGGTTGTCCTTGAGGGCTACCGAATGAATCGAGAAGTTTCCAGGTGATTCCGCATATCTCGAGAATCGAGAAGCGGACGAGGTGACAGTATGTTTCTTCTTCAGCCATTCATACCTATCCGTCAGCTTGACACGATTGCGACCATCAGAGAAACTTACTCGATAGTCCAAGGTGCTTTACCCTGAAGCAAGAAATCCAGATTGTCTCCAACACATAGATCCCTGTTTTGGGACACAGGGACGATTCTAGCAGACTCGACCACCTCGACGGTAGTGACGAGCTTATCGGTCTCGTAGACTATCTGCTCGCAATCTGATATGTCCGACATAGACACGATCGAAATCTCATATCGCCCAATCTCCTTCACTGCGACCGGTAATTCCAATTTCCACTCTTTGTCATTTGTGGTGATAGTGTGAGACACTACCTTTGTCGAAGCTGGTTTGCGCACTGCGAGATTGATGGTGAATGGCGCTTGACCTTCCAATCTGATCTTGGCATCGGATTTGAGCTCTTGATCGAGACAAAGAGGTTTCGAATTGGATTTGACGAATGAGGCCGAGGGTCTGGAGTACACATCGTGCTGAACCGAAAGCTGGATTGGGTTGTTGGCGTAGTTGATATCCTTCAGCTCGGTGAAGTCGTATCGATGCTGTCCTGGCTCGGTGTTTAGGTGCAAGATACCAGTCTCCTGAGCTGATTTGAGGGTATGGCGGCTAGTATGGCCAGCAGTAGTGTATCGGTAAGTTGCCTCGTAAGGTCCTTGTCCTGATTATCAGTAATGTCCGATTCGTCACGACGCAACTCACCATTGAAGCGTAAAGCAACCTGATCTTCGCCACCGGTACAGAATCCCTTGTGTTTCCAAGTACCCCCAACTTGTGAGATGGCACCACTCTTAATAATTTCGACTGTAGGCCGGGGTTTGAAAGCAATCTCAAACGTATCATCCCTCGCAACAGTACCAGGGCAGTTGGCGTCCTTGACCTCGACCAATCGGTAAACGCCAGCTTCGCTCAGTGTGAGATGGTTGTTTGCGTCCCTCAGATTGACTTTCTTGGCCTTCCCGCCATTCAGAGAGTAGGTGACTTCCCAAGGTGCATCACCCGTCAGGCGGAGAGGAGCTTGTGTATTTTCTCCTTCCGTAATGACCACTCGACCTGACTTGGCGAAGCGGACAGTAGGTTTCTGACGATGAATATCGACTTCCACGGTTGGGGCGGGTAATTTCCGCACTCGTCCGTCACCGTCTTGGATCGAAAGTAATGTCACTGAGAGCTTGCCAGACGCTCCACTTTCGGAGTTGAGTTCTTTTGGAACGGTCAAGCCAAGTTTCGATCGTCCAGCTTCGATCCCAATTGTCTTGTTTTCGAGTTTTGAGCCGTAGGATAAGAGGTAATTGAGCGATAGAGGTGGATTGCCCTTGGCTTCAAGATCTATATCGATATTGTCTCCAGAACAAGAGTAGAGCTTTCGACGGGTTATACCGTTCCGCAGGCCGGGAATATCGACATTGGCCAAAGGATGCACGGTTTGGTGGATCGGTTCTTCGTCAAGCTTGATATTCGAGTAATGCTTATCGCTAACGGCGTTGAATGTCTGATATCAGCTTGTCCTCTGTTGATGATAACGATAAGCTTACATAGGTATACTGACCCTCATGCTCGGGCTGTAGAATGACTTCTCCATGATGGGCGTCAAACTTTCTCGACTGCTCCACTACACGAGATCCCTTTCTTTGCTCGGTCCAGTGCACTTTGAATGGTGGCGTTCCAGTGAACTCGAATACAGCATTGACCCCGATATCCATAGCACTGCAAGTCAGCCAGACCAGTCAAGAGATGGGCGGCTTACCCCTCATTCAGAGTGATCACAGTCATATCGAGTGCGGGAGGCGAGATTAGCTGAACCCGACAGCTCGAAGGCTCTATAACACCACCACTACATTGTCCACTTAGATCCAGGAGCGTATAAGTCCCCGGCTCCGAGACCGTAATCAACTCGTTCTTCTTGCTCAATTTCATCGAATGGGTCGATACCTCACCCTGTAATGATCTGAAGGAATACGTGATCTCTTTAGCCGAGCTCGAATCGCTTCCTCCGCTGATTATGATGGGAATAGAGACAGTCTTGTTGACTAGTAGCTGATATGGTGAGGGACATTGTAAATTGGCCGTGATCCTGGGTAGGACGTTGTAGACTTTTTGAGCAGAGTGACCGGACGGGCAGTAGGTGTTGTGTAGCGAGTCGGTCACCTTGGTCAAGGAAACGGTGTATATCCCAGGTTTCTCGTGGGTGAGTCGGAGGGGTACAGTATGGGTCTTTGAGACTTTATCACGCCTGACCAGACCTAATGTATCGACGGTTTCGACATCATCTTCAATCCCTTCAATCACGCCAGAGGTTTTTGGTTCCTTCGTCGAAGCGGAAGTCATGGTCCAAGCGACTTTGAGAGATCCAACACCCCTAGCTTGGAATTGAGCAACCTCCTCATCTCCCACACATCTCTGTTCGGCGGGTTGGATCTTGTCTCCCTTTTTAATCATTGCACCCTTGTTCTCATCCATGAAATGTCCACCAGTCGGACATTCAATGACGACCGCTTCCTTGTGTGCGGTGATCTGGAATCGATCTCCTCTTTTGTCGACGACCGATTTCAACGATATCAGACTTGGCTGTTCCACGGTGATAAATAGTATGCTCTGCGATGAAGCGAGTTGCTGAGGAATCAGAGCGAGCGAATCGGCTGGTTTAACGGATGGCATCTTTGCAACTTCCTTGCCCTGTGTGCGCAGGACCATGGCAGACAGAGGATCTACTTCTGGAGAATCAGAGTCATTCTCCTCGTCATCGGCAGGTTCGATTTGCTGATCGCTATGCGATGACCGGCGGAGTGATGAGCCGGATACTGTTTTCGTTTCTGTATGTCCAGTCTCGAGTGAGCGGATAAAGTAGGTGACCTGGTCTGGTACGGAGTTGTTGAAGATGATAGGAATATAGAGCGGCTGAGACGAGTCGGGAGGGATGCAGTAAGAGAGTGAGAGCGGGTTAAGGGTAGCGGTACTGCAGAGATTAGTTATACTTCGGATAGAATGTCCGAGCAGACTCACCTATAAGGTAACAGCCTGATCTGATGTCTGCCTCCCAAATGAGGTTTCTCCTTCCATCCCACACTCTTCACCAGCGACCACAAATTCGCTCCGCCAAGACTAGGAGGTCCAATCAAATCCACCCTCAACAGCTCAAAAGCAGCACCCGGCGTACTGACGATCCAACAGACTGCATTCCACGCAACTAAAAGTCCAGCGATTTGCAACAGATTCGGTACGGACAGAGAAGGTGACAGTTGGGGTATGCGTAGGAATCCGACGGAGAGGATGAGGAGGAGTTCGAATATTGTCCAAGCTGTTGCGGAAATTGGGCCAGCTAACCGAAGTGAATTTGACCAGCTTGGTTCTGGATTCGTGAAGTATGGTGCTAGGATATCCCAGACCTTGAAGACCTATCATCAGCTGACTTTCGGATGTAAAGGAATGGCTAGCTCACCTCCAGTAATCCAAAGAACGAAGTTATGAGAAGTCTCTGTTCATTTGGCTGTAGTAATGAGACCGGTATGACAGGAGCTGGTGGAGGGATACTAGGTGGTTGTGAAGGTTTTGGGGGTACGTTACGATTTGCTTGAGATGCTATTGTCGGTGTGATGGGAGTCACTGGCGTGCCCAACCTGGCCTTCCCGTGTGTCCCCATGATATGAGATCGCTAACGTGAAGCCATGTGCCGTGTGTCAAGATAGGCGAGGAGGGGCTTCACGGGCAATATTCTCGCTTTTACCTTATCTGCTGATTTGCTGAGCACAACCAGAGCTGTTTGAGGTATGTTGAGCAGTCTATATGGGGGATGTATAGTGTCAAGTCTGCTCTGAAGGAAAGTTGATCGTCATGCCTGAAGGCATAATCAGGTGACACGGAGATTGACCTTCATTCCGCTTGGCATCATGTCGTTATGGTGAATACCTTTCATGATGCTGCTATAGGCTTTCTATACCCAGGCAGAGAGAGACGAGATGAGGGTACAAGGATGGGATCCGGTACTGTAAGCTCCTGCACTCTTGCCATTGAGAGGTAAAGCTGACTTATAGTATCATATGCCAGGTGAGTCCTTCCGAGATCAACGACACAAAGTCTAATGATGCAGATCATGTCAATACAAACGATCCATTACCTGACCCTCTCTCTCCTCTTACCCGCTCTCCTAGCATCATTCACCTCCCCGGCCCTACTTCACTACTCAGGAGGTCCAACAACAGTAGGCCATGTGATGGACTGGCGTGAGATGGCAGCTCGTTCCACCGCTCCTACGTCCTTTCGAATACCGTTCGGAGGAGCTTGGTCAGGTGGGAAACAAGTGGGTAGTGTTCCTGAAGATAGAGGGATTGGAGAGTTGGTAGATGATGATCTATGGGATTATGGGGTCGATGAGAAGAGAGGGTGGACAATTGGTTTAGCGTGGTTGATTGCTTGTGCTATCGAGTGAGTTTTGAAGTGGGCGAGCAAATGGCGAGATTTCGACGGGTACACAGAGTTGGAGCTGAAGGATAGTATCTTACCCCTATATTACCTCGTTAGAAGACCAACTCATATCCTCGACTTTTCATTGACGTTGAATTTCAATCACCTAATCCTAACGACATATTACGCCAAATCATTCCCTACATCAATATACTACTGGGTGGTCCAAGCGCTAGGTGCTTTATTGATGATTGTAGTCTCTGAGCAGGTCAGTCGTTCAACCGCAACAACCTTGACATAACTGACAGATAGCTATGCGTAAAGAGGGAGATGAATTCCGACTTGGACATCGGGTGGGATGCAGACCGCGAAGCAGCAGAGGTCATTGAACTAAATGAGCGCTAGCATGTATTATACTATGTGGTCCCTGATGCAAGATGACTAAATCACATATGATACATGCAGAGCAACAAGACCGGCTTCCTACTGTACGGATACCGGCTGACCCTAATTCCGAGAAACGAGACCATATACTGTAAAAAGTGATGATGTAGATGTAGATATGACTACTCTACAGATAAAAGGAACCTAGAAACTAGCAGCGACGAGTTCCTCGGCAGACGAAATGACTTCCTCGACAGTCATAGTCTGGGTTCCGTACTTCATACCGAGGATATCTCCAACTTCATCACATGCGCGTAGAAGTAGATCAATGTCATTTTTGGTATGCGAGGACGATAGGCAGAATCGAACTCGAGAACTGATTAATGGTGTTGCTCTGTTTATCAGAATACATTCAAATACATCAAGGAGAAAACTTACGGGTAAGCGACGACGACAACGACGATTGGAGTCTTGTCGTGTCCAACTCGATCCAGCATCATCTGCGAGAAGAAGTGCATTCGCGCAGGCGAAAAGATGAGGAGGGGAATGATGGGTGAATCTCGATGACCGTACATCATGAAACCAAGCTTCCTGAGTCCAGAAGCGAGGTATCGAGAATTGAAAGCCAATCTACGTAGTCGTTCTCGACCATCGGTTCCATTGAGTAGCGAAACAGGGAGCTGTAACCATGACGGTAGACTTGATGCTGGTGCTGGGCCATAGACGTTAGGTCGAGACATGACCGACAGCTTGTCGGAGTCTTCACTTGGAGTAGCGAGGGGAGGTGCGATACCCATGATAGAACCCATGGATGCGAGAATCTGAGCGAGGACAGGTGGACTGACAGAGTCGGAGTAAGTGCAAGCGTGTGATCGGAGTCGAATTCGGTCGACAATGTCTTTGGTACCGGCAACGTATCCTCCAGCGGCACCGAACGATTTGGTGAATGTACCCATCAAAACGTCAATCTCGCGGGGATCAACACCAAAGTAGTCACAGACACCTCGACCATTGGGACCGATGGCGCCGACAGAGTGGGCCTCGTCAACGTAAACGTAGAACTGCTGATCAGATAAATCCCTTTTAGCAGTAACAATCAACTTACCTTGTATCGTTGCTTGAGCTCAAGGACCCGGGGGAGATTGCACAAACTGCCTTCCATAGAGTAAAGTCCCTCGACAATCAACAAGATCTTCTTCCATGGTCGGTGAGTTCGAGGCTGTCCCTGCGAGATGACCTCCCGTAATAGTGTCTCCAAAGCTTCCATGTCATTGTGCTTAAACCATCGAATGCTGGCTCCACTCAATCGAGCACCAAATCGGATCGAGGCGTGGTTGAACTCGTCAGAGATGATCAAACAGCCTTTACCGACCAAAGCGGGGATGGTTGTAGAGTTGGTGGCGAAACCCATTGAACCGACCATTGCGGATTCAGTACCCAAGAATCGAGCAACAAGCTTCTCAGTCTGAACATGTAAATCGGTAGTGGAGGCGTCATGTCGTGCTCCAGCACTGGAAACACCGTATCGCCGAATGGAAGCTTCAGCGGCGTCGGCGGTACCACCAGTAGAAGAAGCGAATCCGAGGTAGTTGTAGGAAGAAACGTTGAGTGCTCGAGTGGATGTACCGGTCAATTGGAAAGTATCGTTGTTGTCGTTGGACTTCCTATCGAGGCAGACGATAGTTCGGCCAGCAACTCCAGTGACGGGTCGCGAGAAACAAGTGTCCATTCGCTTCTTGAGTCGACGGGTGTAGAACGAGTCGAAATCAGAGTTGAGTGCAGCGTAGCCCTGGTCGTCAGCTATCGACTGGGGAACAAGCCAGCTGAGACTCACGTTGGATGGTACGAGATGAGCGAAAGCAGATGGGTAGAACTTCTTGTCCAAGAAATCACGGATGTGACCAACAACGATCAAGATCAGGTAACTGACAAGTCAGCTACATCGAAGCCAAAGGTTATGATAGCTTACCTGATGTACGTGGTGACCAAAACAAAGTAAGCTGGGCTTGCCTCTCCCTCTGGATGGATGGGTTCATCGGGATTCCACTGTCGCGTTAGCCCACCCTAACCTCACAAGCGGGATGACTCACCTGACTGGTCCACCTCCAGTTAGGATTGTTACAATGTCCATATTCACTATGCTTGATAGTCTGCTTGGTGGAAACAAACGGAGTTTCGAGGTAATTTTGATACGCCTGAGCCAATTCCTCACTACTCGCCTCACTCGATCCACTTCTCACTGAAGATGCATAACTCGATACAGTCGAATAGTCTGAGAACTCGTCCTCTGGAGTAAGAGGTCCTCCGTTACTAGATGCAGTGACGTTCGAAATCGCATGTGTAGGTCGAGGTCGAGAGAGTACATTCAGTAATGAAGATCGTGCTGATTTAGGTTCAGACGATGATTGCGAGACCGAAGCGGGTGATGAACCCATTGAAATGGATGGGAAGGAAGGTCGCGATGTAGAAAGTGTCTGAGGGGTCGAGTGGCCTGATGAAGGTGATCGTCGAGGTGTCTTTGGCATCTTTGCGAGATGTTACTATCGCAAAGGTCCGTGTGTTTATGCTATTACTAATAGGGTCGCGATCGATTTCCCAGCTTTCGATTCGAAATCTGTCGCGCTGTTTTAGGTGTAGTTGTATCTAATCGCCAGATTTCGAGGATGATGAGTCGTGTATGATGGTAAATACAGTAACAAGTATTCGTGTATGAGTGAGCGACGAATGTATATACTAGTGTGTAGTGTAGTAAAGAGGTTGTCTCAAAACAGGACAAAGCTGATACACCGTGTTTGCAAAGGGGCAATTACTTAAAGGGGTAATAGATACTATGTTTTGGGGTTTGTAATCATGCCCACGTCATTACCGGGGTAGAGATCGTCTGCCCTTGTGCCCTACTTATCACCACTCTCGACCTCTGACCCCTCGATATGGGAGACGTGGGCATGTATGTATGCATCATCTCGTTCAGCCACCTCATCAGGACCACGATCGTCCATCCCTCTATCGTACACTAGAGATAATGTATAGCCTAATGACCGAAAAGGTTTTCATCGACGAAACGCGTTCCGGTCGTGTGCAGACGCGGCCGGTTCCTGAATCTAGTTCGGGCATCCAAGTTTAGATCGATGTAAAAGGCTAGAAAAGTAAAAGCTTCTCTGTTTAGCGAGGGCGAACAAGATCTCTCTAAAGCCGTTAGACCGATGCTCAAAGCCATTCAGTTCTGTGATGAATGCAACAACATTTTCTATGGAATCTATATGGCTACTTATACCTCCTCCTCATCGGCAGAAGCATGAGGTACGAGCTTACTATCCTTCCATCCTTCCCAACCTAGAATACCTATTGCTGCACAAACCATGATCGCGCCTCCTAATGTTAAAGCTGTTATGGCTGTACCTGCTGCTCCGGGGATGAAGAATGAGCAGAATAGCGTTAGGGGGATGGTGAGGGAGAGACCTATTGTGGCGACTGGCTGTCAGCGTCGTATGTAACACGATGAACAAATGAGCGTACCTGCTGGAGTGGTCTTGAGCATCGCTACTGATCAGCTACTGCCAGTCAGAACGAGAAATCTTACCGATCATGTAGATGTAGTCGCTCGAGACACAGATGGCCATGTTGACAATGCAATGTACCCAGATCGCCTTTGATTTCGGCAGTTCAAAAGGCTCGATCCCGGTGTAGTGCAGGATAGGGAATAGAGGGGAGAGCAGGACAATATTCGAAAATCCAGCGAAACTGTTGATCAGCTTTTGCGAGACACACACAATACAAGCTTACCCTAGAAGCATCTGCATATCTGCCCGATCCTCTGAGCCGAGCTTGACTTTCATCAGAACGACGTAGACTGCGAAACAGCACGCCGAGGTGAGTGCCAACATATCGCCTAGAATAGGGTGAGGAGGTAGGTCTGAAGTATCCGTGGTCGAGATCGCTGAGTCGGATTGGGTCACTAGAATGACACCAAAGAAGCTTTTGTCAGCCAGGAGCGGTGAAAGTAAACATACCTGACGACACTAGCGATAATCTTCGTCCGCGATAAAGTTTCGACTCGACATGCCCTTCCAAGCGCCAATGTAAAGAAACCTTTTGGTCAGCCCATCTCATTATCGAGTGGTGAGCTTAGAAAGGCACGTACCGCTGGTAGTAGCGATGATTGTCATACTCGCCACACTAGTCATTCCCAGAGCAGTGTTATTGAGCCAGTTCCCAATGAACCATACAATCCCCCACCAAACAGCAACACCCGCCGTCTCTCTTACACCGAGTTTATCCTCTGGATCCGGGACGAATGTAGGATCCGTGAGAATGTTGGATTCTGCGCGTGAAATACCTCGTCGGGAAGTAGCGGCTGAAGGTGACCGCCTGGTCATGTCGGAAAGTGAAGTCCGCCGCGTTCGAGGTCTCTCTTCTTGTTCTAGAGGCTCGTAAGGACTACGCGTCAGGTTCAGCCATTTCAGCCAGCCGATTGAGCTCACACATTCAACTGCCCTCTTCGATAGCGCCAGTATGTCGGAAGTAGGTAGAGAGCGTAAGGCGCCGTATTCAGATACGTGAATCTGACATCAGCGGCCCATTTTGCTAATCCTGCATTGAGCTTACAAGAAAGGTTTGTTCCACCCATCGTCCCCAGTCTCCATACCAGCCACGATAAAATTCGACGCCGTCCACATCTACGCATTAGTCTTTCGTCCTTCCTAAAACTCTGCTTGACTTACCACCACAACAGTAAGTAGGAGGACCAGCCCGGTTAGGTACCGATCGTTCATTGTTTCCCTATCCATCTTTGGCTTATCTGGCGATTTGCCCAATAAGTTCTGTCGCTCGTCCATCCGTATGTTGAGCTTGGCGACGTGCGAAGTGGCCCCTAGCTATGGTAGATCAGTCGATGTTGGTATCAATCGATGAGACGTTATCTCTATCTAAAATGGTGAATATTACGGATAGCTCCGAAGACGTGATTTAGGGGTCTCCACTTGGATCGGCTATTGTACTCAAAAGTCAAGTGACCATGTATGCATCTTACATGCTCCGCTAGCTACTGCAATAGGACGTCGCGTCCATTAAGCTCTAGATGGGTATCAAGGGGTTGATGGCATGGGCCAAAGGCACTCAGTACATTTTTAATTGCCCTGCTCGGCGAAGAGACGGCTGACGGCAGTCCATCTGTATTCACGAGTTATCCTAAGAGGTGGAGTGCTCCAGAGATCAGAGGCAAGCGGATAGCCATGTACGCAAATGAGCTCATAGCCGATTCTATGGCAGACTGATTCCAGTGACGGCACCCTGTTGACAAATCGGTTTCATTTCGCAATCCAAGATGGACCACTCAAGGGGAAGGGCGGATTAGTCGGCTGGTTCAAGTACGCCATTGTAAATCTGAAGACCTGAAAGCTCATGCACAGTCTGATTGCTATCCTACGCAAGAACAATATCAAGCCGGTAGTAGTATTCGATGAGCGTGGACCAAGGGAGTGGAAAGCCCCAGCGGTATGTCCTGGTTACGTGAGCTATTCATGAGCTGACGCAAAGGCGGCCCATCGACTTGCTACTCGAGCGTTAAATCTGTCTAGGCGTAGTCACGAAGATGAAAGAGCAGAGAGGTTGGCCCAATGGCAGGAAGCATTTACCGAAGTCGAGAGTCTGGCGGATGATGAGCAAATGACAATAAGGGCGTATTTCAATAACAGTACTTCAACTCAAGCTACGATCGCGGATAAGAGGGTTGAGCTCGAATCGAACACGTCGATGGATATGACCGAGATCGACGCTTCTCTTGATCGAATCACTGCTGCAATCGATACACTTTCCGACCTACAATCTGAATTTCTAGCCAAGAGCTCGAGTGGGGTTTCCAAGAAAGATCCGAAACCTGTTGGCTACAACGAGGTTTTGAAACATGTCACCGAGCTCGAACAACTGCATGAAACCATTGGAGAATCGAAACCTAGGGATATTTGGCGATCACCGCCTGAAGAGGAAGAAACTTCAGTTCTGGATGAGGCATTAGAACAGGTCGTGCCGGAAGAAGTCTTCAGGGAATCAAAGAGTCAAAAGGAATTGACAGAGGAAGAGGGCAGGATCATCAGAATCTTTCTCGCTGGACCTAGCTCTGGGAATGATAGAGACGAGATAGAAGAAATCTTCACCCCAGATCATAGGCCGCCGATGGCGAGGTTGGATGATCTAATACAAGTCCAGCCGGAAGTTAGGCAGATATACCAACGAGCACTCAATATGCCTTCGTCATCGGATCATGATGCTTGTCGGGAGTTGGTACTCAAGATGGGTGTTCCAGTCTTGGAGGCAAGAATACCGTATGAGGCAGAGGGACTGGCTGCTAGTCTCGCCAATGCCGGACTTGTCGATTTTGTCGGGACTGAAGACTCCGATGTCCTCGCTTACGAGGTGAGTTGGCAAGCTGGAAGGAGTGTAGCTGACGGCAGGCACCTTTGCTGCGGAACGTCTCAAGCTCGGTCCAGCCTCTTGTCCTCCTTTCCGGCTCCGAACTCCGCTCCATGACGACTCTTGATTCGAAATCATTCCTCGACTTCTGTGCACTAATGGGTACGGATGCTTCGCCTCGTATACCCGGCGTAGGCCCTGCACGAGCATATAGAGCGATCAAGCAATACGGTTCCATCGAAGCCATACTTGGGCAGGATAAATTTCGAGACAAGATCGAGGATGTAGATGCCTTTATGGCAATGGTCAACAACGCCCGAGAGGTTTTTGGGAAAGCCCCACCTATCCCAGATGGAATAAGCTTAGAGCAAGGGGAATATGATGCAGAAGAGGTCGAGGAGTGGTTGAGGGATAAACATGGGGTTATGTTCATGAGTCAAGAACAGGTCAACAATGTTGCTGAATCTGCAAAGGAGCAGAAGTGGGCTGTTGAAGATGACCAGGAGACGGTGAGGGCAGAAGTATGGGACGAGGAATGGGATCAGGCGGTGTTGGACGAGTCGACGGAATCACCGGACCCTCGGTGATACCTATCTGACAGGAACGATTGGACTTCATTCGAGCCTCTCGCATCCGATCTAATCCCCAGGCATCACCTTGGGAAGCCAGGCCACACTGCTCACCGTAACAAACACCGGAATCATACCCGCTTCATAAAGTGATAAACTATAAAGCGGGGAACGAACATCAATACGACAAGCCACACGAACTGCCACTTGTATACGTAGTGTAAATTTGCATATATATAAAATGTAGATAACTTGACGCTAGAACACAAGAGACTACGGATGCATCTAACATCAGAGTACGCCACCACCTTGTGTCAGTTGCTGGAACCAGGGCAAGGGCAGAGGGCCAAAAAGGGGCTACACTGGAAAACTGCCACTTGTAATTGAAATACTTCCGCCGCCTCACTGCCTCACTGCTAACGCCGGGAAAGGAGAGCAAGCGTAACCTCTAAGCTGCACGTCCCTGGCAACTAAGCAGAGCAAGCAGAGCTGGATTGGGCCTCATTCTTTGCTTCAAGTTACCATATCAAAGTAGACTCATATCATCCACTTCACCTCCTATAGCATCTATAGCCTTACCCTCGGCTAGACCACATCTACTCTACACCTACTCCTCATTCAGCGATTGCCAGGCGTTAATCACCTGAACGACACCAAATCTATCTTTGATCAAGCAAAAGCTCGATCGTGAACTATTATCCCTCGACCCGTTAGCAGCTCTTCATATCCTCACCGAGTGCAGAAGCTACCAAACTCCTTCCATTCATTATCGAATTCATCAATACGTGAGTGTATTATATAACCCGATAAGACCCGTCCAAAGCTGACGTGTTGCGTTTCTTCACATACCTTTTCCTTTCAACAACCCTTATCACATCTACTACACTTCACCCTACCGAAAACGCATCTCCACCTCGCAACGGATTTTCACAACAGCCTTTATCCATCTAGAGTAATCACACAATGGCAGACTTTGTCAAATTATCCATTTTTGGAACCGTCTTTGAGGTCACGACGCGATATGTCGACCTTCAACCTGTTGGAATGGGAGCCTTTGGTCTCGTCTGGTAAGTTTTGTTTCGCTTAAACATTTTCTCCGCCCCGGCGCCCTTTGACTATGCTGATGGTAGTTCCGCAAAGGATCAGTTATCTGGAACTTCAGTCGCCATCAAGAAAATCATGAAACCCTTTTCAACCCCTGTGTTGAGTAAAAGGACATATAGGGAGTTGAAGTTGCTCAAGCATTTGCGGCATGAAAACGTTAGTTCGATCATCCACGCGCACGCGCAGTGAGTGGGGCACGAACTGACATTTAGATCATCTCGCTCAGCGACATTTTCATCTCTCCTTTGGAGGACATGTAAGTCGTCTTGCTCGTAGTGCGGATCATGGCTTATAGGCAGCTACTTCGTCACTGAGCTCCTTGGTACCGATCTCCACCGACTCCTTACTTCTCGTCCGCTAGAGAAGCAATTCATCCAATACTTCCTCTACCAAATCCTACGAGGTCTAAAATACGTTCACTCGGCCGGTGTCGTCCACCGAGACTTGAAGCCTTCAAACATCCTCGTCAACGAGAACTGTGACTTGAAGGTGTGTTTTTTCGTCTTTCAGGCTTGGATAGGACTGATACCAGATCTGTGATTTCGGTCTTGCACGAATCCAGGATCCCCAGATGACTGGATACGTTTCCACGAGATACTACCGAGCGCCAGAGATCATGTTGACATGGCAAAAGTACGATGTCGCTGTTGATATCTGGAGTACAGGATGTATCTTTGCAGAGATGCTAGAGGGAAAGCCATTGTTCCCAGGAAAGGACCGTGAGTTAGCATGTGCTTGTGAGGATTCTCAAACTTAATTCATAGACGTCAACCAGTTCTCCATCATCACCGAGCTACTCGGTACTCCTCCTGCCGATGTCATCCAGACCATCGCCTCCGAGAACGTAAGTATCCTTGTTCAGTCTATTGGGCAATACTGACATCCAGACTCTCCGATTCGTTCAGTCTCTACCAAAGAGGGAGAAGGTCCCATTCCAGACCAAGTTCCCCAACGCCGACCCGCTCGCCCTCGACCTACTCGAGAAGATGCTAGTCTTCGATCCCCGCACTCGAATCTCCGCCCCCGAGGCTCTATCGCATGAGTACCTCGCCCCTTACCACGACCCCACCGACGAGCCCGCTGCTTCCGAGGTCTTTGATTGGAGTTTCAACGATGCCGATCTACCTGTCGACACCTGGAAGGTCATGATGTACTCTGAGATCCTTGGTACGTATAGCGCGTCACTCTGCCTGGCCGAGCTGATGTTAGACTTCCACAACCTCGGTGATATCCAGCAGGATCAGGCAGCCGAAGGACCCGTCACTGGGGACCTACCACCACCCGCCGCTACTTCCGCCTAGACCTTTAAATGTAGGAAATCATGAGGATACAAGGAAGAGGAAGTTGCATCTATAGAAAGGGTTTTATTTTTAATGATTTCTCAAGTATTTTTATTCACTACCACCTCATTCTCATTTTCTCGTTCTCGTACTCGTTCTGTTTTCGTCTATTACCTTTTTCACCTTTGTGGTAGCATTAGATTAAGAGACGAGTAAGCTACCCCTGGGTCAATTATCCTCTGTTGTATACACGGACAAGAGGATGAATGTGCATAGCATTGCGGTCGGTGTGATTGGTCTGGTTGCCTGACTTTCTGGCCGTCTGGGTATCGATGATATGTCATGTCAGTAGTGCTGGGCGGTGAAAGAACGTTATACGAGTATAGCATCGCGGGTGACTGTTCTATTCTGACGCGTGTCGGTCGTGTAATACTACTGAGGGGTGTAGAGTATGACTAAGAGCAGTGTCATCTGATCTCAATCCCCATCTCTGCCACCACCCTCTCCTGTACTTTATCCTGAAGCTCATTCACCTCTTCATTCGAGAGATTGCGGTCCATACTTCTATAATTGAGTCTATAGCATTTAGATTGTCTTTTCGTTTTTGGATGTGTGAAATCGTCAATCTGGGATTAGCCTCGTTTTCTGTTCAAATGGACCCCCCTGTTGAATAGAGACACGGTTGAGAAAGACGATACAAGACAAGAGGCATACCAGAGTGACATTCTCCACTAGATCTCCCGCGACTTCCCTAACGATCTCACAATAATCATTCTCATGGAACACCCTTCCCTTTCCTCCCGCAGTCTCGCTGGAAGTAGGGGTAGGAGGTAACCAGAATGACATATCTTTGTAGCAAGGTGGGTATTTTGAATAAGGTTGGAATTGACTTATTTGCCCCGACTTGAATTGGGATAAAAATCGGGCGTCTGATGACCAGAATAAGCGGATATCGGGGATATTGAATAGGACCATTGCTATTCGTTCCAGACCCAGCCCGAAGGCCCAGCCTGCTTTGTGCGATTGATCTGGGGTCAGCTATGTCTAACGCTCCAGCAAGGCCCGTCGGCTCACCAGCTTGATCCAAGGTCTTTTGCTGTACCACACCACAACCCAACAATTCCAACCACTCGCCATTCCACCAAACTTCGACTTCGTAACTCGGCGAAGTGAATGGGAAAAAGGCTTCAATCCACCTAACCCTCAATGGTTCGCCCTCCATCTGCTGAGATCCAAATAATCGATATATAAGCGAGTTCAATGAATGTTTTAGATGTTTTGTAATTTCCTCAGCGAGATCAGGGTCGTGGATTGGTTGGTATGGATTTGTAGCCGATATAGTAGTATTGTCTTCGATTATCAATGGGCATGAAGCCAATTCCTGCTCGAGCTTGGCACTGAGATCTTTGATTTGAGAGATATCGGAAGATGGCCAAATATGTGTTCCTTCCATCTGGTGGAATACTGGATAGTGCGAAGCATCAATCTCGTCACGCCTATAAACGTCTGCTGAGATCAACCATCTGTCCAATCCTTTCCTATACGTTTCCACCTCATGTGCGCTCGTATGTGTTCGTAACATGTACTCTTGATTCAGATAATATGAATCCGTTAATGATCGTCCAGGATGATCAGGTGGGAAACCTAGTTCATCAAAGTTCTGCCAAACGGATACGATTGGCGATGAGGGCGTTAAAGAGGTATGAGTCGAGAAGTGGGATTCGATGATGTTGCGGAGAATTGATAGAGGATGGGATGGGTGATGGAGTAGTTGACGGTCTATCTTGGAAAAGATTGCGGGTGGGGTGTTGGAATATGTATCGCGTTTATAGCTCTGGTCGAGGATTTGATAGGGTGATGAGGCTGGTGTCGAGATGAGGCGGCTTCGAGCCTGCAGAGGTGTCGATTTGACGAATGTCGGGCGTGAAACATTGGAGGCATATCGGCACCTTGAGCATTGCCCTACGAGACTTCTAATTGACCTCGTTCTACTTGTCCACATGATAATCAATGATGATGAGTGAATTCCTAGATATTTCAGTGGATTCCACTTTAGATCTAGATATCGCGACTTTGTTTCCCACGGTACTTTCATTCTACTCGGATCAACTCCGCCCAGTATAGTTGACAGAGCACCCTTAGTTACCTCTATCCAGGTGAGGACACAGGATGTCCGCCCGCTCAACACCACGGGCCAGCTCAAGTCATCTTCCACGCACGTCATCTATCACATCCGACTATTCTCTCGACCCGTCTGCATCACGCCGAAACACACGCACCGATTCTCTCCGTTTACCTACTTTAGCAGAATCATCTGTCCATTCGTCCGGTCTGTCAACGCCGGACACCAGGAGAAGACGATATCTAGCGAAGAAGAATGTCAATGGGAATGGAAAACAGGCGGTCGAAGTAGATTGGGCAGAGGTGGAACCTGATGAGGTATTTAGGCGATTACCTGTGCAAGAAGTTAGGAGGGTAGAGCAGAAGATGAGGACGGATGCTTTGAATAAGCAATCTGAACTCAGGTCTATGGTCGGGTCAGCTTTCTTAACCTTCGTCATAGAGGTATAGCTGACGAAGTAGGACTAGGTATAGGGATCTCTTGACTTCCGCAACGCAAATCACCACCCTCCGCTCTTCGTCCCTACGCCTTTCATCCTCACTTAAATCTATTTCACAAGCATGTGCGAATCCAGCGGATACGACGCAGAACAGGGGGGACGATAGTGATACCAACGAAGCGGCGGCGGATATCATGTCGGTCTTGCCTGTTGCTGCGCATGTCAAGCTACTCCTTGATGCCCCGGAAGGTACGCTCCCTCAGCTTGAGTCACACGTGAAGCTGATGAATCAGTACTATATTCATACCTATCGCACCATTCATTCTTGGATGCTGCATACCTATGGCTGGTCGCTCGTGTAGCCAAGGAAGGCTTGGTCAATATGCCAACTGATATCAGCGGGGTAAGCTTTCTCCTTGCGTGCGATGAGCAACATGCTGATATGAAAGCCTTACTTGAGCCTAGCGGAGAAACAATGGGAGACCATGGTACCATTCAGATCGCAGATCGTCAACCGTGCTGCGGCTTCACTGAGGTCGCGTGACAAGACCGACACGAAGGTATGTCGTGTATCATCTGCGAGAGGCCATGACTGATCAGTAGACGCTGTCGGAAACCTTGCTGGCAATCATCCTGCTTGATAATTTGACCTTGTCTGATGCTCTCGACCTACTCCTCGCTCAGCGCGCAAAAGCCGTGCGGGATATTCTCCAACATAACGAGTCCTCCAGCCTCTCTGTACCTACTACCGCTTCTCGTCGTCGAAGTAGCGTCATCTCAAGAGATAAGGAACAGATCGGTCAGGTTCTCAGAGAAGCCGTAACTAGCCTCATCGATACAGTCACTCTGGCTTCGAGCGTATTCGAGAAACGACGAAAACTTGATTCCGATTCAGTGTTGGAAGAGATGATCCGCCTTGTCCAGAAAACCGAACCTGCTCCTGCCATGTCCAATACACCCTCGAGCAGGCGCACGTCTCATGAAAGACGTGCATCGAGATTAGCGTCGATATCATCTCCTTTACCGAAACTCAGCTTTTCATCGGGCGCCTCACCGGTTACAGCTTCTAAAGTACTGCAAAGTCTCCCATCTGCTCAGATCCTGTTAAGACACCTCCCATCGTCCATCACGACATTCACGCCATTCATAACTGCTTCGGCACCGCCTACTGTATCTGCCAAACTGTCCGAATGGAGGGCGACATCAACGAAATTACTGGCAGAAGCCGTACCGACTTGGTTGACTGCTTTACAGTCTATTCAAGATGTCTGGGCTGTCCGCTCGGCTCTAGTTGATGGATTGGCCGAAGGGGAATTCCAGACTCAAATTCAATCGGCGCTAGCGAATGAATGGGCTGATAGAGTCAAGGGGATCTGGACGACGAAACTCGATTCAATTGTCAATACCGCTCAAGTCAAGATTGAAGAGGTCATCACGACACTACAAACGGGAGGACAGGCAGAGGAAGAGAGTGATGTCGACTCGTTTGCATTTTCGGATCTGGCTTATCCGACTATACCCACAAACGCACTAGCTGGGGCTTCTACATCGTTACAACCTTTCTTGGCGAGTCTGAAGCAGAGGTCATCGGGCAGAACGCCATTGTTGGCTGGTGTCTTATCGAGCCTCGAGTCAGCCTCGGCATCTTTGAGGGATGACGCGGAAAGTCTAGCTGGGGATCTGAGGGCTGGGTATCTATCTGGTGTAGGGGATGCTCTGCGCCGCTTGGTCCAGGTTCTTCAAGAAGCTTCATTGGCTATCACCCAGGAGCGAGCGGTAGAGTGTTCGCTCTTTGTTGGCAGAGTCGCTCTGTATCTAGCCACAACCTCCAGTGTGCTTGGAGATCTGGCTGTTGGAAGCGATAATATCACAGGTAGGCGACATGTCGCTTCCATACAAGGCCGATCAGCTTACAATGCAGATGACTTGAAGACGATACATCGTCAATCGACAGAAGCCTGGTCATCTCGCACCATCCGTCAATCCCTCCTACTTCTCTTCCCAATCTTCTCAGAGGACAAGACACCATCAATAGTCAGATTGTCATGGCAAGCATCACTTCCCACAGCACCATCACCTGACCTCATGATCGCCCTGCAGTCGC
>Ga0265798_10004384_pt1 | contig 19519 bp, 17 predicted proteins | sample P3T30metagenome_FD_192430 | JGI IMG/M metagenome (GOLD analysis project Ga0265798, IMG submission 192430) | Plant litter microbial communities from East Loma Ridge, Irvine, California - P3 T30 | ecosystem: Environmental > Terrestrial > Plant litter > Unclassified | place: USA: California... | reverse complement strand
GATGGGACAGTGTACGATATGGAATTGTTCAGGGGTTGGAGGATCAGGTCTGCATTTTCGTCTCGGACAGTGCTTCTTGGTGAGCATGGCGGGCGTTTGGTGGCATGGGATGATGGTAGCCCAGATTTTCGTCTCTCTCATATGATAGATTCCCTCAGTTTCCAATGAAAGTCTAACATAGCGTGCGTCATCTTAATACTGAATCACTGCATCACGTGCTTGGGATGGTCACCCACCCGTCGTGGAGCAAAGGAACTACTGCGGATTACCGATTGGCCAGTATTCGTTCTCCACTCTACCCGCATTAACTGACTCGCCAAACGCCAAATTGTTGCGGCGGCTTCTACTGACTTACCTGCCCGCTTCTGCTTCCGCCCCCGCTCAACTGCTTTACTGTCGCAGCCATGGTAGGCAAAAAGGTATGGAAGCGCATGCCAAAGTAATAGCCAGGTGCTGATATGAGTATAGGAAGCTGCGAAACCGAAGCCAAAAGCTGCCCCGCGCGGGGTGACAAAGGCGAAAGCTGCACCCGAAGTCCAGCAAGCAAACGGAGGTGACTCTAGTAATGCTAATTCTACCACTACCACCACGAACGGATTCAAGGGTACCGTGGGTGAGGACACAAAGGACATGAATCCAGGAGCTTCGACATCGGCAGAGCAGACACGAAAGCGACGGGCGCCACTCACGCATGCAAAAGACGAGTTCGCCGCCCTCCTTGAGCCCTTTTACTACGGCAAGAGTTTGACGGACCCCATCAACACGGCGCGTGACAAGTGGAATCTACTGCCGGCCTTTCTGAAGACCAAGGGTCTGGTAAAACAGCATGTCGACTCGTACAATCATTTTGTCGATGTGCAGCTCAAGAAGATCATCAAGGCCAACCGTTTCGTCCGCAGCGACTTCGACCCCAAGTTTCTACTCGAGTATACTGATATCCGCGTTCTGTCGCCCAACCGGCAGGAGGAAGATGATCTCGATCACCACCGCAGCACCATTACGCCCAACGAGTGCCGGCTACGCGACATGACATATGCTGCACCAATCGTGGTGGACATTATATACACGAGGGGCAACGCAAAGGTCAAGCGAACGGGTATCAAGATTGGCAGGATGCCCATTATGTTGAAGAGCAATAAATGCGTGCTTACGGGCAAGAACGATAGCGAGATGGCTGTCATGGATGAGTGTCCACTGGATCCGGGAGGTTACTTCATCACTCGTGGGCAGGAAAAGGTCATTCTGGTCCAGGAGCAGTTGAATAAGAATCGAGTTATCGTTGAAAGCGCAAAGGGCATCATGCAGGCCAGCGTCACAAGTTCTACTCACGAGAGGCGGACCAAGACGTACGTCATCCAAAAGAAAGGTCTCATGTACCTGCGACACAACACACTCTCCGAAGAGATTCCCATCGTCTTCGTGATGAAGGCGCTAGGCGTGGCTTCGGACAAGGAGATTCTGGTCATGGTTGCTGGCGAAGACAGCGCCTACCAAGACAACTTCTCCATCAACTTTGAGGCATGCGCAAAAGAAAAGATCCACACACAAGAGAGGGCACTGGAGTATATCGGGCATCGTGTGCGCTTAGTGAAGAAGCCGCTTGGTACGTCGCGTAACCGCAACTACCATCTTGAGGCTATCGAGTGTCTATCCAACGTTGTCTTGCCACACGTACCGGTCGAAGGCACAAACTACCGACCCAAGGCCCTTTACGTCGCTCTTATGGCGCGTAGGGTGCTGATGGCCATGCAAAACCCCAAGCTAGTTGACGATCGCGACTATGTCGGTAACAAGCGTCTGGAATTGTCCGGCCAGATGTTGTCGCTGCTCTTTGAGGATCACTTCAAGCGCTTCAACCACGACTTCAAGCTGAGCATCGACAAAGTTCTCAAGAAGCCAGTCCGAGCCCAAGAATTCGACGCCTTTTCACATTTCAGCGTCCACAAGAACCACATCACCATGGGAGTCGAGCGTGCTATTGCCACCGGAAACTGGAGTTTAAAGCGATTCAAGATGGACAGGGCTGGTGTCACGCACGTACTGAGCAGGCTGAGTTACATCGCTGCACTCGGTATGATGACGAGAATCAGTTCACAGTTTGAAAAGACACGCAAGGTCTCTGGTCCCCGTGCGTTACAGCCATCGCAGTTTGGTATGCTTTGCACGTCCGATACACCAGAAGGAGAAGCCTGTGGTCTCGTCAAGAACTTGGCGTTGATGACGCATATTACAACAGAAGACGACGATGATCCTGTCCGCAAGATTGTCTTTATGCTTGGCGCTCAAGACATCTGCTCGCTGACTGGTGAGGATATTCACGCCGAGGGTGTGTACAGCTTGTGCCTTAATGGCACACCGATTGCTACCACCGATTCACCCAAGCACTTCCTAAACAGCTTTCGACAGCTTAGGCGTATGGGGCGTGTCTCCGAGTTTACTAGCATTCATATCGATCACGACCACTGTGAAGTTCACATCGCCACGGACGAAGGCCGGATTTGTCGGCCATTGATCATCGTTGAGAACCAACGCTCAAAGGTTACATCGCGGTACCTGAAAGCTCTTCGCAAGGGTACACTAGACTTTGAAGACTTTCTGACAAGAGGTCTGGTCGAGTATCTTGATACCAACGAGGAGAACGACACGAACATTGCTTTGAGGGAACCCGATATCAATCAGCACACAACGCATCTCGAGATTGAGCCCTTTACCATTCTAGGGGCTGTTGCCGGCCTCATTCCCTACCCCCATCATAACCAGTCGCCGCGTAATACTTACCAGTGTGCTATGGGCAAGCAAGCCATAGGAGCCATTGCATATAACCAGTTCAACAGGATAGACACACTACTGTATCTCATGGTCTACCCACAACAGCCCATGGTCAAGACCCGGACCATTGAACTTACGAAATATGATAAGCTACCCGCCGGCCAGAATGCGACAGTTGCCGTCATGTCTTACTCCGGTTACGATATCGAGGATGCTCTGATTCTGAACAAAGCCTCTTGCGACCGCGGCTTTGGTCGCTGCCAGGTCATGAAGAAGCACGTAACGCAGTTGAAGACGTATGCCAACGGCACCTCTGACCGTATTAATGCCGGCGCCTTGGATGTTGAGAACAAAAACCACCAAGCTATCGGCGCCGACGGGATTGCGCAGGTGGGCTCCCGTATAGAAGCTGGCGATGCTTATCTCCTCAAGTCTATTCCACTAGACACTGCTGGCCCGGCATCAAACACGTACAAAGACAAGCCTGAAAAGTACAAGAATCCCGACTTTAGTTATATTGACAAAGCTTGCGTAACCGAGAACGAGGCAGGAGTGACTCTGATCAAGTTGCTGTTTCGACAGACACGCCGGCCCGAACTTGGCGACAAGTTTTCGTCTCGTCACGGGCAAAAGGGAACGACGGGCTTGATTGTGCAGCAAGAAGACATGCCGTTCAACGACCAGGGCATCTGTCCAGACATCATCATGAACCCGCATGGTTTCCCGTCGCGTATGACGGTGGGAAAGATGATGGAGTTGCTGTCTGGTAAAGCTGGTGTACTCAACGGGACTTTGGAGTATGGAACGGCGTTTGGTGGATCCACAGTCGAAGACATGAGCCGGATCCTGGTGGACAAGGGTTTTTCGTATACAGGAAAGGACTACCTCACGTCTGGTATCACGGGCGAGGCGCACCAGTTCTACACCTTCTTTGGCCCGATTTACTACCAGAAGCTCAAGCATATGGTGCAGGACAAGATGCACTCGCGAGCCCGTGGTCCCCGGGCTATTTTGACGCGCCAGCCTACTGAAGGACGAGCTCGAGATGGTGGTTTGCGTCTGGGAGAGATGGAGCGTGATTGCTTGATTGCGTACGGGGCGTCACAACTTCTCCTCGAGCGTCTGATGATTAGTTCGGATGCGCATAATGTTGATGTTTGTGAGAAGTGTAAGTCTTTGTTCTCTTCTTTCCTCTCCTTTTCTTCTTTTTCGTCAATCATCCCCTCTGAGATTTTTTTTTGAAATACCTCTGTAACTGACCAATGAAACCCAATCAATAGGCGGCCAAATGGGCTACAGCGGTTACTGCAAACTCTGTGAGAGTGAAAAGGCGGTTCGCAAAATCACGATGCCGTATGCAGCCAAGCTGCTTATTCAGGAGCTGGGCAGTATGAATATCAAGGTGACGATTGGCTTGGAGGATGAGTTCCCCAGGGACGCTTAAGTTTGGGGATTTAAAAAAAAAAGTTGGAGGCATATATTTTGGTTTTGGCGCAGACAAGAGATGGATGGCAGCTTTGATGCATAGCGTGGCGTTTATGAAAGGGAGTGTTTCCATTTTCGTGTACAAGAAGAGTTTACGGACATAAGTTACTATCCTGACATTTGTATCTCTATGGAGTTATCCTCACATGGATATGGAAAAAATCTTTGGGGTATCGTAAATGTAGCGCCTCACTCACTCATTCACCCACTCACTGATCCTGCTCCCACACTCCTCTGATACTCAGTGATTCGAAAAAGAAAAAAAAAGAAAAAAGAGGACTGTGTTGCTTCTTTCCCCGTTCCCCTCTACACGTGCTCAGCTCATGGCACATGCATGACTCAGTTACATGTTTTTTTTCAGCCTTTCTTCTTGGACCTCCGACTCCAAATTGTCAGCCTATCCCGCGTCTCCCTCGTCACCGGCACCCGGGACCAGGGGCCAAGGGGGGCAAATATCATGGACAGATGGTCGGCTGGCTCGAGATAGTGGGCAACCTGGAGCCAAAGTTCTGGCGGTATCTGTGATATAGCCGAGTTCGTTGCTGTACTGAAATGAGAGTGTGGATTACGAAGGATGCGGATAAAAGTGTCCGTGGTGAGCACTGGTGCAATGTTGTGGCGCTGCAAAGTCGGGTAGATGGCCAGTGCCAGGTTCGTCAGGCTTCTAGTACCCGCATATTCGTATATCATGAGGAGTAGTTCGGCGGGGAGGTGCTCGAACGGGTTGCTCTTGTCAGGGGGGTTAGGCGGCGGCGGAGGAGGTGGAGGTGGAGGCGGAGGTGGAGGCGCTCCAGGAACCGTGGACATGCTCGCGAGAGAGTGTGTGTGAGCAGATGACGAGGTGGTGGTTATTGGTTGACAAAGAGGGTTTCGCACAAGCTCGGTGGCTTGTGTTTGCAAGTGTTTGTCGGCCGAGTCTCAAGGTGGTTTGCTCAGTCCGTGTGTGGTTTGCTGGGCGGATCGGCGGCGAGTGCCAGAAGAAGCCAGCGGTAGATGTAGGCGGAGAGAAAGTATGCGCCGACAGCAACCGCAGTTATGTAGATGGCGATGGGGCCGAGTGAGTGGGGGAAGACGTTCAGTACAAACGGATCGAGGACTAGAGCTGTCAGAGAGCGAACTTTGCGCATTGAGGCGCGGCATACTGATATCTGCGTCTACGGCAGGCGGATCGTCCATCAGCGTGCGGTTCGTCGAGTAGTAGGACGCTGCAGCCTGGAGGCGGAGGAATAGCACAGACTCTGGGGCCTCGGATGCGACTCCTTTGAAATCCTGTCCGTCGGCGTTGACGTGAGCCTGGCGCTGTTCGCTGTACTGTGCAAGTGAGGATACAAGTTCAGGCGTGGCGAAGACGTGGGCGGGGGGAAACGTCTCCAGCCAGAAGTCGGTGGGTTGCTGGGCATGGTCAGTCTGGGGGCGCATGTGGACAGGGAATGCAAACGGAAGCCGCCATGGACTCACAGTTGCCGGCCAGCAGATGCGCACCTCGTACCTCCTCGCGCCGTCGAGTTGGCGGAGCAGGTACCAAGATTCGAGGCCGCGGGGCAGGGAGTGGGTGGGAAACTGGAGGCGGAGACGTGTCGACAGCACCGTGTCGGACGGGGTCAGGACTTGTAGACCGAGGTCGTCTAGGCCGGGGCGCACATGTTGGAGCGTCACGGGACTGGGGCCCAGGAAGACTGTCTTTTCGACATTGGCATTCACCGTCCCGATGTGTGTGACGATGCAGACCAGGGCGGCGGCGAGGCGCATGTTCAACCGGAGGAGGGGAAGAGGGAAGTGAAGGAAAGCGGGCGTATTCTCTTTCTTTCTCACGTGCTCGCCCGGAGTGTCATTTCATTGCGCTCTCTGGTCCAGGGCATGCAAACCCATCCAATTGTCGTGATGGATTGGTGATGTCGTCGTCGCGCTCCCCAGCGACGGCTAGGCAGCTGCATTCGACGTGTTGCTTAGCGCCGTGGCCCGTGATAGGCGGGCCGTGAACACCCTAAAAGTTCGATTCCACAAACACAACACCACCGCTTCCTCCCCCCCACTGCTCCACTCGACTTCTAGCAGCTCCTCGACCTCGTCCACACACATACCCCCCGACACTGCATTTCGATACCCCAATTACTAGGCTGCTTCAAATTCAAAATGAGAGAAGTCATCAGTCTGAACGGTGCGTCGGCTCTGGTGCTCACCCGCCCTGACCGCCCTGGTTGGGTGGCACATCCCTGACCCTGACCCTGTGTTGATGCTGACTTTTGTAACGCGTCTAGTCGGCCAAGCTGGTTGCCAGATTGCAAACTCGTGCTGGGAGGTGAGTAGACTCGACATGCGCCTTCACGACGCTCCCAATCGTTCGCAGGGCGAAAAAGGAGCGGAAATGTCGGATGCTTGACCGCCAGTCCGCAACCGTAGGCTGACTCGTTGCCACAGCTTTACTGCCTTGAGCACGGCATCCAACCCGATGGTTTCCTGACGGACGAGCGCAAAGCTCAGAACGATGACCACGGCTTCAGCACCTTCTTCTCCGAGACCGGTAGGCAGCAGCTCCAGTCGCAACAAATGCCGCACGACAACTAACACGGCGCAGGCCAGGGCAAATATGTCCCCCGTACCATCTACGCCGATCTTGAGCCCAATGTCGTCGACGAGGTCCGCACCGGTGCCTACCGCTCGCTTTTCCACCCAGAGCAGATGATCACAGGCAAGGAGGACGCCTCGAACAACTACGCCCGCGGTCACTACACGGTCGGCAAGGAGCTCATCGACCAGGTGCTCGACAAGGTCCGCCGCGTTGCCGATAACTGCTCGGGTCTGCAGGGTTTCCTCGTCTTCCACTCCTTCGGTGGCGGCACTGGCTCTGGTTTCGGCGCCCTGTTGATGGAGCGCCTGTCCGTCGACTATGGCAAGAAGTGCAAGCTCGAGTTCTGCGTCTACCCAGCGCCCCAGGTCGCCACATCCGTCGTTGAGCCCTACAACTCGATTCTTACCACCCACACCACCCTCGAGCACTCCGACTGCAGCTTCATGGTCGACAACGAGGCCATCTACGACATCTGCCGAAGGAACCTCGGCATCGAGCGCCCCAACTACGAGAACCTTAACCGCCTTATTGCTCAGGGTAATGTTCCTCCATTCTTCAAACACAACTGCTATTACTAATGCATCCCTCCAGTCGTCTCGTCCATCACCGCCTCGCTCCGCTTCGACGGTTCCCTCAATGTCGACCTGAACGAGTTCCAGACCAACTTGGTCCCCTACCCGCGTATCCACTTCCCGCTCGTCGCCTACGCGCCCGTCATCTCCGCCGCAAAGGCTGCTCACGAGGCCAACTCGGTCATGGAGATTACCAATGCCTGCTTCGAGCCCAACAACCAGATGGTCAAGTGCGACCCCCGCAACGGAAAGTACATGGCTACCTGCCTGTTGTACCGCGGTGACGTCGTCCCCAAGGACACCCACGCTGCCATTGCCCAGGTCAAGACCAAGCGCACCGTCCAGTTCGTCGACTGGTGCCCCACTGGTTTCAAGGTTGGTATCTGCTACCAGCCACCTCAGATGGTTCCCAACGGTGACCTCGCCTCGGTCAACCGCGCCGTCTGCATGTTGTCAAACACCACGGCCATTAGCGAGGCCTGGTCTGCTCTCTCCCACAAGTTCGACCTCATGTACAGCAAGCGTGCTTTTGTCCACTGGTACGTTGGTGAGGGTATGGAGGAGGGTGAGTTCTCGGAAGCTCGCGAAGATCTCGCTGCTCTCGAGCGCGATTACGAAGAGGTTGCCGCCGACAGCCTCGGCGATGAGGAGGGTGTTGAGGCAGAGTACTAGACGCATTGTTACCTGGCTCTGAACCGTCGTAAAGAGTACTTCACTGGCTCTGCATTGTTGATTGGCATCTTTCTTGTTCGAAGCTTCGCTTTTGAAAAAGAGCAGACCCCAACTTGGCAACGAGGTTCAATGGCGTTTGCAAGGAGAACTGGTAGCGTACATTCTCCATACATGAAGCGATTTGGGATCAATTGTCCTCTTTCTATGTTACTACTACCTTTAGTAATGCCAATAAATTGTCACACGGCACCCTGAGTTACTGCACTTCCAGATTGTGGAAGAAAAATTGGATGTGGATTTATTAAATTTGACGGCAGCTACCATTGTTCGAATACAAGAAAGTTTGGCTGGAAACTAATGTTTGCATTAGTGCTGATTATGGTAGACCGTCTTTGTCATGATGCCCATTCCTGTCCACGCAACTAATCATACCAAGCAGTGCTAGAAAAGGCCTACATGTCGTCACCATGTGCAAACTAGAACCCCTATTCAGAGTTTCTCTTTCTAGCCAGAGCAAAGTAGTCGAGGAGAAGTCTTGCGGTTTAGTCTGTGTCTACCGCTGGAATATCTCGTCGCTGGTACCGTACCTTGAACGAGGATACCCGGGGTATTTCTATCATGTCACTGCTACACCATAGACCGGGGGCGTGAGTAGTGGTGTGTTGAAGCGAGCAGTAAAGGTACATCATAGAGGGAAGATGGCAGTGTCTGAATCGCTTATCTGGCACGTTACCTACTGGCTTTTCAGCCTTCCTAAACCAGAACATCTGTGCGTTCTCGGCTACCCCAACATATAAACACCCACGCATGCACAGTAACACACGTAAACCCCGCCTGTACGTACCCGGGACCCAGCATTCAGCATGGGCTTCGAAGTGGAAACGTGCATAGAGCTGCACAACCGCATCGTCGCTCACGCTTGCTCACACCTTCCGCCCAATCACCAACCCAGAATCCAACGCAGTTGGTTCACCGCACACTCACTGGATCTTTCATCTCCAGGCCTGGAATTTGAACTTGATGATGAACTCACAGCCTTCCTATCAGGCATCGACATTGTGGTGCCCGAAAAGCATCAACATCTGGCCTTTAACCCCTTCCTTGTCGGCATCCCACCGCCCTCTAATCTGATACCCGACATGTGGCTCAATCTCCAAGACGAATACGGGGATTACATGCTGCTCTATATGGGCACTGGATATGATCCAGGCGGTCTTGTGTACAGTCATACGACGCAGCAAGTATGCTACATGGATAGCCCGTTTCTCGAACCTGACCAGCTCCTGTGGGGCGATCTGCAGAATGTGCTGGAAACCTACTGGCGCTGTGTTGAGTCGGGGAAATTCGTCACTGATGCAGAATATCCGGGCTTTGGTGATGGAGATGGGCTTGTCACACAAGGGTGGAGAGTAGAGGAGTGGACGGAGATGGAATTGGAGGGCGCGCTGGAGGTGTGGGACAATTTGGTGGATGCTATCACTAAGAGGCTACCAGGAAGGCAAGAGACGGAGGATGAAGAAGAGTCTCAACAGAATGAGGAGGATGCTGAGGATGAGAATGAGGAGGAGTATATGATCTTCTCTGAGGTCCTGGAGCAATATCCTGCCATCCCACCTTTTGCACGCGCATTCCTTTCCCGAGCAAAGAAACCATCCTTCACCTCCATTGCCCCGCAACTGGACATTCCGGATGAAGCATTCATTCATCGTGTTGGCGCTCAACTACAAGAGCTGCATCCCGACGCTTCTCTCACCACCCGACAACATGACATTGTCTATCTGCCCAATTTCCTTTTGTTCCCATGGCGCACACCAGGCACTCAACTCCTATCTCAGTCTGATCGTGATCGATGGGAAAACAGACCAGGACATTCCCACACCCTTGACAACCGCGTCGGTCTATATCTAACTCCAGATAGTATACACGCACACTCCAGCTCTCTACTTCTCCCATTCCAACTCGGGGCCAATGGCCACGTTCTCAAACATGATGGGTCCACGGTGGAGCGCGAAAAAGCGGGTCAAGATGTCCTGTATCAGCATGGGCAGTGTTTTCCTTTTTTGCCTGGGCATGGCACTCCGTTGGCTGCCGTCCTAGCCAATTGGTGGGAACGGGTCGAGAATGAGGATTGGCAGATTGACCAGAATGGGGTCGCTGATGGAGAAGATATATGGAAAGAAGCGGATACGGAAGAAAATGCAGAGGATTATCAGGCGGAGTGGAGCTGCTTTTAAGACAGTCGTTCCGCTATCAGTTGGCAGCACTGGAATACGACAGCAACTACATTCGCTGTCAATCGATGCACCACTTCTAATATTCATCTTCTCTATAGTACCTGAATGCAGAACTGTTTTCTCTCATTCGCCCAGTTTACGCAACAATACGTTGACTACGATCCTACCATTATGTCTGATGCATTTCTACTATGTATCACAAGCTCCACTGTGGCAGTTATCCTTCCCACAATACAATTCCGTGTCTCCGCAATAGCCACTACTCATCGTTAGCTAATAGAATAACAGATACCGGTAATGTACTTACTAGTTGCTGCAACACTTTCCAAATTGCGTTCCGGCACAAGTTTTGTCGCCTGGAAAATTGGGACCGCAAGAGCCATCTGTGCTTGGTCCTCCAAGCGTCTGGTCACAGTCTCCGCTATGACAGCTTCCTGGTGCACAGTGATCTACCGAGTCTCCACACCATCCGTAGATGCTGCAGCATTTGCCAAACGAACTCCCGCCACATATCCAGTCGTAGTGAGCTGGCCCACAACTACCATCAGGCGTTTCCGATCCTGCACCTGGCAAACAGTCTCCAGAGTAACAAGTCCCGGGACCGCATTCAGCTTCAGTGGATCCACAGGTACCTGAAGTCGAACAGCATTTGCCAAAAGTCGTACCCGCGCATGTTGCAAAGTCAAAGTCTGGTCCACAATTCCCGTTTTGCGAAACAGGCGGGACAGTCACTTTGGCGACGCAGACGGAGGATTTAGCCCACAAGTTCATACAGTCCTTGGTCAGGTATGCGTTGTACTCGAAAAGTTGCTCAACTGTGATACCGAAGCGTATAGCGACCGTCTGGCAGATGTCGTCCGCCACGACATCATAATAGCGGCCGCAATCTGAAATGGTCCCACTCTGGGTTGGTAGCGCAGGCTGTGCGGTTGAGTAATATGTGCCTGCAGTAGGGGCAGCGATTGGATCTGGCATTGTGTACGCACCGCCCGGAGGGCCTCGACAAACTTGCTGTACGTCCTGCAAATTGTCGCATCGGCCCAGGATGTATGGGTTCCATACCAAGAGTTGGGTCATGGTGATGTTAGAATCGAACTTGTTGTTGATCTGGTCTACGACCGAACGGCATGTCTGCCCACCGTTGACTAGATGGAGTTCACACTTTGGAGGTAGACAGAGGGGGGCAGTGGTTAGGCAACCCTGGCTGCCGCTCAGTTGGCGCAAAGTACCGAAAGGCACTTGGTAGTCATCGGCCAGCTTCCTACAGCTCGACTGTCCAGTTTGTACCGGAAGAAACTCGCCAGCGCACGTCGTTTGCGCTGGCACGTTTGTTGTAGGACTGGGAACGATAGTTCCTTTGGTCAAGGCTCCGCTGAAGGTAGTAGCAGGTGTATTGATGGAACACAAGGTTTGGATATCCTTGTAGTTGGATACCAAGTACTCTTTCTGCTCTTCGCCGAAGAGCACCGGTGATTTCAGACGCTGCTGCCATATTTTGACGAAACAGTCGTCGCACACCTGCATCGTTGTGTTAATTGGAGCCTTACTTCTCAGTATAGAGAGAGATACACACCAGTTCTTTGTCGTACAGCCCAATTATACTACTGTCGTTCGCAGTATACGTTGGACGAAAGCTCATCTCGTAGCATTCAGGCGGGTCGTATTCTGGATCACCAGTCAAGCAATAGTCCTCTGGATACTGCGCAAAGTCCCTTCCTTCCCATTCATATGTTTCTGGGATACACCAAGAGCCCGAGCTAATCTCAGTGTTAGCAATCTACTACCATCAACAGGCCTTGGGCCACAAAACTTACGATGACTTCAAGCAAGCAGTGTCAAACCCATTCAGGTATCGCAGAGGAAAGTACGTCGCATAAGCTTCTTTGCCTCCAACTGGAACTGTCTGTCCAGCGCAAGCTCCTTCCACACGCGTAAGCCAGGACTTGAGATCACCTGCGCATCTTGTAGTGCACAAATCCGTCAAATTCTGGCTCGACCAGAAGTAATCGTCAACATCGAGCGCGTTAACAATGTTGTACGAATCGCATCCTAGAGTAGAGTTTCTGAACATCTTTTCAGCTGCGGTACTTGGTTCCCGTTTCCACACTGCAGAAAACTCACATTGCGTCGAAACACCCTTCTGTAATGCTGTATGCTTCAATAAGCGCTTTTTTGTTCACCGTGGGGAGATAGAGATGGAATGCAGCGCTCAAGTCCAGCAAGCTGATGAACAACAAGGGCACAACACTCCAGAAACGCGACATCTTGACAACAATACTTTTGCTAATTCTCAGAATAAGAAGGCTGTTTTCAATCTCATCTGTTTTATCGCGAACCTCGCGCTGGGCCACATACGTGATCGGCAGCGAGCCGTGCCGACCCCTGCATACCCAATGTTTACAACGGAGTCAATCAACCGCTTCCAAATCACATATACACCAAGTACAACACTATTGAAAAAAAATTACTCGGCCTTCCATCGCGCTACCTGTTTAGGCAGCTCTCAGGACGTGCATTCCTTTCCCCTGCAGATGTAGATTGCGGCTCGTCCGGCAGTAAAAAATGGTGGCTCGACCCGCGGCGTGCCTCGACCCGCTTAAATTTTTATCAGCACGGATCGGCGCGGCCATGATATCTGATTGAACAGAGTAGATGGATTCCTGTCAGGGCGAATATCACTAGTATGGACGCCTAAAGTGGGAATCTGCTGTTTTTACGCCCCGTAGGATGATAGACCAGGGTCGAGCCTTATCCATGCTCAGACCGTCGACTTGGCACGTAGCCCTGCATATGGCAGTCTTCATGGGTGCTCATATGGATATCCAAAACCTTTAGAGCACATGCTTCACAGCATAGGTACGAATCTGTTCAGATCACTGGCTGTGTGCTCAAGCTCTTCATCATGAAGAGCAAACGTTTGTCAGTCTTTGGCAATCTTGCCCTCATTAGCACATATCTTTTATCCGTCACAGCTTTAGGCACCGGGAATCTCTCCCACGTTCCTGTCCAGCGCAATGGTTCAGAACTTTACAAGCCGCTCTTTATCCCTCCTTCAAACTCTACTCCGCGCTTCTTGAATGTGACGAAGAAGGAAACGAATCCACGAGTAGCAGCTGCTGTGGCCTTGAATGGAGGAGGTACATCTGAGAACACACGGTTCGTCACTGTTGTAGCATTCGCTTCAAAGAATATTTTCTGACAGTGATGAGCAGGGCCAACAGTTTGCGGCGGGCAGCCAGTGTAGATCAGCCGGAAGGAACATGTGGACCTGGAATGCCTTGCAAGAATGGAGCATGCTGTCGCAACGACGGTCTCTGTGGCTATTGTGACGAGTTTTGCTCTGCCAAAGTCTGTCTATCCAACTGCGATGCCCAAGCTGAATGCGGAAGATGTGCTCCCAGTGGAAAGGGAGACTGCCCGCTCAAAGTTTGCTGCAGCCAATTTGGATTCTGTGGCACGACTTCAGACTTTTGTGATGTCAGCGCTGGTTGCCAGACTGCATTTGGCGGATGCGGACCTGCACCCAAAGCAACTTGTACAATTTCGACTTCCAAGATCAGGAACATTGCGTATTACGAGTCCTGGGCGATGACTAGATCATGCGACAAGGTTGCTCCTGAGGACCTGGACCTGACGGGCCTCACACACATCAACTTTGGTAAGTAATTTGCACCCATCAACCCTACATGAAAGCTAACTATGCTCCAAAGCTTTTGCATTCTTCCACCCCACGACCTTTGAAATTGCGCCCATGGATGCCAATGCCGGCAAATTATACTCCAGGTTCACGGACCTGAAGAACCAGTACACGAACCTTGAGACTTGGGTAAATTCTCCAATCCCACGAACTGCTGCACCTGAGACATAAACTGACATGGTATACACCAATTTGTCAGATAGCTGTTGGTGGCTGGTCTTTCAACGATGAGACCAACCGACCCAATACCCGCACAGCCTTTAGTGACATGGCCTCGACGGCCGGCAACCGCAAAAAGTTCATCGACTCTTTGATCAAGTTCATGAGGACATATGGCTTTGACGGCGCGGATTTTGATTGGGAGTACCCAGGCGCAGACGACCGCGGCGGCAGGCCTGGGGATGGTGATAACTTTGTCCAGCTTGTTAAAGAGATGAAGGAGGCCTTTGGCAATACCTACGGCATCTCAGTCACGTTACCCGCGAGTTACTGGTATCTTCGCCACTTCAAGGTCAAGGAGATGGAGCCATACATTGGATGGTATGTTTTGGTACACAACCTCTCTGCTGAAAACGCTAACCATATCCGGTAGGTTCAACGTCATGTCGTACGATATTCATGGTGTTTGGGACTCCAGTAACGAGAATGTCGGCCCTTATGCCCGTCCGCATTCGAACTTGACCGAAATCGATAGCGGATTGCAACTTCTCTGGCGAGCGGGCGTCAAGCCCGAGAACGTGGTATTGGGCTTGGGCTTCTACGGACGGAGCTTCACGTTATCCGACCCAAGTTGTAACAAGCCTGGCTGCCCTTTCTCTGCCGGCGGAGAGCCTGGCAAGTGTAGCAAGGCATCTGGCGTGCTTACGAATGCTGAAATCAAGCGCATCATCGACGAGAACAACCTCGAGCCAATGTACGACAAGACTGCTGCAGTCAAGTGGATAACATGGAATTCGAACCAGTGGGTAAGCTACGATGACGAAACAACGTTGCAACAGAAAAAGACCTATGCCGACGACAACTGCCTCGGTGGCACTATGATCTGGGCCATTGATCAAGATTCGACGGACGGAGACTCAATGAACAACTACCTCGGGACGCACAACGCCGGCATCTATGCCAAAGACATGGTGGGCTCGCCGTTGAAACTCAAGAAAGCGATCACGGAAACACAGCAAGGTATCGCTTGCTACACCAGCTTCTGTAACGCCGACTGTGCAGCCGGGTACGAGGCTGTAGACACCACCAGAGGCCAAGTCGCTGATTTCCAATTCGACACATCGTGCAAGGGCGACAGTTTCCGGGACGGCGGTCAATACATCTGCTGCCCCAGCTCTGCTCTGAACAGCGACAACAAGCTGGGCAAGTGCGAGTGGCGAGGATTTAAAGGTGCCGGCATGTCTTGTCTACGTGGTTGCAATGACGACGAAATTGAAGTTGCGGCAAACAGTGCTGTGGGAGCGCAAGTTACAACGCCAATGGGAAACCTCATCGAGGTTGCGCGCACATGCAACGGAGGGTCTCAGAGTTATTGTTGCTCTGATTACGACCTCTCTCTCATGGGAGGCTCGCCTGCAAACGTACTCCAGACCAACAGATACCAAGCCATCTCCGCAAAAGAGCTTTCCACGCGAGAGATCAAGGCGCGGGCTGCTGAAAGAGGATTATGGGTGCTCGATGGCGAGATTATCGATCCAACGGATTACGGAGGCTCGGTCCTATCCAATTCAGGCGCCATGAAGATTAGCGACATGTACAGCGGATCCTCGGGTCTCGACTTCATCGTCGGATACGGCGTGGGCAAAGGGTCGAAGAAGAAGTATGGTCCTGGCGGCTCCAACTATCGAGGAGGTGTCGGACTCTGGAACCAGAAGCCAGTGCCGGGTAAGTTGAAAGGTTCGAAGAGCAAGCCCAAGTTCGATGCCAATGGCAACAGAATCTACGGAAAGTACACCGCCAAGAAGTACGACAAGAAAAAGGACAAGGACTGCTTCGTCACCTATACATGCATGTACGGAGCAGGTTACGACGAGATTTGCGACAACCAGCACTATGGCGTTAGCGAAGTACGCGGGGGCCGCACCGTCTACGAGATGAGGACTGCAGCTGGCGTAGGACCGCGCCAGCAGGCCAACTGGGGCCCTCAACACCACACAAACTTCCGAGTATGGGGCAAAACGGTAGGACGCTATGGCGGCGGACCTCGAACGCGATGCTGGTGTGAGGGAGACGAGTTTCCTCAGAACGCATTGGAAGAAGCATTTGGCCGAGATGTCCCCCAGGCGATTCGGCAAATAGATGGCATTCAGAATGGTGGCCATGGTGAAGGTTCGTAATATCCTTTTTTTGCCTTCCATTTTGGTAACTCGACTAACCATTTGTCATCACAGACTTCAAGCAATGGAAGGCGGCAGAATGGACGCCATGCAGTATTTTACGAGCGGCACTCGGCAAACCCAAACCCCCCGTAACCTGGACTTTCAACAGAGACGCCCTCGACCCCGAGGATGAACGCCATGATAGCTTTGCTGAGTTTATTCCCCGATATGGTTTCAACTCGATGGATCCGCCTAATCGCTGCTTCGCCCGCTTCACAGCCGGTGGCCGTGGTGTTACCATTTCAGACCACGGATTCCGCGTCGATCAACTCGACACCATGTTTTACGCCCCGACGAACTGGAACGGCGGAAATACGCAAAGTTGGCGCGCTGACCCCCTCACTGCTGCTGCTGGCGACATACCGACAGACGTGGATAGTGCCAATCATATGCGAAAGCGCACGGTACAGCCAGAGTGGGAAGTGTACGACGAGGTCGAAGATGGTCAGGCGTGGGACTCGCCTCCTCCGCCTGAGCCGACTCATCTGGAGTACCCTCCATCCAGGGTGAAGCGCGCCATGCGACAGCTCGAGGGTGCCTCACCAGCTTCTCGACCGGCCTCCAGCGCGCCGACGGAAACCAGTGCGGTTGAGGAGAGTGCTGAGAAAGAAGTCGTGGAGAAGGAAAAGGCCGAAGACGCTTTCACCGAATGGCGGAATGCGACAATGGTTACTTCCTTGGAGCTGCGCGCTGAAAACGAGTATTGCGATGCAGGCAAGGCGCTAGAGCTGGTGGATGACATGGATCAACTGTATGGATATTGTGACTGTATTGGGTGGGAAGGAGACGAGTGAAGAAAACTTGTCTGGATATCAGTGTTTGAAATAGACGTTTAACATTATATCTTTCTCTTATCATCTCTAAAATATGTCATAAATGTAGCCGTTCAATCATGTTTGCACAGGCATTTTTTTTAGTATGCAAACCTCCATCCCTTCTCAACACCCGTATGCTCTGACCAGCCCTCTGCCTCGTCCAGCTTCTTGTTGAGACTCTTCGCCCGCCACCTAACCAGGAAAGCCGAGACGACACAAGCCATGCAGCCGAAAAGAATCAAACCGCCACCGAGTCTGTAAAACGGCTCCTGCGAGGTGGGGAAGAAGTAAGGGCTGAACCAATGACTCGTCTGACTAATGCAGTTTGCAATAGCAATCAGCGCCGCCTTCTTACTCCTCGGCGCCGGCACGAGTGTGGTCTCCCAGCTCAACTGCAGGTTCAGGCCCGAGTAGGTACCGCTGATGAGCAGGATAAGGCCAAAGTAGCGTGCGCCAATGTTCAGGGTGCCGATGAGCATGCTGCAGCCCGCGGCACTCATGATGATGGGGATGACGATGTGGTAGCAGGATTCCTGGAAGCGACCGGATGTGTATGCCAAGGTACATGCGACTGCGTAGGCAATGGCGTAAGGAGGAGCTTGGACGAGGTAGGTGGTGAGTTTTGAAAAGTGGAAAGTCTTCATAATCTATTTGCGCATCTGTTAGTAATCTGCACAGGCAGGTATAAAGTGTGGGAAGAGATCTAAAACGTACCGATGGCAAGAAATCCTTGAAACTCTGTGCTGTGACAAGAGCAAAGTGCATAAGACAAAAGTACCAAGTAAATGGGTCCTTTGCGGCCTCCTTGAGCCCATCCCAGGTCCCGCCGACTTCCTCGTAGTGACCACCGTTTGAAACCTGGACGCGGTACTGTGCCATTTCAGACTCTTCCTGTGACAGCCACCTTGTGTTGTGCGGCCATGACGGGAGCAGGTAGTAGGCAGCTCCGGCTACAAGGATGGAGACCGCGCCCTCGATAATGAAGAACCACTGCCAAGCGTGAAGGGAGAGAAGGTTGTCCATGTTTTCCAAGATGGCGGCGGCGAGGAAACCGGAAAGAATGTTCGACATTGTGTTACCAGCGTGCCAGATGGCCATTCGCATTGGGTTCTCTTCTTTGGTGTACCAAGAAGATGTCACTATCTTGGGTTAGTCTAACAGGCTCGGCAATATGGTAGTTTGGTAGCGACAAGGGAACTTACTAAGCGTGATACCGGGGAAGAATGGGGCTTCGGCGAGACCGATGAAGAAGCGGCAGACGGCAAATCCGGCACCGTTAGTCATGGCAGGCATGCAGATGGTACCGATACTCCAGGCCATCATCATGGATGGGAGAAGCCATCTGGGGTCGGCTTTGGCAAGCCACAAGTTACCGGGGACCTGGCCAATGAGGTATCCGACGTAGAAGGTTGAGATGCCCGTGTTCCAAAGCGTGTCGGTCATCTTCAAATCTTCCTGGAGTCCAGCGAGGCGTGCGTTAGATACATTGATGCGGTCGAGATAACTGGGAATGGTTAGTAAGCTGTGTAAGTGTGTGTGGGGACTGTGGAGCCTCACTTCATGAGGAACATGAGGGTAATGCAGGGCATCAGCCTCCAGTCAAGTTTTGAAACAAGCTTCTTGTTCAAAGCAGCCATTTGGTCTGCGCTAAGATCGCGCAGTGTGTCGAAGCGGGCCTGGATCTGCTGAGGCGTGATCTGAGCATTGTTCTCAGGAAGCACCTCCTTGAACTCGGCATCGGCCATCTTCTCGTCAACGGCGTCAACATGTTTTTCCGTCATGTTGTCCGCTTGGGGATATCGATGGTTTCAAGGGTGGGTGTTGAAGTGAGGAGGTGATGAGCAACGCTGAGTTGATGAAGACTTCCATGGTAGTGTTCCCACGCGGTTATATAGACATCTTGCATACACGGCAGACGTGCATGTGTGTTGACAATCAGCCCATGTTCTTTTTCCCCCAGACGATACCGTTCCCATCCAGTCCCAGACCTGGGAAAACGCCGAGACTGCGGGGCCCCAGAAACTAACGGTCGAGTAGCGGGGATTTTGCGCCACGTGCAGCGTTTATTCGGCGAATTTGGCACTTCCAAGAGCCGTTGGCTTGACAGATTCTTGGGACTAAGCGAGCAAAGGCGTTCGTCACGAGGATCCCGCCGCTGTGCTCACTTCCCGCGGGAAGTTGGACTGTTGCCGTCCCGCGGCTGGAGGATTTGGTTATTCTGTTGCGCGACATGGCAAAATGGTGCCGCGGGAACGGTTAAGAGAGTATCAGTGTCTATCTTGAAAACCTGCAAGAACGAAGAACGGAGAACGCTCGCAATAAGGGGGA
>Ga0265798_10004383_pt1 | contig 19520 bp, 25 predicted proteins | sample P3T30metagenome_FD_192430 | JGI IMG/M metagenome (GOLD analysis project Ga0265798, IMG submission 192430) | Plant litter microbial communities from East Loma Ridge, Irvine, California - P3 T30 | ecosystem: Environmental > Terrestrial > Plant litter > Unclassified | place: USA: California... | reverse complement strand
GAGATTCTGAGCGTTGGGAGGGGTACCGGGATGACGGAATGAGAGGAATCGGCCATGCGTATCGGTCGCGTTTACTGGGTAGTCCTATCATCAGCGATAGCCCAGCAGGGGACGTACAGGAGCCCCGTTATCATTACCCCAAATCCTATTTCCACCCTTGACCCACATGGAGCTGGATCCTGGCCATTGTCGGAAAAGCTTTGCTCGTTCACGTCGGGAGAAGAACTAGTAATCAGCACTGTCGGCGGAGTGAGACTCACCTTTTCAAGAACCCAGGATCCGGCGGGATGCTGACATCAGCAATGCCCATACTTGTCACATACGAGTTCGACGGTATCCCGCATTTCACCGGATAGGAAAGCAGTCATTGCTTTTGCTACACCAAGCAGAGATCCGGCAACATTGATCCATGCTTCGATGTTGTCCTGACATCAGCACCGACCTGGAGAAGCGACTCACCTCTACCCATTCTGGTCCACCACCTCCGCCGAATCCATCGGCATCAGGCTCTGCCTCGACCCATTTCATGCTACTGGTTAGTCCCTGACCTCAACAACTTTCTAGGCCTTACAAATACTGTTCATCAGCTTAAGGTCAAATCAGACCAGGCAGCTTACCATCATCACGGTTCCACCCATTCTATTCGTCAGCTCGTCTCTCTAAACTAAAGAGGACATACGAATGAGTACACATTACGACCTTTTTTCCATTATGTTTCTTCATCGATTCAATCTTTGCCTTTAATCGACTAAAGTAGCTGTCCCTAATTTCGAGATTGTAATATGCCAATCTCCTCCCTATCAGCACAATCGAACAACAAACGTACCAATCATAAGCAGCCATATCCATTGAATTGGTATCATAACCAAGAGTAGCCAAGTTCTCGACAATCTTTTGCCAGATCCAATATCCCTGAATGAATTCGGACTACTTGTCAGCTAGATATACGGAGAAAAACGTACGGCAGCGTCCAGGCCTTGAGCAGCTCTGACTTTGAATCCAGGTGGATCGAGACCAGTCTGAAGATCTATACTCAGAGCCTGTAGCCATCTCTCCCTGATCATCAGCTCCCATCGAGACAACGACCCACTTGTTCGACATGACCGCCTATTCATCAGCACAACACCCGGGAATGTAGACTCACCCTAATCATAGTAGAAGTTCCCCATAATCTTTTCCTGAAATAAGGCCTAGAGACAGAATCCGTACTCCAGCTTTCCAATCCTGTACTAACAATCCCAGGAACTAGGATCATTGGGTGATTCTTCTCCAACGCGTATTTAGCGACCATTTCATCGCCGACCGTGAAATCCCTAGATTCGAGGGCTTTACGTGCTCCTTCCACTAACGTGAGGTTGTTGAGTAAGTCACGGGGGTCTAGACTCGTAGGGAGGGTCGACCAGATTTCAGCTACATCGTTTCTATCATCAGCTGCGTATGAGCGAGGGGACATACGGTATATCCGTCATATTGAAGGTGAAGAAGACCACCAGAGCGCCGACTAGGATACCCCTATTGATCAGCTCCCATCTTTGAGGCATACGTACATAGGGAAGAAGAACTGCCATCAGCTATACCCAGAAGCAATGACTCACCTTTCGTCCAAATACCCATCGTGACCAAGACTTCGGTTTACTCTCCGCTTCGGGGTTCTGAAAGAACTTGGACTGGCTCAGATCTAGCATGAGCATTATTTCTGATCTCCCTGAGAGAAACCTACCTATCTCATCGAAAGGTGTTCCAGGTGCTAATCATCAGTTACACCCCTATCCGAGCCTCCATCATACCCAGAAGCTAAATGTCAGCTACATCTCTAGAAGGAGGGCTTTGCAGCTGACCTTGTAATTCCCATTACCCTATTCATCAGTACCATTCATCATCAACAATCGAAGTACGAGTAACGTACCTTGCGTTTCAGCTTCACACTAAGCTCCTCAACTTCTTTCGAAATATCATCAACAGTCAACTTGAACCTCTGCCTCAATGTCCCGGGTCCAGTTCCCGGAGTCGAAGTAGAAGTAGTGCCAGTGACTGTAGGCTCATCGTCCTCGACCTCTGTCGTGACTTTCGGAGGCATGGTCGATGATGTATATACACAGTGTAAAGAAGGAGATATAGATAGACACGCGCGAGATTTCAAAATTAGTGGTTTGTGGTCGTCGCGCCGGCAAATGACGCAACCGCAGGCACTAGATCTGTAGAACATGTTGTAAAGGCCGAAAGAGGATGGCTGCGAGCGGCCATGCAGGTGTCGCTGTAGGTAGAGGGAGATGCATGACGAGGGGTCATGAAAACCGGCAAGATCCAAAGGCAAAAAGAGATCTATCTGACCGGCCAAAGATATGGGTTGGGCGGAAGACGAAAAAGATGGTCGATGACGGGCTTGAACCGCCGACCGTCGCATTATTAGTACGATATTCTACCGACTGAAATAATCGACCAAGATTGGAAGACCGATGTTAGGGTCTGTTTCCGTACGTATATATACGCCGAGCAGAGTCAGCCAGTCTGACATGCCGCTTCAATGGCAAATCCGCTGATCCCTTGAAGGATCACTTGAACTTGATGTCAGCAATACCGCAAATGATCCTCGTTCCTGACCTGCCACCCACTTAGCTATACAGAAGACCCAAGCCCAGATTGGGCGAGACCGTGTCAAATCTGAGTATCCTTTCTGTCTGGATGGCAAATGGGGTAAAGCATCCTCCTGAGACATTTTCCAGTTCTTCCCTCGTTCCATATCATATCTCGCACCACCGAATCTCTCTTTCATCTCGTTTTCTCTATCCGACAGTCGATACTATCACAATAACAACAAGGTGCCGTCGCCTAGGACGCTGTCATGGCGCAACTCTTCTCCTCTGACAGCCATGCAACGTACAGATACTATCTCTTGCAATTGCGACATGAGCCGCAAATCATGAATGGCCGAAATGCAATCATGTCCCAATAAAATTCTGATCTCTGCATGGAGCACTACGAAGCTGCCTACATTGTCCGTTACCCAGAGTCATAGTCCATCACCTCAAATCTCTCCCAAGTCCATCTCATTATCATTATCGCCCTTCGCGAATACGCGGAATGTATAGCTACAGTATGCACAAATCACTTTCTTCCCTTTTCTTTTTCCCTTTTCATTCTATCGACGCCTAGGAGCAGGCACAGCCGTTCGCTTCGGCTCAGCCCTCTTGGCCTGCTGAGTCAATCCCGCACCGCAAGCTCCCTGAGATGGCTGGACATTCTCGGCCGAGTACTCTGGCGGGTAATCACATCCTGCGATAGGTACGAAAGCGCCTTGGGTGTTTTGAGCATTTGCCCATCCGTTACCGGCACTGATGGTTTCGGTCGATCCAGGCGAGGTGTAGGTGGCAGGAGGCATAGTGACGGGTGTTCCGGTAGTAGTGTATTGAGGTAACAAGGTCATTTGACCAGCGCCAACATTGGTGAATGATCGTGGGGGCCATGGGTAGGCGTTGGATGCGGAAGCGGGGATATCATCGGCACCGGCACCTCCAGTCATCCAAGCAGAGGGGTACGTCCCAGAGAACTCTTGTCCAGTGACACCGATAGCCGCACATGCACCAACAGCGGTTCGGGGGTCGGATGGGATCCATCCCTCTCGCAAACCAAGTCGGTAGTGCCACATGGGGTTGACCTCGGGGATGTCACCGGTCGAATTTCCAATCTTCCATGTCCAGAAAAAGTAGTTCTATCATCAGCACCACCTACGCAGAAGATCGGATACTCACCTGCAAGGCGTCCATGGATCTGGTAACAACATTCAACAACTCGGCCTTGGTGTTGGCATCCCACAATCGATGATCATTCCAGTAATCACATCCACCTGGACCAGCAGTAGGACCATTGTAATCAGGGAAAGCACCCTCGTATCGAGCACCCGCACCGACTCGGTTCAACCATTGTCCACAGTCGTTGATGGCAGCAGACCATTCACCGGCAGTGTTTGCACCGAATTGTCTCGAAGTATCGTTGGTAGAGTCGGCCCACATTTCACAAGGAGCTCGAGAGATGACAGACAAGTCGCCCATTCGTTGATCGCCAAAGCACATGTACGGGTGTTGATCCAAAGCCATTCGGTCTGCTCCAGGCATAAAGTTGTACCAGCTTGCAATACCGACAAATCCATCATGCATGGAAAGCATGGGTCCGTTTCCTTCTCCAGTACCAGTGATTTCTCGAATCATTCGGTAGACTTCATAGTAGAATGATCCAACAGGTCCTTGGCCGACAACATTGGCATTGGGTTCGTTGGTGAAACCCCAAAGAGGGATAAGGGAAGCGTACTCGGGCTGAATAATGAATTGAGTCAGGGTTCGGATGATTTCGAGAGCTCGTTGAGCGTTGGCGAGACCCATGGCGCCTCGAAGCCAGTTGACCTCACCGATTCGACCCGAGTGGTTCCATCCGTTCTGGGATCCAGGTAGAGTGTGGAGATCAAAGTTGACTCGAATACCGTACTTTCGAGCCCATTTCAATGCCTTGAGCACATACTCCCAAGAGACTCGCTCGAGATATGGCTCTTCGGGTGAAGTCTGGACAGCCCAATGACCAATAGGAAGACGGACCCAGTTGATACCGTTGGAAACCATTTCGACGAAATCTCGTTCGGTAATGAATGTGTTGTAGTGTTCAGTCATGATGGCGGTAGCATTGTCGCCCATGTTTTGGATTAGAGTGTATTCGTCGACAGAAGTACCCGCGGTTCCGTTCGAATAGGTTTCGTATAGACCAGGTACGATGAAAGGCTCGGTATCGAGCCATCCACCGACATTGACACCGTAGATCTTGTCGATACCCCAAGTCCAGTTTTGGTTAAGAGGAGGAGTCCATGAATTGGCCTGGGCATCGTTTCGGAATGGGTCTGCAGCATCGTAGAACCATGTACCACCGTAGGGGTTGTCATAAGTCATTTCTGTTCCGTCGTCAAGGAGAATGGTGGAACCTTGTCCACCGGAAGTAGCGGTAGGAGCAGGGGCAGAGGAGGTGGAGGAGGCAGAGGGCGAGCCGCTTGTTCGGGAGCTTGCAACGTTTGCTTCGTTTTCGGCAGACGAGCCGCCGGCACCAGTTCGAGTCGCTCGGTCGCCTCGAGTCAATCTGATATCAGCATCAACCAAAATGTGAGTGTTGGACCTACCCAACACCGAGACCGACAGCTAGACCGGTTGCAAGTAGCAACAAGACAGCACCAAGTATCCACCAGAGCTTCTTCCTGCTCTTTCCCTCTCCGTTGTTGACCCATCGAGGTGACTTTTCACTCAAAGCAGCGGCTCCAGCTGGAGCGGCAGCAGGGGTGACGTGTCCAACACCATCGTCCTCTTCTGATTTTCGTCGATCATCATCGGTGTTGTTCCATCCAGCAGACTCGTGTTGTAGGTTGGATTGACCTCGAGCGGCAGCGGGTCGCCCCTAGTCGTCAGCATCGTCAAGGAAAGATTGGGAAAGGGACGTACAGCAGCACCGGAACCGGCAGCAGCAAAGGCAGCGTTACTTCCCCAACTGGATCGATTATCAAAAGGTGTACTCAAGACCGAGTCTCGATTATTACGGCTGCTGATGATGGATGGAGCAGGGTATGTACCGGATTGCGGACGTAGCATGTGGGTGTCGGCATCGGGTGATAGTAGGCTGTCGTCGTAACCCACGGACCCTCTGTTTGGATTGGGTGATTGATCTAATGAAGGTGATCCCTCTGCATTGGGTACAGCCGAGTATTCAGGTGCGCCTGACGAGGATTTGATAGGGGCTACCATCGTAGATGAAGATTCGATGATAGATGGAATGGGTAGTGAAGGAAGAAAGAGACGCCCGGTATATCGGCGTAGGGTGTGTTTATAAGGTTGAATCCAACTCTACTAAAGGAGTTAGCCGGTTTCGCTTCGGAAAAGGAAGGGGTAAGTAGTGGATAGAAAGGCACTCACTTATGTGTGTGTGGAGTGGCAGGGTAAGAAAACAATGAACCGATTAGCGGGGAAGATTCGAACTAGTTGTGAAGGGGTGACTGTATGGATCAGTTTCCGAAGGAATGGTAAGGTGAGGCAAAGGAGGACTCACATGTTGTATGTCGTGGCGAGATATCAATCGTATTATAAGGTCAGACTGTCTTGAATTATAAGCTGGTGATCTATGAGACAGTGCGAAGATGAGAAAAGTCCATTCCCCCCGATCATTTGTACTCCTCTCTAAACTATTCTCTTCCCAAGCTGTGAAGAATATAACGTTAAAACCGGCGTCCCGCTATGACCGCCCCTGACGCACACGATCTTTGTAACAGCATCCGACGCACAGCCTCCCTCTCTTCCTTTATTGATCGAATGAACGAGAGGTACTCACCGTATAGTCGTGTCTATTGACTCGTAACCACTCTTCTCGTGCTCGGTATTATACTATGGATGAAGAAGAGGACCTTGTTTGCATGGCAAGCATATACTTTAATTTCATCGGATCCCCTGGTTGGTTCCGCACCGCCTCACTGGACGGACTACCCTGCGGGGCCAAGCCAATGTTCGTACTTCCTGAACAGCCGGTACGGCGCCCATAACCCTGAATCTGTAATGTCTGCCGTCAAGCTTGGAAGGCCTTGTTTCAATCGGTGCCATGCTTGGCGTGCTTGTCCCCGGCGTCTATCGCCCGACCCTCGTCTCAGATGCATCGCCGCACATACATAAACAAGCCAAGGTCCTCTACATCCTTTCTCACGAAGACTGAGACACATCTACCTCACACCAGAGCTCGGGTACGCTAGTCACGTGCATCGCTTCCATCGCAATGGATCAAGGACTTGGCTTGTTTAGCTAAAATAGTCTTCGGAGAATTAAGCGACATCTTAGAACGCCCTGATTTGTCATGGAAACCTGATATTTCTCAACCATCGACCGGATTCCAAGATCGGTCCTGAACGTTGTTCGGTGTGGCTTGGTCAAGTGGGAAGCTTGTGAGACACCTGCATGCGATGCATGTAAATGTAGCTCGGGCTCACGGCGATGATGAGGAACAGGCGACAAGGGGCCGACAAGGGATGATGCAAGCGAACTGCTTGAACTAGTCTCGGGCTCTGTTTATCCCATCTTCGATATCGTTTTACGGTGTTATTGTTATAGGGGTTCGAAGTATTTCAGGATGGCTTTTCCAGGACATGAATTAAGTAGAAAGAGGGACCCTCACTGAGCACGGCAGTTGTCACCGAGACCGACCCTTAGTGTCGACGCCAGCCTAGAACTAAAGAGGATTCGGCACACCTATCCAACCACCGTCTGAACAGCCTCGGTCCCATCCTAGCTCTGGACGGGATATGCTGTCGACATGCAAACATGAAAGGATATGGCCACATAGTATCGCAAGCAATCAGGAAAGGATATGGCCACAGGGTATCGACAGGCAGAAGTGAAAGGTTAAGGCCACAGAGCTTCACCATCGACGTCATTTCGTATTCACCTATGAACGGAAGTGTATGACAGAGTGGAGTCATCCATTTATGACTGGCTTTAGGTAAAGAGCTAGAAGACCTCGTCATACTTAGACCTTCTCTCATTCTATCTCACACCCCTTCATACGCCTTTCCACCTATCCCACCGCCATATACTTACCACATCTATCTACCTGACACCATGGGTTATATGGTGAAACCTCCCGCCCTAGTCTTGAGTCAACTAAATGACACGGTCACGGCTCTGAAAGACAAGATGCCCGGCGGTCGAGACCATATTGCAGAGTTGTTTTCGAACAAAGAGTCCGCGTGTAGGTCCTCTCTTCCTGCAATATGAATCCGACTGATCTGCTAGGAAGAACAAATACACCCACCATCGAAGGAACTCAAGGCCCTTATTCGTTTGTCCGCAAGAATCAGAAGTGCGACAAATCCGATGCAGCCTGGTCCCGTGCAAATACTCCTTTCAGCGTGTGCCTCACAGCTGTCGACCATTATAAGGAGATGAAAAAATCCGGTCGGTCCTGGGGGTGGTGTACCTACGAGGCGGACAAGCACGAGACGGACGAGATCCGTCTCAAGAACAACGAACAGATGATCGCTTTTTGGGACGTCCAGCAGGGCAAAAAGGGCCCAAAATCGTCACACGGGTCGATGTCCAAAGCGGAGACCGTGACCGATCGGATTCGGGATATTATACCAATTACAACACGGTGATATCCAAAAGGAAGAACAGCAAGACAGGGGAGACGGAGGGCTTCGAAACTTTCGTCGCCAACGAGGGGCGCCCTCTCGGCAGACTGATCAACATTGATCGTTCGACCATGGATCATCATCAGCCGACAACTGAAAGGACGTTCACCACTTATCGCAAGTTGAGGGGGGATGCTTCAGTGTCTGGCGCGGGTGACAGTTCGACCAAAAAGGAACCCGACACGGGTGACAGTTCGACCAAAGAGGAACCCGACACGGATGCCAGTTCGACCGAAGAGGAACCCGACACGGATGTAAGTTCGACCGAAGAGGAAAGAGAGGATTATTTGGCCGACGTAAGAAGGATTGAGTCTGTGGCTTGGGAAAGGGAGTGGAACGCCGTTAGTCGATATATATAAAGCAGTCAGTATACAATGTGAGCTTTAAACGAGGGACTTTGATTACGCATTATGAGACGTTCTTACCGGGGTTCTTCGAGTCTCCGTTTCGACCTTGACCATGCGTAGTCATCTGGATGCACACTTGACGTGGGATCTCCGGCCCTCACGATCGTGGAACGTACGTCTTGTCACACGCTTTTACGCTCCTAGCCATGCAGCGCCTCGCATAGAGGCGATTCATAACGCCGCATGTCCGTTGAAAAGAGGGCCTATGAATGGATCTTGCGCTACCCTTCAGGCCTGAGAACGTCATGATTGGGATGGAAATTGAGCTCTGGGCCGTATATCCTGTCGACGAGTAGAAGTGGAGGGAGCAGGCCTCAAAGCGTCATGCCCGGCGGACTTGCGTTCTTGACCTTGAAACAGATATCGGGTGAGAGGGTGGCCACCTCTTTTCAGGCTCTCCGTCAGAGACCCACCGTCTGTGAAATAGATTGTTGCCTCCTCGCCGTTTGAACCGGAGTTATATTCTCAGCTAATTGCTCGACTGAGCTGAAATAGGAGAGCAGGCAAGTTGATGGGTCGTGACAGGGAGAACGCTGACGCCCAGCAAAAGGGGTCAGGTTCTCCACACGAGAGGCTAGACCCACGAATAGCGGAGTCTATTCAGCTGGAACCTAGGGAACCGTGCATAGATTCGCTATGTGTGGCTCTTTGGTCTTGTATACTATGCCGATCGCATGCACAGACCTCCGGTGGTCCAAAAAAGGTGACACGTCATGACGACCTGAATCTACAAACTGCCCGATCGATTCCAGTAAATCACACCCGCGTCATTCCTCAATCACATGACCGAAGCCGAGCTAAAGGTGGGGTGATGAACTTATATAATCAACCCTATCCCCCTCTCTCTCTTTCATTCACTACACCACATACATGTCTAGAACATCCATTACCGCCACCAAGCTATTCACTAAAAACACACTTAGATTACAATCACGAACAATGGTTAACGTCCCACTATTTGGAATGAAGGAGAGGCAACCTACTGCCGATGAGAAGGCCCTTATTGATGATGTCGTTCAGCTTTGTATGTCCCTTTCTTCTAATCAGTTACAATGACTGATGAATAGACCAATTGAAGCCTATCTCATCTGCTTATGCACGATACGCACCTACTGCAACTTTTCATGACCCCATTGGTCTTGCCAATGGACTCGAGGCTGTCGTAAGCTGTTCATTCCAGTTTTTGTGGAACTAGCTGACGGTTAGAAAGCCCAGTTCAACGGTATGCCCAAGGTCTTCGAATGGTCAAAGACAGAGGACTTGAAGGTCCTCGACAACCCTGAAGTCGTATGTTCCCTTTCACCAATATACCTGGGCTGACAAGGTAGAAAGCACCTTCCGTCCAGTTCGCTTTGGCCCAGCTATATAAGCTCAAGACCCCTTCTACCGAGAAGCTAGTCAACTCCAAGATTACCCTCCATGTTGACCCTTCTACCAACCTCATCACCCAGTATGTCAACCCCTTGAGCTAGTGCAATGGAGCTGACTGGTAGACACGACGAGGAGTGGGATGGAAAGCCCAATACTACCTCTGAGGATGGATTCTTTGGAGCTTTGAACGAGTTCAGGAAAAAGGCAACTGCTACACTTGTCAAGGCTGGTGTTGATACCACTCCCGCCGACCAGAAGAAGTAAATGTTCGATATCGAAGGAAGGTTGTAGCATAGAGAAGATCAATGAATATGATGATTGAATACATTCTTTATTTTGCGCATAACAATGATACAATGGTACACTGCTTACTTCTCCTCTACTGGGCACTAGCGATCAAGACGGCCGATGGTGTCAATCCATTCTCTTTTAGTGTCTTCTTCATGTCTCCTCCGCCATACGTCTTTCGAGGGAAGGTAGATGAGAATCTGACGGTACCGACATCGTAAGAGATATCCTCTGAGCAAACCCATTCGGCCACCTCGACAAGTGCTACACATTAGCTCTATACTATTCTTGCTGTAGAGAACTCACTTGACTCGGAAGGAAAGGTCTTGGTGATGGGTCCCTTTGATGTACGGACCTGTAGTCTAGTCTCTGGGTTCTCGGATGATTTGACGGCAGAAGAAGGTTTGGCAGTGGTAGCAGTGACGACAGTAGGAGCGTTCCCATCTCGTAAAGCTTTCTCCCTAGCTGACCTCTCCGCTCGCTCCTTCTTGTCCGCCTGTAATCAGCTTGTCGGCCAGGACTTTGGGCTCAATTTAGCTTACCTCGATCTGAGCTTTGATAGCCGCCCTAGCTTTTTGATCTTCCAACTTCTCCCTCTTTTTCCTATCTGCCTCCTTGAGCGCTTCCTTGATTTCCATATCTTCCTTCATCTTTCCAACATCCTACCTATTAGCTCTATACCATGCGTAGAATTGAGCTTACCTGACCGGCCTTCCTTCTCAAAGCCTCATTCGCCTTGTTCACCTGAACGTCCTCGACCGACTGCTTAGCCCTCTTCTCTGCCAGCTTCTGCCTGAGTTCCGCTAGCTTGGCCTTCTTCTCTTCTTCTGTCAATGGTTTGATCTACCAATCAGCTTGTATAGGGTGGTGACAAAAAGCTTACCTCCTCGGTGGATTCTTCGAACTCTTGATGACCAGACTTCTCGGCATGGAAAGAAGCAGTAGCTGATGATCGAAAGACTTTTCCACATTCAGAACATTTGATTGACTTCTCATCAGCTCTTGCCTTATTCATGCATTGGAGAAGATGATAGGAGCTTACTTTAGCTTCTTCTCCCGATTCAAGCGATTGAATAGCTTCTTCATCGTCCTCGTCAGCCTCCGGGATGGGCTTCTCAGAATTGGCTAGAAGGTGATCCATAGCTGCCTATCTTATCAGCTTATGTCTTGCCATCGAATAGGGAGGGGCAGCTAACCTGTAATCCGGAATTACGTGTCGCTTTCAATGCCCCTTGATCATGAGCTCTTGTATACATGCGAAGGGTATGGAGAGCTCACAGTCAACACGAGCCGAGTCAAAGCCCATGGAGACTAGCTGTTCTTTATCTCCTGCCATTGTCGCGAGCTGAATAGAGAGAAACGTAAATGGTGAATGATGGAGAAGATAGGATGTCCCTCCTTGCTAATGGTGACGCACGGCCCTCTCTCATTACAACGTGACAGATTACGTCAGCGTTCATACACTTTCCTCACTGCAGAGATGTAGGCATGTAGAGATGCTCTTAACAAGGACAAGACAAGCTTTACAGCGAAGCGGAATTGCGAGGACCTGGGTACCACATTCAGCGAGGATGTCAACAGAAGCTTCAGGGAGCTCGAAACCTCCAACGCTGGTTATGCAAATTATCATTCGACGCGACCTCCAAACTGTACGTTTGGGGTTCGAATCAGCTGACGGTAGGATCACGATTGGCCGATTGGTCCTCTGATGGCTCAAGCGGCTCATGCAGCTACAGCCGTGCTAGCTGAATATAAGGATAATGAAGAGGTTAAGAGGTATTTGGGGGATTTGGGGAATATGCGGAAAGTCGTCATGGAGGTCAGCCTCCTCCTTCCATGCCACACATGAACTGATGACAGGTGCCGGATGAAGAGGGGTTCAAAGCTTTGACGAGGAGGCTGGATGAGCTGGAACCAAGAGTCCCATATCATCTATGGGTTGAACAACCGTAAACTGACCCGTCCAGTGCAAAGAACGGCAAGCTGATGAACAGGGAGAATACTCCAACTGCATTAGCTTTAGTACCAAACCCACGTCCGAAGGCTTTGAAAAAGATATTTTCAGAACTAGATATCACACTCTGGAAGTGAAGCAGATAACAAGCGACCAACTTGTCAGGTCGTACAAACTACGCGAGCTTGAAGACCAGAGTGACTGGTCAGGCACACAGGAGACGCAAAGATGGAAAATAGGTATCAACTACATTATTCCGCTTGAGCGATTTCCATGGTCTCCAAAGTAGTAGCCTATGGGAGATAGCGACCCGGTAGCCAAGTCTATTTTCCATGCATGCTATTCTCTTGCTCTGCTCGTACCCCACGGCGACCTCGCCGACTGGTGGGTATCCTCCACCTACCCCACTTTACTAGTCGCGGGGATCACCGATTGTGCCGAGCTCCATTCCGAACCACCGAATCTCCACGTATCTATCTGGTCGCTACATATCTCATTCAAACTGTGTCACTAATCGCGTCCTTCTGAGTCGCAGATGTACAAACAAGGCTAAGCGAAACAAGGTAGAAACAGACGCCTTTCACATATCAGGAGATTGAGCACTTTGTAGATTCACCCGAGCCGAAGTAAGTCCGGGAAGATTCAGAGGTCCCCGATTTCCGCTCATCCCAGTCAACCAATCTGGCGCGGAGTTCGCTGTAGACCACCTCCGGTAGTCTCGCTCGCTGTATTCCATTCCAAGACTCGTCTCCTTTGTCAATCTGGAGACAAAGGGGAATTGACAAAGGAGAAGCTGGCTCAATTCCATATCGTAAGTACGCATGTCACGTCACGCTGTACTCCACCTGACCTCACTCTAGGTGATCACTAGCCACGACTAAGCATGTCGAGTACCCCTTCCGAAAGTGAGACGCTACTGGCGTCCACACCGGATCTAAAGTCTTCAGTAAAGCTGGACGCAGGAATGGATATACCAGTCTTTATCGATGGCTTTAAACGAAATGTTATCATTTGCAAGACTTTACTCGGCGTCGGGCTTGCTGGTTCATTAGGGGTGGAGCTATGGTGTATGATCCAAACTCTAGTCAAGGATCATTCCCACATGGGTCGAGATCTGGAGAACTTTCTGTTCTGGGAGAAAGGGACAAATATCGCTTGTGTCGTATTGATCGTATGTCCCCACCATAGATGATTAGGCTGATAACAGTTCATGGCGGTCATCTTGTACTTGGTATCACTAGGGAAACATCCAATCTACGAACCTCATAATGGTCGGTTCCGGAATATCGAGATGCACAAAACCCTCACCCAGACCAATTTCATTATCCTCCTCTCGGTCCTCGTCTTTCACTTTCTTCCGCCGACATTACAGACATATTCCACGCGTGTCGCACCGCCGTCTCCCTATCACCCATATTGGTCCCCGGGGGTCAGGACTGCTGTTGAAACGATATCCCTACTAGCAGTGGGCAGTATGAGGCGGATTCCGGAACTGTACTTTACGCCCATGAGGATGGGGACTGGGTTTGGAGTGAACGAGGTCAAGAGGGCAAACAGGGAAGGCAAGGAAGAGTCAAATGTGCTCGACAGAGCTGGATGTCCGATTCTTGCATTCATCTTTCTGGTCTATGTTCGTTTTTTACCTTCACCCCGAGCTGATCAGGAATTGACGAGATAGGTCAAGAAGATTCTCAAGCGATCAATGACATCCGAAACTTTGGTCATGGACGATCTACCATATTTGGCAGAAGACGTTCGAATGGCCGGATACCGATCAGCAGTAAACGAGAAAGAAGGTACTATTCGATTAGAGGGTGATACCGGTACTCCGCCAAAGAAACAAGATATCACCAGCTGGCAGCTTGTCAAGAAAGTCTGGGAAGGGAGAGGTTATGTTGTGTATACCAGTATGTCCAGCCAGATGAGGTATAGCTGATTCGTAGACGTAATTTACGAGGCTGTACCCCAGTTCTTGGGTTTACTACAATTGGTCGCACTACGTGAATTGATCGATTCTTTCGCAGATGGTCCTGATGGAGATAAAAGCTATGCCTACCTCATGTGTACTTTGCTGCTCATTGGTCAAGCTGCTGAAGGTGAGTCTAGAATTGAAACTAGAGCTGATGATAGTCATCATCCAGTCTATTACTTGGTAAACTCGAGTCGAAGTTACGTACGGGAAGCTGACCAGTAGGGTACGAGAGTGCTATCTACTTCACTTTCCTGTCAAGATGGTGCTTGCTTCAATGGTAAGTGATCCCGTCTCCTGCCCTGTCCTTTTCAATCCATCTTGGCTCTTCGATTCTGTCGTCACGCACAGCTTCGTCGATGGGCTTATATCCACCCTCAATCCGCCTCTACTACCATCGGAGGACCTGAACTCATCTCCCCTTCTGCTGTGACGCCTGCGTAACTGATATGCAGCTATTTTCCAAAATCCTACGAACTACAGATGCTCGAGGTCTCGAGGCGAAAAAGGACTCCGACGAGACATCCAAGAATCAAGGCCGAGCACAAGTCATGAACCTCTTGACGATTGACGCAAGTGCCGTCGCTTCTCTCGGTATATACGCCTGGAATGTTAGTAACGCACTCATCAATCTCATGGTCGGCTTTTGGCTCTTGTACTCGATGCTCGGTATCAGCGCAGTCGTCGGTATCGGTTGTATCCCTCTATTGTCGAGTTTGACCACTATTCTAGCCAAATTCATCTATTGTGAGTTCTACTGTCATGATATTGAGCTAAAGTAGATTGCGACAAGGATTTGGCGAAAGCTCGGGATGCTAGGACTGGAGCTGTGAAAGAGTTTCTATCCGGCATCAAGGTCATCAAGGTGAGTCTGGAACGAAATGAAGAGCTGATCAATAGCTAAACAGCTTTGAAGAATACTATGTCCGTGACATTAACCGAATTCGAGAATCCGAGGTCAAGTAGGTCGACAGAAAGGGTCAAAACTGATCAAGAGGTGGCAGCGATATCGATATACACTCGGTACTCTCTGGAACGTCATTGCAGATCAATTACCAGTCATTTCGATCCTAGTGACTTTTGTCTTGCATACCAAAGTATTCCATCATCCTCTGAACGCATCGACTGCTTTCGTCGCCCTTACTGTGTAAGTGAAAGTACTAAGAGTAAGGCTGACTTTTAGGTTCAATCGAGTCAAGGGAGCGTTATCCGTCCTCCCATCTACGCTTCAGGCGCTCTTGCAGGCCAAAGTCTCGCTCGATCGACTTGCGACTTATATGAATCAGCCCGAGATTGATCCACCACAGGGTGAATCGAGCGGTAGAATCGTCTGCCAGAATGCTACCATCGGCTGGCCCGGCGAGGCAATTGACGTAGAATACCCCAAACTGGGTGCTTTTACGCTCAAAGGGCTGGACTTTGAGCCGCCACAAAATCAAATGACGATCGTTTGTGGTCCTCTTGGATCCGGCAAAACTCTTCTAGTGAGTATCCTGGGCGAATTGGGCTAACCCTAGCTCCGTGGACTACTTGGAGAAGCTCGAGTACTGGAAGGCACTGTTCTTGCTCCCAGAACGGCCCCAGATGCTGTACCCCTAAATGGAGACGAGATTCAGTGCAACTGGACCAATGAATCTTGGTTGATCGATTCTGTTGCTTATGCTCCTCAACAAGCGTACATTCGACATGGAACGATCCGAGACAACATCTGTTTCGGTCAGCCATTCTGGAAGGAGAGGTACAAGGAGGCTCTGAGACAGTCTGCCTTGCTATCTGATTTGGACATTATGGATTCGGGGGACCTGACTGAAGTCGGCGAACATGGCACTACCTTGGTGAGGCTACAATTTGAGGATTAGCTGATATCCCAGAGTGGTGGTCAGAAAGCGCGAGTCAATCTTGCCAGGTGTATCTATTCAAGGGCCAAGACGGTCTACATGGACGATATCCTTTCTGCCGTCGACGCCCATACCGCTCAATACATCTTTACCGAGTGCTTCCAGGGTTCACTCCTGAAGGGCCGAACATTTATTTTGGTCACTCATCACGTGGCCTTGTGCCTCCCCGCAGCCGAATTCTTGATTTTGCTCGATAATGGCAAAGTTGTCCAGGCATGTCCAGCTTCTGAAGCTCAAATATCGGCTATACCGGCAGCTCCACCCCGACCTGACGAAGGTCATACGGAAGAAGCAGCTGATGAAGATGACGAACCGGATCAAGCCGCTCGACAAATTTACAAGACGGAACATAGTGCCCGTGGACGTGTGGCATCCAGTCATTATTGGATGATCTTCAAGGCCGTTGGTGGATTCTGGTACTGGCTCGTTTTTATTGTTTTGTTTGTCGTTACTCGATTGGCAGATATCGGTCAATCGTACGTCCTCGAAAGGTGGTCTGCCGATTCGGATCCTCGCCATCTCGATCAAAACCTCATCAATTACGGTCTTTTCGTATCGGCTGCCGTCGTCATCGGAGCTCTTCGCTGGGTCTGGCTATATGGTGTGGGTAGTACCGGATTCGTCAATTCAATGTCTCGAAAGATTCACTTCAAGTTGGTCAATACTCTTGTCGGGGCACCATTATCATACTTTGAGACCACACCTACTGGTCGTCTGATGAATGTGTTTGGACAAGATGTGAATAGGATCGACGGCTTCGTATCGGACGACGTGGGGAGGACTATCATGTCGACATTGGATGTCTTTACCTCAATTTTGATCGTCTGTATTCAAACTCCAATCATGGCCGTCGCCATATTGGTCGGATCGCTCCCTTTCTACTGGCTGTCGGGCGTACTTGGGAAGGTCAGAGCGGAGCTAAGAAGATTGATGGCCGTGTCTGGATCGCCCTTGATCACGTTGTATCACGATGCCATCGATGGCGTCGTCATGATCAGAGCGTGAGTCGGAGTCTTGCCTTTAGCTGATGTTAGATTCGGCTCGAACGAATTGATGCAGGCTTCCATGCTGGCTTTGATCAACAGGGAACGGAACGCAACCCTGGCAGACTTTGGAGGTGAGTATCTCTTGAGAGTCGGAGCTAACATTAGTGTTTAACCTGGTCCGAGCAATCGTTCAGACCATTACCAGTCTCATTGTCGCCGGAACTGGATTCGCATTGGTTCGAACCGATTTATCCCCATCACAAGCGGGTTTCATCCTGTCCTTTGCCATTACCGCCTCAAGAGGTATGTCCCCTCTCTGTATGCGCTAATGTTAGGCCTGTTTACTTTACTGGAGAGATACAGCTCCCTCGAGCAGACTTTCGTTAGCGCAGAGCGAATTGAACATTGTGCGTCTATTACCCTGATGTTGCTGATATCAGATATAAACGGACCACCGCAAGAATCCACCGAGGGAGATATACCTGAAAAGTCCTGGCCAAGTAAAGGAGGAATTCAGGTCGAAGGCTTTTCCGTCCGATATGGAATCGACCTACCTGATGTTCTACATGAGGTCTCGTTTGATGTCGAGGTAAGTACTTCTTGCGGGGTATGGCTGAAGATAGCCTGGACAACGAGTTGGACTTGTTGGCGCCACTGGATCGGGCAAGTCTACTTTGGCTTTGAGTCTATTTAGAGCGATCGAGGGTCATGATGGTCGGATTGTGATTGATGGTGAAGGTGAGTCATTCTCCGAGTGTCGCTAATGGACAGATATCTCCAAATTAGCGCTACCCGAGCTTAGGCGACGACTGAATATGGTCGCTCAAGATGGTAGTCTGGGTAGCGGGACCCTTCGAGATGCCCTCGATATCACTAGGCAGAAAGGTCAGTCATCCCTCAGGTTTGGCTGATATTAGACGACTACGAGATATATGAAGCTCTGAAAAGAGTTCATCTCTTACCAGAAAACCTGGATGAGGCGGAACTCAAGGATAACCCATTCGCTAATCTCGATACATTCGTCGCGGTCGAAGGAGCCAATTTTAGTGCTGGTCAGAAACAGCTCCTATGTCTCGCTAGGGCATTGTTGAAGAAATCCAAGATCCTAGTAATGGATGAAGCGACATCTTCGGTCGATTTCGAGTAAGTCGAAGTCATCATCTAGTCCTTTGCTGATGTGTAGAATGGATTCAAAGATTACCGAGACTATCAAGGAATGCTTTGCAGGTACTACCATGCTTGTCATTGCCCATCGTCTTGCGACGATAATGCACTAGTGAGTCGGACTAGTCGACACAGCTGATGATAGTGACCGGGTGCTCGTCCTTGATAAAGGAAGAGTATTGGAATATGGTAGACCCGTCGACTTGATGAGGGATCAGAACTCGGCATTCCACAGGCTGTGCATGGCACAGGGCGAGGAGGAGTATGAGAAGCTGATGAGCATGGCTAGCGAGGAGTAGCGTTGTACATAGATTCCTAAACGTAAACAAGGCACGAAATGTCACCAAGATTCTACAAACATGAGTCGTAATTACACCGCTCAGTCACTCCAGAGTACCTCATCCAGTTTCCTCTCTCCGTTCCAAAAGCGAACGCCTTCGCCCCGGCACTAGCCTCCCATGCTCGGTTCCGGAATTGGGTAGGGGTGTGAGTGTCCACCAGAATTCCTCAAAGTGGCACTATTGATATGTCGTCCTGTTCCACCCCTTTCTCGCAACTCCCGTATCTCAGGCCACATGGACACTACTATCAAAAGAGAAGAACGAGCGTGAAACCTCGACTCTCGGTTATCTCGTAAGGCGTAGAGTGGGTCCGAGCAAAAAGAAAAAGATCTTGGAATCGTAATGATTCCAAGCTAGCCTCGTGTGGGGCTCGAACCCACGACCGTCCGATCCGGACGCTTATGGGATAAGAGTCGGAAGCTCTACCGACTGAGCCAACGAGGCGATGTTTAGCTGGCCCACAAGCAGTATATAAAGCTAGCAGCTGTCCAGGTGCAGGAGCCAGAAGGTTTCTAAGCTTTGCACTCTTGCTTGCCTGTAAGCTGTTCACGCCATATTGCTATGTATGCTCAACTCCACCGAGCAAGTTAGAAGACATTCTCGTGGTCATATTGCATCACTCCTTTTCTTTGTAGCATGCATACCGGTCCAGTAATAATGATAGATGTACCTGACGGACAGATTTAGATAGAGATCAGAAATTTTGTTTGCGGGTCCGCGTTCCGGATTACGTCAGCATCTCTGCTATATACCACACATTGACGCGTCTCGCTTGTGTTCATCCATATTCTGGTCAGTCAACTTGTCTAAGCAACATGCATTGGGGGATATATCTCGCTTTATCGCCCGAGTATGTTCACTCACTGAACCTTAAAGCATAGACCCAATGTTTGAACCGACTTGACTCGGGCGAACAGCTTGCCGCAAGCCATTGCGGAGGGACAC
>Ga0265798_10004381_pt1 | contig 19526 bp, 18 predicted proteins | sample P3T30metagenome_FD_192430 | JGI IMG/M metagenome (GOLD analysis project Ga0265798, IMG submission 192430) | Plant litter microbial communities from East Loma Ridge, Irvine, California - P3 T30 | ecosystem: Environmental > Terrestrial > Plant litter > Unclassified | place: USA: California... | reverse complement strand
GCGGGGAGCAGGACGAGGGGCGGGGTGGCGATGAGGTCGGTCATGGTCCTGTCGGTTCCGTTGCGATGGGTGGTGCGGTGCGGGGTGCTGCGGCGCAGTGCTGTGCGGTACGCGCTGCTGTGCGGTGCGGTGCTCTGGGGTCGGCGTCGCGCGCGCTGCGCACCGCCGGCGCGGCGCTCCGGCGCCGGGAGGTCAGAGCGACTGCACCCAGTTGCGGAGCAGCCGGATGCCCGGCTCCCCGGACTTCTCCGGGTGGAACTGGGTCGCCGTGAGCGGGCCGTTCTCGACCGCCGCGACGAACCGCTGGCCGTGCTCGGCCCAGGTCAGCCGCGGGGCGCGGAAGGGGCCGTACGCGTCGAGCGGGAAGTCGGTGACGCCGTACGAGTGCACGAAGTAGAAGCGCTCGTCGTGCAACCCGTCGAAGAGCACCGAGTCGGCGGGCGCCTCGACCCGGTTCCAGCCCATGTGGGGCAGGACGTCGGCCTCGATCTGCTGCACCGTGCCGGGCCACTGTCCGAGGCCCTCGACGTCGGCGCCGCGCTCGACCCCGCGCGAGAACATGACCTGCATGCCGACGCAGATGCCGAGCACCGGACGGCCGCCGGCCAACCGGTGGTCGACGATCTCGCCGCCCCGGACGCCCTCGAGCTGGTCGACCACGGCGGCGAACGCGCCGACGCCCGGCACGAGCAGACCGTCGGCCCGCAGCGCCGCCTGCTTGTCCGACGTCAGCGTGACGTCGGCGCCGGCGCGCTCCAGCGCCTTGGCGGCGGAGTGCACGTTGCCCGATCCGTAGTCGAGGACGACGACCGCGGGCCTCGCCCCGGTCACAGCGCGCCCTTGGTGGACGGGATGCCGTCGACGCGGGGGTCGAGCTCGACGGCCTTCCGCATCGCGCGCGCGAACGCCTTGAACTCGGCCTCGGCGATGTGGTGCGGGTCGCGGCCCTCGAGCACGCGCACGTGCACCGTGATGCCCGCGTTGAACGTGATCGCCTCGAACACGTGCCGGACGAGCGACCCGGTGAAGTGGCCGCCGATGCGGTGGAACTCGAAGCCGGCCGGCTCCCCGGTGTGCACGAGGAACGGGCGGCCCGACACGTCGACGACCGCCTGCGCCAGTGCCTCGTCGAGCGGGACGAGCGCGTCGCCGTAGCGGCCGATGCCGGCGCGGTCGCCGAGCGCCTGCTTGATCGCCTGACCGAGCACGATGCCGGTGTCCTCGACCGTGTGGTGCACGTCGATGTCGGTGTCGCCCGTCGACCGGACGCGGAGGTCGATCAGCGAGTGCTTGCTGAACGCCGTGAGCATGTGGTCGAAGAACGGCACGCTCGTCGCGATGTCCGAGGTGCCGGTGCCGTCGAGGTCGAGCTCGAGCTCGATGCTCGACTCGCTCGTGCTCCGGCTGATCGAGGCGGTGCGGGCGGTCATGCTGCAACCCTAACGGGCGGCTGGTCGGCGGCGACGCGGCGCATGGCATCGAGGAACGCGGTCGTCTCCTCCTCGGTGCCGGCGCTCACCCGGAGGTGGTTCGGGATGCCGAGGTCGCGCACGATGACGTCTTGGTCGAGCAGTGCCTCGAACGCGGCGCGCGGGTCGGCCACGCCGCCGAAGAGGACGAAGTTCGACCACGTCTCGTAGGTGCGGTAGCCCATCGCACGCAGCTCGGTCACCATCCGGTCCCGCTGCCGCTTGATGTCGTCGACCATCGCGAGCATCTCGGGGGCGTGCCGGAGCGCGGCGACCGCGGCCGCCTGCGTCAGCACCGAGAGGTGGTAGGGCAGCCGGACGAGCCGGAGCGCGTCGATCACCGCCGGATCGGCCGCCATGTAGCCGACGCGGGCGCCGGCGAACGCGAACGCCTTGCTCATCGTGCGGGAGACGACGAGCCGCTCGCGCCCGGGCAGGAGCGTGATCGCGCTCGGGGCGTCGGCCGGCATGAACTCGGCGTACGCCTCGTCGACCATCACGATGCCGTCGGTGGCGTCGTACGCCGCCCGGATCGTCTCGATCGGCAGCGGGGTCCCGGTCGGGTTGTTCGGCCCGCACAGGAAGACGATGTCGGGCCGGTGCTCGCGGATCGCGGCGACGACGGTCTCCGGTGCGATGCGGAACTCGTCGTCGCGCTGGGCGGGGATCCACGTGGTCCCGGTGCCGGCGGCGAGGATCGAGTGCATCGAGTACGTCGGGGGGAACCCGAGCACGGTGCGGCCCGGACCACCGAAGGCCTGGAGCAGCTGCTGGAGGACCTCGTTCGACCCGTTCGCCGCCCAGAGCTGGTCCGGCGTCAGGCCGTTCCCGAGGTAGGCCGCCAACGATCGGCGCAGCTCGGTGAACTCACGGTCCGGGTAGCGGTTCACGGTCGTCAGCGCCTGTCGGATGGACGCGACGATGTCCTCCGCGACGTCCTCCGGCACCGGATGCGTGTTCTCGTTGACGTTGAGCTGCACGCGCACGTGCTTCTGCGGCGCGCCGTACGGGCTCTGACCGCGGAGGTCGTCTCGGATCGGGAGGTCTTCGAGCGTGGTTGCCACCGATCCATCGTAGGCCGGACGGCCCGAGCGGTGCCCGGCCGTCCGGACGGTGCGCCGGGCGACTACTGGGCGGCCGTGTACTTCGCCGGGATCGCGATCTGCTCGCCGGCCTGCAGGCCCGACCCGTCGAGCGCGTTGAGGCTGACGACGTCCTGCACGAAGTCGCGCGGGTCGGCGTTCGGAGCGGTCTCCTCGGCGAGCTGCCAGAGCGTCTCGCCCGGCTCGATCGTCACCGTCTGGAACTGCGTGGACGAGCCGGCCGCGGCGTGCGAGCGGTCACCGGCGGAGGCCTGCCCGCCGTTGAGCACGCCGAACCCGACGCCGAGCAGGACGGGGATCGCGGCGAGCGTCGTGAAGACGATGCGGCCGCGGCGCGTGAGACGCAGGCGCGTACGGACGGCGGGAGTCGCGGAGCGCTGGTGGTCAGCGATGGCGATGGTGCTCATGTCGTTCTTGCCTTCCCGTTCGGAGGAACCGAAGTCGTGTACCGAACATAGTTTCGAATGACGACCCGCACAAGTCCCAGGGGAGGATTTCTGCTGGATTCGTCGCCGACACGCTCGAACAGGTGTTTGTCCCGCGTGCGCTGGTCGGATACTCTTTCGACCGACTGGGACAAGTGAACCGGGGACCACCGACATTCCCGCCGACACCGTCCCGGCATCGACGAAGGGCGAGACGACGTGGCGGACGAACTGCGGGGCCAGAAGCCGCTGACGGCGAAGCAGCAGGCGATCCTCGACGCGATCCGTGCGTCGATCGCCAGCCGGGGCTACCCGCCGAGCATGCGCGAGATCGGCGACGCCGCCGGGCTCTCCTCGCTGTCGAGCGTCTCGCACCAGCTCGGCCAGCTCGAGCTCGGCGGGTGGATCCGGCGCGACCCGAACCGTCCCCGCGCCCTCGAGGTCCTGGTCGACGAGCCGACGCCGGAGTCGGACGCGCCGGACGTCGACGCGACGACCCTCGTCCCGCTCGTCGGACGCATCGCCGCCGGCGTCCCGATCACCGCCGAGCAGCACGTCGACGAGATCATCCCGCTCCCCCGACAGCTCGTCGGCACGGGCGACCTGTTCATGCTCAAGGTCGTCGGCGAGTCGATGATCGACGCCGCGATCTGCGACGGCGACTGGGTGGTCGTCCGGGCGCAGCAGACCGCCGACAACGGGGACATCGTCGCCGCCATGCTCGACGAGGAGGCGACCGTGAAGGTCTTCCGCCAACGCGACGGCCACACCTGGCTGCTGCCGCGGAACTCCGCGTTCGAACCGATCCTCGGCGACGCGGCGACCGTCCTCGGCAAGGTCGTGGCGGTGCTCCGCTCGGTCTGACACCGAGCCGGCCCCGCGGCCGCCCGCTCGACCAGCGCGTCGGCGACCGGCGCGTCGGCGACCGGCGCGTCGGCGACCGGCGCGTCGGCGACCGGCGCGATCGCGACCGGCGCGATCGCGACCGCACACGGACTGGAGGCACGGTGCCGGCTGGCATCGTGCCTCCCGTCCGTGCGGGTGTGGGTCCGGGGACTAGACCGTCGGGACGGGCGCGACCACGTACGGGTCGAGCTCGGCGACCTGCCGCTGGAAGACGCGCACCCGCAGGCGGGTGCCGTCCTCGACGTAGTCGACGGACTCCACGGCACCCGCGTCGTGCAGCGACGACACCAGGTCGCCGCGGTCGTACGGGATCACGACCGTCAGGTCGACGTCCGGCTCGGGGAGCTTCGCCTCGATCGCGGCGAGCAGGTCCGCGATGCCGTCCCCGGTGCGCGCGGAGACGAACACCGCGTCCGGCACGAGCCCGACGAGCACCAGGCGCTGCGACTCGTCGATGAGGTCCGACTTGTTGAACGCGACGATCTCCGGGATCTCGCGGGCGCCGACCTCGCCGATGACCTCGCGCACGGTCGCGAGCTGTGCGGCCGGGTCCGGGTGCGAGCCGTCCACCACGTGCACGATGACGTCCGCGTCGCCGACCTCCTCGAGCGTGGAGCGGAACGCCTCGACGAGCTGGTGCGGCAGGTTCCGGACGAAGCCCACCGTGTCGGCGAAGGTGTACTCGCGGCCCTGCTTCGAGTGCGTCCGACGCACCGTGGCGTCGAGCGTGGCGAACAGCTGGTTCTGCACGAGCACGCCAGCGCTCGTCAGGCGGTTGAGGAGCGAGGACTTGCCGGCGTTCGTGTAGCCGGCGATCGCGACGCTCGGCACCTCGTTGCGGTTGCGCTCGGCACGCTTCGCCTCGCGCGCAGGGCGGAAGGACGCGATCTGCCGACGAAGCTTCGCCATCCGGGTGTGGATGCGGCGACGGTCCAGCTCGATCTTCGTCTCACCCGGACCACGCGAGCCCATGCCCGCACCGCCCGAGACCTGACCACCGGCCTGCCGGGACATCGACTCACCCCAACCGCGCAGACGCGGCAGGAGGTACTCGAGCTGCGCGAGCTCGACCTGGGCCTTGCCCTCGCGGCTCTTCGCGTGCTGGCTGAAGATGTCGAGGATCACCGCCGTGCGGTCGATCACCTTGACCTTCACCACGTCCTCGAGCGCGCGCCGCTGGGACGGTGCGAGCTCGGTGTCCGCGATCACGGTGTCGGCGCCGGTCGCCTTGACGACCATCGCGAGCTCCTCGGCCTTGCCCTTGCCGAGGTAGGTGGAGGGGTCCGGCGTCGGACGGCGCTGCAGCAGCCCGTCGAGCACCACCGCTCCCGCGGTCTCGGCGAGGGCGGCGAGCTCGCGGAGGGAGTTCTCGGCGTCGGCGGCGTCGCCCTGCGGGTACACGCCGATGAGGACGACCTGCTCGAGCCGGAGCTGCCGGTACTCGACCTCGGTGACGTCCTCGAGCTCGGTGGAGAGGCCCGTGACGCGCCGGAGCGCAGCGCGGTCCTCGCGGTCGTACTGGTCGCCGTCGCCGGTCCAGGCGTGGTCGTCGACGGCTCGGGTCTGGATCGCCTGGGCCGGCGCGAAGATGGAGGAGGAAGAGGCTTTCGAGTCCGCGTTGCGCAGGACCCGCTCGACGACACCGGCAGCGCTGTCGTCCGTGATGGTCTGGTCGTTCTCGTGGGAGTCCGTCATGCTGTCCACAGGGTACCTCCGACGCGCCCGGGACACACGGGGTCGCCGGTACGGTTCTTCCATGGCGAACGACCACTACTTCACCGCGAGCCCGTCGTCCGACAGCCGGGAGCGCCAGATCTCCGTGGTGCTCGCCGACCGCCCGCTCACGCTCACCACGGCGGCGGGGGTCTTCAGCCCCGACGGTCTCGACCGCGGGACCCGGGTGCTGCTCGGCTCGGTCCCGCCGCCCGCTCCGCACGGCGCCGTGCTCGACGTCGGCTGCGGGTGGGGTCCCCTGGCGATCACGATGGCGCTCGAGTCCCCCGGGGCTCAGGTGTGGGGCGTCGACGTCAACGAGCGCGTCCTCGGCCTGGCCCGGGCGAACGCGGCCACCGCCGGTGCGACGAACGTCACGGTGTCACTGCCCGACGACGTCCCGGCGGACCTGCGCTTCCGGACGATCTGGTCGAACCCGCCGATCCGGGTCGGCAAGGACGAACTGCACCAGATCCTGCTGACCTGGCTGCCGCGGCTCGAGGTCGGCGGCGACGCATGGCTGGTGGTGTCGAAGGACCTCGGCGGCGACTCCCTGCAGCGCTGGCTGCGCGACACGCTCGACGACGGCTTCCAGGTCTCGCGGGCGACCACTGACAAGGGCTTCCGGGTCCTGCGGGTGCACCGCAGCGCGGAGTAGCCCGAGCGCGGAGTAGCCCGAGCGCGGAGTAGCCCGAGCGCGGAGTAGCCCGAGCGCGGAGTAGCCCGGGCGCGCGTCTCAGACCGTCAGGTCTCCCGAGAACACGAGTTCCGCCGGCCCGGCGAGGGCGACGTGCTCCCCGTCCTCCGCAGCGAACATGCGCACCGTGACGACGCCTCCTGGCACCCGCACCCGCCAGGTGTCCGGCGCCGCCGACCCCGCCCAGTACCGGACGGCCAGGGCGGCCGCCACCGCGCCGGTCCCGCACGAGAGCGTCTCGCCGCTCCCACGCTCGTGCACGCGCATCGTGATCTGGCCCACGCCGTCCTGCACGAGCGGGTCCCCCGGCAGCACGAACTCCACGTTCGCGCCGGCCTCGGGCGCCGGGTCGAGCACGGGCAGGAAGGTCAGGTCGATGTCCGCGAGCTCGTCCTCGGTCGCCACGGCGACGACCACGTGCGGGTTGCCGACGTCGATCCCGATGCCCGGACGCGCTCCGTCGAGTTCCTTCGCACGGACGAGCACGTCGTCGGAGCCACCGCCCTCGATCCCGAGGCCCCACCGTCCGAGGTCGGCGGAGAAGCCGTTCGTGGTGCGCTGGACGTCGACGAGGCCCTTGCGGCTGCCGACGGTGAGGGTCTCCCCCGGTGCGAGGTCGACCAGCCCGGACTCCGTGAGGTACCGGGCGAAGACGCGGATGCCGTTGCCGCACATCTCGGCGACCGAGCCGTCAGCGTTGTAGTAGTCCATGAACCACGTCGCGGCGGGCTCCTCGGCGACGAGGGCCCGGCCCTCGGGCAGCGCGTCCGAGCGCACCGCGCGGATGACGCCGTCGCCGCCGACACCGAACCGGCGGTCGGCGATCGCACGGATCCGCTCCGGGGTCAGGTCGACCGTCGCGTCGGGGTCGGCGAACAGGACGAAGTCGTTGCCGGTTCCCTGGCCCTTGGTGAAGTGCAGCTCGGTCACGGGACGATCCTACGGGCGACCGCCGTCAGCCCGGCCCGGTCGACCCCGGTGACGTCGACCAGCGCGGCGTCCGCGTACCGGCGGAACCACGACACCTGCCGTCGCGCGTACTTGCGGGTCGCGACCGCGGTGGCCTCGGCCGCATCGGCGACCGTCGCCTCGCCACGCAGCACCTCGAGCGCCTGCGAGTAGCCGATCGCCGCACGCGCGGTCCGCCCCTGCTCCAGCCCACGGTCGCGGAGCGCGCGGACCTCGTCGACCAGTCCCTCGTCGAACATCCGCGCCGCACGCGCGTGCAGCGACGGCACGAGCTCCGCCCGGTCCCGGTACAGGTGCAGGATGCGCGCCGGGCGCCACGGGCGCGGGGCGGACGGGAGGCTCGGGGTGACGACCTCGGACCGGCTCGCGATCTCGAGTGCGCGGATGAGTCGCCGGGGGTTGCGCGCGTCGATGGTCGCGGCGGCGGACGGGTCGAGCGCGCGGAGCCGTTCGACCAGGACGCCCGGGCCGAGTTCGTCGTGCTCGCGCTCGAGCCGCGCGCGGAGTTCCGGGTCCGTGCCCGGGAACGCGAGGTCGAACAGGACCGCGGAGACGTAGAGACCGCTGCCGCCCACGAGGACGGCGACGCCCCCGCGGGTCCGGATGCGCTCGACGTCGGCCCGCGCCGCGGCCTGGTAGGCGGCAACGCTCGCCTCGTCCGTCACGTCGAGCACGTCGAGCTGGTGGTGCGGGATGCCCCGGCGTTCCTCGACGCCGAGCTTCGCGGTGCCGATGTCCATGCCCCGGTAGAGCTGCATGGCGTCGGCGTTGACGATCTCCGCGTCACGACCGGCGCTCCGCAGCCGTTCCGCGATCGCGAGGCCGAGCTCGGACTTGCCGGTCCCGGTCGCCCCGACGACGGCGATCACGTCGGCGTCGGCGCCGCCCCCGCCGTCGCGGCCGCGCTGATCGCCGGCGCCGCGGCCGTGCGGGTCGCCGGCAGGGTCAGCGGCCGACACGGAGCGTCGGGAGCCCGAGCGACACCGGTCGCGGGCCCGCACCGGCAGGCGTCGGGGCGGGCACGCCGCAGCTCTCCGCCTCGGCACGGTCCCACGCGTCGCCGGCGCGGGTCCGCCGGATGCGCAGCGGCCCCTCGTTGTCCGCGATGAGGAAGTGCGGCGCCGACCGGGTGACCTCGACGGTCACGACGTCGCCGGGGCGCGGCACGTCGGAGCCGGCGGGGACGGCGAAGTGCACGAGCCGCGAGTCCTCGGCGCGGCCGGACAGCCGGTGGGTGGTGTCGTCCTTCTTGCCCTCGCCGGTCGCGACGAGCACCTCGACCGTACGACCGACCTGCTCCGCGTTCTCCTCGGCCGTGATCCGCTCCTGCAGCGCGATGAGCCGCTCGTACCGTTCCTGCACCACCTGCTTCGGGAGCTGGTCGTCCATCGTCGCCGCAGGCGTTCCCGGACGGATGGAGTACTGGAACGTGAAGGCGGACGCGAACCGGGACTGCTCGACCACCCGCAGGGTGTCCTCGAAGTCCTGGTCCGTCTCGCCCGGGAACCCGACGATGATGTCGGTGGAGATCGCGGCGTGCGGGATGGCGGCGCGCACGCGGTCGAGGATCCCGAGGAACCGCTCGCTCCGGTAGCTGCGCCGCATGGCCTTGAGGATGCGGTCCGAGCCGGACTGCAGCGGCATGTGCAGCTGCGGCATCACGTTCGGCGTCTCCGCCATGGCCGCGATCACGTCGTCGGTGAAGGCGGCCGGGTGCGGGCTCGTGAAGCGGACGCGTTCGAGCCCCTCGATCTGACCGGCCGCTCGGAGGAGCTTCCCGAACGCGAGCCGGTCGCCGAACTCGACCCCGTACGAGTTGACGTTCTGCCCGAGGAGCGTGACCTCGATCGCACCGTCGTCGACGAGCGCCTGGATCTCGGCGAGGACGTCGCCGGGGCGGCGGTCCTTCTCCTTGCCCCGCAGGGACGGCACGATGCAGAAGGTGCAGGTGTTGTTGCACCCGACGGAGATCGACACCCAGCCGCTGTGCGTGGAGTCCCGCTTCGTCGGCAGCGTGGACGGGAAGACGTCCAGCGCCTCGAGGATCTCGATCTGCGCCTCGTCGTTGTGCCGCGCACGCTCGAGCAGGGTCGGGAGCGACCCCATGTTGTGCGTGCCGAAGACCACGTCGACCCACGGCGCCTTCTCGAGGATGACGTTCTTGTCCTTCTGCGCGAGGCAGCCGCCGACCGCGATCTGCATGCCCGGGTGCTCGCGCTTGATGCCCGCGAGGTGCCCGAGGTTGCCGTAGAGCCGGTTGTCGGCGTTCTCGCGCACGGCGCAGGTGTTAATCACGACGACGTCGGCCTGCTCGCCGTCCGCTGCCTGGTACCCGGCGGCCTGGAGCGACCCGCTCAACCGCTCGGAGTCGTGCACGTTCATCTGGCACCCGTAGGTGCGGACTTCGTAGGTGCGGGGGCGCGCTTCGACGATGGCCATGATCGTCCCAGTGTAGGTCGCGGGAACGACTCGGGAGGTCTCGGGGACTACTCGAACCGCACCGTGCCGCGCGGCCCGTTCGCGCGCCCACCGCCGCCGTCGAGCGCACGCTCCACGACGATCCGGACGACCCCGCCGGAGTAGCCCTTGCGCATGAGGAAGCCCGAGAGACGGCGTTCCGCCGTCGCACGGTCGAGCCCCCGGAGCTGTCCCGCACGCTTCTGCGCGAGGTCCAGAGCGCGGACGAACTCGTCGTCCTCGTCGTCCGCCGCCGCCTCGAGCGCGGCGTCGATCGCAGCCTGGTCGATGCCCCGGCGCCGCAGCTCGGCCACCACACCCTGCCGGCCGAGGCCCTTGCGGTCGTGCAGCCGGTCCACGAGGTCGGTCGCGAGCGCGACGTCGTCCAGGAGGCCGACCCGGGTCAGCCGGGCGATCTCGTGGTCGACCACCTCGGCGTCGAGCTGGTTCCGCGTCAGCAGGGTCCGCAGCTCGGACTCACTGACGCCCTTGCGTCCGAGCGCTCGCATGCTGAGCCGCTCGGCGTCGGCGCGCTGCTCGTCGATCGGTCGCGGCGCCTCCGCCGGGTCGATCTCGTCGCCGTCCACGATCGAGAACACCGAGGCGCCCGCGGCGTCCGCCGTGTCGCCGTCGTAGCCTTCCTGCTCCGCCCGAGCGCTGCGACCGCTGCCGTCCCCGACCACCGGCGACAGCCACTCGGCCTGGGCACGAGCGCCCCGTACGGGCAGCGGCACCGGGGCGTCGGCGTCGGCGTCGGCGTCGGCGTCAGCTGATCTACCGGCGGCGTCGGCGTCAGCCGATGCACCGGCGGCTCCGCCGGGCGCCGGGTCGTCGGCTTCCCGGTCCGCGTGGGCCGCCGGAGGCACAGGACGACGACGGGACCCCGCACCGAACAGTTGGGTGACCGGTGCGAGGCCCGCGTCGTCGTCGTGCTCGGTCGTCACGCGCCCTTGCGCTCCGCGATCTTCGGCGCGATGGAGTCGACGGCGGCGTCGCCCGACTCGGCCTGGGCACCGCCGACACCGAGCTTCGCGAGGATCTTGCCCTCGATCTCGGCCGCGACCTCCGGGTTCTGGATCAGGAACGACCGCGAGTTCTCCTTGCCCTGCCCGAGCTGGTCGCCGTCGTAGGTGTACCAGGCACCCGACTTCTTGACGATGCCGTGGTCGACGCCGAAGTCGAGCAGCGATCCCTCGCGCGAGATGCCGGTGCCGTAGAGGATGTCGAACTCGGCCTGCTTGAAGGGCGGCGCCATCTTGTTCTTGACGACCTTCACACGCGTGCGGTTGCCCACGGCGTCGGTACCGCTCTTGAGCGTCTCGATACGGCGGATGTCGAGCCGGACCGACGCGTAGAACTTCAGCGCCTTACCGCCGGCGGTGGTCTCCGGCGAGCCGAAGAAGACGCCGATCTTCTCGCGCAGCTGGTTGATGAAGATCATCGTGGTCTGCGTCTGGTTCAGCCCACCCGCGAGCTTGCGGAGCGCCTGCGACATGAGTCGGGCCTGGAGACCGACGTGCGAGTCACCCATCTCGCCCTCGATCTCGGCGCGGGGCACGAGCGCCGCGACGGAGTCGACGACGACGAGGTCGATCGAGCCGGAGCGGACGAGCATGTCCGCGATCTCGAGCGCCTGCTCACCCGTGTCCGGCTGGGACACGAGCAGCGCGTCGATGTCGACGCCGAGCTTCTTGGCGTACTCGGGGTCGAGCGCGTGCTCGGCGTCGATGAACGCCGCGATGCCGCCGGCGCGCTGTGCATTGGCGATGGCGTGCAGCGTGAGGGTCGTCTTACCCGACGACTCCGGCCCGTAGATCTCGATGATGCGGCCGCGGGGAAGACCGCCGATGCCGAGCGCGACGTCGAGGGCGACCGAACCGGTCGGGATGGTGGCGACGGGGGCGCGCTCGTCCGAGCCGAGGCGCATGACCGTGCCCTTGCCGAACTGCCGGTCGATCTGTGCGAGTGCGGTCTCGAGGGCCTTCTCGCGGTCCTGGGGTGATGGCATGGGGTGTTCCTTCGTGCTCGGTGTCGGCCGCCTGTAGGCTGTCGCGTCCACCCCGGCCGGTGGTGCAGGGCCGGTGCTTCTGCGACAAGGCTTCGGGCTGTTCCCGATGACTCGAACCTACGGTCGGCCACCGACATCACTGCCCGTGGCCGCACGATCTGTGGATGGAGTACCCGGACAGCGCCGCTGGTGAGGAACGTACCACCCGTCGAACACCCGTTCGAGCAACACGCCGAACAGACTTTCGGTCGGGTCGGTCAGTCCCGCGGCTCCGCCAGCCCCTTGCCGTGCCGCCGGTCGAGCGGAACGTCCTGCGAGTCGCAGAGCGCCTCCCACACCTGCCTGGCGTCCACGCCGGCGTCGAGCGCCGCCGCCGCCGAGCGTCCACCGATCTGCTCGAGCACGACGTCACGGGTGACGACCGCCCCGTAGGCCTCCCCGAACACCTGGTCGACCGCTCGCCAGAACTCACTCACGCGCATCCGGCCAGCCTAAACGCCGCTCGGTGCCCGCCGCGCGGGGGCCCACTGAGCAGAAATCGTCGGTTGCGCCGACGCCACTCGACGATTTCTGCTCCCTGAACGCCCGTGGGAGTCGCCCCGGGGACGCACGATGACCCCGGGGACGCACGACGCCCCCGGGACGCACGACGACCCCGGGGACGCAGAACGCCCCCGCCGGCGAACCGGCGAGGGCGTCGAGTGCGGTGCGGGTCAGCGCACCGCGAGGTCGTTGTCGAACTCGGCGACGAGGTCGTCCGGGAGCGTGTCCGGCACCGGGGTCAGCCCCTCGACGACCGCGAGACGGTCGCCGACCTCGCGCATGATGGTCGAGATGGGCGTGTCCAGCGCGTCTGCCACGGACGCGAGGATCTCCGAGGAGGCCTCCTTCTGTCCGCGCTCGACCTCGCTGAGGTACCCGAGAGCCACGCTGGCCTTGGACGCGACCTGACGGAGGGTCCGGCCCTTCTGCAAGCGGAAGTCCCGCAGCACGTCGCCGATTTCCTGACGAACGAGAACCATGAGAACTCCTCCTCTCTGTCGTCTCCGCGCCCGCCCGATCCGGATGACCGGGTTGGGGTCCGGTAACAGTAGCGTTGCCGGTTGCAGCATGCTAGCCACGCCGCCTGCTGTCCCGCTGGAGATTGCGTGAGATGTAACCCGGTGGTAACGGGGCCTATTCCCGGCCCCGGACCGTGGACGACATCCGTGCCAGGAGTTCGGAGACGGTGGCGTGACGGATTGCATCCCGGTCCCCGTCCAGGTGCAGTTCGTAAGCCGTCGCGCCCGCGGCAGAGGCGATGCCGACGAACACCGTGCCGACCGCGGCACCGTCCTGCGGGTCGGGTCCGGCGACCCCGGTCGTGCTGATCCCCCACGTGGCGGGGACGCCGTCGATGGACAAGGCGGTGCGGGCGCCGCTCGCCATCTGGCGCGCCACCTCCGGGTCGACGGCCCCGTTCGCCGCCAGCAGGTCGGCGTCCACGCCGAGCAATCCGTGCTTGATCGGCGTCGCGTACGCCACGACACCCCCGCGGACGACGGCGCTCGCCCCCGGGACGTCGACGAGCGTCGCGACGACGAGCCCACCGGTCAGGGACTCGGCGACGGCCACCGTCTCGCCACGCGCGGTCAGTTGGGCGATCAGGCCGGGAGCGACAGGTACGGGAGGCGCGGCCTCCGTCGGACGGTCGGGCTCGGTCACGCTGCTCCGCGGTTGTGCTTCCACGCCTGCCACAGGTAGTCCAGCCCGCTCAGGACGGTCGCCAGGAAGGCGGCCGTCATGAGGATGCCGTTCACCCAGTGCGCCCAGTCGCCGACCAGGTTCCACCACGGGAACAGGGCCGCGGTGAGGGCGAGTGCCTGCAGCACGGTCTTGATCTTGCCGCCCCGGCTGGCCGGGATCACCCGGTCGGACAGCACCGCGAACCGGAAGACCGTGATGCCGATCTCACGGACCATGATGACCACCGTCACGTACCAGGGCAGCTCGCCGAGGACGGACAGTGCGACGAGGGCGCCGCCGATGAGCACCTTGTCGGCGATCGGGTCGACGAGCTTGCCGAAGTCCGTCACGAGGTTCTGGCGACGGGCGATGATCCCGTCGGCGCTGTCGGTGACGATCGCCACGACGAACGTCACCGCCGCCCAGATCCGCAGTGCGCCGTCGGCCCCGCCGTCGGCCAGCAGCAGCACGAAGAACAGCGGCGCCATGAGGATGCGCACGACCGTGATGATGTTCGCGACGTTGCCCGTCGACGCGGGGCCCGGTCCCTTGCGGATGAGTCGGCCGCGCCACGGGAAGCGTGCGCCGTGTGCGGTGTCCGTGTTGTCCGAGGCGGTCATCGCGCTCACTCCCTGCCCATCAGTCCGCCCGGCCCGTCAGGCCCCACGCGTCCTCATCGGGCTCGTCGTGGACCTCATCGTACCCGCGCGTCATGTCCCCCACCGGGTCGGCGCCGTACCGGTCGCCGTCGTCGGACGGTCCAGGGGCCGGGGCGGCGGGCGCCGCGGCAGCGGGGGGCTCCTCGCCCCGGAGCTTGGCGAGCACGGCCGGAAGCTGGTCCGCGGTGACGAGGACGTCGCGCGCCTTGGACCCCTCGGACGGGCCGACGATGTCCCGCGACTCCATGAGGTCCATGAGCCGGCCGGCCTTGGCGAACCCGACGCGGAGCTTGCGCTGCAGCATCGACGTCGACCCGAACTGCGTCGACACGACCTGCTCGACGGCCGCGAGCAGGAGCTCGAGGTCGTCGCCGATGTCGGCGTCGATCTCCTTGCGCTCCACGACGGCCTGGACGTCCTGGCGGTACTCCGGGCGGGCCTGCCGCGTGACGTGCTGGACGACCTCCGCGACCTCGCTCTCCTGCACCCAGGCGCCCTGCACGCGGAGCGCCTTCGACGACCCCATCGGCAGGAACAGCGCGTCGCCCTGGCCGATGAGCTTGTCGGCGCCCGGCTGGTCGAGGATGACCCGGGAGTCCGTGACGCTCGTCACCGCGAAGGCGAGACGCGACGGCACGTTCGCCTTGATGAGGCCGGTGACGACGTCGACCGACGGGCGCTGCGTCGCGAGCACGAGGTGGATGCCCGCCGCTCGGGCGAGCTGGGTGATGCGGACGATCGAGTCCTCGACGTCGCGGGGTGCGACGAGCATGAGGTCCGCGAGCTCGTCGACGACGACGAGCAGGTACGGGTACGGCTTGAGCTTGCGCTCGCTGCCGGCGGGCAGGACGATTTCGTCGTTCTCGATGGCCTTGTTGAAGTCGTCGACGTGGCGGAACCCGAACGACGCGAGGTCGTCGTACCGCATGTCCATCTCCTTCACGACCCACTGCAGCGCCTCGGCCGCCTTCTTCGGGTTCGTGATGATCGGCGTGATGAGGTGCGGCACGCCGGCGTAGATCGAGAGCTCGACGCGCTTCGGGTCGACGAGGACCATGCGCACCTCGGAGGGCTTCGCCCGCATGAGCAGCGACGTGATCATCGAGTTCACGAACGACGACTTGCCGGAGCCGGTCGAACCGGCCACGAGCAGGTGCGGCATCTTCGCGAGGTTGGCGACGACGAAGCCGCCCTCGACGTCCTTGCCGACGCCGATGGTCATCGGGTGCTTCGACTTCCGCGCGGCGTTCGACCGGAGCACGTCGCCGAGCGACACGGTCTCGCGGTCGGTGTTCGGGATCTCGACGCCGATCGCGCTCTTGCCCGGGATCGGCGAGAGGATGCGGACCTCGTTCGAGGCCACCGCGTACGACAGGTTCTTCGAGAGCGCCGTGACGCGCTCGACCTTGACGCCCGGCCCGAGCTCGATCTCGTAGCGCGTGACCGTCGGACCGCGGGAGAAGCCGGTGACCTTCGCGTCGACCTTGAACTCGGTGAGGACGCCGGTGATCGCGGCGACGATGTCGTCGTTCGCCTGGCTCCGCGCCACGGACGGCGAACCGGAGCTCAACGTCGAGGCGGCGGGCAGCCGGTACGGCGCCGACGGGTCCTCGTCGGGCCCGGTGATCGGGGGCAGCCCGTCGGCCTCGTCGGCCGGGGGCGCGTCGTCCGCGACGGGGTCCTCCGCCGGCAGCGACGGGGACACCACCGGGGAGACGCCGGCGTCGGGTCGGACGACCTCGGCCGCGGGCCGCTCGGGGACCGGCGTGCCGAAGTCGCGGAGGGCCTGCTCGGCGATCTCGAGGTCCTGCTCGACGGAGTCGTTGAGGTTCACCGAGCCCGGCTCGGCCGGCGTGTGGTCGACGAGACCGGCGGCGGCGCCCGCGTTCGGACCGCCGGCAGCCGCAGCCGGCGGGTCGGGCACGACGGACGTCTGCGAGGAGATCACGGGGCTGTCGTAGGCGGGGTCTTCCTCCCGCCCGGACTTGTTGCGTCGCCACCACGGGATGGTCTCGCCGTCGCCGTCGCCCTCGGGGGCAGCGGCGCCGTCCTCGTCGAAGCCGAGGTCGTCGAAGAGCTGGAAGTCGGTGTCGCCCTTCTTCCCGCGCTTCGGCGTCCTCGCCCGGGCGGCGGGCGCCTCGGCGACGTCGGGCTCCGGCTCGACCGCGGGAGCGGGCGCTCCGAACAGGTAGGCGTACAGCTCGTGCAGCCGTCGGCCGGTCTTGTTCGGCGGCGTCTTCGTGATGATGAAGAGCGACAGCACGAGGAGCACGACGGCGACCGGCACGGCGACCCAGGCGGTGGCGATCGCGACGAGCCAGCCGATGACGACCCAGCCGATGACCCCGCCGGCCGCGGCGAGCGCCGGCATGCCGTCCGCTGCGCTCGGCTGCCCGCCGAACACGTGGCAGAGGGACGCGATCGACACGAGCAGCAGCCCCAGCCCGATGCCGATCCTGGTGTTGTCGTGCACGGAGGCGGGGTGCCGGAAGAGCCACCCGGCGAAGACGACCATGATGACCGGCAGCGCGAACGCCAACCGACCGAAGAGGCCGCCGAACGTGTAGGCGTCGAGCGCGATCGACACCGCGTTCGTCGGGTTCAGCCACTCCACGACGGCACCGGCGATGGCGAGCACGAACAGCAGGAACGGGAAGCCGTCGCGGCGTTCGTCCTTCTCGAGCGTCTCCTTGCCGAGCAGCCGGAACACCGCCCCGACGCCGTGCGCCATCGCGAGCCATGCGGTCACGAGCGGGTTCTGCTCGCGGAAGACGGGCGTCGGCGCCGCCTGCGGCAGCTTCTTCGTTGTGGCCTGGGTGCGCGTCGTCCCCCGCGTCCCGCTCCCGCGGGACGACGAGGACGCGCGCGTGCGCGTGGTCGACTTGGTGCCTCCGGCCATGGCCAGAACCCTAGACCCCTCCCAGGACAAACCAAGGGAGGCCCGCCGGACGCCGAGCCGACGGCTGACGCGACCGGAGGCCCGGTGCACGTCCGTCAGGAACGTGCACCGGGCCTCCAGGTCGGCGGAGCGGCGACGGCCGCGCCTACGCCTCGATGACCACCGGGACGATCATCGGGCGACGACGGTGCTTCGTGTTCACCCAGCGGCCGACGGTCCGGCGGACCACCTGCTGGAAGGCGTGGCCGTCGCGGGTGCCGTTCGCGGCGGCCTCCGCGAGCGCCTTCGCGATCTGCGGACGGACGTCGTCGAACACCGACTCGTCCTCGGCGAAGCCGCGGGACTGGATCTCCGGGCCGACGACGCACTGACCGGTGGTGTAGTCGACCGCGCAGAAGATGGAGATGAAGCCCTCTTCCGCGAGGACCCGGCGGTCCTTCAGGTCGGCGTCGGTGATCTCGCCCACGGTCGACCCGTCCACGTACACGTACCCGACGTCGAGCTGCCCGGCGACCGTCACGACGCCGTCCTTCAGGTCGACGACGATGCCGTCCTGGCCGAGGATCACGTTGCGCGGCGGCACGCCGGTCTGGATCGCCAGGTCGGCGCTCGCGTAGAGGTGCCGGTGCTCGCCGTGCACGGGCAGCACGTTGCGCGGGCGGAGGATGTTGTAGCAGTAGAGCAGCTCGCCGGCGGAGGCGTGTCCGGAGACGTGCACCTTCGCGTTGCCCTTGTGCACGACCTTCGCGCCGAGCTTCGTCAGCCCGTCGATGACCCGGTAGACGGCGTTCTCGTTGCCCGGGATGAGCGAGGACGCGAGGATGACGGTGTCGCCCTCGCCGATCTCGATCTGGTGCTCGAGGTTCGCCATCCGCGCGAGGACGGCCATCGGCTCGCCCTGCGACCCCGTCGACATGTAGACGATCTGGTCGTCCGGGACGTTCTTCGCCTTCTTCGTGTCGATGAGCACGTCGTCCGGCACCCGGAGGTAGCCGAGCTCGGCGGCGATGTTCATGTTCCGGATCATCGACCGGCCCATGAACGCGACCTTGCGGTTCGCCGCCGCCGCCGCGTCGAGCACCTGCTGCACGCGGTGGACGTGCGACGAGAAGCTCGCCACGACGACCTTCTTGCGCGCGCGGGTGATGATGTTCTCGAGGACGGGTCCGATGTCCCGCTCGGGCGCGGTGAAGCCCGGCACGTCGGCGTTCGTCGAGTCCGGCAGGAACAGGTCGACGCCCTGCTCCCCCAGGCGCGCGAAGGCACGGAGGTCGGTGATCCGGTCGTCGAGCGGGAGCTGGTCCATCTTGAAGTCGCCCGTGTGCAGGACCCGACCGGCGGGGGTCGTGATCGCGACGGCGAGGGCGTCCGGGATGGAGTGGTTCACGGCGACGAACTCGAGGTGGAACGGGCCGAGCTGCTCGGTCTGGTCCTCCTGCACGACGAGCGTGTAGGGCTTGATCCGGTGCTCCTTGAGCTTCGCCTCGACGAGCGCGAGGGTCAGCGTGGAGCCGATCAGCGGGATGTCGTCGCGGAGCTTGAGGAGGTACGGGACGGCGCCGATGTGGTCCTCGTGGCCGTGCGTGAGCACGACGCCGAGGACGTCGTCGAGGCGGTCCCGGATCGGCGCGAAGTCCGGCAGGATCAGGTCGACCCCGGGCTGGTGCTCCTCCGGGAAGAGCACGCCCGCGTCGACGACGAGCAGCTTGCCCTCGTACTCGTAGACGGTCATGTTGCGACCGATCTCGCCGAGCCCACCGATGGGGACGACGCGGAGGGTGCCGGCTTCGAGCGGCTGCGGTTCGGAGATCTGTGTGGGCATTCGGTCCTGACTGTTCCGTGCGGCGCACTGCTGCGCCGCGGTGTTCGACTAGCGGGTGGTGCCTGGCACCTTCGGTAGTGCACCGCCGGCCGCCGCGTTGCGGTCGGGGCGGAAGTTCGAGAAGTCGGCACCGGGGACGTCCCGCACCGCTTCGAGCGAGGTCTCGATGGCGTACGCCTCGGAGTCCTCGGGGCCGACGAGCGGCAGCCGGACGCGCGGGCTGCCGATCCGGCCGAGCCCGTGCAGGATGTACTTCGCCGCGACGGTCCCCGGCACGTGCGTCATCACGGCGCGGACGAGCGGCTCGAGGCGCTTGTGCTCGGCGGTGGCGGTCGCGAGGTCGCCACGGTTCACGGCGTCGACGATCGTGCGGTACGGGGCGCTGGTGATGTTCGCCGTGACGCCGATGAGCCCCGTGGCACCGATCGACAGGTGCGGCAGCACGTTCGTGTCGTCGCCGGAGAAGTACATGAGGTCGGTGTTGTTCAGCACGCGGGACACCTCGGCGAAGTCGCCCTTCGCGTCCTTCACGGCGAGGATGTTCGGGTGCTTCGAGGCGCGGACGATGGTCTCGTAGCGGATCGGGACGCCCGTGCGACCCGGGATGTCGTACAGGATCACCGGCAGGTCGGTGGCGTCGGCGATCATCCGGAAGTGCGTGAGCAGGCCCGCCT
>Ga0265798_10004378_pt1 | contig 19538 bp, 18 predicted proteins | sample P3T30metagenome_FD_192430 | JGI IMG/M metagenome (GOLD analysis project Ga0265798, IMG submission 192430) | Plant litter microbial communities from East Loma Ridge, Irvine, California - P3 T30 | ecosystem: Environmental > Terrestrial > Plant litter > Unclassified | place: USA: California... | reverse complement strand
TCTGCCAACTCAACGAGCTCGAAATTCCCATTCTCAAATGCTGGCTAGCGACAACATTTCCCTCTCTTTTGCCAGTGCTTGCTCCGATGAACAAGGCGCGCAGAGAGTTTTCTCCATTCTCTGCGGCGCCTACCCTTGGATTAGACACCACGCTACCTCACCATCGCCCAAACAACGACACGATGTCCAGCTATCGGCCCACGCAAGATCAGTATCCGGTATGGTACTTCTTCTACGGCACGCTAACAGATTCTTCGGTTCTGGCCCAATTGTTTGGCTCCGCACCCGCAACGACGTCTCCACTGGTCCCGGCAAAAGTTCAGCATGGCAGGCTCCGAACGTGGAGTGGGAAGTACAAAGCTTTGGTCGATGCGCCGGGCTTCGAGGTAGATGGATGGGCTTATGAGGTCCAGTGTCAAGAACAGGAGGATGCCTTGCGTATGTACGAGACAGCAAAGTATGAAGTGGTGAGGGTTGCAATCATGTTGAATGAGAAGTCCGATCATGAGCGTGTTACTCGTGGCTGCACATTCCGTTTCGTTGGATACGAGGATGAGCTGGTCTGAAAGGACCATGGCCTGCCTGCGACATGTCACGTCGAAGAGTGTCAAATCTGAGTAATGCTTGACCCCGCAAGGCCATGATGAAGGTCTCCTGTCATGAAGTGAGTTTGCTGCGGTCGTTTGGCACAATGAGGGTATACAGCATGGCTGTTTCCTACAAACGCGTACTCGAATTCCAACCATGAAGTGAAACTCATCTGTAGCTCTAGAAGCAGTCTCAATATTGGAAACGCAACATTGATCGCCAGCGACGATGTTGTTTGATCACGAGACTGTCGCCTAGACGAGCATTCACTTTTGAAGCGCGCTTAGGAGAAACTGTAACGCACAATCACCCTCGTGAGTTGTAGTCTCCTCGTTGGCCAAACGTAATCGCTGACACCGCTAACTACGGTGTCAACATTTCTCTCAACTCATCAACACCGAACTCGCAACTCACAGCCGCCCGCTGAATCAAGACCCCTCCCGAAGCCGCTCTACGCCCAAAGCCGCTCACATTCTGCGTTCATTTCAACTATCTATCCACAGCCCCCTTCCACTTCCAGAATGTCTACCACCATGAACTCCGCCCAAGCCGCCCAAGCCGCCAGCTTTCATGTCCAGATCTGCAAGGCCAAGCCGTTGTTCAAGAAATTCCTCGAGCTCCCAGACAACGTCCGCGACCGCATTTACTGGCATGTGCTTCGGTCCGATGGCCAACTCGGCCGGGTCCTGACCGCCCACGGCACAGTTGGAGACATCAAAACCGGCCGCTCGCCCTTCCTCTTGCCGGCGATCTGCTTCACCAAGAAGAGCGAACTCGCCCTTGCAGGCCTCCTCTACGTTCAGCAAGCTAAGATTAACGTCTGTTGCGAGTGGTGCAGCAAGGCGATGCTCGTCTTCCTCGATCGCATCCTGCCTTCAGGAGATCTCGGGCGGCACGCCGTCATCACCGTCAACTACGACTACTACACTAGCAATCAGGCCACGAACGACTTCAGCTTCGACACTCGCTTCCTCGAAGCCTGTCCCGAGGTCAAGCATCTCACCATCACCATGAGCGTGTGGGACATCATCGAGCGCTTGGGCGAGGGACCTACGGGCGGCTATCGACCGCTCACGATGACCGAGATTCTGGCCAAGAAGGACTTCATGAGCATCACCAAGTTCAAGCAGATTCGATACGTTTGGTTCCGCGTTGTCCGCGCGGGAGTTCTACACGGCGAGGATGTGCTGACTGGCATGAGTGACGTGTGCAAGGCCATGCTGCAGGTCTTCCATGATCAGGGGATTAGCGTTTACTTCCGCCTGAATCATAGGCACCTCTCTGAACCATAGATGAGATGTAGGCAAGGGCGAAAAGGTGCGAAGAATGGAGATTTACTTGGCGAAAAAGGGGCGAAGGATGAAGGCTTAGTTGGCGAAGAGGGGCAAAGGATGAAGGCTTAATTGACTGCACTTCTAAGAGAGATGGTAGATCAGAACATGGATGTACACGGCGGTGAGCGATCTTTTGATAACTACTCGACAAAGGGAGCCCATCTCGACTTCATATTCAGCATAGTTGCAATGGCACAAAATGGTCCAGATAAGCTTGATCCCGTCACGTGTCTGCCGGCCACCAGACATTCTTTCACAAGTTCCAGCCGTTTGTGCAGTGAGTCAGCAAGAGTCCTGAATATGCGCTAGTAGCTTACTATCGCAAAATTGCATGCAAACACCTCTGATCCCCCTCTAGACTACACCATGGCATACAGCACTTTCGGCTTTAATAACCTCGAGCCGCGCCCGGCCGCAATGTCTCATCCTCTACCAGACAGAAGTCTGACCCCATTCTGGCAGCCACCTCTCGCCCGCGAAAGCCCTGTCAACTTCGTCGGCCTGCCTGTAGAGCTCAAAGGTCTCATCTACGAGTACGTCCTCGAACCCAACACTCGCCTCTACGTCGCCGGGAACGATCCCGCCTCAACACACTCCGGTGAAAAGTCTTCAAACATCTACGGCTTACCTACCATCTGCTTCACCAACAAGCTCGAGCGCACCATTGCCATCCACACACCGACGCCGCGCTCTTGACACACTGGCTCCGCGAGATTACCGACACCAAAGATGTCAACTTCGATAGCGTGAGAAAGCTGGAGTTCAACTACATCAAGCGCCCTTACTTGAACAACCGCTCCGAAGACAACTCACTCCTTGCCGCCTGCGCCAATCTCGTGCAGCACACCCTCACGTTCACAGTCAAGGAGCTCAGCATTCGCGACAACGGCAATACTTCCGACCCGACGCTGGGAGTGTTCAAGGTCCGCGGCATCACTGGCGACGAATTTCTGGCCAACATGAGCTTGGCTCCACTGTTCAACTGCGCACGCTTGTAGTGTCTGACTGTACATGTATGGGCGGGCTATGATGGACCAAGCAAAGCGAATACGTCTCAGGTGGACTTCGTGGTGAGGACACTGCAGTGGTGGGAGAACGAGTTCGAGGCAAAGCATTGCTGTCCGGTTCAGATCGTGTTGCAGTGGCATAAGAAAAAGTGAGAAAGCAGGGTGTGGGATGGTGTGATCAGGAACAATAGGCCAATAAGTATCGGCTTTTTGGGCGGTGCTTCTGATGTGGCCCAAGACAAGGGCTAGATTTGCGGAATCCTGAGAAAATTAGATTGGAAACAAATCCGCACATACTAATTCGGGAGCGTACAATATCAATGAACTTAGTTCGTTGTTGAGAACCGTCACCCCACCTTCACCTCATTGCACATGCCGTCATCGCAAATGCGCGGACTTGGCAGAATGATTAGCGAGGACACCGCACATATTTTGCGCCTTCTCTCCTTCATCCGCGAACACTTCATCGAATACCTGGCGGCGGTGCGGAACGTACATCTCAATTACATTGTTCGAAGCTCGAAGCTGGGATACGGTGTTGCGCACGACCGGGCGTTCCTGGCACGATGTACTCAGCTCCGCAAGTTGACCATCACGATACCAAACGTCCAGTTGAGCTGCGAGAGCGAAGCACCTGAACGCCATGGCCGATACCGTTCTTTAGAGCCTGAAGAGATTGTCTCAAGGTACATGCTTGCTCCTCTCCTACAACATGCTCCATTGCGAATGATTATTGTCCGACTCCGCACTCGCTACGCCCTCCAAGATGTGCTACGACTTCATGGCTCACGCATGATAAAGGTGGCAAAGTTGCTCCAGCAAACCTTCCGAAACATCCACGACAAGAAACTCGATGTTCAAGCGATATTAGAGAGGCAAGACAGGCTGCAAGTCAAGCTAGACGTTCTAAAACTACGGGACGAGACTTATCGGCCTGTTCAAGACGATGAAGGGAAGGATGAGGAATCTCAGCCTGGCCAACAGTCAGTAGTACTGTACTGTTTGGGGTGTTAGGTGTACTGTACGGGCCAATAGGAAGCTCTGTACGTACTGTGGTACTGGTGAAGGATAGCAGTACTGTCCGTAGCAGTAGTACTGCCGCACGAGCCCTCTACTGACAGTACAGATCATCTGATTGGCTGCCTGGGTCGTCCTTGTCGGTAGGCAGTGAAGGAGCCACTGGAGGAGTCTCATATTTCTCAGCCTTTCTCACAAAGCTTTCAAGATCGCGCAGTGAGCTCTTCACAACACCTCGTTGAAGCCAGTTCCGCTGCAGTTGTATAGACTCGATTGTAGCGCTGCTAAGCCGATTGCGGTCGCACGTAATTGTCCGACGCGCCTTGCTGAAGGCGCGCTCACACTCACAGCTTGTAGATGGGATAGAGAGGTATTCGCAGGCCACCTTGAACACGATAGGATAGCGCATACGCCCATACTCCAACCACCAAGCCCATGGCTCATGCTTCAACAGTCGTTGTTCGTGGCTACTCGTCGTTGCGTGCTCAAATGCTAGAGAGTCCAAGTAGTTGTCAAGCTGATTTGTTCGTTTCTGTCGCTTGCTCTTGGCGTTGGTGAGGAGGTGTAGGTCGATCTCTATAGACCGCTCGTAGAGGCCGTCGCCCGTGCCTGATGGGATTTTACGCCGTGTGGGAGGTTGGAAAGCTGGGTGCTCCTCCTCAGCCTCATCCTCATCCACGTATTGTTTGTACACCTTGCGGAGCGACGCCTCAGCCTTCTTGTACCAATTGGGAAAGCGCTTCCACTGAGTCTTGAACCAGGCGACGCGGAGCTTGGGGTTGAGCGCGGTGGGTACGGCGTAAAGGCTGACGTCGGGCTTGATGAGGAGCGTATCGAAGTAGTGATCGAGTTTGGCCTTGTCAAAGGCCACCGCAGTAGCAAAATATTTTGACTTGTTTGTGCGGTTGTTCGCGTCATCGTAGTGCGCCCACAAAGCTTGCAAATTAGGCAAAATTTGCCACAGTGATCCGAAGCCTGAGACGCAGTTATCACCTTCAAGGCGCTTGGTCACCTCATAGGCGGGTTGTAAAAAGTCGACAAGCTCCTCCACCTCATCCCACTCCTCGTCTGAAAGCGCGTCTGCTTGTGGGTCGTACTCGGAGCCGTCCTCCTGCTTGATCTCGGTGTTCTGGCGCAGCGATCTGATGTAGAGTTGTATAGTTTTCTTGAGCTCAAATGAGCGGAGGAGCATAAGGTAAGTCGAATGCCAGCGGACGCCGCCAGCTTGGCGGAGTTGGAGCGTGTGAGTCGTGTATATAGAGTCCTCGTTGTTGGCCTGCTTCTGCAGAGAGTGGAAAAGCTCGCGGCGCTTATGGGACGAGCAAACAGCGTTGAAAAAGATGTGAAGCTTTCCTACCACTCCAAGCTGGCGAAACTTCTTGAACTGGTCACGAGGCGCTGCAGCAGCAAGCTCCTCTTCCCACTTGCTCATCCCATTACCGTATAGTATAGCCTTGACAACGAGGTTGATAATGTGGCCTGCGCAGTGTAGGCGACTGTCGGGCGTGATTTCGATGCTTGGGTGCTTGTTCAGGCCGTCAATGAGCTTGCCGTTGTTTGAGCTCGCGTTGTCGCCTATGAAACAGTGGAATTGGCAGGAGATTTCGTAGTCATCGAGTACGTCGCGTATGATAGCCGCTTGGGCAGCGCCAGTATGGTCTCCATATAGGTTTTCGAACGCGATTAATAGGTCCTGTTGCTTGAGTTCTGCATCTATCGTGAGAAGTCAGTTTGGTGTTGCAAAACATGGGCCAATAGGAGCCCGCGCTAAGCTCCCGATTTGGACAAAACGTCGACTTACCGACAAAGTGAGCCACAACTCCAAGGAAGCTTAGATAGTTAGATGACGTCTATATATCGACGCTTACACTAATCTTCGACTTTGCTGCTGCCAGCAACTCCTTTACCTCTATCTTTCGTGTTGCGAGGAGCTTCATGACGTACGATGGCATGGTAGAGTGAGAATCTGGCAGCGCCGACAGCAGGCTGCTGCGGTTCCAGGTAAGTAGCCCTCGAAACGCTGGCGACACTGCAGTACGAAAACTGACGTCCTTCAGCATCACCCAATCAACGAGCGCTTCCTGGAGCTCCTGTTCTTGCCACGGCGAGTGGGGATTATTGTTCCGGCCCCAGCAATCTTCGCGGCTTCGAACGGCGACAAGAAACCAGGCAATCAGCCCTCGGGCAGCATACCGGTGGCAGGATCGATACCGTGGGCCTTGATCATGTGACGTGTAATATAAGCGTTGCCGTCTACGACTCTAGCGTCGCTTGTATGGTGCCTCGTAAGGTGGCAAGCCTTGCAGAGCCACAGTTTCAACGATTTGCCGTTGGCCTTGAAGTGCTCTAACTCAAGCGCGTAACGCCACACAGGTGAGCAGCGCTTTGCTCCAATTAGCTTGCTTTTGTAGCTAATTTTGAAACCAGTTCGAAGCGGCGTTAGCTTTGCTCCATCAAGGTAGATCTGATTAAAATCTACCTCGAAGCGCGCGCCCAAGACACCAAGTCTATCGCCCTCACCCGGATAAATATGGCACCGCGCTGACGGCGGCGACGATGGGGATGATGGAGGAGAGGCAGCGCGAGTTTGAGCGAGCGGTTTTGAAGCTGCAGTGTGGAATATTGGTGCAACAGGGCGAGCAGTCAATAAGGCGCGAGCTTGGCGGTTCATGTTGTCGTACGTGGCTTGTTGTTTTGTGGGTTGGAAAGATGGGATGAGGTCGAAAGGAATTTGGAGCAGGTAAGAGCTTTACCATCTGGCAGAGATGGTGATTTTACGGCGCGTTAACGCGTCGCAAAATACGCGCGATCGCTAACAGAATGTGACAGCTCGTCGCCTCGCACAGCAGCTGCAGCTACAAGCATAATTCTCAGTCACACCACCATAGTACTGCAGTACAACACCAAAAATTCCCATACTGTTACTGCTACTGTACGGAGCCAATCAGAGCCAAGTACTTACGGCCAAAGTACTAGTACAGTAGTACAGTACTGTTCAGTAGTACTGACTGTTGGCCAGGCTGAATTGAGGATGAAGATGAGGCAAATGCCGTTCATTGGCAGGATGTGCGATGTCACGAGGGTCAAGATCACGATGAGGATAGTTCTGGAAAATAGTAAGATGATGACGAGTATGCGATTGGGATGTGGAATCTCTACGGGAAGAGAGGGATATTGGAAAGGCCTCTAGAATAGCCGAGGAATGATCCTCTTTCTCGACCGTGCAACAGTGACCACTCATCTCAACAACGCGCTACATTCTTCTCTCAGGACTTGAGCTCACTATGGCTCAATTTTACAAATCGCAACGCGTATCCCTGACTCTATTCATTCTCAACCGAACTCAAGTCTTCGCAGTGCGCTCTGGATTCTGCGCAACTCTAACTTTCACGTCTGCTCCATCCACAGCCACAACATTGCGACCATGTCAGCTAGCATACCAGTGATCACCTATGGGGTAGGTCATGGACAAGCTAGACACGATGTCCCTCGGCATTGCTACCGAACTTCCTGCCGCACACGCTCAGTCTACGCCCACCACGCCATCTTCACAGCTCTGAAGATCCGTCGAGTTGCCCGTCGAGATCAAAGAACGTATCTACAAGCTCGCAATCAGCCACAACCGCCAACTTTACGTCTCCTCTCAGCTTTTATGTCTCGAGCAATTCGGCCGTGCCGGTGGGCCCAGTCGTTACTTGCCCGCGATCTGCTTACGAGCAAGCTCGAGCGCGCCATCGCGTTCCCGGTGTGCGTGCGCAGAACTGAGCTGTGCGTCAACGAAAGTGGCGACAGCCAGAATTTTATGAGTCTGATCAGGAGTGTTGTCAAGGAGAACGAGAAGGCGCTCGCTATCGTCAGGTCAGCCAGGATCTATTTGATACGTGAATACACGTCTGTGTCCGCCGACCCATAAAATATTTTCGTCGAGCATCTCACGTTCCTAAGGGCTTGTCAGACGACTCGCACTCTCACGTTGGGGCTTCCACATGATGATCTACAACACGAACAGAAATATAGCTGTGGCGCACTACCCTTACCAGCGCCGAGGCGGTGCAGAAGTTCAGCCTCAACACAGTCACCGCCTGTACGACACTGCGACGTATCACCATCACCGTCAGCCACCCCAAGCTTCATGGGTCTTTGCTTCGTAACTTGATGAATCATATGATGGAATTAGGAACTGGATCAAGGAGCACCGCACGGCATGGTCGGGATATTGAGGTCGAGGCTACCTCTCATCGGTGTGACCCTTGGAAGGAACGTACCTCGTTCATCCACTTTCCGGATCACGGTATTCGGGGGAGGAGAAAGGGGATACCCTGCTTCATGTAGCATGTATGAAATAAAGGCTCGAGGCTTTGATGTCTGTTCACTTTCTTCCAATCACACTTAGAATCTGTCCTTCACCACCAACGACAAGATGTGTATGGCCGTGGGTGGCGATCGGTCTCTTTTTCGTGTCATAGTGCCACAGCCACAGCCATAGAACTGGCGCATTCAGCTCTTCTCTCACTTCCCCGCTCCTTCATTTGGCCTTCACTCTAGTAGACGTGCCCTTGATCTTGACTAGCTCCGCGCAAACGAAAATCTTGGCAGTCTCGCACAAACCTTTCGCAAGTCGCATATTCAATTCTGTATCATTCACAACAACGGTCGCCGTGCAGCCATGTCAGCCATTACAGCGTCTGTACAGCTTGGTTTCAAGCGCCTCAATCCTGCGCAGATGACGCCACCGCAGCAACCACTGTTCGCCAACCTCACCAAATTCCCCGTTTAAATCAGAGAACACATCTACGAGCTCGCGGTCGGCCGAGATTGTCACTTGCTTTTTGACGCCCATCGCTCCGTCTACATCAAGCAGTCCAACGCGTCGCACATGCTGCCAGCTGTTTGCTTCACCAACAGACTCGAGCGCGCTATTTCACTATCAGTCTTCATGCGCAACGCCACTGTCTGCTTTTATCAAGACACCACCATAAAGCGCCTGCCGGACTTGATCAAGGGTGTGGAGAGCGACCACGACAAAGCCCTCATCATCGTTCGGTCGGTCAACGTCAGGTACTGGAATTCCTACATGTTTGTCGCGGCGGGCAAGAAAAGCAATCCGTACGTCGACAACATCGCATTCTTCACAACCTTTCCGGCTCTCCACAGAATCAACATGCAGTTGCGACTATGCGATCTGAGACCTATAAGTCACGGTGCCTGGAGCTCATAGCCCAGACTCTTCAACTGCTCCGAAGTGGGCGACTGCTTTCCACCTCCTTGAAGTCGTGGCGTGCGCGGCGTTGCAACAAATCATCTTTACCGTTACCTGGTCACCACGCTTCGACTGTATAGTCGACATACACACCGCAGACGACATGGTGCGCCAGAAGAATAGCGACCGTGGTGGCTTCATCGATTCTGGCCGTGAGGGAGCTCCTGGCCGGATATATGGAACTACCTGAAGTACAAAATGTAAATCGACTAGTGACCGTGCAGAGAAGCCCATTTCTTGGCTCAAATACGCGCAATCATTGACGGAGAAGCTCTTGATACGTACGAGGACATGTACAATGGGCGGCTCGACTGGGTCAACGCTGAGGATGCCCTGGATACCGACGAAGCTGATTCAGGTGGAGACGGTTAAGCGATTTTCGCCCGACGAGGACAATCGATTGATTTGCAAGTTGATTAGTTCGGTAACGCCTCGCGACGCGCTGGTGTCAATCCTCGAGGATCCGGGCGACCCAGCCGATGGCCTCTTGCTCCCTGACCTTAAGAAAAAGCTTCTCGCCAGGCTCAAAGAGCTGTATGTACCCCAGACCGACAAGGGTAAGCGTGTCAATATGGTAGTGGCGAAGGACAAGTACTTTGTTGAGTCAGGCGAGGGTCCTGTCGTGACAGTCAATCGCCGGCAGAACTATCGGCCGCCACATGTTGCCACGCTATTGTTTGGTACCCATCGACATTCCCACGATCTGGCGGACGACATCTCGATTGTTTATGACCTTGTACTCCCAATAGTTCGCTTCAGCTGTCGTGTTAGTCACGGCTCGCGATACGCGGATGAGAAGAAGCTCGCTGAAAAGCTCTCCGAAGTACCACACAAATACTGGAGCTTGATCTTCTATCACCTACGCCATCGTCACACCAGGGTTGGCCAGAGCCTACACACCGCCACAGAAAACCTATCCGTACATTTGCGAGGACCCGAAATCGGTTCGCTGGGTACATTTGCTTGACACTATCTGCGAATACAAGCGAAAGATCCAGAATCACAACGTTGATAACCCACGTGGAAATCTAAGTGCTCTTGTCAAGCGCCTGTTAACGCAAAGGGGCAAGCTTTTGAAGACCCTAATAGAACGCTAGAAAGAGTGCGAGGAGTGCTACGGCACTGAAACGACCAGCTAATGGCTTAGAAGCACATCTCGCGCAAATACCGTGCGATGCGATGTGTGTCCACGGACGGAAATCCCGATCTATCATCCAGATTAAGAAGCCGATGAACTCGAAACCGCCAAAAAATCTAGGGGAGAAAAGTGGCGAGAGCTAAACCGCAAGAAAGTCGGGGCATCAAAGAAAGTTAAGGAATTACAGAACCCCGGGTTCGGGGTATCAAGGAGATTCGGGCTGTTTGGGAGAAAAAAGGACGGCCAGACAAGTCCGAGGACACCCACCGGATCCAGTCCAGCGATCCAGAGGTCTAGCGATCCGCCGCTACTAGACAAAGTGGAGGATCAGGGTGCGTGCGTCGTTCGCGCGTGCAAGTAGCCAGCTACCCGGCGGATGCGAGAGCCCAGTGATGAGGACATCGGCAATATCAACTGCTACTGCGTCGATCATGCTGCTCTTCTGAAGCGTTGTTCGAGCTGTGGGGTCTGGAGGTTCATGGGTTCGACAAGAATGCTGGGTGTTATTTTTTGCGTGATTGCCTTAATGATCAGCTGCAGGAGGTTCAGAACAATTGCATCTTGGTTTGTCAGTACATGGGATGCCTCATCGCGCATGTACGTAGATTCATTTCACACACTCATCATCGATGACCCGGCCGTGTCTCCATAGTAATATTGTCACTTCTGCTGTTTTGACCACGACATTGAGAGCTGGATCTGTCAGATCTTCAAGGGAAGAACAGGCTTTGGCGGGATGAGCGCAGCGATACATGATGTTATGCATCGAAGAAGAAAGTTAAAAAGGTCAGAGGAAGACCACGTTTCAAGACCGACATGCGGTTGCATCTACGGGAATGTCAAACGTATGCTACGGCCGTGCTACAGCCTGCTGAGAAGCATCATTAACGTTATGGACATATACAAAAAAACTCGGCTGCGAATGATCGATTTCAACGTACTGCCAATCATCACTCTCGCCTAGGTCCAGTCCATCACCAAACTGTCCCACAACCACCCCCTCCACTCCGTCGTCCTCGTAACCTTGATATCCAACATATTCTCACCATCCTTCAACTCCTCCTTCCCCACCAGAAACTCTAGCAATCTCCACTCTCCCGCCCTCGTCGCACCCCGATACGTATCCTGACTATTCAGTAAACTCGCACTCGTGATATTCCCTAGTTTCATGCCATTTAATAGTATGTCGCAACTTGAACCCTGCGAAAAGCCAGCCAGCGAAATGGTCAATTTCGCTGCTGACTCAACGCTCTTGACGGGAAAGTTGACGCTCCACGTTCCGAGCGCGGATTGGCCAAAACACCAATCGTCTGATTGAGATGTCCCGACTGTGTATGTGAGATTGCCAGGACACTTCGAGATGCGCCCGTGTTCGTACAGCGTCGGACCACTAAGCTTGAAGCCATCCGTCTTGCGATCGAACGCGCCGATTTGGAAGATGCGCTGCTTTGCGTGCGTGACTTGCCAGGTCAACTCTTTCAGATTCGTCTTCTTGCCCTCGCGAATCTCAACATCAGTTTTCGAGAAGTTCGTCGTTATATCTCCGATCGCGCGGCCGTTGCCCCACGCATAAAGACCGTAGGTACCGGTGCGAATGTCGTGGATGTCGAATTTCCCGTTCTCATCGGCGTACGTAGTGTAGTAGTATCCCTGGCCTTGACCAAGTGTGGAGACCGTCGCGTTGCCGTTGTCACCGAGAAAGATAGCGGCGCCAGCAGCGGGTCGGCCGTCGCTAAGGAGGAGCTTGCCTTGCATTTTGCCGCGGGACTGGAAGGCTTTGTCGTCGAACCACTTGTACGGCCACACAGATTCCTCCTCCTTCCATCGCGCTGCAGCGTCGTCTTTGGATCCGTCGTTGAGATACCACAGCCAGGGGCCCCAGATCTTGCCGTCCGCGAAGGAGTCGCGGGAAGTGGCTTGGTAGTGCGTGCCGTGAATCATATTGAGCTGGACGGCGTCGCCGGTTTTGGATTCGCGGTGGATCTGTAGAAACTTAGCTGGAATGGTGAAATGACGGAAATGTATAGATGTACCATAAGTTCTTGTTTAAGATGGTCGCCATTGTAGTAGTCCTTGCCGGGGTTGAGATACCAGCTTCCAACTTCGTCACCATACACTCCATAGTAAGTCTGCTCGCGCACGAAAGCGCTCCAGTCATACTTGGTCAAGAAAGTGCCATCCGCCTTCTGCCACGTCTCATCTTGGACGTTAGTCGCATCAAGATATTCTTGAAGTGCTGGAATCTCTCCATCCTTAATGTTGGTGCGACCTCGAGGAAAAGAGGCATTATCGAGACGCCATAGAGTTCTAAACTCGCCAAGGGTGGGCAGATCATGGTTGACGAAGTATTGGTATGCGCCGGGAAGATTATCGTAAATGACCCAATGGAAATCGCCCTCCTTGGCTGTGAATTTGACGTTGATCCAGTCCTTGTCTGAGTCGACGATGGCAGCGGAAGTCCAGTTTAAGTCAGACGCGGCACCGTCTACATCATACTTGTCAGCCTACAACTCATCTCACAATTGAATTTCGAGTGCGCACTGTAGCTCACATAATGCCCCACGGCATCACCAACCCTATCTTTCCCCTTGTACCATAGCTTATTCGCATACTGTCGATTCTGCGTAACATTCCAAATCTCGTTCCCAATGACCCAGGTCGAATTTCCAAGCTCCTTTAGAAAACTCTTCGGCTTCTTCGCGCGATCCTCGAGTGGAGCCGCAGCGACCAGGGCCGCAAGACCGAGAAACTTGAGGCTGCGCATTACGATCGAGACAAGATAAAATTATTATTCTTGGCGATCAGAACGTTACACGTGTTTTGTTCATCTCTTCTAACTTATATGAAGTACGCGTGCGCGTATACACGAGTCGTGCTCGGCCCTGGATGCCCCGAGAAATTGGGGAAGCGGGGACTATCTGGGGTCGACCCTGGACGATCTCATCGGCGCGAGCATTGTTCCTGCAATCAACACTCTCGAGAAGACGAAACGGAGATACCCAGTTCAGGAACGGGAAGGCTCTGTAAGCACGATTGTGTTGTCGTGCCTGGTCAGCGGAAAGGCAGAGCGTAGTTCGTACCGTTCGCAAAGGAGCGGGCGAGGAAGGCCCGAATCGAGTGGCAATCGCCGTCGTGTTGCCCTCCAGCGAGCTTTGGCACCTATCCATCACTGGAGACCGGAACAGTGTACGTGCCATGCAGCTTCTGTGGTGTTACAATTGATGAAAGCGGTTTGGGAGTGAATACGGGGAGAAAAAGTAGCCGGAACGCGGTAGGAAGACGAATCTTCCGTTCTCAACTTGGACAAGGCGCCGAGGTGATGACAATAAAAATCATTCTGCTATAGACCAACTAAATCTATGCCGGCGCACAATGGGGTATCGAGCATTTTCCATCAACACAATCCTTTTCCGAAAACGCAGCGCCTATTTGTCGTACACAGTCGTCGCCTCCGCCTCCTTCCCAGTAGGCGTATGCGTCCCCGAATCCGCACCCTTCTCACCCTCCACAACCTGAATTGCGCTCCTCCCACGCTTCGGCCCTTTGCCCGTCATATCAGCCCACATACCGCCAAAGTTACGTGCAAGCGACGCCCTTCCCTCCCAGAGCGGGTATACACCAACAGCCATAGTCGAGCACATGAGCCAGATGATGCCGACAATGACCCAGCCTGAGAAGAAAGATTGGCTGAAGATGTAACCCGTGCCGTACAGCGGCATGGGCCAGAGCACAAGGAAGATGAGCGTCATGGCTGCGGTGGTGTATTTCGCGATCTTGGAGGCGCGGAAGAGCTTGGCTTGTTCGGCGGCTTCGGCTTCGGGAGAGAGCGCGGCGTGGCGGCCGTGGACTTGCTCGATGTCGAGACCTAGGGCGGCAGAGACGTCGCTGTCGTCGGTGAGGCGGATATTTTTCATCGAGACCCAGTCGTAGTTGTCTGTTGCGTGTTAGCTAATGTGCGATTAATGCAGTGGGAAGTACTAACCGACGCCAAAGATCAGGGTGAGCACTGGGATAAATATCATGGGAGACAGGAGTGCGACGACGTTTCCGGCCAACATGGGGTTGTTGGCGCCAGAAGTAGCGACTGAGATGACGCCGTCGTTGAGCTTGGAAGTGGTAACGAGCCATGCAGTGATGCTGCATGCGAGGCCTAAAATTGGTGAAAGCATAGCCGCCATGCGGTTTTGACCCTTCCACATGAGAGTGAGGGTGGCTGGCAGCACGGCAGAGGAGATGATAACACCCATGAAGACGTAGAGCCATCCCATGCTGATGCCGGCGTAGAACAGACCGGTCGAGAAGGCAGCCATAACGATACCCCATCCAGCAACACAGGTGTGCGAAATGTACACGAGACGCTTGCCACCAGCTTTGGGGTTGATGTAAGTGCCGTACACATCATATGTCAGGATGGAGGACACAGCGATGAGCTGCGCGGAAAAAGCACTAGTGACGGCCATGAAAACGATTAAGAGCGTCGCGACAGCACCACCAGAGCCCAGAAGCGCGACAGCGGCGTATGGAAGAGTCAATCCGGCGCTGATCTCACTTTCAGTCATCATCTCTGGGAATGTGGGGAAGCGGTCGGTGCCCTGGAGCGACAAAGCTGCCAGGCCCATTGTCGTAGCGCAAAGCCAGGGGATAGCGAACCAGGAGAGACCTCCAATGATGTACCCAGGAAGAGCGTGTACTGGAGACGCGGCAATGGCCTTGTTGTAGTATCCGTTGTCCATGAACACGGTGCCAAAGTTTCCAATGATATTTATCACAAAGAAGATAGCACCGTCTTTGCTCTTCATGGTGAGATAGCTGCCACCAGCATTGCCCTCGACAGGGTGCGAGTCTGACAATTTGTTGAGACGTTCATACACCGCCTTCGTAGATCCAAGAGCGTCACCACCCGCGTAGGTGGTGAAAGCGAATGTGAGAAGGATCACAAGTAGAATGACTGTGTGCACGTAGTCGGTGAGGAAAGTGGCCTTGATGCCTCCGAACATGGTGTAGACGACGACACCAAGTGGTAGCAGGAAACAAGCAGCCGCGGTGGGCACGCCGGTCAAAGATGAGATGACGGCCGATCCACCGGTGAGCAACATGGCCGTGACGAGGGTATTGGTGAAGAGTCCGAAAGTGATGTACACGAAATGAGTACCCGCACCATATCTGGCCCTGACTGCTTCAAGGAATGTCTGGATCTGTGTGAGCTTTTATCCGCATTACCATCGAAGCATCCTTACATGTGCGTTTGGTGCTCTTCTCTTCAGCTCGATAGCCACCGTAGCGAAGAGCAGAATCTGTACCGTGGCGCCGGAAGCATACCAGAATGGTCCAGAGACACCTATTGTCGTTAGTCTGGGAATGATTCGTGCATGTTCTTCGATCGAATACGAACCATATCTGAAAGCGACCGACGAGCTTTGAAGAAGGGTAGCAGCCCAAGTCCAAGACGAGACAACAGCGCTAGCAACAAGACCAGACTTGACTGTGCGCCCAGCCGTCGAGAACATCTCCGAAGTTTGCAACTCATTGTTGTACCTCTTGAGCACCCAAGTCGTAACAATCATGCCGAGAGCGAACAAGAACCCGACACCAAGAACGATGCCATACCCCCAAGCCTGTCCCAGAGGACTAGCTGAGGGTCCGATAGGTGCTCCACCGCCAGCCATGATGGTGAAGACTGATGTCGCGTGAGAGTACAAGTAAATCCCAAGACGAGAAGAACGACCGTTGAACCCAGATCGGCGGGCCTTCAAGACATATCTATTATACTTCCAAGTCATTCCCCACACATGCACAAATCCATGCAAGTTCTCTGGTACAGGTGCAAAGATCCGCTATCTCGAACATCTTGAACATTGCGTGACAGCCGTATGCTCATGATTGGCCACAGATAGTGCGACGTTAAAACCAGCCATCGCGTACCAGAAGGCTAGACCGAATGGCAAAAACAAAGCAATCGTCTGGTAGCTTGTGCGCAACGTCGTAGGGTGATCGACTCGCTTGGCTGCGGAAAAATTCGCTTGCGCAGATAAGGATCGCATGGGCGGGGGATACTGCGGAGTGTTTTAGCGGACGTTGATTCGCTCTCCACGTACTCGAGACGACTCAGCGCTGGGCGTGGAGATCGCGGTCATGGATTGTGGTGTTGAGGTTGGTGGTTTTGGTGAGGTAAACTGTTTGGACAGAGATAAGACGGATAGCTCGACCAATCAGCGTTGGGGCCGGTGGGCGCCGACACCGGCTAGGCTCCACTTGGGGTGAGGTTATCTCCACGGTGCTGCTGTTTGTAGCTCTTGTACTCGATGGCTTCGACAAAGAGGCGAATATCGCGCATCTTTGCGGTCCAGATGAAGATGCAACGGCCTGATCCAGCGCTGTTTTCCTGGAGGCTCAGCTACGTGCGACGCAGGTCTCCAAGGTGCAGCACCGCGATTGCTCGGTCTTACCTGTGACTTCTTGGAGTATCGAGACATTGCTCGCGATGACTCGAGTGTACCGGCTTCACGATTACTAGGCCCGAGTATGAGGTCAAGTTGACGGTCAATACCCTGACGACACCGAACCTGTTCATAAGTGCGCACCATGCTTGCCACTCTGGCCCAACGACAAGCGACATTTCCTCTCCCGATTACGATTGCACATTTCGACATGAATCTTTCTCCCTTGCCCACGAGATCGAAGTTCATACTTTAGGCCAGAACTCACTCAATCACGAAAGCTTTCGTCATTTCCAGTCCATTCCACGCATGCAAAGAGTACTTACTGCACGATTGATGTCTCGGTCTCGATACCTCGTCAATGGCAGAACTCACGGCGTCCGAGTCGCCATGTATCTGGATTGATGCCATCTCAATCGACCAAAGCTCGACCTCGGAAAGAGCATCGCAGGTCTCAATCATGGATCGTATCTACCGGCAAGCAAAGAAAGTTCTGATATGGCTGGGCGACGAAGACAGCCTCACAAAAGAGGGCATGGACGTGATTCATCTCTTAGCTTCTACAAACGAAGCTTACCAGCTAATGAAGCCCTCTTACTCCATCAAATCGGTAGCGGATACGATTGGGACTCCGGAGAACTCGCCACTGCTTGCCCAACTTGGAGCACCTCCAATTACGTGGAGGCAATGGCAGGCGGCAGTAGCGTTCTACAAGCGCTCATGGTTCACGCGGTCCTGGAACGTTCAAGAATTTGCAATGGGGCGAGACGCATGCTTTATATGTGGCAATTTCGTCATGAACTGGCGCGTACTCTACAGCGCCACGCTTTTCCTGTATCATTTAGGATGGACCGCGCATGCTGCTCAAGCCGAGCTACCAGGAACATATACCACAATCTACAACGGACCTCCCCAAGCGCCTCTAAAAATTCTTGTAGAAACTCCGGATATCTTCCACGAGTCCTCCATGCGCCTCGTCGGCCTCCACGAGCTGCAAAGCAAAATGGCCCTGCTAAGATGGTCCATCTCAACGCCCACGATGCCACTCCAAGTTGTCCTGGGCATCTTCTGGGCGACATCATGCACATCCCCCGCCGATCGTGTGTACGCGTATCTCGGAACGGTCCCGCAGGGGAGTTGGCAAGGCCGGAGTATTGACTATACGCGCCCCGTAGAGACGACGTATTTGCAAGCCACGTGGGCCATGATCAGATCGACAAATAGCTTGCGAATCCTCTCTTTCCTCGAGTGCAAGTCCGCAAGACGCTATACAGATCTGCCAAGCTGGGTTCCCGATTACAGCGCCACGCGGCTGGGAGTACAATTAGATTCTGGATGCGACATTGCATTCAGCGGCCTTGTACCTTGCCGCTTCAGCGCAACAGGCGGGACAAACTACGGTGCACACATCAACGATACGCTCTCACCATTGCTCAAAGTACGCGGTTATCTCCAAAGTACTATCGTCGCAGTACCGCCCGCGCAAAGACCACCAGTACCGTACTCCTTCTTATCCACGCTTTAGAAGCGTGGCATCTCCTCAAGCATATCCAGCGCCTTCCCGCAGATTATTTCTGGCGGACTGTTGTATCCGACGATGACCTGACAAGAGATCAATTCCCGGCTTCGACGCACTGCGCATCGTACGTGTATGACGTTTGGCTTATGGAACTTATGATGCAAACGCATTTAATACCTTCTTCGCAAGCCGCTCACTTGCATGCACACCAAGAGGCAGTGCGTCAAGCGTTCGTAGCGTACGTGGTGCTGAGCAAAGACCCTCGTTTACCCACCCAGTGTGCTGAGCTTTCGTTACAAGAGTATTGCAAGTTGTCCTACGAGACGACGTGTCGTTTCATTTCATTGCGCTTCCGCGGCTTTTGTGCGGGCTGGAGGGACCCTTCGGTCTACAGTTCGCGGCTCTCAGATTCTAGACGCGCGAATGGGCCAAAAGACTCTGTTCATGGCTTCGGGAAACTCGCTCGGTAAAGGCCCAGCGTTGACGCGCGTAGAAGACCAGGTGTGGCTTCTGCATGGTGCTCGTGCGCCGTACGTCTTACGGCCGTTGGGCGATGGCGAGTACGAGGTCGTGGGCGAGGCATATGTGCATGGCATTATGCAAGGCGAAGCACTCAAAAACAAAAAGGTAGTTTGCAGAAATATCACACGAATCTAGCCGTACGTTCACACGATATTTTATATCCTGCCCCTAGCCAAGAACCTAACCGGCACACCCCCCTCCCGCCCCCAAATCCACTCGGCACAATTCTTCCCCAAAAAGTCCACGCCCGTCGTAATCCCCACACCGCGATCCAAATGGTCCTTTAACAAAAAGTGCACAGCCCGCAGCCCAGGGAATTCACACCTTTCAATTTTCCCGCCTTTATACTCGTCCGCTAGAAGTTCTTTCATGTATGCGGTCGAAAGCAGGTTCTGTAGCCATGTGTATTCGTCGGCGTAACGTACGAAGAACCCGATGTTGCAGTCTGAGCCTTTGTCGCCGGAACGTGCGTGGATGATTGTGCCGAGGGGGGAGGGGATGATTGGGGAGAAAGTGGTGAGGGGTGTGGGGTTTGATGTGGTGTCTTGTGTGGGTTGGTCTTTTGGCCACACTTGCGTCTGACTCGGCGGGTCGATGTCACATATTTCGCCGCTGTTCAAATGCACACGGTGGGAAACGGATGATTGGGACATTAGCGTGACGTAGTACTCGAATACTTCTTTCGGGAAGGCGAGGCGGAGGTCTAAGTGTGGTGT
>Ga0265798_10004375_pt1 | contig 19544 bp, 19 predicted proteins | sample P3T30metagenome_FD_192430 | JGI IMG/M metagenome (GOLD analysis project Ga0265798, IMG submission 192430) | Plant litter microbial communities from East Loma Ridge, Irvine, California - P3 T30 | ecosystem: Environmental > Terrestrial > Plant litter > Unclassified | place: USA: California... | reverse complement strand
AGGAAGGCGATCGGGTATTTCATGCGGCATGCTCCTGGTTGATCGGGCCCAGCAGGCCCTGTTCGCGGATGAAAGCCACCACCGTGTCCACGCCGGCGCCGGTGCGCAGGTTGGTAAATACGAAGGGCCGCTCGCCGCGCTGGCGGCGCGCGTCGCTTGCCATGACGTCGAGATCGGCGCCCACGTGCGGCGCCAGGTCGGTCTTGTTAATGATGAGCAGGTCGGAGCGCGTGATGCCTGGCCCGCCCTTGCGCGGGATCTTCTCGCCGCCGGCGACGTCGATCACGTACAGGGTCAGGTCCGACAGCTCGGGGCTGAAGGTCGCCGCCAGGTTGTCGCCGCCCGACTCGACCAGGATCAGTTCCAGGCCGGGGAAGTCGGCCTGCAGCCGGGCGATCGCTTCCAGGTTGATCGAGGCGTCTTCGCGGATCGCGGTGTGCGGACAGCCGCCGGTCTCGACTCCCATCAGGCGCTCCGGCGGCAGGGCGTCCGCGCGCAGCAGGATCTCCATGTCTTCGCGGGTATAGATATCGTTGGTGATGACGGCCATGTCGTAGTGGTCGCGCATCGCCCGGCATAACTGTTCGCACAGCGCGGTCTTGCCCGACCCCACCGGGCCGCCGACGCCGACGCGCAAGGGATTCGATTGCATGCCTGCTCCTTTCAATGCGCAGTCCTAGGACCGGTACAGCCGGCCGTGCTGGACTTCATGGACCATGGACAGCCAGGACAATCCCGGCGCCCAGCTCGATAATTCTTCATCCGGCAGCGTGCGCGCCCGCGCCGCCGCCGCCTCGATCGCCGGCCGCAGCGCCAACAGCAGGCGCTGCCCGGCCACCTGGCCGAGCGGGATCGACTTCACGCACACCAGCACCTGGTTCTCGGCCCAGCCAAACAGCATCGCCAGCAGCGCTTCCTCGTGCGGCACGCCGAGCGCCCGCACTGCCTGGGCCAGCGCCGCGGGCAGGCAGGTCTCGCGCGCCGGGGCCGGCGGTGCCAAGCCCAGTTCCACCAGCAGCCGCGCCAGCGAAAAGCCCATCTGCACCGTTTCCGCGCGCAGCTCGGCGCTTTCGCGCGAGGCCAGGTAGCGCGCATTCCACTGCCAGAACACGGCATCGTCGCCAGCGCCCAGCAGGCGCCAGTACACCGCGCCGTCCCAGCTCGCCAGCACGTCTTCCAGCTGATGTGCCAGGTAGCGCGCCGCGCTGTCCGCACACGTCACACGTCCGAGCTCGATGGCGGTCTCGAGTCCCCCCGAATAGCTGTAGCCGCCCACCGGCAGCGCCGGACTGGCCAGCTGCAGCAGGTGCAGCAGGGCGCTGGCGTTCACGCACGGTCCACGTCGCCGGGGCGATGGATCTTCTGGCGCAGCGGCACCGGCGCCAGCAGGTGGCGCGGGCCGTGCTCATGGCTGTGCCCCCCGCCATAGGCGCCGGATTCGGGGTCGAACGGCGCCTGTTCTTCGCTCACCCGCGCGCCGAGGCCGAGCAGCATCTCGCGCAGCACCGGATCGGCGCGGATGCGCAGGTAGCCAGGTCCGATCTGCACCTGGCTGTGGCGGTTCCCGAGGTGGAAAGCGCAGCGCAGCAGGGCGTGGGCGTCCAGCGCCTCGACCCGGTAAGTCGCTTCCCAAGCAGCGCGCACCCGCACCACCGCGCCTTCCGGTCCGGTCAGCAGGTCGCCGTCGCGCAGCACGGAACCACGCGGTAGCAGCAGGGCGGCCTCGCCCCCGGAAGCGAGCCGGATGCGCAGGCGGCAGCGTTCGCGCGCCTCGTAGGGCAGCACCGCCTCGTCGTCGATCCGGTCGGCGTGCGCGAGCCGGGTGTGCAGGGTCAGCATCGGGCTCTCCTCAAAATAAAAAATAGCGCTGCGCCAGCGGCAGTACGGCGGCCGGTTCGCAGGCCAGCAGTTCGCCGTCGGCGTGCACGGCATAGGTTTCCGGGTCCACCCGCATGACGGGCGTTGCGCCGTTCAGCACCATGTCGGCCTTGCGCAGGCCGCGTGTGTCGCGCACCGGCAGCACGGTCTTCGTCAAACCCAGCTGCTGCGCGATGCCGGCATCGAACGCCGCCTGCGAGACGAAGGTCACCGATTTCTTCAAGGCGCCGCCAAAGGCGCCGAACATGGGGCGGTAGTGCACCGGCTGCGGCGTCGGGATCGACGCATTCGGGTCGCCCATCGGCGCCATCGCGATCATGCCGGCCTTCAGGATCATCGACGGCTTGACCCCGAAGAAGGCCGGCTTCCACAGCACCAGGTCGGCCAGCTTGCCGGTTTCGACCGACCCCACCACATGCGCGATGCCGTGAGTGATGGCCGGGTTGATCGTGTATTTCGCGATGTAGCGGCGCACCCGGAAGTTGTCGTGATCCGTTTGCGCGGCGCCAGGCGCGGCCAGGTGGCCGCGCTGGACTTTCATCTTGTGCGCGGTCTGCCAGGTGCGCAGGATGGTCTCGCCGACCCGGCCCATGGCCTGGGAGTCCGAGGACATCATCGAGATCGCGCCCAGGTCGTGCAGGATGTCCTCGGCGGCGATGGTCTCGCGCCGGATGCGCGATTCGGCGAAGGCGACATCCTCGGCGATGGCGGCGTCGAGGTGGTGGCAGACCATCAGCATGTCGAGGTGCTCGTCGAGGGTGTTGACGGTGTAGGGGCGGGTCGGGTTGGTGGACGAGGGCAGCACGTTCGGCTCGCCCACCGCCGCGATGATGTCGGGCGCATGGCCGCCGCCGGCGCCCTCGGTATGGAAGGTATGGATGGTGCGGCCCTTGAAGGCGTCCAGCGTGGTTTGCAGGAAGCCGGCCTCGTTCAGCGTGTCCGAGTGCAGCGCGACCTGCACGTCGAAGCGCTCGGCCACCGCCAGGCAGTTGTCGATCGCCTGCGGCGTGCTACCCCAGTCCTCGTGCAGCTTGAGGCCGACCGCGCCGGCGCGGATCTGCTCTTCCAGCGGGCCGGGCAGGCTGGCGTTGCCCTTGCCGAGGAAGCCCAGGTTCATCGGGAAGGCCTCGGCCGCGCCCAGCATCGCGTGGATGTGCCAGGGTCCGGGCGTGCAGGTGGTCGCTGCGGTGCCGGCCGCCGGCCCGGTGCCGCCCCCGATCATGGTGGTAATGCCGCTGGAGAGCGCCTCCTCGATTTGCTGCGGGCAGATGAAGTGGATATGGGTGTCGACGCCGCCGGCGGTGACGATCCGGTGCTCTCCTGCGATGATCTCGGTGGCCGCGCCGATGACCATCGTGACGCCTGGCTGGATGTCGGGATTGCCGGCCTTGCCGATCGCCGCGATGCGGCCATCCTTGATCCCGATGTCGGCCTTGACGATGCCCCAGTGGTCGACGATGACGGCGTTGGTGATGACGGTGTCCATCACCTCCGCGTGGGGGCGCTGCGACTGGCCCATGCCGTCGCGGATCACCTTGCCGCCGCCGAACTTGACCTCTTCGCCGTAGTGAGCGGCGGCATGGTCGAATTCGATCTCGATGAACAGGTCGGTATCCGCCAGGCGGATGCGGTCGCCCACGGTGGGGCCGAACATCTCGGCATAGGCCTGCCGGCCGATGGTCGCCATCCTAGTTCTCCTCCAGCGGCGGCAGGGCGCCCATCACCTGCCCGTTGAAACCGTAGACCGCGCGTGCGCCGCCCAGCGCCACCAGCTCGACGCTGCGGTGCTGGCCCGGCTCGAAGCGCACCGCGGCGCCGGCGGCGATGTTCAGGCGCATGCCGAGCGCCGCCGCGCGGTCGAAGCGCAGGGCGGCGTTGACTTCGGCGAAATGGAAATGCGAGCCGACCTGCACCGGGCGGTCACCGCTGTTCGCGACCCGCAGCGATAGCACCGGGCGGCCGGGATTGAGGACGATCTCGTCGTCGCGCAGGAGGTATTCACCGGGGATCATGGACGGCCTTCAGGCGATCGGGTGGTGGACGGTGACCAGCTTGGTCCCGTCCGGGAAGGTCGCTTCGACCTGGATGTCGGGGATCATCTCGGGCACGCCCTCCATCACGTCGGCGCGTGCGAGGACCTGGCTGCCTTCGTACATCAGCTCCGCCACGCTGCGGCCATCGCGCGCGCCTTCCATGATGGCCGCCGTGATGAGGGCCACCGCTTCCGGATAGTTCAGCTTGAGGCCGCGCGCGCGGCGGCGCTCGGCCAGCAGGGCGGCGGTGAAGATCAGCAGCTTGTCTTTTTCGCGCGGGGTCAGGTCCATGTCGTCGCCGGAGAGATTCAGGTGGCCCAGATGCGGGGGAACAGCGCCGGCCGTCCCACCACGTGGGGACGCAGCAGCCGCCAGGCGTCGCTCATCACGCGGCGCGCATGTTCGCAGTCGCCGCACAGCAGGCGCGCGATGAACACGGACTTGAGCTGGCTGGCGCCGAGCGCCGGGTCGAGGCCGCGGATCTGCGCCTGCAGCGCGGCGGGCAATGCCGGCCCGGCCGCCAGCAGGGTGGCGCAGACCGTCGCGCCGTCCAGCCCGAAAGGGCCATTCAGTGCCGCCGCGCCGGCCCGCAGGCAGGCTTGTTCGTACCAGAGCAGCTGCTCGCCGCGCCAGATCTCGGCATGCAGGCGCAGGCGCCCGCGCGTAAACCGTTCGCCGCTGGCCTGGCGTCCGAAGCACAGCACCTCGCAGCCGATGTAGCGGGCATCGAGGCCCAGGCGCACCGTGTGGCGCTGCACGGCGCAGGCGCCGTCGAAATAGATGGTTTCCTGCGGCATCCATTCGAGCGCGGCGCCGTCGTCCACCGCCAGCGTCACTGTTTGAAATGCGTCGCCGTCGTCGCCGCGGTACCACTTGGCGGCGCCGGGCGAGGTGAGGAAGGCGTGGGCCGATGGGTTGACGGTGGCCGCGATGTCGAGCCGGTCGCCGGCGCGGATGCCGCCCGGCGGATGCACCAGGATCGCATGCACGGCGCCCGGGCCTTCCGGGTAGTGCGGCTTCTGCACGCGTAATGGGCCCAGGTGGCGGTTGCGCACCAGGGTGCTGCGGCCCTGGTCGAACGCGACCGCCAGGTCCAGCTTCGCTTGCCAGCCGGCCAGTGGTGCAGTAATCGAGGATGGGTCATCGCGCATGCCTGAAGAGTTAGCACGTTCCATGCCACGGCAGCTGGGTGGCGTTGTGCAGTGCTCGCCTTCACGCGAATGTGCGTCGCGGTGGAAGGAACGTTCCATTCTGGTGCTTTTTTGCTACCAACGCGCTATTTTCAAGCGCGGCATGCGCGGGCGCTGTCGAATTCGATCACACTGGTGGGAACTGCCGCCACGCGGGGTGGATCGGTAGTGCCGCCAACATTCAGAAAGGAACACGCAGATGGCTACGAACACTGTCACCACGCAAGATGGCGTCGAGATCTTCTACAAGGACTGGGGCAGCGGCACGCCGATCGTGTTCTCGCACGGCTGGCCATTGAGTGCCGACGACTGGGATGGCCAGATGATGTATTTCCTGGAGCGCGGCTACCGCGTCATCGCCCATGACCGCCGCGGCCATGGACGCTCGAGCCAGGTCGCGGATGGCCACGACATGGACCATTACGCCGACGATCTCGCCGCGCTGGTCGCGCATCTCGACCTGCAGGGTGCGATCCACATCGGCCATTCCACCGGCGGCGGCGAGGTGGTGCGCTACCTGGCGCGCCACGGCACGGCGCGTGCGTCGAAAGCCGTGCTGATCGCAGCGGTGCCGCCGCTGATGGTCAAGACCGAAGCGAACCCCGGCGGCTTGCCGAAAGAAGTGTTTGACGGCATCCAGCAGCAGGTCGCGCTTAACCGTGCCCAGTTCTACCGCGACCTTCCGTCGGGCCCCTTCTACGGTTACAACCGCCCGGGCGCCGAAGCGCAGGAGGGCGTCATCCAGAACTGGTGGCGCCAGGGCATGATGGGTGGAGCCAAGGCCCACTACGACGGCGTGGTGGCGTTCTCGCAGACCGACTTCACCGAGGACCTCAGGAAAATCACGATCCCGGTGCTGGTGCAGCACGGGGACGACGACCAGATCGTCCCCTATGCCGCGTCCGCTCCCCTGAGCGCCGAGTTGCTACCGAACGGCATCCTCAAGACTTACCCGGGCTTCCCGCACGGTATGCCGACCACGCACGCTGAGGTGATCAACGCCGACATCCTGGCCTTCCTGCAGGGGTGACCCGGTCAAGCGCCGATGGCTGCGCGCGCCACGGCGCTGTCGTCCGAGAACAGGCCGTCGATGCCGGTCTCGAGATAGCGCCGCATCTCGGCGATCGAGCCGGCCTCGTTGCGCGCGGTTGCCACGTCGCCGTTGCGGAAATCGGCCGCCAGGAAGGCATTCTCGGGACGGAAGGTCCAGGCCACGACCTGCAGTCCGGCCGCGTGGGCGTCGGCGACCAGCGGCGTCGGCGCGCCAAGGCGCTCGTCCGGGCCGAGCGGGATCACCGCGCGGTGGATCGGCGCGACGATGTCCGCATACGCCGCGACGCCCTGCAGGCCGCGGCGCGAGACCATCTCGCCATAGGTCAGGCGGCCGCCAGCCAGCGCCACGTCGGCCGGACGCAGCGCATCGAGGCGCCCGCCGGCCACCAGCAGCTGGGCCAGGCGGATGTTGCCCGCGCCACCGAGCCGTTTTCTGAGCGCCTTGAGGTTGGCGGTCTCGAAGGACTGCACCACGACCGGCGCGCGCCGGGTGTAGGCGTGCGCGTTCAGGGTCGCCAGCAGCCGGTCTTCCAGCGCCAGGCCGGTGTTGGCCGACCAGCTCGAATGCTTCAGCTCGGGAATCAGGCCGATGCTGCGTCCGCGCGCGGCCGACTCGGCGGCCACGAAATCGATGATCTCTTCCAGGCTCACGATCTGGAATTGGCCGTCGTGCTGGGTGCCGCGCATCTTCGGCAGGCGCTCGACCGCGCGCAGGGTCTTGAGTTCCGCCAGCGTAAAGTCGGACACGAACCAGCCCTCGTGGGCCTCGCCGTCGATCACCTTCTTCGTCTTGCGGCCGGCGAATTCCGCGCGGGCGGCGACATCGGTGGTGTCGGTGATCGCGTATTCGTGGCGCGCCACCAGCACCCCGTCGCGGGTGCAGACCAGGTCCGGCTCCACGAAATCGGCGCCATCCACGATGGCCCGCGCGTACGCCGCCAGCGTGTGCTCGGGGAACAGGGCGCTGGCGCCGCGGTGGGCGTACAGGGTCGGCTTGGCGCCGGCCTGTAGCCGCACCGCCTGCCCGAAGGCGGGCAGGGAAGCCAGGGCCAGGGCGCCGCCCAGGCCTTGCAGCAGGCGGCGCCGTACGGGAAGAACCAACGGCATCAGATATCGGCCTTCAGGGTCAGGAAGCCCATGCGCGGCGGGATCGGATAAGTCGCGTAGCTGCCGCTGGCCTGGCCCACGTTCGGCTGCAGCACGCCCTTGCGGTCGGCCAGGTTGGTCACATTGATGCTCCAGCGCAGGTTCTTGAAGAAGCGCGGCGCCATCGGCACCGCGCCCGAGACGTTCAGGCCGAGCAGGAAGTAGCTGCCCACGTTCAGGTCGTTGGTATAGGTCGCGAAGCGCTTGCCCACGTAGTCGCCCTGCAGCTGCACCTCGACCGCGCCCGGCTTCCAGGTGGCGACGAACTTGTTCATCCACTCCGGCGTGTTCGGCACGGTCTTGCCGGCGGTCGGCACCACCGTGGTGCCGGACAGGTAGCTGTCCTGGTAGCGCGAACGGTTGTAGGAGATCGCGTCGTAGAACGAGAAGCTGCGGCCGAAGTGCAGGGTGCCGCCAATGTCGACGCCGTCGGTCTTGACGGCGCCGACGTTGGACAGGATGGTGGTGCCGCCGGCAAACGAGGTAATGATCGGGTTCGAGCTGATCGCCAGCTGGCGGTCGCGGAAGTTCACGTGGTACAGGGTGACCTGGCCATCGAAGCCGGACAGCGGACCCATGTCGAGGGAACGCGAATCGCGCAGGCCGGCTTCATACGTCACCGAGGTTTCCGGCTTGGCGGTGGACTTGAAGTATTCGAAGGCCGGCTGCGACGACAGGCTCCACGGCGAATTGCCGCCGCCACCGTAGGTGACGAACTGGCGCATATTCTTCTGGACGTTGGCGAAGGCCTGCATGCTGCCGGACAGGTCCCAGCGCGCGCCCAGCTGTGGCAGGAACCATTTCTTGGTCGTGATCTTGCCTTCCGGCAGACCCTGCGAGCCATTGCCGATTGCGGCCGGCCGTTGATTAACGGGGAAGAGGCCCTCCGCGAACTGCAGGCTCGACTTGAAGCCGCCCTGTACGGTCAGGTCAGTACGCACTTTCCACTCGTCGACCAGGTGGAATTGCACCACCTTGTTGTCGATGTCGCTGCCGTACTGGGTGATCAGGGGATTGCTCGGGCGCTGGTAAGGCGTGCTCGGCTTGTTCACGTCCAGCGCATACCAGCGGCGGTAGGCGCCCGAGTTATTGTGTTCGAACCAGAGGCCGGCCTGGACCTTATGCGCGCCATGTTCCCAGCGCAGGGTCGAGGTCGCGCCCTGGCGGTTGATCTGGTATTCGGTGGTGCGGGTCGCGTAGCCGGAGTTGCCGAACACGGTCTTCAGGTCCTGGTTCGGGAAGTAGACGCGGAACAGCGCGGGCAGGCCGGCCTGGTTGATCGGGCCGGCCACGACGCCGACGCCATCGTTGCGGTGGTAGTAGTACTGGTTGCTCCAGCTGAGGTTGTCGGCCAGGAAGGCTTCGTATTTCACATAGGCCAGGTGATCGGTACGCTGGGCATCGCTGTAGTAATTGCGGAAGTTGGCGCCGACGTTGGCCGGTGGTGCGCCATTGGCGTCCAGGTAGGCGAGGGCGGCGGCGAAGTCCGGGTACATGAACGGACGCGTGTAGGGCGCGACCAGATTGCCCTGGTGCAGGGTCGAATCCTCGTTCGGCTCGATCTTGTCGGACCAGTTGGCGTAGACCGTCAGCTTGCCCTTCTCGCCTTCGTGCACGAACTTGGCGTTGAACTGGTCGTTGCTCTGGCGGCCATTGAAATCCCAGGCCTTGGCTTCGTGGTGCAGGCCGGAGACGAAGAAGCTGTTGCCGCCGCCGAGGTCGCCCGAGTCGTAGCGCAGGAAGGTGCGGCTGGCCTTGTGGCTGCCCACGGTCTGCTGCAGGTTGATGTTACGTTCGTTCATCGGGTCGCGCGAATAGGTTTCGATGGTGCCGCCCAGGTTGCTGGTCGAGGGCGTACCGAGGTCGCCCGCGCCGGTCGACAGCACCACGCTCTTCACGTTCTCGCTGGTGAGGGCGCGCTGCGGCGCCAGGCCATTGTAGTTGCCGTATTGCTGGTCGCCCAGCGGCACGCCATCCATCGTGTAGCCCAGCTGCTGGCCATTGAAACCGTGCACGAACAGGGACAGGTTCTGCTCGTTGTTGCCCCATGGGTCGGCGGTCTGGAAGCTGACACCCGGCAGCGCCTGCAGCGCCTTCAGCGGATTCACGCCGGGCATGACCTTCTGCATATCGTTGCCGGACATGGCGACCGAGGAACGCGTCTTGCGGGTCGAGATCGCGACCGTGCTGACGGCGCCGGGCGGCGGCAGGTCTTGCACGGCGGGCGCGGTTTCTTCTTCTTCGGCGGCGGGAGCGCCGTGTGCGAACGAAGCGCACAGGAGGGTGGCGGCGAGGGCGACGGCGGTGTGACGCAGGACGGCTTGGGACGTTTTCATCAGGAGCATTCAGCAGGGCTGGTTGAGGTGGACCGCAGCGTAACGTTGGCAAATGACCAAGGCGTGACGTTTGCGTGACCATTCAATGACGCGCCGCATTTCATGGTCCTGTCACATGCCTCTCCTACGATGTTGGGCTGATCATTCTTTATCCGAACCATGCGCTCCTCCCTGCTTCTGTCCACCTGCATCCTCGCCGCCAGCGTCCACGCGGCGCCAGTCGCGCCCGCTCTTGATGAGGCGCCGAAACTGGTGCTGGTCCTCGTCGTCGATGGCCTGCCCGCCGAGCAGCTCCAGCGTTACCGCAGCCAGTTCGACCAGGGTGGCCTGCGCCGGCTGATGGAACAGGGCGCCACCTTTAGCAATGCCCACCAGGCGCATGGCGTGACGGTGACGGCGGTCGGCCACGCCGCCATCCTGACCGGCGCCTATCCCTACCAGCACGGGGTGATCGGCAATAACTGGATCGACCCGCTCACCAAGACCTCGGTCTACTGCACCCAGGACAGTGCCCACGCCTACCTCGGCGAGAAAACCAAGCCGATGGACGGCACCTCGCCGGCGCGCCTGCGGGTCGACACCCTGGGCGACCAGCTGCGCTACGCCACCGGCAGCCGCGCGAAGGTGGTCGCGGTCTCCGGCAAGGATCGCGGCGCGATCCTGCTCGCCGGGAAGACCGGCACCGCCTATATGTATATGGACGAGACCGGCAACTTCGCCTCCAGCGATTTCTATATGAAGGCTCACCCCGAGTGGGTGCGGCAATTCCAGGCGGCCAAGCCGCAGGACCGCTACTACGGCAAGACCTGGCGCCCGCTGCTGGCGGACGCAGCATACGCAATGGATGCGCGGGACGAATTGTTCCCCGCCACGGCAGCTTCCCCCAACCGTTTCCCCTTCGCCTTCTACAGCGAAAGCGGCAACATCGACGCCGACTACTACAACCGCCTGAAAGCCAGCCCCTGGCTCGACGAGCTGACGCTCGATTTCGCGCGCGCCGCGATCGACGGCGAGCGCCTCGGCAACAACCCGGCCGGCGTCACCGACGTGCTGGGCGTCAGCCTGTCGAGTCACGACTACGTAAATCACAAGTACGGGCCGGAGAGCAAGATGTCGCACGACCACCTGCAGCGCCTCGATCGCATGCTGGCCAGCTTCTTCGCAGACATCGACAAGAAGGTCGGCGCCGGGAAGGTGCTGGTGGTCTTGACGGCAGACCACGGCTTCCCGAACACGCCGGAATTCGTCAAGGAAGCGCATGGCGATGCCGGCCGCGTCGACCCCGCCAAGCTCGTGACCGGATTGAATGCGGCGCTGGCAGCCAAATACGGCAACGACAAGCTGGTGATCGCGGAGTCCGCGCCGAACTTCCACCTGGACTACGCGGCGATCGACAAGCTTGGCGTGCCCCGTGCCGAGGTGGAAGAGGCCGCGGCGCGTATCCTCCGCACCCAGGAAGGCGTGGCGGAAGTGTTCACGCGCCATTATTTTGAATCCGGCGCGACCGCCACCACCCGCATGGCGCTCCTGATGCGACGTGCGTGGAACCGCGAACTCTCGGGCGACCTGATGGTGGTGACCAAGCCGAACTGGATCTTCAGTTCTTCGTCGAGCGGCACCTCGCACGGCTCCTCGTATGCCTATGACACCAATGTGCCGCTGGTGCTGAGCGGACCCAGGTGGATCAAGCCGGGCCACTATGGACAGTATGCCGAGACGGTCGACATCGCGCCGACCCTGGCGCACCTGCTGCGCCTGCGTCCGCCGGCGGGAGCGGAAGGCCGCGTCCTGACCGAAGCCTTGACCAGCGCGCCGCGCGTGCAGTGAGGGCAGGCCGGGTTTCCTGGCCGCTACCGTCCGCAGGAAAATCCACCCGGGCGCTACACTCGATTCATCTGCAACATGAATCGAAAGGACGCTCGGCATGACAAACACAAGCACAAACGGACGACCGCTCTCCCTGGTGACCGGCGCCTCCACCGGCATCGGCCACGAACTGGCCCAACTGTTCGCCGCGGACGGCCATGACCTGATCATCACCGCCACCACCCTCGAGGGACTGCAGCACACCGCCGAGCTGGCGCGGGCCGCCGGCGCGCAGGTGGAACTGGTGGCTGCCGACCTGACGCAATTCCATGGGGTCGAGACCCTGTATGCGGCAATCAAGGCCAGCGGCCGCCCGCTCGCAGCCGCAGCCCTGAACGCCGGCGTCGGCCTTGGCGGCTACTTCGTCGGCGGCACCGAGCTGGAACGCGAACTGGAAATGATCCAGCTGAATGTGGTTTCCCAGGTCCACCTGACCAAGCGCATCCTGCCGGACATGGTGGCGCAAGGCGGCGGCAAGCTGCTGTACACCGCCTCGATTTCGGGCACCATGCCGACGCCGTACGAGACGGTGTATGGCGCAACCAAGGCCTTCCTGATTTCCTTCGCCGAAGCGGTGAAAGCCGAGATCAAGGACAGCGGCGTCAGCATCACGCTCCTGATGCCGGGCCAGGTCGACACACCGTTCTGGCCGCGCGCCGGCATGGTGGACAACAAGCTGGGTGTCGGCGAGAAAGCGGAACCCGGCAAGGTTGCCAAGGAGGGCTACGAGGCGATGAAGGATGGGAAAGACCGCATCGTCGCTGGCATGGTGAGCAGCAAGTTCATCGGCAACGTCCTGAACAATGTCGCTCCCGATACGGTCAAGGCGAAGCTGCATGCCGCCGACGCGGAGCCGGGGTCGGGGCTGAAGGAGTAGCGTCGTCAGAAACAGCGTTCAACTTTTTGTTGATCGCTTCCCGCGCCTGCCTGGTCTGACGAAAATGGTGCGCCGCTGCATTCTGGCGGTGCATTGGCAACAATTTGTTGATATGATCCATGCAACATCTATCAACACGCATTGTCCATGGCCACCAAACGCACCAAGCTGTCGCCGGAGATCGTCGCTGAGCGCAAGGCGCTGACCAACGCGCTACATCCCATCGTGCGCATGCTGGGCGGGATCATCGGCCCGCACATCGAAATCGTGCTGCACGACCTGACCCGGCCCGAGTCCTCGGTGGTGGCCATCGCCAACGGCCACGTCTCGGGACGCACCGTCGGCGCCTCGATCCTGAATGGCCCGAAGGGCGACAAGGGTTTTGCCGCGGCCACCGCGGAACTGACGGTCAAGGGCGACCCGGTGCACTCGGTGATAGAGGGCTATTCGACCGTCACCGACGACAACCGGGGCCTGAAATCCGGCACCGTGGTGTTCCGCGATTCGGCCGGCGAACCGTTCATTGCCCTGTGCCTGAATGCCGACCTCAGCAATTTTGAAATGGCCCATGCCTGGCTCGGACAATTCCTGCAGCCGGTCCAGCAGCTGGCCCAGCCGGAAGCCGAAAAGCCGGAGATGGACGTGCTGATGCAGGAGATCATCAGCGACGCAGTACGCCGCAACGGCAAGCCGGTCAGCATGATGAACAAGCGCGAGAAAACCCTGGCGGTGCAGAAGATGCAGCAGCGCGGACTGTTCATCGTGAAGGGCGGGGTCGAGCGTGCCGCGGCCGCGCTCGGCGTTTCACGCTACACGGTCTACAACTACCTCGAGGCGATCCGCAGGGAAGATGCCGGGGCCGTATGAGCCTGGGTCAGATCTGGTGAATTTGCCGGTCGATCGCCTTCACGGCCCTTTCGCTGCGCTCGCTGTACCGATCGGTCAGATAGTCCGTCCGGCCGCGCATCAGCAAGGTGATCTTGAATAGTTCCTCCATTACGTCGACCACGCGGTCGTAGTAAGCCGACGGGCGCATCCGGCCTTCCTCGTCGAACTCCTTGTAGGCCATCGGCACCGAGGACTGGTTCGGGATGGTGAACATCCGCATCCAGCGCCCCAGCAGGCGCATGGTGTTGACCACATTGAAGGACTGCGATCCGCCGCACACCTGCATCAGCGCCAGCGTACGTCCCTGGCTCGGACGCAGCGCGCCTTGCTCCAGCGGCACCCAGTCGATCTGGTTCTTCATCACCCCGGTGATCGCACCATGGCGCTCGGGGCTGCACCACACCTGTCCTTCGGACCACAGGAACAGCTCGCGCAGCTCAACCACTTTCGGATGGGTCTCCGGCACGCTGCCCACCATGGGCAGTTCCATCGGATCGAAGATCTTCACGTCGGCGCCGAAATGTTCGAGGATGCGCGCCGCCTCGTAGGTCAGGAAGCGGCTGAAGGAGCGCTCGCGCAGCGAACCGTAGAGCAGCAGGATACGCGGTGGATGCGTCATGTCTCCGACCTGCGCCAGCTTGTCCGTGCTCGGCAGATCGAGCTGCTCGGCGTTGATGTTGGGAAGTCCGGGAATCTTGGTCATGGTTGGTGATCTCTTTTCAGCCCAGACGCAGCGCCAGCGCCGCCAGGGTAAGCAGGAGGATCGGCAAGGTGAGCACGATGCCGACACGGAAATAGTAAGTCCACGAGATGCGCACGCCCTTGCTCGCCAGGACATGCAGCCAGAGCAGGGTGGCCAGGCTGCCGATCGGCGTGATCTTCGGTCCGAGGTCGCTGCCGATCACGTTTGCGTAGACCATTGCCTCGCGCACCGCGCCGGTCGCATGCGTGGCGTCGATCGCCAGCGCGCCGACCAGCACCGTGGGCATGTTGTTCATGATCGAAGAGAGCAGGGCAGTGATCAGGCCGGTGCCGAAGGCCGCGCCCCATACCCCATATCCGGCAAACCTTTCCAACAGGGCAGTCAGGTAGCCGGTCAGCCCGGCATTGCGCAGGCCGTAGACCACCAGGTACATCCCGAGCGAGAACACCACCGCCTGCCACGGCGCACCGCGCAGCACCGCGCGGGTGGAAATACGGTGGCCGCGCGCGGCGACACCCAGCAGCACCAGCGCGCCGAGCGCGGCCACGACGCTGATCGGCACGCCCGCGTCATCGAGCCAGAAGAAGCCGATCAGGAGCATGGCCAGCACCCACCAACCGGCAAGGAAGGTGGCGCGGTCGTGGATCGCCTCGCCCGGGGCGCGCAACTGGGCCAGGTCGTAATCATGAGGAATGTCGCGGCGGAAGAAGAGCAGCAGGGCGCCCAGCGTGGCCGTGACCGACACCAGGTTCACGGGCGCCATGACGGCGGCGTAGCGTGCGAAACCGATGCCGAAGTAATCGGCGGAGACGATGTTCACCAGGTTCGACACCACGAGCGGCAGGCTGGCCGTGTCGGCAATAAAGCCTGCCGCCATCACGAAGGCCAGCGTGGCCCGGGGCGTAAAACGCAGCGCGGCGAGCATGGCGATCACGATGGGCGTCAGGATCAGTGCCGCGCCGTCGTTGGCGAACAGCGCGGCGACTGCGGCCCCGAGCAGGACCAGCAGCACGAACAGGCGCCGCCCGCTGCCACGGCCCCAGCGCGCCACGTGCAGCGCGGCCCATTCGAAAAAACCGGCCTTGTCCAGCAACAGGCTGATGACGATGATGGCGACGAATGCACCGGTGGCGTTCCACACGATGCCCCAGACCACCGGAATGTCCTCCAGCCTGACCACGCCGAGCACCAGCGCCGCGAGGGCGCCGAGCGAGGCGCTCCAGCCGATGCCGAGGCCGCGCGGCTGCCAGATGACGAGCGTGAGGGTGGCGGCGAAGATCAGGAAAGCGGGCAGCACGCACGGTCCTCCATTACGCCGGCGGCAGCGTGCCGATGCGGTCCAGCTCGGTCTTGAGGCGGGCGCGGTTGGTGGACAGCTGGTCGAGCGGCAGTGCAAGAAATGCCTCGATGCGCGTGCGCAGGATGGCGTAGGCGCGCTCGAAAGCGGCCGTGACGACATCGTCCGATCCTTCGACGTGGCTCGGATCAATCACCCCCCAATGGCTGCGCAATACCGGTCCGAGGTAGGCCGGACAGGTCTCGCCGGCCGCGCTGGCGCAGACGGTGACGACGATGTCGGGCGTGACCGGCAGCGCGTCCCAGGACTTGCTGTGGTAGCCCTCGGTCGAGATGCCTTTGTCGGCGAGCAGCCCCAAGGCGCGCGCGTTCAGACGGCCGGTGGGCTGGCTGCCGGCGCTGATGGCGCGCCAGCCGGCGGGCGCCAGGTGGTTGAACACGGCTTCGCTGATGAGCGAGCGGCAGGAGTTGCCGGTACACAGGAACATGACGTTCATAGGCAGTAGGTATGTTGTTGGCTCAGGTGGTGGACTTGCAGCTTGCAGTGGCAGGCGTGCAGGGGTTTCCGCCGCAGCAGTTCTCGGTAAGGAAGCCCAGCAAGGAATTCATCGTGTCGAACTGCGCCGCGTAAATAACAAAGCGGCCTTCCTGGCGCGATGTCACCAGATTCGACAGGCTAAGTTCCTTGAGGTGGAAGGTGAGGGAGGAAGGGCTGATGCCTACTGTCTCCGCAATCTTGCTCGCCGCCAAACCCGCAGGCCCGGCCTGGACAAGCGCGCGAAAGGTCGCCAGCCTGGATTCATGCCCAAGTGCATCCAGAGCCTTTGCTGCCGCCGAGATTTCCATATGAATTCGAGCCTCAGTTGATGGTTGTGTCAATATTATATTTCATTAAATGTTGAAATGTATACCGGTATCCGGTGTCGACAATCGGTTCAACCGACGCGGAGCGGACTGCGGCGCGTAGCAGGGCTGCGCATTCTGTTCTATGATGTCGCCCTTTCGCTGCTTCTCAGCCGCCGACTGGCGCGCAACGTCCATGTCTCTCGAACCCATCGAATCCGCTACCCCGGCCCTGCCATCGCGCCGCCTGTCCGTCGCCCCCATGATGGACTGGACCGACCGCCACTGCCGCGTCTTCCACCGCCACATTACGAAAAACACCTGGCTTTACACGGAGATGGTCACCACCGGCGCCCTGGTCTATGGCGACGTCGAGCGCCACCTGCGCTATGACGAGAGCGAGCATCCGGTCGCGCTGCAGCTGGGCGGCAGCGATCCGCTGGATCTGGCGAAAAGCGCCAAGCTGGGCGAACAATGGGGCTATGACGAGATCAACCTGAACTGCGGCTGCCCCTCGGAGCGGGTGCAGAAGGGCGCTTTCGGGGCCTGCCTGATGAGCGAGCCGCAGCTGGTGGCCGATTGCGTTAAGGCGATGCGCGACGCGGTCTCGATTGACGTTACCGTGAAACACCGCATCGGCATCGACTACAACGAGGAATACGGTTTTGTACGGGATTTCGTCGGCACCATTGCGAATGCCGGCTGCCGCACCTACATCGTGCACGCCCGCAACGCCGTGCTGAAGGGTTTGTCGCCGAAAGAAAACCGCGAAATCCCGCCGCTGCGCTACGAAGTGGCCTACCAGCTCAAGCGCGAGTTCCCCGAGCTGGAGATCCTGATCAACGGCGGCGTCAAGACGGACGACGAGATTGCCCTGCACCTGCAGCACGTCGACGGCGTGATGCTGGGCCGCGAGGCCTATCACAACCCCTGGGTGATGGCCGACTGGGATCGCCGCTTCTACGGCGACCTTGATGCTCCGCAGAAAACCCGGGTGCAGGTGCTGGAAGCCATGATTCCCTACATCGCCGGGCAACTGCGCCTGTACGGCGAGCGCGGCTTGAAACTGAACAGCATCACGCGTCACATGCTGGGCATTATGACCGGCTTGCCGGGCGCGCGCGCCTTCCGCCAACTGCTGTCCGACTCGAAACGCCTGGCTGGCGCCGACCCGGCCCTGTTGCTGGAGGCCGCCGCACGCATGCCGACCACCGAATAAATACATTTTAGGCAACACTATTTCTCAAGAAAGGCGCACTTTGGTGCGCCTTTTTCGTTTCCTGTCGGCAAATAGACACAAACTATTGCAATTACAATCATGATGCCTTGTATCAAGCTTGCTCAGTGGCAAGAGTAGACGCATAATTTGCCATGTTCAACGCCAACACTGTTGTTGAGCTGAAACAGTTCGGATGCTGCAGCCGATTTCCGTCTTTCCGGTCAGAACTTTTGTTTTATCCTGTCGGAAATAGTCGTAGGTCTATACATACGACGAAGCGTCGCACGGCGCACGGTTCCGGGCGAATTTCGATCAATAGATACAGGGAAGAACACGAGCATGGCTTTTTTGAATAACTTGAAGGTCGGTACCCGACTCGCACTCGGCTTCGCGCTGTTGCTGCTGCTGCTGGTTGCAGTCACGGTGGTCGGCATCCTCCGCATGTCGGAGATCCAGGACCGCCTCGACCGCGTCGTCAGCGTCAGCAACGTCTCGACCGGCCTGGTGATCGATATGCGTAACAACGTCAGCGACCGCGTTGCTTCCCTGCGCGTGCTGACCCTGATGACCGATCCGGCCGATATGGAACCGGAAATGGTCAAGTTCAAGGAACAGACCAAGAAGTACGACGACGCCCAGAAGAAGCTGTCGACGATCTTCGCGGCCCACGCCAGCGACAAGGAAAAGCAGCTGCTGACCCAGATCAAGGAATTTGAAGGCGCGGCGATGCCGGCCATCACCAAGGCGTCGGAACTGTACCTGGCGAACAACGCCATGGACGCTACCCGCGTAATGATCCGCGAAGTGCGTCCGGTGCAGAAGAAGTGGATGGAAGCGCTGGACCAGCTGGCCGTCACCGAAGAAAAACAGAATGCCCAGAGCAAGGCCGATGCTGAAACGGCTTTCCAGAATGCCCGTAACTTCATGATCTTCCTGCTGCTGGCCGCAGTGGCGATGGGTGTGGCGATGGCCTGGCTGATTGCCCGCAGCCTGCGCAAGCAGCTGGGCGGCGAACCGGCATACACCGCGCAGATTGCCGGCGCCATCGCCCACGGCGACCTGTCGATTGCGATCCAGACCGATTCCTCGGACCGCGGCAGCCTGCTGGTCGAAATGAAAGAAATGCAGAACAGCCTGGTCGGTATCGTTGAGCAAGTGCGCCGCGGCACCGAAACCATCGGCACCGCCTCGCGTGAAATCGCCGCCGGCAACATCGACCTGTCCTCGCGTACCGAACTGCAGGCCAGCTCGCTGGAAAAGACTGCCTCGGCGATGGAAGAACTGACCTCGACCGTGAAACAGAACGCCGACAATGCCCGTGAAGCGAACGCCCTGGCGGCGACCGCCTCGGACGTGGCCCGCAAGGGTGGCGAAGTGGTGTCGCAAGTGGTCGGCACCATGGGCGAGATCAACACCTCGGCCAGCAAGATCTCGGACATCATCGGCGTCATCGATGGCATCGCGTTCCAGACCAACATCCTGGCGCTGAACGCCGCGGTGGAAGCGGCCCGTGCCGGCGAACAAGGCCGTGGCTTCGCGGTGGTGGCGTCGGAAGTGCGTAACCTGGCCCAGCGTTCGGCTGCGGCAGCGAAAGAAATCAAGACCCTGATCGGCGATTCCGTCGAGAAGGTCGAGCGTGGCAGCAAGCTGGTCGGCCAGGCCGGCGTGACGATGGACGAAGTGGTGGCCAGCGTGCGCCGCGTGACGGACATCATGAGCGAGATCGCCAACGCCAGCGCCGAACAGAGCGCAGGTATCGAGCAAGTCAACATGTCGATCATCGAGATGGACGGCATGACCCAGCAGAACGCCGCCCTGGTGGAAGAGGCCGCTGCCGCAGCGCAGAGCCTGCAAGACCAGGCAGGTGAACTGGCCCGCGTCGTCAGCATCTTCAAGCTGAGCGAGGGCGAGCAGTACCAGGCCGAAACCTCGGCTCCTGCAGCGACCAGCACCGCCGTGGTAGTGCGTCCTGCAGCGGCCAAGCGCCCGGCCCCGGCCCTGAAAAAGCCGGCCGCGAAGAAGCCCGCTGCGGCAGCCGCAGCAGCAGCTGCGCAGGATCAAGCGCCTTCCGCCAAGCCGAAGAAGGCCGCCACCGTCGCCAGCGACGAGTGGGAAGAATTCTAAGAGAGAAAATCGCCGGCCTCCGGGCCGGCAAGCAGTGAGTCTGCCAACCTTTATCAAAACCTTATTGGGGAAACCATGAAAAACCTGACCGT
>Ga0265798_10004374_pt1 | contig 19546 bp, 22 predicted proteins | sample P3T30metagenome_FD_192430 | JGI IMG/M metagenome (GOLD analysis project Ga0265798, IMG submission 192430) | Plant litter microbial communities from East Loma Ridge, Irvine, California - P3 T30 | ecosystem: Environmental > Terrestrial > Plant litter > Unclassified | place: USA: California... | reverse complement strand
GCCGCCCGGCACGTTCACGCAGGAACGGCCGGGGGTCAGGATGGTTTCTAGTCGAATCATGGGTGGGGAGTGTCAGCGAGCAGTCGCGCCTTGCAGCAGACTCTGCTGTTTTTCCTTATGCTTTTTGAGTTGGCGATCCAGCTTGTCGGTAAGCAGGTCGATGGCCGCATACATGTCGTCATGCTCGGCATTGGCAACCACCTCGCCACCGGGTATGCGCAGGGTGGCTTCGATTTTCTGTTTGAGCTTCTCGACCTCCATGATCACCTGAACATTGGTGATCTTGTCGAAGTGGCGTTCGAGACGCTGGAGTTTTTCCCCGATGTAGGTTCGCAGGGGTTCGGTCACATCCAGTTGGTGTCCACTGATGTTGACTTGCATACCGCTTCTCCTTATTGCCATTGCATAAAGAAGCAGGCTTGGGTGCCTGCCACTGGAACGCTGTGGCACATCGCAGGGCTACATCAACCGCTTGCGTTCGCTGGACGGCGCAATCCCGAGGGATTCGCGATACTTGGCGACCGTTCGGCGGGCTACCTGGATGCCTTGTGCCTCCAGTAAACCAGCGATCTTGCTGTCACTCAACGGCTTTTTCTGATTTTCGGCCGCGACCAGTTTCTTGATGATCGCGCGGATCGCCGTGGAGGAGCATTCGCCACCTTCCGAGGTACTGACATGGCTCGAGAAAAAGTATTTCAGCTCGTATATGCCACGGGGTGTATGCATGTATTTCTGCGTGGTCACCCGTGAAATGGTCGATTCGTGCATGCCCACCGCCTCGGCGATGTCGTGCAGCACCAGAGGCTTCATGGCCTCGTCGCCATAGTCGAGGAAGCCGCGCTGGTGCTCGACGATCTGCGTCGCCACCTTCATCAGGGTCTCGTTGCGGCTCTGCAGGCTCTTGATGAACCAGCGCGCTTCCTGCAGTTGGTTGCGCATGAAGGTGTTGTCGGCGCTGGTATCGGCGCGCCGCACGAAACCGGCGTACTGCGGATTGACTCGCAGGCGTGGCACGGACTCCTGATTGAGCTCGACCAGCCAGCGGTCGCTGTCCTTGCGCACGATGACATCGGGCACGACGTATTCCGGCTCGCTGGATTCGATCTGCGAGCCGGGCCGCGGATTGAGGCTCTGCACCAGCTCGATGACCTGGCGCAGCTCGTCTTCCTTGAGCTTCATGCGGCGCATCAGCTGGCTGTAGTCGCGCGAGCCGAGCATGTCGATGAAGTCGCTGACCAGGCGCTGGGCTTCGGCCAGCCAACGGGTCTTGGGCGGCAGCTGGCGCAGCTGCAGCATCAGGCATTCGCTCAGGTTGCGCGCGCCAATGCCAGCGGGCTCGAACTGCTGGATGCGGTGCAGCACCGCTTCGATCTCATCCAGCTCGATGTCCAGTTCAGGATCGAAAGACTCGCAGATTTCCTGCAGCGTCTCGTCCAGGTAACCCTGGTTGTTGATGCAGTCGATGATGGTCACGGCGATCAGCCGATCGGTGTCGGACATGGGCGCCAGGTTCAGCTGCCACAACAGATGCGTCTGCAGGCTTTCGCCGACCGATGTGCGCGTGGTGAAGTCCCACTCGTCGTCATCGTTGCTCGGCAGGCTGCTGGCGCTGGTCTGGTAGATGTCTTCCCAGGCGGTGTCCACAGGCAGTTCGCTGGGGATGCGTTCGTTCCAGTCGCCTTCCTCGAGGTTGTCGACCGTAGGCGCGGATTCCTGGAAGCTCGGCTCCTGGACTTCCTGGGGCGGTGTCTGCTCGACCTTGTCGGCCAGCGGGTCGCTGTTGTCGAAGTCGTCGCCTTCTTCCTGGCGTTCGAGCATGGGATTGGATTCCAGCGCTTCCTGAATCTCCTGTTGGAGGTCCAGGGTCGATAGCTGGAGAAGGCGGATGGCCTGTTGCAACTGCGGTGTCATCGTCAGTTGCTGGCCCATACGTAGGACGAGCGATGGTTTCATGGCAGGAACTTAACACCTTGGTCGCCGGCGCGAAGCGCCTTCTACTACGGGTACCGAAGCACCCGGCTTATGTCGTAAGCAAATTATATGCCTGAAACCTGAGTGTTTGCCTAGGGCGCCATGAAAATTAATGCCCGTGGGAGGGCGCTGGCGCCCTCGGGCCTTACAAGCGGAACTCGTGGCCCAGGTAGACTTCGCGTACCAGATCGTTGGCCAGAATGGTCTGGGCATCGCCTTCGGCAATCAGCTGGCCGTCGTTGACTATGTAGGCCGTTTCGCAGATATCCAGGGTCTCGCGGACGTTGTGGTCGGTGATCAATACACCGATGCCCTTGGTCTTGAGGTGGTGGATGATCTGCTTGATGTCGCCGACCGAAATCGGATCGACACCGGCGAAGGGTTCGTCGAGCAGGATGAACTTGGGTGCGGTGGCCAGGGCGCGGGCGATCTCCACGCGGCGACGTTCACCCCCCGAAAGACTCATGCCCAGGTTGTCGCGGATGTGCGTGATGTGGAATTCCTGCAGCAGGCCTTCGAGCTCTGCCAGCCGAGCCGTGGCATCGAGTTCCTTGCGGGTTTCCAGAATGGCCATGATGTTGTCGGCCACCGACAGCTTGCGGAAGATCGAGGCCTCCTGCGGCAGGTAACCGATGCCGGAGCGGGCGCGGCCATGCATCGGCTGGTGACTGACGTCCAGGTCGTCGATGAGCACGCGGCCCTGATCGGCCTGCACCAGGCCGACGATCATGTAGAAACAGGTGGTCTTGCCGGCCCCGTTGGGGCCCAGCAGGCCGACGATCTGCCCGCTTTCGATGGACAGGCTCACGTCGCGTACGACTTGCCGGCTCTTGTAGCTCTTGGCCAGGTGCTGCGCTTTCAGAACTGCCATTACTGGGCCTTCTGCGGTGCGTCGGATTTCTTCTTCGGCTGGATCACCATGTCGATGCGCGGACGAGGCGTGGTGACCTTGCTGCCCGTGGCACGGCCGGCGTTGACCACCTGGCGCACGGTGTCGTAGACGATCTTCTCGCCTTCGGACGTGTTGCCGTCGTTGATGACCTTGGCCTTGTCGATCAGCACGATGCGGTTCTGCGCCGCGAAGTACTGGATGGTCATGCCGTAGGCCTGAACGATGGGCTTGTCGGCGGCGGGTTTCTGCTCGTAGTAGGCCAGGTTGCCGACAGCAGTGAACACGTCCACGTCGCCCGTGGCATTGCGGGTGATGGTCACGGTATTGCCGGTGATCTTCATCGACCCTTGGGTAATGATCACATTGCCCTTGTAGGTCGCCACACCCTGTTTGTCGTCGAGCTGGGCATCGTCGGACTGGATATGAATGGGCTGATCGCGGTCAGTGGGCAGTGCCCAGGCGCTCGCGCTTCCCAGTGCTGCGCTCAGGCTGAGCAAAAAGGGGAGGGTTTTAACGAGCCTCATACTGTCCTCTTACGTTGGACAGCAAGTTGATCTTGCTGTCATTCAGATACGCTTTCATGCCCTTGGCCGTCGACACGCCACCGGCGCCGTCGATTCTAACGTCTTGGTCGGTCTGCGCATATTGCTTCTGTGGGAAAACGGTCATGCGCGAGCTGGTGATCAGCGTAGCGCGGCTTTTCTGATCGGTACGCGCGATGCGCACCGAATCGATCAGCTCGACTTCGCTGCCATCGGGATTCACTTCGCCGCGATCGCTCGTCACGTGCCACGGATAGACGGTTCCGCGGTACAGCTGCATGTCGGGCTTGGTCAGCAAGGTGACCTGCGACGTCTTCACGTGCTCGACCTTGTCGGCAGTCATGTCGTACTGCACGCCGCCATCGGGCAGGTATTGCCGAGCCTTCGCGTTGATAGCGTAGTAATCGATCTGGCTTTCGTCGACGGCTGCCGTGGGCTGGTCGAGGAAGCGCTCCGGGCTGATGTCCCAGTAGCCGATGGCGGCGAACAGCAGCCCCAGCACACCCAGGATGACGATATTGCGGATTTTCTTGTTCAGCATGTCAGGCCCTACAGGTAGGCGGCGCGGGCCGCTTCGAGATTGCCCTGGGCATCGAGGATCAGCTCGCAGAACTCGCGTGCCGCCCCGAAGCCGCCACTGGCCTGGGTCACACCGTCGGCATGCTGGCGCACGAAGGCATTGGCATTGGCCACTGCCATGCCCAGGCCCACCCGGCGAATCACCGGCAGGTCAGGCAGGTCGTCGCCCAGGTAAGCCACTTGTTCATAGCTCAGGCCGAGTTCGGCGAGCAGTCCGTCGAGCACCACGAGTTTGTCTTCACGGCCCTGAAAGAGGTGGGCGATGCCCAGGTTTTTGGCACGCCGCTCCACCACCGGGCTCTTGCGACCGGTGATGATGGCCGTGGTCACGCCACTGTTGATGAGCATCTTGATGCCCTGACCATCCAGCGTGCTGAAGCTTTTGAACTCGCTGCCGTCTTCCAGGAAATACAGGCGGCCATCGGTCAGTACGCCGTCGACGTCGAATACGGCCAGCTTGATGGCCTTGCCTCGCTGCAGGAGGTCGTTGCTGCCAGTCTCGGGCATTGCACCATTCTCGGTCATTACATGACTCCCGCGCGCAGTAGGTCGCCAAGGTTGAAGGCGCCTACCGGACAGTCTTGATCGTCAACCACGATCAGTGAGTTGATCTTGTTGTCTTCCATGATCTTCAGCGCCTCGGCAGCCAGCATGTCGGCGCGAGCCGTCTTGCCGTGGGAAGTCATGACGTCTTCGATTCGAGTGCTGTGGACATCGATGGTGCGATCCAATGTGCGCCGCAGATCGCCGTCGGTGAAGATCCCGGCCAGGCGGCCATCGGCTTCCAGGATAGCGGTCATGCCCAGGCCCTTGCGGGTCATTTCCATCAGGGCATCGCGCAGCAGCGTACCGCGCGCCACCTGTGGCAGCGCAGTGCCGGTGTGCATCACGTGCTCCACCTTGAGCAGCAGGCGTCGGCCCAGCGCTCCGCCGGGATGGGAGAAGGCGAAGTCTTCGGCCGTGAAGCCGCGCGCCTCGAGCAGAGCAATGGCCAGCGCATCGCCCAGCACCAGGGTAGCGGTGGTGGAGGAGGTCGGCGCCAGGTTCAGCGGGCAGGCCTCCTGGGCGACGCGCGCGTCGAGATTGACCTCGGCAGCCTGGGCCAGGGGTGAGTCGGGGTTGCCGGTCATGCTGATCAGCGGAATGCCCATGCGCTTTATCAAAGGCAGCAAAGTGACGATCTCCGCTGTCGAACCGGAGTTGGACAGGGCCAGGATGATGTCCTGGCGAGTGATCATGCCCATGTCGCCATGGCTGGCCTCGGCAGGATGCACGAAAAACGCCGGGGTGCCGGTGCTGGCCAGGGTCGCGGCGATCTTGTTGCCGATATGGCCGGACTTGCCCATGCCCAGCACGATCACGCGGCCGTTGCTTTCGAGGATCAATTCGCAGGCGCGCACGAAATCGGCGTCGATGTGGGCAAGCAGGCCCTCTACCGCTTCGATTTCGAGACGTATGGTGCGGTGCGCGGATTGGATCAGGTCGCTGGTCTGGCTCATGGCGAAAATCGGTAGGCCCGGTGAAAAGGCGGCGATTATAGCGGGAATGGACGTGCGACTCACCTGCCTATTTCGCGGCCCCGGTAAATCGATGGTACGTTTCGCCAATGGATCAATCTTGGGCGGCACGTGTCTGCAATGCTATAGTTCGCCGCTTGTTCGGCCTGTCCGCGCCAAGTGTCTTCGGTCAGAAGATGAGCGTCCGAGGGTAAGGTTGCACTGCAAGGAGTTTAAATGAGTGCCGATAGCGCCTACGCGGTCGAGCTGAAAGGGGTTTCCTTCAAGCGCGGTGCGCGGAGCATTTTCAACGACGTCGATATCCGCATTCCTCGCGGCAAGGTCACCGGTATCATGGGGCCTTCAGGTAGCGGCAAGACCACGCTCCTGCGTTTGATGGGCGCGCAACTGCGGCCCAGCGGCGGCGAAGTGTGGGTCAATGGCCAGAACCTGCCCAAACTCTCGCGCAGCGATCTGTTCGATGCGCGCAAGCACATGGGCGTGCTGTTCCAGAGCGGCGCGCTGTTCACCGACCTGGACGTGTTCGAAAACGTGGCCTTCCCGCTGCGCGTGCACACCGACCTGCCCGAAGACATGATCCGCGACATCGTTCTGATGAAGTTGCAGGCCGTTGGCCTGCGCGGTGCCATCGAGCTGATGCCGGACGAACTGTCCGGCGGCATGAAGCGCCGGGTCGCGCTGGCCCGCGCCATCGCCATGGATCCGCAGATATTGATGTACGACGAGCCGTTCGTCGGTCAGGACCCGATCGCCATGGGCGTACTGGTGCGGCTGATCCGCCTGCTCAACGACGCCCTGGGTATCACCAGCATCGTGGTGTCCCACGACCTGGCGGAAACCGCGAGCATCGCCGACTACATCTATGTCGTGGGTGATGGCCAGGTGCTTGGTCATGGTACGCCCGAAGCCTTGATGGGGTCGGACAATCCGCGCGTCCGCCAATTCATGAAGGGCGATCCCGACGGCCCCGTGCCTTTTCATTTTTCCGCGCCCGACTACCGCGCCGATCTGCTGGGGAAGCGTTGATGCGCAAGAAATCAATCATGGAACGCGTGCGCCTGTTTGGCCGCTCGGCCATCGACATGGTCGGCATCCTGGGGCGTTCCGGGCTGTTCCTCGGCCACGCGCTGGTGGGCCGCGGCGGCATCGGTGGCGGCTTCCAGCTGCTGATCAAGCAATTGTATTCGGTGGGCGTCATGTCCCTGCTGATCATCGTCGTGTCCGGCGTGTTCATCGGCATGGTGCTGGCGCTGCAGGGCTTCAGCATCCTGGCCAAGTACGGGTCGGAGCAGGCGGTCGGGCAAATGGTCGCGCTGACACTGCTGCGTGAACTCGGACCTGTGGTCACCGCTCTATTGTTCGCCGGTCGTGCAGGTTCTGCATTGACGGCCGAGATCGGCAACATGAAGTCGACCGAGCAGTTGTCGAGCCTGGAGATGATCGGCGTCGACCCGCTCAAGTACATCGTTGCGCCAAGGCTGTGGGCCGGTTTCATTTCCCTGCCGTTGCTGGCGATGATTTTCAGCGTCGTCGGTATCTGGGGTGGATCCTGGGTCGCCGTCGATTGGCTGGGCGTCTATGAAGGATCGTTCTGGGCCAACATGCAGAACAGCGTGAGCTTCACCGATGACGTGCTCAACGGTGTGATCAAGAGCCTGGTATTCGCTTTCGTCGTCACCTGGATCGCCGTGTTCCAGGGTTATGACTGTGAACCCACGTCCGAGGGCATCAGCCGCGCTACCACCAAGACCGTGGTCTACGCGTCGCTGGCCGTCCTGGGCCTGGACTTTATTCTGACCGCCCTGATGTTTGGAGATTTCTGATGCAAAACCGATCAATGGAAGTCGGAGTCGGCCTGTTTCTTCTGGCCGGCATCCTGGCTTTGCTGCTGTTGGCCTTGCGTGTCAGTGGTCTGTCCACCAGCGCGAACACCGAGAGCTACAAACTTTATGCCTATTTCGACAATATCGCCGGTTTGACTGTCAGAGCCAAGGTGACCATGGCCGGTGTGACCATCGGCAAGGTCACGGCCATCGATCTGGATCGCGACACCTTCACCGGCCGGGTGACCCTGCAACTGGACAAGAAAGTGGACAACCTGCCCACCGACTCCACTGCTTCCATCCTGACCGCGGGCCTGCTGGGCGAGAAGTACATCGGTATCAGCGTGGGTGGCGAGGAAGCCTTGCTCACCGACGGCGGTACCATCCACGACACCCAGTCGTCCCTGGTGCTCGAAGACCTGATCGGCAAGTTCCTGCTCAATACAGTCAGCAAAGATGCCAAATAAGGAGTTATCCATGTTTTCGATCATGCGACGCAGCCTGCTGGTTCTGGTGGCTATGCTACCGATGTGGGCCAACGCAGCCCCTGCGGTGTCCGCACATCAGGTGGTACAGGGCGTCACCGACCGGCTGCTGTCGGATCTGGAAAAGAACCGCGAAACCTACCGCAGCAATCCTCAGGCCTTCTACGACGCCCTGAATTCCATCGTGGGCCCGGTCGTCGATGCCGAGGGTATATCGCGCAGCATCATGACCGTGAAGTATGCGAACCGGGCAACACCGGCGCAGAAAACGCGTTTCCAGGAAAATTTCAAGCGCAGCCTGATGCAGTTCTATGGCAACGCGTTGCTCGAATACAACAATCAGGGCATCACCGTTGGCCCGGCCAAGGATGAAAGTGGCACCCGTACCAGCGTCGACATGCAGGTCAAGGGCACTGGCGGAGCGGTGTATCCGGTTTCCTACACCCTGGAAAACCTGAACAACGAGTGGAAGGTGCGTAACGTCATCATCAATGGCATCAACATCGGCAAGCTGTTCCGCGACCAGTTCGCCGACAGCATGCAGCGCAACGGCAACGACCTGGACAAGACCATCGACGGTTGGGCGGGCGAAGTCGCCAAGGCCAAGGAAGTCACCGACAAAGCTGCCCCGACGAGCGCCCAGTGATGGATCAGGCTCGCGTCGAACTGGCCGGCGATCAGCTCAGTCTGGCCGGGGTGCTGGACTACCGCTCCGGCGCTGCCCTGCGCAAGCAGGGGCAGGCATTGATCCAGTCCAGCCCGGCCACGGCGCTGGTCATCGACTGCACTGCGGTCGAGAAATCCAGCAGCGTCGGCTTGTCCCTGCTGCTGGGCTTCATGCGCGATGCCGAGGCGGCCGGCAAGACCGTGCGGGTCCAGGCACTGCCCCACGATATGCGTCAGATCGCTCAGGTCACCGGCATGAGCGAATTCTTTTCACAGATTTGAGCGGCCCTCATCGAGGTCCTCTGGCCTGATCCCGTCGATACGGGGTTCGCAGTCGGGGGGCTTTTTTGTATGATGGCCGACCCGCGCGCACAGGGCGCCGATCGAGGTTGAGCATGCAGGCTGTAGAAGTGAAGGGTTTCCTTGAATCCAAGCTGCCGGGAGTGCAGGTGGAAGTCGAGGGCGAAGGCTGCAATTTCCAGCTGAACGTGATCAGTGACGAGCTGACCGCGCTTAGCCCGGTCAAGCGCCAGCAACAGATCTATGCTCATTTGAACCCATGGATCGCCGATGGCAGCATCCATGCGATCACCATGAAATTCTTCAGCAGCGCAGCCTGGGCTGAGCGTTCCTGAGCCATTCCGCGTCGAGACTCCAATGGACAAACTGATTATTACTGGCGGCGTTCGCCTTGATGGCGAAATTCGCATTTCCGGAGCGAAAAACTCCGCTCTGCCGATTCTGGCTGCCACCCTGCTGGCCGATGGGCCGGTAACGGTTGCCAACCTGCCGCACCTGCACGACATCACCACCATGATCGAGCTGTTCGGTCGCATGGGCATCGAGCCGGTGATCGACGAGAAGCTGGCGGTCGAGATCGATCCGCGCACCATCAAGACACTGGTTGCACCGTACGAGCTGGTCAAGACCATGCGCGCCTCGATCCTGGTGCTGGGCCCGATGGTCGCTCGCTTCGGCGAAGCGGAAGTGGCGCTGCCCGGTGGTTGCGCGATCGGCTCGCGTCCGGTCGACCTGCACATCCGCGGCCTCGAAGCCATGGGTGCGGTCATCGACGTGGAAGCCGGCTACATCAAGGCCAAGGCGCCGGAAGGTGGCCTGCGCGGCGCCAACTTCTTCTTCGACACGGTCAGTGTGACCGGTACCGAGAACATCATGATGGCCGCAGCCTTGGCCAATGGCCGCAGCGTCCTGCAGAACGCCGCGCGCGAGCCGGAAGTGGTCGATCTGGCCAACTTCATCAATGCCATGGGCGGCAACGTCCAAGGCGCCGGCACCGACACCATCACCATCGATGGTGTGAAGCGCCTGCACTCGGCGACCTACAAGGTCATGCCCGATCGCATCGAGACCGGTACCTACCTGGTGGCCGCCGCCTGCACAGGCGGCCGGGTCAAGGTCAAGGACACCGATCCGACCATTCTCGAAGCCGTGCTGGAAAAGCTTCGCGAGGCGGGCGCCGAGATCACCACCGGCGCCGACTGGATCGAACTGAACATGCATGGCAAGCGGCCCAAGGCGGTCAACGTGCGGACCGCGCCGTACCCGGCGTTCCCCACCGACATGCAGGCGCAGTTCATTTCGCTCAATGCCATTGCCGAAGGCACTGGCGCGGTCATCGAGACGATCTTCGAAAACCGTTTCATGCACGTCTACGAGATGCATCGCATGGGCGCGCAGATCCAGGTCGAGGGCAACACGGCCATCGTCACCGGCACCGAGAAGCTCAAGGGCGCACCGGTCATGGCGACCGACCTGCGGGCGTCGGCGAGCCTGGTGATTTCGGCGCTTACCGCCGAAGGCGACACCTTGATCGACCGCATCTACCACATCGACCGTGGCTACGAGTGCATCGAAGAAAAACTGCAGATGCTGGGCGCCAAGATCCGTCGCGTACCGGGCTGATGTGCGTGCAGGGCGCAGGGATGCGCCCGGTCGTTGCCAGAAACTTTCCTGTAAGGACTGACGTTTCCCATGTTGACCATTGCGCTGTCCAAAGGCCGCATTCTTGACGATACATTGCCGCTCCTGGCCGAGGCGGGCATCGTGCCCACCGAGAACCCGGACAAGAGCCGCAAGCTGATCATTCCCACGACCCAGGACGATGTACGCCTGCTGATCGTGCGCGCCACCGACGTGCCGACCTACGTCGAGCATGGTGCCGCCGACCTGGGTGTCGCCGGCAAGGACGTCCTGCTCGAATACAGTGGCCAGGGCCTGTACGAGCCCCTCGATCTGCAGATCGCTCAGTGCAAGCTCATGACGGCCGGCGCCATCGGCGCGGCCGAGCCAGCCGGTCGGCTGCGTGTGGCCACCAAGTTCGTCAACGTTGCCAAGCGCTACTACGCCGAGCAGGGCCGCCAGGTCGATATCATCAAGCTCTACGGTTCCATGGAACTGGCGCCACTGGTGGGCCTGGCCGACAAGATCATCGACGTGGTCGACACCGGCAATACCCTGCGTGCCAACGGCCTGGAGCCCCAGGAACTGATCGCCCACATCAGCTCCCGGCTGGTGGTGAACAAAGCCTCCATGAAGATGCAGCACGCCCGCATCCAGGCGTTGATCGACACCCTGCGCAAGGCAGTGGAGTCGCGACACCGCGACTGATGCACCTGCGCAGGTCTGCAACCTGCGCCCGTCTATCCGCATCATAGCCAAATAACTCAAGTGCCCATGTGGATCGATTGGTAATCTATCGGCGCTTGAGCAATTGCCATTATTTGAGGCCCGCCATGACCGTTTCCACTGCTATTCGCCGACTCGATGCCACTGATCCGGACTTCGCCCGCCATCTGGACCATCTGTTGAGCTGGGAAAGTGTGTCAGATGACTCGGTCAATCAGCGCGTGCTGGACATCATCAAGGCCGTGCGCGAGCGGGGCGACGCCGCGCTGGTCGAATTCACCGAGCGCTTCGATGGCCTGCAGGTCGCCTCGATGGCCGACCTGATCCTGCCGCGCGAGCGTCTCGAGCTGGCCCTCACACGCATTACCGATGTGCAGCGCAACGCTCTGGAAACCGCCGCCGAGCGCGTGCGGCTCTACCATGAGAAGCAGAAGCAGGATTCCTGGAGCTACACCGAAGCCGACGGCACGGTGCTCGGCCAGAAGGTCACACCACTGGACCGCGCCGGCCTGTACGTGCCCGGCGGCAAGGCCTCCTATCCGTCATCGGTATTGATGAACGCCATTCCGGCAAAAGTGGCGGGCGTTACCGAGGTTGTCATGGTCGTGCCCACGCCCCGAGGCGAGGTCAACGAGCTGGTGTTGGCAGCGGCCTGCATTGCCGGCGTCGACCGAGTGTTCACTATCGGCGGCGCCCAGGCCGTTGCGGCCCTGGCCTATGGCACCGAAAGCGTGCCGCGCGTGGACAAGGTCGTGGGCCCCGGCAATATCTACGTGGCGACTGCCAAACGCCATGTGTTCGGCCAGGTCGGTATCGACATGATCGCTGGCCCCTCGGAAATTCTGGTGGTCTGCGACGGTGGCACCGATCCGGACTGGATCGCCATGGACCTGTTCTCCCAGGCCGAACATGACGAAGACGCCCAGGCCATTCTGGTCAGCCCCGATGCCGAGTTCCTCGACAAGGTCGCGGCCAGTATCGACAAGTTGCTACCGACCATGGAACGCGCCGAGATCATCAATACCTCGATCAATGGCCGGGGTGCGCTGATCAAGGTCCGCGACATGCAGCAGGCGATCGAGGTAGCCAACCGAATTGCCCCGGAACACCTGGAGTTGTCGGTCGAAGACCCGCAGGCCTGGCTGCCGCAGATCCGCCATGCGGGTGCCATCTTCATGGGGCGTCACACCAGCGAAGCGCTGGGCGACTACTGCGCCGGCCCCAACCACGTGCTGCCGACTTCGGGCACCGCGCGTTTTTCGTCGCCCCTGGGTGTCTACGATTTCCAGAAGCGTTCGTCGATCATCTTCTGCTCGGAGCAGGGCGCTTCCGAGCTGGGCAAGACCGCTTCCGTGCTGGCTCGCGGCGAGTCCCTGAGCGCACACGCCCGCAGCGCCGAATACCGTATCCAACCCGATCTGGCAAAAGGGGAATGAGCATGAGCAGATTCTGGAGTCCCTTCGTCAAGAACCTGGTGCCCTATGTGCCCGGCGAGCAGCCCAAGGTTGCCAACCTGGTCAAGCTCAACACCAATGAGAACCCCTATGGTCCATCGCCCAAGGTGATCGAGGCCATGCGCGCCGAGCTGGGTGACGCCCTGCGTTTGTACCCGGATCCCAACAGCGACCTGCTCAAGCAAGCCGTGGCGGACTATTACGGGGTGCAAACCAACCAGGTGTTCCTGGGCAACGGCTCGGACGAAGTGCTGGCGCACATCTTCCACGGCCTGTTCCAGCATGACCAGCCGCTGTTGTTCCCGGACATCAGCTACAGCTTCTATCCGGTCTATTGCGGCTTGTACGGTATTGCCTTCGAGGCCGTGCCGCTGGACGAGCAATTCCAGATCCGGCCACAAGACTACGCCAGGCCCAACGCCGGGATCATCTTCCCCAACCCGAACGCACCCACTGGCTGCCTGTTGCCGCTCGAAGCGGTCGAGCAGATTGTTCAGGCCAGCCCGGACTCGGTGGTGGTGGTGGATGAAGCCTACGTCGATTTCGGCGGTGAAACCGCGATCACCCTGGTCGATCGCTATCCGAACCTGCTCGTCACCCAGACTGTCTCCAAATCCCGTTCGCTGGCCGGCCTGCGGGTAGGGCTCGCGGTAGGCCATCCGGACCTGATCGAAGCGTTGGAGCGCATCAAGAACAGCTTCAACTCCTATCCGATCGACCGAGTGGCGGTCGCCGGCGCCGCCGCAGCGTTTGCCGACAAGGCCTACTTCGAAGACACCTGCGCCAAGGTGATCGCCAGTCGCGAAAAACTGGTGCAAGGGCTGAATGAACATGGATTCGAGGTACTGCCCTCGGCAGCCAACTTCATCTTCGCCCGCCACCCCGAACAGGACGCTGCAGCCATCGCCACCCGCTTGCGCGAAAAGGGCGTGATCGTGCGCCATTTCAAGCAGGAACGCATCGCGCAATTCCTGCGCATCAGCATCGGTACTTCGGAACAGAACCAGGCGTTGCTGGACGCCCTGTGAGCAAGAAGATAAAAGCGGCTGGGCTGAACAAGCCGCTATACCGGCAGACTTCCCTGGTCGGTTAGGCTGCCGGTATAGGGCGCGGGACAGCAGGATAAGTTGTCAGCCGCCTAATGCTTCGCACAAGACCTGAGTGCTGCCGGCAGTGTGTTCATCGCCTACCGTTTTTTCAAGGAGAATGACCCGAAACGGATACGAGGCCCGTTAAGTGAGATTGCTAAGGTGTTCTGAGTAGCCGTGAAGGGTATTGGCGCTATCGACTCACTGGACGTGATATCTGTGTAGGGGACCCCACCACTGCCCGATATCCTGCCGAAGGCGTAGTTTTCCTCCTCGCCTATAGGATTGATGAAGGGCATCACCGTATAGGTAATCACGTAATGACTGCCAGGTTCGATGCGAGTGACCAACTGGCTGACGCATCGGCTATTGGCCAGTTGCACGCCGCCGTGCTGCCACTCGCCTACTCCTTTCCAGTCCGTATTCGGACGCTCGAAGTGGCTATCCTTGATGAGTTCGTCGGGATTGGGAAAGTCATCGACGAGGCTGGGGCTCCAGAACTGTACAGGGGTGCTTGCTTCAGAGCTGATTACGACTTCCAGATGAGTCGTCGCCGGTTGGGTTACATGTTCGAGCTCGTATACGAACGCGCCTGTCCTCAGGTAGAAGCTTGCCACCTCTATATCGTTTTCCTTGATGACGACACGGCCGACTTCAGCCACTGCTTGGGTAGCCTTTGATGAGCTATTTAACGCCAAGGCAATCATTCTGAACGTGTACTGTTTGGCTCTCGCTTCTATGGTCACTCCCTGCCTGATGCTGGCCTGATTGACCAGAATCGCGCCAGGCGGTGAAGAGGTGCAGTTGGCGGGGTCCCCTTTGTCGTCCGTGATCCAGTGGGTGAAACCTTGTTCGAACTCTGCGTTCTGTAACAGATTTCCTGGCAGCGCCAGAGGTGTGGTCGTAGGCGTTATGTTAGTCATGATCCATTTTCTCCGTGTGTGTGGCAAGAAAACAGGCTAGCTACGATTGCATGTTCCTGGGTAACTATCTTTTTACAAGCAAAACAGGAGTGATCTTGTATTTTCAGACCGCAGTGGGCTTTTCGCTAAACGCCGGGCGGCCAAGATAATTATCAGGTGAGCGTAATAATCATGAGTATGACGGTCGATACTTCTGCGCGAATAAAAACTTCGAGCGTGTATAGGTGTGTTACATCTGATAGAAATGACGTGACCGAGCTTGCATGCGATAGCCAACCGCCATCCGTTTTTCACTACATTCCTACTTCTCCTCCTTCTTCACCGCCGCCGGCGCTGGTGGGGGGCGCAGGCCCACTTCGGCGTTGAGGGTGAGTTCCTTGCCCTTGCGCATCACCTGGATGGCGATCCGGTCGCCGGGCTTGGTGCGGGCGACCTGGTTCATCGAGCGGCGACCATCGCCGGCCGGCTCGCCATTGATGCTGAGGATGACATCGCCCAACTGCAGGCCGGCCTTGTGGGCCGGGCCGCCTTGAAACACTCCGGCGACGACGATGCCTGGCCGATCCTTGATGCCGAACGACTCCGCCAGCTCCTCGGTCATCGGTTGTACTTCGATGCCCAACCAGCCGCGGATCACCTGGCCATGTTCGATGATCGACTTCATCACCTCCAGCGCCAGCTTGGTCGGGATTGCGAAGCCGATGCCTTGCGAGCCGCCGGACTTGGAGAAGATGGCCGTGTTGATACCGGTCAGGTTGCCGTTGGCATCCACCAGCGCGCCGCCGGAGTTGCCGGGGTTGATCGCCGCATCGGTCTGGATGAAGTCTTCGTAGGTATTGAGGCCCAGCTGGTTGCGGCCGGTGGCGCTGATGATGCCCATGGTCACGGTCTGGCCGACGCCGAACGGGTTGCCGATGGCCAGGGCGACGTCGCCGATGCGGATGCCGTCGGAGCGTCCGATGGTGATTGCCGGAACGTTCTTCAGATCGATCTTGAGCACCGCCAGGTCGGTTTCCGGATCGCTGCCGATTACCCGTGCCAGGGTTTCCCGGCCGTCTTTCAGGGCCACCACGATCTGGTCGGCGCCAGCTGTCACATGGTTGTTGGTGAGCAGGTAGCCTTCGGGGCTCATGATCACCGCCGAGCCCAGGCTCGACTCCCAGCGCCGCTGCTTGGGCAGGTTGTCGCCGAAGAAACGGCGGAACTGGGGATCTTCGAACAGCGGATGGGCACCTTTGTTGACCGCCTTGGTGGTGTACAGGTTGGCCACGGCGGGCGCTGCAATGGCTACGGCGTCGGCGTAGGACACCGGGCCCTGGATGACGCTGGCGCTTTGCGGCGCCTGCTGCAGGTTGACGTCCTGGCTGGGCAGGCCGACCCATTGCGGAAAGCGCAGGATCACCAGCAGGGCGATCAATATGCCGGTCAACAGTGGCCAACCGAAGAAGCGCAAGGCCTTGAACATGGGAACGATCCTGAAGGGTAGCGGGGGGCTGTTTCTTCGGCGCGCAGGGGCGCCATAATGGCCGGCATTATACGGGCGCTCGCGCCGCGCTGAACTGCCTTTGTGGAGACTTTCATGGCTGTGGCACTGAACACGTTGGTCGAAGAAGCCGACCGTTATCTGAGCAGCACGAAGATCCAGGATTACTGCCCCAATGGCTTGCAGGTGGAAGGTCGCCCGCAGGTCATGCGCATCGTCAGTGGCGTGACGGCAAGCCAGGCGTTGCTCGATGCCGCGGTGGACGCCAGGGCCGATCTGGTGCTGGTGCACCATGGTTATTTCTGGAAGGGCGAGAACCCCTGCGTGGTCGGCATGAAACAGCGGCGCCTGAAGACCTTGCTCAAACACGATATCAGCTTGCTGGCTTACCACCTGCCGCTGGATCTGCACGCCGAAGTGGGCAACAACGTGCAGCTGGCGCGGCAGTTGGGAATCACCGTGGAAGGGCCCCTGGATCCGGCGGACAGCCGGGTCGTGGGGCTGATCGGTTCATTGCCCGAGCCCATGCATCCGCGCGACTTCGCCCGTCGCGTGCAGGAAGTGCTGGGCCGCGAACCATTGCTGATCGAAGGCAGCGAAAAGATTCGTCGCGTCGGCTGGTGCACCGGCGGCGGCCAGGGTTACATCGACCGGGCGATCGCGGCCGGTGTGGACCTGTTCATCAGCGGCGAGGCCTCCGAACAGACCGTTCACAGTGCCCACGAGAACGACATCAGCTTCATCGCCGCCGGCCATCACGCCACCGAACGCTACGGTGTGCAGGCGCTGGGTGAGTACCTGGCGCGGCGCTTCGCGCTCGAGCATGTGTTCATCGACTGCCCCAATCCTGTCTGATCGGTGGACGGTGGTGCCTGATTCGCGGGCTGAGCCTGCTCCCACAGTGATCCGAGTGATCTCGTGGGAGCACTGCCTGTGGGATCGAGGCGGCCGGCGAGCCTGTGCGCGCCAAACACGAAACCCTCCAAACCACGAGGTATATTGATATACCCCTTCGATCTAACCACCCCCGATGACCAAACCGGACGCCGTGTTAAAGTGCCCGGCTCGAACACGGCCCGCAGGCCGTCCATAAAGACTGTATTCCGTGAGTAGCCATGGTCGACAAACTGACGCATCTGAAACAGCTGGAGGCGGAAAGCATCCACATCATTCGTGAGGTGGCCGCTGAGTTCGATAACCCGGTGATGTTGTATTCCATCGGCAAGGACTCGGCCGTGATGCTGCATCTGGCGCGCAAGGCCTTCTTCCCCGGTAAGCTGCCGTTCCCGGTGATGCACGTCGACACCCAGTGGAAGTTCCAGGAGATGTACAAGTTCCGCGACCGCATGGTCGAGGAGCTGGGCCTGGACCTGCTGGTACACGTCAATCCCGAAGGTGTGGCGCAGGGCATCAACCCCTTCACCCACGGCAGTTCCAAGCACACCGACATCATGAAGACCCAGGGCCTCAAGCAGGCGCTGGACAAGTATGGCTTCGATGCCGCCTTCGGCGGTGCGCGCCGTGACGAAGAGAAGTCGCGGGCCAAGGAGCGGGTCTACTCGTTCCGTGACAGCAAGCATCGCTGGGACCCGAAGAACCAGCGTCCGGAGTTGTGGAACGTCTACAACGGCAAGGTCAACAAGGGCGAATCGATCCGCGTATTCCCCTTGTCGAACTGGACCGAGCTCGACATCTGGCAGTACATCTACCTGGAAGGCATCCCGATCGTGCCGCTGTACTTCGCCGCCGAACGCGAAGTGATCGAGAAGAACGGCACGCTGATCATGATCGACGACGAGCGCATTCTCGAGCACCTCAGCGAGGAAGAGAAGGCCAGCATCGTCAAGAAGAAAGTACGTTTCCGTACCCTTGGCTGCTACCCGTTGACGGGCGCGGTGGAGTCCGAGGCGCAGAGCCTCACCGACATCATTCAGGAAATGCTCCTGACGCGAACGTCCGAGCGCCAGGGCCGTGTCATCGATCATGATGGCGCCGGTTCCATGGAAGACAAGAAACGTCAGGGCTATTTCTAGAGCAGGGTCAGAACATGTCGCACCAATCCGAATTGATCAGCGAGGACATCCTCGCCTACCTTGCTCAGCACGAACGCAAGGAACTGCTGCGCTTCCTCACCTGCGGCAACGTCGACGACGGCAAGAGCACCCTGATCGGGCGCCTGCTGCACGACTCCAAGATGATCTACGAAGATCACCTGGAAGCCATCACCCGCGACTCGAAGAAATCCGGCACCACGGGCGAAGAAGTCGACCTGGCGCTGCTGGTCGACGGCCTGCAGGCCGAGCGTGAGCAGGGCATCACCATCGATGTCGCCTACCGCTATTTCTCCACGGCCAAACGCAAGTTCATCATCGCCGACACCCCGGGCCACGAGCAGTACACACGCAACATGGCCACCGGTGCCTCGACCTGCGACCTGGCGATCATCCTGGTGGATGCCCGCTACGGTGTGCAGCCCCAGACCCGTCGGCACAGCTACATCGCGTCCCTGCTGGGCATCAAGCACATCGTGGTGGCCATCAACAAGATGGACCTCAAGGGTTTCGATGAAGGTGTATTCGAGCAGATCAAGGCCGACTACCTGAAATTCGCCGAGGCCATCAGCCTGAAGCCGACCACGTTGGCCTTCGTGCCGATGTCGGCGCTCAAGGGCGACAACGTGGTCAACCGCAGCGAGCAGTCGCCGTGGTACATCGGTCAGACCCTGATGGAAATTCTGGAAACCGTGGAAGTGGCGGCCGACCGCAACTTCGACGACCTGCGTTTCCCGGTGCAATACGTCAACCGGCCGAACCTGAATTTCCGCGGCTTCGCCGGCACCCTGGCCAGCGGCGTCGTGCACAAGGGCGACGAAGTGGTGGTGCTGCCCTCGGGCAAGAGCAGCCGGGTGAAATCCATCGTCACCTTCGAGGGTTAACTGGAGCACGCCGGCCCCGGCCAGGCCGTGACCCTGACCATGGAAGACGAGATCGACATCTCCCGTGGCGACCTGCTGGTGCATGCCGCCAACGTGCCGACCGTTTCCGACAGCTTCGAAGCGATGCTGGTGTGGATGGCCGAAGAGCCCATGCTGCCCGGCAAGAAATACGACATCAAGCGTGCCACCAGCTACGTGCCGGGCTCGATCGCCAGCATCGTCCACAAGGTCGATGTCAACACCCTGGCCGAAGGCCCAGGCAGTGCGCTGCAGCTCAACGAGATCGGCAAGGTCAAGGTATCGCTGGACAGCGCCATCGCCCTGGACGGTTACGACAGCAACCGCACCACCGGCGCGTTCATCATCATCGACCGCCTGACCAATGGCACCGTCGGCGCCGGCATGATCATCGCGCCGGCAGCGGTTACCCAGGGTGGCAAGGCCCATGGCCGTTCCGCCCACGTAACCACCGAGGAGCGTGCCCAGCGCTTTGGCCAGCAACCGGCGACCGTGCTGTTCAGCGGCCTTTCGGGCGCGGGCAA
>Ga0265798_10004371_pt1 | contig 19563 bp, 15 predicted proteins | sample P3T30metagenome_FD_192430 | JGI IMG/M metagenome (GOLD analysis project Ga0265798, IMG submission 192430) | Plant litter microbial communities from East Loma Ridge, Irvine, California - P3 T30 | ecosystem: Environmental > Terrestrial > Plant litter > Unclassified | place: USA: California... | reverse complement strand
GAAAATGGCTCGAAGCAATGCCGAGGTAAGCCGTTGGCCGTTGGAAATGAGCTATCAGCCTCGCACAAATCGTACCGTGCTTGGTTAGTTGCCCGCAAAGATGTTATTTATCCTTCGAATATATACAACCTCAGCCATATACCAACGCAAAAGGGCCGGAAGCTTAGCTTCCGGCCCTTTGCTATTTCGCTTTAGTTAGCCTGCTGAGCAGGCGCCTTTGCGAAACCTTACTACTCGATTCGACTCTACGGCTTACTTGCCGTCTACTTCCTCGTAGTCTACGTCGGTTACGTGGTCGCCAGCGGGTTGGCCCTGCTGGCCACCGCCTTGGCCGTCGGCGCCAGGGAAGCCCTGGCCGCCGGGCTGGCCACCTTGGGCACCAGCTGCGGCGTACATCTCCTGCGAAGCAGCTTCCCAGGCCTTGTTCAGCGCGGCTACGCCGGCGTCAATGGCACCTAGGTCTTTGCTTTCGTGGGCTTTCTTGAGGTCAGCGAGGGCGCTTTCTACGGCCGTTTTATTACCGCCGCTCAGCTTGTCGCCAAACTCCTTCAGCTGCTTCTCGGTCTGGAAAATGAGCGAGTCAGCGTCGTTCAATTTCTTGATGCGCTCGGCTTCGGCTTTGTCGGCTTCAGCATTGGCGCTAGCTTCTTGGCGCATGCGCTCTATGTCAGCATCGGAGAGGCCGCTGCTGGCTTCGATACGGATTTTCTGCTCTTTACCAGTGCCTTTGTCGCGGGCCGTTACGTTGAGGATACCGTTGGCGTCGATGTCAAACGTAACCTCAATCTGCGGTACGCCGCGGGGTGCAGGCGGAATGCTGTCGAGGTGGAATTTACCAATCGTGCGGTTCTGGCTGGCCAGCGGGCGCTCGCCTTGCAGCACGTGGATTTCTACCGAAGGCTGCGAGTCCGAAGCCGTCGAGAAAGTTTCCGATTTCTTGGTCGGGATGGTGGTGTTCGACTCGATGAGCTTGGTCATCACGCCGCCCATCGTTTCGATACCCAGGCTCAGCGGGGTCACGTCGAGCAGCAGCACGTCTTTCACCTCGCCGGTGAGCACGCCGCCTTGGATAGCAGCACCGATGGCTACTACTTCGTCGGGGTTTACACCTTTCGAGGGCTTCTTGCCGAAGAACTTCTCAACTTCTTCTTGGATGCGCGGAATGCGGGTCGAACCACCCACGAGGATAACTTCGTCTACTTGCGAAGCCGACAGGCCGGCATCTTGCAACGCCTTTTTGCAGGGCTCCATCGAGCGGCGCACGAGCTCGTCGCTCAGCTGCTCAAACTTGGCGCGGCTCAGCTTTACTACTAGGTGCTTAGGGCCCGAAGCAGTAGCCGTGATGTAGGGCAGGTTGATTTCGGTTTCGTTCGAGCTCGACAGCTCAATCTTGGCCTTCTCGGCAGCTTCTTTGAGGCGCTGGAGGGCCAGCGGGTCTTTGCGGAGGTCGAGGTTTTCGTTGTCGCTGGCAAACTGGTCGGCCAAGAAGTTGATGATAACCTGGTCGAAGTCGTCGCCACCAAGGTGAGTATCACCGTTGGTGCTTAGCACTTCAAACACGCCGTCGCCCAGCTCTAGAATCGAAATATCGAACGTACCACCACCTAGGTCGTACACAGCAATTTTCTGGTCTTTGTGCTTCTTATCCAAGCCGTAAGCCAGCGCGGCGGCCGTAGGCTCGTTGATGATACGCTTTACGTCGAGGCCCGCAATGGCACCGGCTTCTTTAGTAGCCTGGCGCTGGGCATCATTGAAGTAAGCCGGCACCGTGATAACGGCTTCGGTAACGGTCGTGCCTAGGTAATCTTCAGCCGTCTGCTTCATCTTTTGAAGCGTCATGGCCGAAATTTCCTGGGGCGTATAAGTACGGTCGCCAATCTTAACGGCTACCGTGTTGTTGGGGCCCGACACAACGTCGTAGGCTACGTATTTGCTTTCATTGCCGACTTCGTTGAAGTGGCGGCCCATGAAGCGCTTGATGCTAGCAATAGTGTTCGTGGGGTTGGTAACAGCCTGGCGCTTAGCCGGGTCACCTACTTTGCGCTCGCCTTTGCCATTGTCGAGAAACGCGACAATCGACGGCGTGGTGCGGCGGCCTTCCGAGTTGGGAATTACAACCGGCTCGTTGCCTTCCATTACAGCAACGCACGAGTTGGTGGTGCCCAAGTCTATACCAATGATTTTGCCCATGATAGTGTGGGTGATGAAATGTTATGTGTAAGAGATGTCTTGGTCAGGATGACGGCACGGTGGCCGTCGCGGGCTTTCTTACAAGCCGCGTACCAGCCCCTTATTTCTGCCACAATGGCGGGGCAGTGGCCTTTATTCTGCCAGGGCGGCAAACTTGGCGCACCCTAGGGAGCCAGCGCCTGCCTTCTTAGCAGGTGCGGCGGGCCGGGCTAGTGTATTAGCTACTGGGCGGGTAAAGTGGTAAATACTCAGGTTCTGTAGTGTTACTTTATGGCGTAAACTACTTTCCCACCCCTCTTCATTTTCAGATTATTATGAAATCTCTACTCCTGGCTGCACTGGCAGTTCTTACCCTGGCCACGGCCTGTAAGAAAGACGAGGACACCCCTACCTCACCCCCTATGCAAGTAACGGGTACTTTTAGCGGTGCCAACGAGACGCCCGCCGTAACGACTAGCGCCACCGGCAACGTGAGCGCCACCTACAACAAAAGCAACAGAACACTGACTTATACGGTCACTTATGCGGGCCTCACGCCCACGGCCGGACACTTTCATATTGGCGCACCCGGTGTAGCGGGGCCGATTGCCATCCAGTTTCCCTACGTAGCCTACTCGCCCATCACGGGCTCCACGCTGCTCACGCCGATGCAGGAAGATGCGTTGCTGGCTGGCAATATGTACGCTAACCTGCACACCACCGCTAACCCTGGTGGCGAGATACGCGCCAACGTAGTAGCCAAGTAAGCCTGACTGCTACCACTACCCCACCGAGCCGGCCGCTACCCAGTGGTCGGCTCTTTGCATTTAGCGCAGCTCACTACTGCGTAACGCGAAATAATTCAATAAAATAGCCAAACCTTATAACCATTTAACTCACTATTAACTAATACCTTTGCACAATACAAACAAGCATTACCCATTCTTATTTAACCTTATTTTTTTATTGTGAAAAAGATTCTACTTCCCGCCCTTGCTGGCCTAGTATTGGTTAGCGCCTGCAAAAAAGACAACGACAGCGTACCGACCCAACAGGTGTCGGGCACACTGAGCGCCAGCAACGAGGTACCTGCCGTTACGGCTTCGGGTACGGGCACCGTTACGGGCACCTATACCCCCAGCACTAAGTCGCTGAATTACACGGTAACCTATGCTGGCCTCACGGGTGCCCCTACTGGTGCCCACCTCCACTACGGCGATGCCAAGCATAAGACAACCGCGCCTACCGTACCATTTGCGAATTTGCCCACTGCTACTAGTGGCACCTTCAGCGGGACCGTTACGCTGACGATTCAGCAAGCCGATTCGCTGACGGCGGGTCGCATTTATGCTAACATCCACACTACTGCTAACAGTGGCGGCGAGCTACGGGCCAACCTGACGGTCAAATAGCACCACCTACTTTGGCTCCTCCGGGCTCGTCGCTGGTAGCAGCGACGGGCCCGTTTTAGTTAGGGTTGGCGGAGTGGGCGGCAACTTTGTCGACCTAGGGCGCATCTTTGGCAGCACGAATTTTATCTCGTCTGTTTTACTGCATGAAATACGCTTTTCTCGCCGGGCTGCCGGGCTGCCTGCTGGTTGCCTTTGTGGCACAGGCGCAAGCACCCGCCGCACCAACTGCCACTCCTGGCCCCTACCGCGCTTCGGCTACCAAAATCAACGACTTGGTGCATACCAAGCTGGCCGTGCGCTTCGACTATGCCAAGCGTTACCTCTACGGCCAGGAATGGGTGACACTAAAGCCCCACGGCTACGCCACCGACTCGCTGCGCCTCGATGCCAAAGGCATGGATATCAAAACCGTGGCCTTGATGAACGGCAGTAGCCAGCAGCCGCTTAAGTTTGATTACGCCGACCGGGAAAACCTGCGCATCAACCTAGGGAAGCTTTTTAAGCCCGGTGAGCAATACATCGTGTACATCGAGTACACCGCCAAGCCCGACGAGCTGAAAACCAAGGGCTCGGCTGCTATCACCGATGCCAAGGGTTTATATTTCATCAACCCCGACAGCACGGTGAAGGGCAAGCCGGTGCAAATCTGGACGCAGGGCGAGACGGAAGGCTCGTCGGCTTGGTTTCCGACCATCGACCGGCCCAACCAGAAGACGACCGAGGAAATTGCCATGACCGTGCCGGCCAAGTACGTGACGCTCAGCAACGGTAAGCTGGTGAGCCAGACGCCCGCTGGCCCCGGCCTGCGCACCGACACCTGGAAAATGGACGAGCCGCACTCGCCCTACCTCTTTATGATGGCGGTCGGCGACTTCAAAATCTATAAAGACACGTGGCGCGGCAAAGAAGTTAATTACTACCTAGAGCCCAAGTACGCGCCCTTTGCCAAGCAGATTTTCGGCAATACGCCCGACATGATGGAGTTCTACTCCAAGCGCCTCGGGGTAGAGTTTCCGTGGAATAAGTACGCCCAGATAGTGGCCCGCGACTACGTGAGCGGTGCCATGGAAAACACCACGGCCACGCTGCACGGCGAGCAGGTGCAGATGACCGATAAGGAGCTGGTAGACCGCGAGTACAGTGGCGAATCAGTGATTGCGCACGAGCTGTTTCACCAGTGGTTTGGCGACTACGTGACGGCCGAATCGTGGTCGAACCTGACCGTGAACGAGTCGATGGCCGACTTTGGGGAGGGGCTGTATGCCGAGTATAAATACGGCCAGGACGCGGCCGACATGCACAACTTCCGCAACGCCGAGCGCTACCTCACTAGCAAGCGTGATGTGAGCAAAAACCTGGTACGCTTCTACTACAACGACAAGGAAGACATGTTCGACCTCGTCACGTACCAGAAGGGCGGGGCCATCGTGCAGATGCTGCGCACTTACCTAGGCGACGATGTATTCTTTGCGGGCTTGCAGAAGTATTTGACCGACAACAAATTTGGCAACGCCGAAGCGCACCAGATGCGCCTGGCCATGGAAGCCGTGTCAGGCAAGGACCTCAACTGGTTTTACAACCAGTGGTACTACGGCGCGGGCCACCCCGTCGTGACCATCAACTACGCCTGGGACGCTGCCGCCAAGAAGCAGAGCGTAACCGTGAAGCAGACCCAGGAGGGCAAGCCCTTCCAACTGCCGTTCGCCATTGACTACTACGTAAATGGCAAGCCCGTGCACCAGCAGGTGATGATGACCGAAGCCACCCAGACCTTTACGATGCCGCTGGCCGCCAAGCCCGACCTAGTAAACGTGGACGCCGACAAAAACCTGCTTTGGGACAAAACCGACAATAAGCAGTTGGCCGAATACGCGTACCAATACAAGCACGCCCCACGCCTCGTGGACCGCGCTGAAGCGCTGGAAGCTGCGCTGGCCCAGCAAACGACCAGCCCTGCCGCACGAGCAGTAGTGCTGGCCGCCATGCAGGACAAGTACTATGAAATGCGCGTGGCCGCCATTAGCACCCTGAAAATGGATAATAAGGACGTGGCCAAAGCCGCTACGCCCGTGCTGCGCAAGCTGGCCACCACCGAGAAGGAGCCCCACGTGCTGGCGGCTACGCTCCGTGCCCTAGGTGCGCTCAAAGACAAGAAAGACGAGAAGCTCATCACGAAAGAGCTAGCCAACAATCCTTCGCTGGCCGTGCAAGGCGCGGCCCTGCGTGCCCTAGGTGACCTCAACCCCACCGAAGCCCTGAGCCGTGCCAAGGCGTATGAGGTAGATGCCCCAGCCGCGCTTACGTCGGCAATGATGAGCGTGTATGCCCAGCAGGGTGGCCCGGCGCAGTGGGCGTTTATCCGCGACCGCTACGACGCGGCCACTGGCCAAGCCAAGTACCGCTACATCGGGCCGATGACGCAGATGCTCGGACGCCTCGACGACCCTAAGGCGTTTTCGGAAGACGTGACGCGCATTCAGCAGCTGGCCATGATACCACAGCTCAAGGCTTACGGCCTTGATAAAGCGATGATTACTGCCCTGCAAAAGGGTGCCGAAGCGCAAAAGGGCAAGCCCAACGCTGCCCAAAACCAAGCCACGGCAGATGCAGCGGTGAAAGCCATTCAGGCAGCCAAGTAAGCTATACCGTGGGCTCGGCGAGCCCACCCGTACTGCACTATTACAAAGCGCGGGCTCTAGTAGAGTCCGCGCTTTTCTTGTGCCCTTGTCTAAAACGAGCGGCGCACTACGTTGAACTATCCTCCTAGGTTTCGCGTCGGAATAAGTCTATGCGCAAGACCACTCCGCTGGTGCTGGCCGTCCTGCTTGCGGGCCGCCTCACCCCCGCCCTGGCTCAGAATACGCCCGACGAGAACAATCCTAATTTCGACGCGCCCTTTGTACTGCACGTGCGGCCCGACCGCCCCGGCCAAACCATCACAGCGGGCGTGCTGCGGGCGGGCGAGTTTCAGCTCGAAACCGGCTTGCAGCGCTATTCGCCTGCTGTAGGTACTGGCCTTACGAGCAGCACGGCTACGCTGCGCATCGGCTTCTTCAACAGCATGGAGTTTCGCGTGACGCAGCCTTACGTGTATGGCACGCCAAGCAACCGTTTGATAAGCAATGAAACCCCCGGCCTGCGCCCCGACTCGGTGGGCTGGGCCCCGATTACGGTAGGTACCAAGCTGATGCTGACACCCGACCGCGCCAGCCGCTTCCAGGCGTCGCTGCTAGTCGAGGCAGCCCTACCCAATACCGGTAGCGCGGGCATGCGCCGCACTTCTTGGGCACCTAGTGGCCGGCTGCTGCTGAGCCAGCAGTTAGGCCGACGCACCGCCCTGGAAGGCAACCTAGGTTTCACCCAATACGGCTTGACGGCCGCCGATGTATCACGCGGGCAGTACCTAGGGTCGCTGGCACTCACCGCGCCCATCACCGACAATGCTGGCTACTTCGTGGAGGGCTACGGCCGCGGCCGCGAGCAGTTGACTTCGGGGGCCAATGCGGGCCTCTACTATCGTCCCTGGACCGGGCTGCGCTTCGATGCTACCGTAGGACGTGTGCTAGGTGGGCTCGGAGCAGGCGCTACCACGGTGGGTATAGGTCTAGGTCTGCGGCTGGGTGGCAATACGCATTAAGCTAAAACACCTAGCTACCTTGGCTGCAAGGTAGGTCTGGCGAACTGTGGCGCATACTTTCGGCACCTGCTGCCGTATGGGTAGCCGCTGGGCGGGAACTATTTCGGCCAGCGCATCGCTATGTTTCGTTCTGCAGCCACACTGATTACCGGGCTCGGGCTTTTTTGCCTGAGTTGCCAGACCACTAATTCTGTTACTAACAGCACACCTACAACGGCCGCCCGCCCACCCGCGCCGGGCGCGGCGCTTTTCGAAACCCGCTGGGTATTGCGCCAAGTTGGTACTCAAAATGTTACAGTGCCCGAGGGCGGCCAGGAGCCCTACCTGCTGCTGCGCCGCACTGGCGCAGCCGAAGGCCAGGCCAGTTGCAACCGCTTCCGTAGCACGGCGGCTACCGACAGCGTTAGCCACCTGGTTTTCACGCCCTTACTAAGCACACGCATGGCCTGTCCGGCCTTGCCCACCGAGCAAGCCTTTACGCAAGCGCTGGCCGCCGCGCACTCCTTCCGCATCAGCGGCGACACCTTGCGCCTGTACGCGCCCACCGAGCCCGATGCCACGCCGCTGGCCCGGCTAGAAGCGGTCTACTTGCGCTAGATACAACGCGCCTGTCATTGCGAGCGCAGCGAAGCAATCGCACCTGTTCGGCTGCGGTTGCTTCGCTGCGCTCGCAATGACAGGCGGTTTTTACGCTGCTAATCTATACCCAAAGCTATCGCTAATGCGCCCACACCAAGCGCTCGCGGGTGGCGTGCAGCCGTTGCGCCAGTACATCCAGCCCTGGGTTGTGCACGCTACCTAGGTGCGTGGTGGCAAACTCCTTGTGCGGCACGTAGCTACCGTTGTCCACTGCCTGCCCTACCTGCTTGTATGCATCGCGGAAAGGTACCCCAGCCTGTATTAACTGATTAATATTTTCTACCGAAAATATCGCGTCGTATTTCGACTGATTAATAACGCCAGGTACCACCTGCAAAGCGGGCACCGCGAACAACAGAATATCCAGAATATCGGCAAACTGCACCATCGGCCGGAATAGAATTTCCTTTAAAATCTGGAAGTCGCGGTGGTAACCGCTCGGCAGGTTATTTATTGTCAGAATAATATCGGTCGGCAGCGCTTGCAGGCGGTTGCAATGCGCGCGCACCAGTTCAAATACGTCAGGGTTTTTCTTATGCGGCATAATGCTGGAGCCCGTCGTGAACTCCTTGGGCAGCAGCACAAACCCTAGGTCCTGGCTATTATACAGCACGAGGTCATACGCCAGTTTGCTGAGCGTGCCGGCCAAGCCCGCAATAGCAAAAGCCAGTGTTTTTTCGGTTTTGCCGCGCAGCATTTGCGCGCCCACCGAGCTAACTGCTACGTTAGCAAAACCCATCTCGCGCGTCGTCTGCTCGCGGTCGATGCCGAAGCTACTGCCGAAGCCAGCACCCGAACCTAGGGGGTTGTGGTCGGCTACTGTATGGGCCGCTTCCAGCAGGCTCATATCGAGCAATAAATGCTCGGCATACGCTCCAAACCACAGCCCAAAGCTGCTCGGCATCGCCGCCTGAAAATGCGTGTAGCCGGGTAATAAATCATGCTTGTATTTCTCGCCCTGCTGCAACAGCAGCTCCGCTAATTCCAGGATTTTGGCGCCAATCTTTTGGGTGTAATCCTTAATAAATAATTGAATCGCCGTCAGCACTTGGTCGTTGCGCGAGCGCGCTACGTGGATTTTTTTGCCTGCATCGCCGAATTTATCCGTCAGATAATATTCGATTTTCGAATGCACATCTTCAAAGTCCGCTTCTATCTGAAACGTGCCGTTTTCGACCTGCGCCAACAGCTCATCCAGGCCCGTCAGCAGTTGCGCTTCTTCTTCCTGGGAAATCATTCCGATGCTAGCCAGCATTTTAGCTTGCGCCTTAGAAGCCAGCATATCGAAAGGCGCCAGATACATATCCAGCTCCCGGTCTTGTCCCACCGTGAAGCGCTCTATTTTATCGTTGACGGAGAAGCCTTTTTCCCAGATTTTCATACTCTTACAAATTATTTTACTTCCGTCATGCAGAACGCAGCGAAGCATCTCGCTCGCCTCATTGTTTGCGCTATTGATTACTGCACTACGCGAGATGCTTCGCTGTGCTCTGCATAACAGCAAAAATCAGAAATTAAAATCAGTCAATAATTCAATATAATCCGCAATTCCAGCACGGATTTCTGATAGCAAAATGTACTCGTCGGGTGCATGTGAGCGGGCGCTGTCGCCCGGCCCCATCTTCAACGTCGGAAAGCGCATTAAGGCCTGGTCAGAGAGCGTGGGCGAGCCATACGTCGTCTTGCTCATTGCCAAGGCTTTTTGCACCAGCGGGTGCCCTAGGGGCAGGCCCGACGACTGCAAATGCGTAGAGCGCGGCGTAATATCGGCCTGCACGTTAGCGCGAATAATTTCCAGAATCTGCTCGTTGGTGTAGCACTCCGTGGGCCGCACATCTACCACGTAGCGACACTCATCGGGCACCACGTTGTGCTGCGTACCAGCGCTTATTTGCGTCACCGTCATTTTCACCGGCCCCAGCATTTCCGATACGTTCGGGAACTGGTAAGTACGCAGCCAATTAATATCATCGAGCGCTTTATACAGCGCGTTATCGCCTTCATTGCGAGCAGCGTGGCCGGTGCGGCCGCGCGCTACTCCATCGAGTACGAGCAGGCCTTTTTCGGCCACGGCGGCATTCATCCCGGTAGGCTCGCCCACGATACCCAGGTCGATTTTACCTAATTCGGGCAGGATGCTTTTGACACCATTCGCGCCCGAAATCTCTTCTTCAGCTGTGATAGCACAGATTAAATTAAATGCCGTGGGTTGGTCGTAGAAATACCGAAATACCGCCAGCAAGCTTACCGCCGATGCACCCGCATCGTTGCTACCTAGGCCGGTCAATTTATCGCCTTCCAACGTCGCACCAAAAGGCAGGTACGTCCAGGCTACGCCGGGCTTCACGGTGTCGTGGTGCGAGTTAAGCAGTAGGGTCGGCTTGGCGGCGTCCCAGTTTTTACTTGCCGCCCACACGTTGTTGCCGCGGCGCTGCGCTGGTATGTTGTGCTGCGCCAGAAACTGCTCCAGGATGGCCGCCGTGCCAGTTTCCTCCCGCGAAAACGAGGGCGTTTGAATAAGCTGCTGTAGCAGCGCGATGGCGTCGTCGCTCAGTCGAGCAATTACTTCAGACATAGCACTGTGCGCAGCTCAGAGTTGATGTGCAAGGCGTGCCCAATAATAACCCGACGCACGCCTTGGTGGAGCGCCGCAAACGCATTCTCCAACTTCGGCAGCATACCGTCGGCGATAATTCCCTGATTTTTCAGCGTTTCGTAATGGGCCGCGTCAATTTCGGGGATTACCGAATTATCATTATTTACGTCGCGCAGCACACCGTTTTTCTCAAAGCAATAGTGCAGCGTTACCTCAGCGTCTGAGGCCAGCGCCACCGCCACGGCCGAGGCGATGGTATCTGCGTTGGTGTTCAATAGCTGACCCTGGCCGTCGTGAATGATGGGGCAGAGTACGGGCGTGATACCTGCTTGCAGCAGACTGATGATTAAGCTTTTGTTAATACTGGCGGGCGTGAGGTCACCCACAAAGCCAAAATCGACTTCTTTCACCGGGCGCTTCACGCCCTGAATTATGTTGCCGTCGGCCCCGCTCAAGCCCAGCGCATTTACACCTAGGCGCTGCAAATTGGCAACCACCTCTTTGTTGGTTTTGCCCGCGTAAAACATCACCACAATGTCGAGGGTGGCGGCGTCAGTTACGCGGCGGCCGTTTACCATCGTGGGCGTCAGGCCCAGCTCGCGCATCATGGCGCTGGCGCCTTTACCGCCGCCGTGCACCAAGATTTTGGGGCCAGCGCTGGCGGCTAATAATTCCAGGAATTTCGTTAGCTCAACGGCATCGTCGATGATGCCGCCGCCAATCTTATACACTGTTACCGCAAGATTATCCATATCGTATTCAGCCGCTGTCGTTAGACCAGGCCGCGAAAAAAATAGCTCAGTCTATTGCAAGCAAAAGTAGGAACTTTTACCTTTGCGGCTCCATTATGGCCCCTAGTTTGCTAGTGTATCACTAGCCTACTTGGCTGCTACGCAAATGACGCTCTTGGCTCGCACTACTCTTCAGCTTTCCACTTTGGCCCCCCAGCGGGCTACGGGAAGTGTGCGCTTGCTGACCAGTGCCATGCTGCGACGACCCTAGCCGGCTTCAATGGCCGGATGCTGACTTAGAAGTCAGCCTTATCCGGGCAAATCCTCGTACTGAGAGGTTGCCCGACCGCTTAACCGATAGAGTTCGGGTTTTCTGCCGCTAACTCGCTTACCGCGAGGGCCGGTTAACTACGTTTCTTTCCGTAAGTATTTCCTCCCTTTTTTATATCATGACAATTCGGGTTGCAACGGCAGCAGACACGCACTACGCGGACCTGTTGTGCCAGTGGTACATCGAGTCGGCCAAGCAGCGGGGCACGGGCATCGCTAAGCGCGACCCGGAATATGTGCGCGAAAAAATGCGCCAGGGCAATTCTGTTATCGCCTTCGTAGATGGCGAGCTAGCTGGCTTTTGCTATATCGAAACCTTCGAGAGCGGCAAGTTTGTGGCTAATTCGGGCCTGGTCGTCAACACGGAGCTGCGTAAGCACGGCCTAGGTCGCGCCATCAAGCGTGAGGTGTTCCGATTGTCGCGCACCAAGTATCCGGAAGCTAAGATTTTCGGCATCACGACCAGCCTGGCCGTGATGAAAATCAACTCTGACCTAGGCTACGAGCCAGTTACGTTTTCGGAACTGACGACGAGCGAGGACTTTTGGAAGGGCTGCAAAAGCTGCAAAAATTTCGGTATCCTGACCGAGAACGAGCGCAAGATGTGCCTCTGCACCGGCATGCTGTTCGATAAGCTCGACGCCCCGCTACCCGAAAACGAGATGCCGGAAGAAATGCGCCTGCCAGTGGTGCAGTAAGCCGAGTTGCGCGACCTTTGCAGTCCGCGACGAGTGCGAAGAGTTACTCCTCTAGTTTTTTTAGCGCGGTTCGCTGCGCTCACCCGCGGAATTTAAAGTCCGCGCAACACATTCAGAATGAAGAAAAAGGCGATTGTAGCATACAGCGGCGGCCTCGACACGTCGTACTGCGTGGTAAACCTCACGCGTGAGGAAAATTGGGAAGTCCACACCGTTATCGTGAATTCGGGCGGCTTCTCGCAAGAGGAACTGGTAGCTATTGAGAAGCGCGCCTACGAGCTGGGTTCGACCAAGCACGGGGTTATTGATATCACCGAGCGCTACTACCACGACTGCTTGCGCTACCTGCTGTTCGGCAATATTCTGAAGAATAACACCTACCCGCTGAGCGTGAGCGCCGAGCGCATGTTTCAGGCGCTGGCCATTGCTGAGTACGCCCGCCAGGAAAACGCCGACTACATCGTACACGGCAGCACTGGCGCCGGCAACGACCAAGTGCGCTTCGACGTGGCCTTCGCAGTTATAGCGCCCAACGTCGAAATCATCACGCCCATCCGCGACCAGAAACTGTCGCGCCAGGCGGAGATTGAATACCTGCAAGCCCAGGGCTTCGAGATGAGCTGGGAGAAAGCGAAATATTCCATCAACCGCGGCATCTGGGGCACCAGCGTAGGCGGCGTCGAAACGCTGACATCGCGCCAGGCCCTACCCGAGAGCGCTTACCCCACCCAGCTTTCCAAAACCGAGCCGAGCCAGCTAGAAATCACCTTCGAGAAAGGCGAGCCAGTGGCACTGAACGGCGAGAAGATGGACGCGGTAGCCCTTATCCAAAAGCTCAACGAGCTGGGTGGGGCCTACGCCATCGGCCGCGATACGCACGTGGGCGACACCATCCTAGGCATCAAAGGCCGGGTGGGCTTCGAGGCCCCCGCGGCGCTGCTGCTCATCAAAGCGCACCACTTGCTGGAAAAGCACACGCTGTCGCGCTGGCAGCAGTTGCATAAGGAGCCCGTGGCCACCTGGTACGGCACGCTGCTGCACGAGGCCCAGTACCTCGACCCGGCTATGCGCGACTTCGAGGCCTTCCTCACGTCTTCGCAGGCCCGCGTGTCGGGCACGGTGTTCGTGGAGCTACGCCCTTACCACTTCGAGCTGCTAGGCATCGAGTCGAAGTACGACATGATGCAATCTAAGGTGGCGACCTACGGCGAGGAGAACAACGCCTGGGATTCGCGCGACGCCCGCGGTTTTATCAAAATCTTCGGCAACCAGCTGAAAATTCACGCTAGCCTGCAAGATGAGCAAGCAGGTTAAGGCGGGTATCGTCGGGGGCGCGGGCTACACGGCCGGCGAATTGGTGCGGCTACTGCTGCACCACCCCCACGCGGAAATTGGGGCCGTGGTGAGCTCGACGCAAGCCGGGCAGCCCATCCACACGGTGCACGAAGACTTGCTAGGTGATACGGATATCCTCTTTGCCAGCGAGCTGCAGGGCGACGAAGACGTGGTATTTCTGTGCCTAGGTCATGGTCATTCGCGCGAGTGGCTGCTAAAATCCAACCTGCCCGCCAGCACCAAAGTCATTGACCTGAGCAATGACTTTCGCCTGGGTGCCGACCGCGACGTAGCCGGCCGGCACTTTGTGTACGGCTTGCCGGAGGCTAACCGCGAGCAGATTCGCACGGCCGACAGTATTGCTAATCCGGGCTGCTTTGCTTCGGCCATTCAGCTGGCACTGCTACCGCTGGCAGCGGCTGGGCAATTGACCGATGCTGTGCACGTGTCGGCCATCACGGGCAGCACGGGCGCAGGCCGCGGCCTTGTCGAAACGACGGGCTACACCTGGCGCACCGGCAACATCTCGACCTACAAGACCTTCACGCACCAGCACCTAGGTGAGATTGGCGAAACGCTAGTAGACTTGCAACCTGCATTCAATCAGCCCATTCGCTTTATTCCGTACCGGGGCAACTTTACGCGGGGTATTTTCGCATCTGTTTATACCACCTGCGAACTTTTAATACCAGAAGTACAAAAGCTGTACTCAGACTACTACCGCGACGCGCCTTTCACGATTGTATCGGGCAAAGAGATTCACCTCAAGCAAGTGGTCAATACCAACAAATGCCTAGTACACGTGGCCAAGCACGACGACCAAGTTCTTATTACCACAGCGCTCGATAACCTGCTCAAAGGTGCCTCTGGTCAAGCTATTCAGAACATGAACTTGCTGTTCGGCTTCGAGGAAACGGCGGGCCTAGGTACAAAGGCTTCGTTTTTTTAAGCTAATCTGTCATGCTGAGCTTGCCGAAGCATCTTGGCATATTCAGCAATTCAGCTATCAAATTATGAGCGAAGAATATGCAGCAATGAGCCGAGTTGTTAACTCGGAAATATTGTTCGACCATTTCGGCTACTGGCCAAATTTTCATGATGCAGAAGTCATGAAAGTGACTTTTGAAGCCTTACCGACTTGGCGCGCCGCTGTGACATTCACAATCAACACCTTTGAAATGACTAGCAAAGTCAATGAAAAGGGTTATTTTGACCTGACTAACAAATGTCAGATTGAAGTGCAGTTGACAGGAATAAAGCACTTAGACTTTAATTATTTCAGTCACCAAAATGTGCTTTTCGAGTTTTGGTTCGAGGAACATGGTAGTGATATCAAAGCGGTTTTTAGTTCTTCAGTTGGCATGGAAGCGACCGTAGTTGCTGAAGAAGCTTTGATTTTGAGCCTTACTCCTATCGAGAAGCTGCAGTAGATGATGTTGATGGCTACGAAGCCAGAGGCTCTGCTCAGCCAGTTTAGATACTGAATGCACCTGTCGAAATGCTTCGACAAGCTCAGCATGACGTTCCGCTAATACAGATAACCACTTAGAAACTATGAACCTCTTCAACGTTTATCCGCTGGTTGACATCACGCCGGTGCGGGCGCTGGGCGCAACGCTGTGGGACGATAAGGGCCAGCAGTACTTGGATTTCTACGGCGGCCACGCCGTGATTTCCATCGGCCACAGCCATCCGCACTATGTGCAGCGCCTCACCGAGCAGCTGCAAAACATGGGCTTCTACTCCAACTCGGTGCAGATTCCGATTCAGCGCGAATTGGCTAAGAAGCTGGGCGAGGTGTCAGGTTACCCTGAGTACGCGTTGTTTTTGTGCAACTCGGGCGCCGAGGCCAACGAGAACGCGCTGAAGCTAGCTTCTTTCCACACGGGCAAGACGCGTGTGATAGCCTTCAAGGGCGCCTTTCACGGGCGCACGAGCGGGGCGGTGGCTGCCACCGACAATCCCAAAATCGTGGCGCCTTTCAATGCCGGGCACGCGGTTTCCTTCCTCGAATACGACCTAGGGGCCGTGGAGCAGGCGCTGCAAGCTGGCGATGTTTGTGCCGCCATCATCGAGCCGATTCAGGGCGTGGGCGGCATCATCATGCCCTCCGATGACTTTTTGCGCGGGCTAGCGGCACTATGCCAGCAGTACGGCGCGCTACTTATCGCCGACGAGGTGCAGTGCGGCTACGGCCGTAGCGGCAAGTTTTTCGCCCACCAGTGGGCCGGCATTCAGCCCGACATCATCTCGGTGGCCAAAGGCATGGGCAATGGCTTCCCCATCGGCGGCATTCTTATCGCGCCCACGCTGAAAGCTTCGTACGGGCTGCTAGGCACCACCTTCGGCGGCAACCACTTGGCTTGCGCCGCCGCCCTGGCCGTGCTCGAAGTGATTGAGCAGGAGCAGCTCGTGGAGCACGCCCGCACCCTAGGCGACTACCTGCGCAACGAGCTGCTAACCAACGCGGGGGCCGAAGAAATTCGGGGTCGCGGCCTAATGGTAGGCATCAAGTACGACTTCCCGATTAAGGAAGTGCGCGACAAGTTGCTCGCCGAGTACCATATTTTTGTGGGCAATGCCTCCGACCCCACCGTCCTACGCCTGCTGCCGCCGCTGAACATCACCAAAGCGGAAGTTGACAGGTTCTTACAAGCGCTGTATGCGCTTACGGAGAAGGAGGTTGCTGTTATTCAGGAGCCTAGCGCCCTAGACTAGCGGTTCTGGCTTTACCAGAGAGGTTTCAGCTTTACTTACCTCTGTTGCACAACAGGCATTTATTTTAACTAGTGGATACTAAGCAAGTAAAACTCATCCTCGAAGACGGCACTGAGATTCAGGGCCAGTCGTTCGGTGCGTTCAACTCGGTAGCGGGCGAAGTCGTGTTCAGCACGGCCATGACGGGCTACCCCGAAAACCTCACCGACCCGTCGTTTGCGGGGCAAATTCTGGTGCTCACCTACCCCATCGTGGGCAATTATGGCGTGCCTGGCGAAGAGTTGTACGAGTCCGTTTCGAAGATTTTCGAATCTGACAAAATCCACATTGCCGGGCTGGTGGTGAACTACTACTCGGAAGAGCATAGCCACTGGAATGCCGCTAAAAGCCTAGGTGACTGGCTAAAAGAATATAACATCCCGGGCATTGCGGGCGTGGACACGCGCATGCTCACCAAGATTCTGCGGGAGAAGGGCGCTATGCTAGGCAAAATCGTGGCCGAGGACGATGTGCCCCTGCACGACCCTAACCAGGACAATCTAGTGGCCCAGGTAAGCCCGTCCGAAGTGAAGCACTACGGCCAGGGCCAGCACAAAATCGTGCTAGTAGACTGCGGCACCAAAACCAACATTATCCGCTGCTTTCTGGAGCGCGATGTAGAGTTGATTCGGGTGCCCTGGGACTACGACTACAGCCAAATCGACTACGATGGCCTGTTCTTGAGCAATGGCCCCGGCGACCCCAAAATGTGCGACGCCACCATCAAGCACCTGCAAAATGCGTTGCAGCAGGACAAGCCGATTTTCGGTATCTGCCTCGGCTCGCAGCTCATGGGCCTAGCCGCTGGCGGAGACACCTTCAAGCTGAAATATGGCCACCGCAGCCACAACCAGCCCGTGCGCTTGGCGGGTACGCAGCGCAGCTACATCACCAGCCAAAATCACGGCTTCGCGGTAGATACCGATACGCTACCCGATGAATGGGAAATGCTATTCGAGAATCTCAACGACGGCACCTGCGAAGGAATCAAGCACAAAACCAAGCCTTTCTTCTCAACGCAATTCCATCCCGAAGCCGCCGGCGGCCCGCAGGATACGGAGTTTATGTTTGATGACTTTTTGAAAGCTGTAGAAGATTATAAGGCAACTAGAAAAAGCTAGGGGCCTTATTTTTTAACAGGTGAAGGCTTTGCACACTAACCGTCATGCTGAGCGCAGCCGAAGCATCTCTATCGCTTCGTTGCTTGGATACCAAATATTCTACAGAAGCATCATGCGTCACAATGACTTGCCCGAACGCTGGAAAGCCAAGTTGCAAGACTACCTAATCCAAAAGGGTAGCAGATACAAGAGGCTTGGCGCTTCTGATTTCCCAAGCGATACTATAATCCAAATTCACTTTGAGGATGATTCAAAAGCCGAATTTAAATATGCCTTTACTCTTGAGGACCCTGATTTTGAAGAAATCGGCTTATTTACGGAACATTGTGGGTATCACATTTTTCAAGCTGGTGGCTTAGAAATATCTAGTAGGAATACAGAATAGCGACGGCCAGAAGGTATGTCTATATTCTTACCAACAACATGACGAAAATTATTCCCGGTGGCTTTACTAAGAAACAATTGCTTTTAATAGCAATAGGATTTACAATCTTTTACTTCTCCTTCGATTACCTAGGAGATGTAATGTTTAAGATGGCTCTAGGGGGTAATTCGGATGCTGTTCTTGCAGCGGTTCACGATGCTAAGCTGTCACCAAGAATCCTTAGGCGAACGGGAGACATAAGCAGCGATAGTTACAACATACATAAGCCTACTACTTCCGAAGACTCCGCCACGCTGCGTATCGACTTGAAAGGAGAAAAGGCAAACGTATTAATAAAATCGCATGCCGTGAGAGAAGCAACAGGTATATGGAGGATTTATCAAAGCGATACTACCTTCTCTAATTAGACAACACAGAACTTCTCAATATTTTTTAACTGGCCTTTGTACTAGTTTCCTTTCACAGAAAAGGGCGAAAGTAACCAATGAACAAACCCAATAAAGTTCTTATCCTCGGTTCCGGCGCGTTGAAAATCGGAGAAGCCGGCGAATTTGATTACTCCGGCTCGCAAGCGCTGAAGGCGCTGAAAGAGGAAGGCATCCGCACCATCCTCATCAACCCGAACATTGCTACCGTGCAAACCTCGGAGGGCATGGCCGACGATGTGTACTTTCTGCCCGTGACGCCCTACTTCGTAGAGAAAGTCATTCAGAAAGAGCAGCCCGATGGTATTCTGGTGGCCTTTGGTGGCCAAACGGCGCTGAACTGCGCGGTGGCGCTGTATCGCGACGGGGTGTTTGACAAATACAACGTGCGGGTGCTGGGCACCCCGGTGCAGTCCATCATCGACACGGAGGACCGGGACATATTCAAGGACAAGCTCGACCAGATTGGCGTGCTCACGGCCCGCAGCGTGGCCGTAACCACCATGGACGATGCCTTAGCGGCCGGCGAAAAGATTGGCTTTCCCATCATTGTGCGGGCGGCGTTTGCCCTAGGTGGCTTGGGCAGCGGCTTCGCCAACAACATGGACGAACTGCGGGCGCTGGCCGAAAAATCCTTCACGACTTCCGGCCAGATTCTGGTGGAAGAGTCGCTGAAAGGCTGGAAGGAAGTGGAGTACGAAGTGGTGCGCGATGCGTTTGATAACTGCATCACGGTCTGCAATATGGAAAACTTCGACCCCATCGGCATTCACACCGGGGAGAGCATCGTGGTAGCCCCGTCGCAGACGCTCAGCAACCGCGAATACCACAAGCTGCGCTCGATTGGTATTAAGACCATCCGGCACCTAGGTATCGTGGGTGAGTGCAACATTCAGTACGCGCTAGACCCGGTTTCGGAGGACTACCGCGTAATTGAGGTGAACGCCCGCTTGTCGCGTTCGTCGGCGCTGGCCTCCAAAGCTACGGGCTACCCGCTGGCGTTTGTGGCAGCCAAGCTGAGCCTGGGCTACTCGCTGGCCGAGCTGAAAAACAGCGTAACGCAGACGACTACGGCCTTCTTTGAGCCGGCGCTTGACTACGTGGTAGTGAAGCTGCCGCGCTGGGACCTAGGCAAATTTGCAGGCGTGCAGCGGCAGATTGGCTCGGCCATGAAGAGCGTGGGCGAGGTAATGGCCATCGGCAAGTCGTTTGAGGAAGCCATTCAGAAAGGCCTGCGGATGCTGGACACTGGCAAGCGCGGCTTCGTGGGCAATGCGCCCGAACCAGCTGATAATGCGACCATCGACCGCCTGCTGAGCGAGCCGAAC
>Ga0265798_10004370_pt1 | contig 19565 bp, 16 predicted proteins | sample P3T30metagenome_FD_192430 | JGI IMG/M metagenome (GOLD analysis project Ga0265798, IMG submission 192430) | Plant litter microbial communities from East Loma Ridge, Irvine, California - P3 T30 | ecosystem: Environmental > Terrestrial > Plant litter > Unclassified | place: USA: California... | reverse complement strand
TGCCGGCACCTTCATCAAACGCCCACACTTATCGACTGTTTATTGTTAAAGAACTCTGTTCGGTACTGCCTTGCTGCGTCGTGCGAATCGTTTTGTTCGTCAGCAGCAGAGAAGAGAGATTATGCAGCACTTCGCTTAACTCGTCAACTCTTTTTTACCGCACCGCCGTTTCCGGCGGCCTACCCACCACTTATCGGCCTTGACATTAACTGTTTGATTCCGTTAACGTTTTCAGCCAGTACTGCAGCAGGAACGAAACTATAGCAAACCCGCTGCCGGCTTGGCAAGAGTCGCCTTCCATCAATTTCCGCGTTTAAGATCAGCTTGTTTAAGGTTAGCTTAGCTGTTCCAGCATTCCTCCCAAAGCACGTCCGTGCGAACGGAAAATAAATGCTAGAGTTAATATTGACAAGTAAGCAAGCCGGCCTTAGCCGCCTGTATCTATTACTGGAAACAAAATGATCCGACTTCCCCGACGCAAGCAGCTGGTCCTGGCCCTGGCCGCCATCGCTCCCCTCATGAACGCAGCCGCCGCCGATGACACGCCCGTCACGCACGTCGTAGTGGTGACCGGCACCAAGTCCGAACATGCGAGTTTCGACCTGCCGGCCGCCATCGATATCGTCGATGCGGCGCGCATCCACGACGGCCAGATCCGCGTGAACGCTTCCGAAGCGATGGTGGCGATCCCGGGCGTCGTGGTGCAAAACCGCCAGAACTATGCCCAGGATTTGCAGATCTCTTCGCGCGGATTCGGTGCACGCTCCCAGTTCGGGGTGCGCGGCGTACGCCTGATCGCGGACGGCATCCCGGCCACCATGCCCGATGGCCAGGGCCAGGCCGCCACCTTCAACCTCGACATGGCCGAGCGCATCGAAGTCCTGCGCGGCCCCTATTCCGCGCTGTACGGCAATCACTCGGGCGGCGTGATCCAGCTGTTCACGCGCGAGGGCAAGGGTCCCGGCACGGTCGAATTCAACGTCGACGGCGGCAGCTACGGCGTCTGGAAGGGCGATTTGAACGCCCAGGGCGAATCGAACGGCGTCGGCTACGTGATCGACGTGTCGCGCTTCCATACGGACGGCTACCGCGAACACAGCGCCGCCACGCGCGACCAGAGCTTCGGCAAGCTCACCTTCACACCGTGGGCCGGCGCCAAGCTGACCGTCATCGGCGCCACGCTCGAACAGGACGATACCCAGGATCCGCTGGGCGTCACCTGGGCCACGTACCAGCGCGATCCGCGCGCCGGCGAGATCGACACCACCGATACGCAAAGACCGCAGCGCACCCTGGCCAACCGCTACAACACCCGCAAGAGCATCGACCACCAGCAAGGCGGCGCGACGCTGGAGCAGCGCTTCGGCGAGGACCGCCTGCGCCTGACGGTCTACGGCGGCAACCGCCGCGTGGTCCAGTACCAGTCGTTCTCGCGCGCATTCCAGGCGCCCGCCACCCACTCGGGCGGCGTGATCGACTTCGACCGCGACTTCCACGGCCTGGATGCCAACTGGCTCGACGTGCGTCCGCTCGGCGGCGGCACCCTGCGCACTACCGTCGGCATCGAATACGGCAGCGCGGAAGATACGCGCAAGGGCTACGAAAACTTCATCGGCAATACCTTTGGCGTGCAGGGCAATCTGCGCCGCGACGAACGTGACGACGTCTCCAACCTCGACCCCTACATCCAGTCGGAATGGCAGCTCGGCCAATGGGAACTCAGCGCCGGCCTGCGCCACAGCCGGGTGAAGGTCGGCGTCGACGACCGTTACCTCGGCAACGGCAACGACAGCGGCCGCCTGCGCTACTCGCGCACCACGCCGGTGGTGGGCGCGCTGTACAAGCTGACGCCGACCCTGAACCTGTACGCCAGCGCGGCGCGCGGCTTCGAGACGCCGACCCTGAACGAATTGTTCTATTCCGGCAGCGGCGCCGGCTTCAACTTCAACCTGAACCCGGCCACCAGCATCCACACGGAAGTCGGCGCCAAGGCGCTGCTGAACGCCGATACCCGCCTCGACGTTGCCCTGTTCCAGGCCCGCACGCGCGACGAGATCGTGGTCGACAGCGCGAACGGCGGCCGCACCAGCTACCGCAATGCCACCAAGACCCTGCGCCAGGGGGTGGAAGTATCGCTCGACACCAGTTTCGCGCAAGGCTGGAACGCACGCCTCGCCGCCACCGTCCTGCGCGCGATCTACGACGAAGCCTTCGCCAGCGTGCGCGACGGCAGCCGCCTGCCGGGTACGCCGAAGGCCTACCTGTTCGGTGAGCTGGGCTGGAAGGATGCGTCGGGCCGGCTCAGCGCCGCAGTCGAGACCATCGCCAGCAGCAAAATCCATCCGGACGACGCCAACCTCGAGATCCCGGCGCCGGGCTACATGGTGTTCAATGCCCGCGTGCAGGTCAAGCAGGATGCCGGCAAATGGCAGCTGCGCGAGTACGTCCGCCTGAACAACATGTTCGACCGCCAGTTCGTCGGCTCGGTGATCGTCGGCGACACGAATAAGCGCTTCTACGAGGCTGCGCCGGGACGCAACTGGATGGCCGGCGTCAGCGCGCAGTACAGCTTCCGCTAAGCGGCCTGCAGGCGCTGCCCTGCCAGCACGGCGTCTAGGCGGCCGCCGGCTTGGCGGTCCCTGCCGCGGCTGCGGCGCGCGGCGCCAGCGGCGCATCCGGATACAGCCGCTGCAGGACCTGGTCGGCGATCTTCCGCACCACCGGTTCCAGCACGGCGGCCGCCTGGTTGACGTCGGACGCCGTCCGTACCGCGGACCACAGGGCCTCGCCGTCGCCGGCCTGCGCAGTGACCGCCTGTTCGACTTCGGCCTGCCAGAACGCCGGCGCCTCCCCTTCCACGAAATTGCCACGTCCGCGGCCGAAATGCGCCACCGCCAGGTAGCGCAGGATGCTGCTGGCCAGCAGGGTGCGCAGGAATGGGTCGGCGAACTGCACGGTAGGATGCTCGCGGTCGGTTTTCATATTAAAACCCCAGGCCGCGCCGGCCATGGTCAGGCCGCCGATGATCGCCCCCAGCAGCGCACCGCCGCCCAGCGTCAGGCCGCCGGCCATCAAATCGGCCGATAGGCCGGTGGCGGCGCCCGACACCACCGCGCCGAGCAGGCCGGCCTGGGCGCGGTCGAGCGGCGCCTTGACGGCGAAGTTGTCGCGCACGCGGGTATTGATGGCGCCGGCCGCGCCCGGGTCGAGCTTGTGCAGCACCAGCATCTGCGAGGTCGAGTTCGCGATTCCGGCGTTCAGGCGTTCGACCAGCGCCGCCATCGCCGTTTCCTGGCGCTTGACCTCGCTCTTGCCCAGGCCGACCGCCTTCAGCGCCGAGCGCCAGCGGCTCGCACCTTCGGCCTGCACCGGTTCGGCGTCGCGCCCCGCGCCGGCCAATTGGCGCGCCGTGATCTCGAGCGAGGCGTGATAGCGCTGCAGGTTGGCGGCTTCCCACGCCGCCAGGATGCGCGCATAGCCGGCCTGCTTGTCCGGCTCGACCACCTGCCTGACCGCATCGTAGAACACGTATTCGTGCACCCAGCAGCGCGCGAACGCATCCAGCGCCAGCACGCCGCGCACGATCGGATACTGCGCCAGGTGCTGCTGCCACAACGCCTGCTCGGCCTGTTCCTCGGCATGCGGGCGCGGCGGGCCGAGCTGGTTGAGCAGCACCATCACCGGTTTGTCCAGCCACTCGAGGATCTTCATTTCGGGCGGCAGGTAGCCGGCGTCGCGCGGATGCTCGGACGAATTCACGAGATACAGCACGACGTCGGCCTGCTCCCTGGCCGCGCGCAGCGCCTGCTGGCTGAGCCAGAACGGGCGGTCGCGGTAGCGGTCGAACACCTCGCGCAGGAACCAGCCGATCGGATTGCCCGCCAGCGCCAGGCGCCGCAACAGGCGCACCGAGTCGCCGAAGCCCGGCGTGTCCCACAGCAGCAGGGCGTCGCCGGCGCTGCTGGTCTGCAGGGTGTGCGCCTCGGCGAAGGTGGTGACGTGGGCCGCATCCCTGACTTCGCCGACGTCGACGCCGACCAGGGTGCGCGCCAGCGTGGTCTTGCCGTTGTTGGTGTGCGAGACCAGCGCGAACTGGATCTTGACCGGATCGAGAGGCTGCGCCGTCATCGCACCTCCGACACGGCCAGGCCGGTGCTCTCGTCGAGCGGATACTTGCCCGGCTCGAGCAGGTTGACGATGGTGGCGCTGGTGCCGTGGAAGCCGCAGAACTGGCGCCACAGCGCGGTGCGCTCGGCCAGCCGCGCATCCTGGCTGCCGCCGCGTTCGGTCAGCGCCGATTCGTCGACCAGCACCGCGACGCCGCGCGGCGCCTGGCGCACCAGGTAATCGAGGAAGGCGCCATGGTTTTCCTTTTCCGGCGTGGCCGCCATGCTGAACAGGACGGCGGTGGTCGACACCGACGCATCGTCCAGGCGCGTGTCGCGCAGCGCATCCTTCGCTTCCTCGCCGTACGCGAACGCCGGGCGCAGCATGACGCGGGCCTGCTCGCCGAACGCCATCGCCGCGACCGCGTTCAAACCGCGGTCGCGCGCCTCGTCGACCGTGAAGCTGTAGGGCAGCACGCGCAGCACGGCAGGTTCTCCGGTGCCGGCCAGGCCGGCCAGCTTGCGGAAATACGGCTGGTCGAGGTCGAGCGGGAAATGGCGGCGCAGGCGTGCGGCGCGCAGGTGCGCCACCAGCGCCAGCACGGCGCGCGGCAGCACCACCAGCAGCAATAGCGTGGCCGCATACAGGTGCACCCAGCGCGCGCCGCCGCCGTCAAAGGCCAGGGTCTGGCCGAAGCGCAGCGCCTCGATGTCGGCCGGCGCGAAGCCCTGCAGCGGGAACAGCAGCAGGGCCGGCGCGAACAGGATCGACAGCAGCGCGTGCACCTGGGCGGCGTCGAGGAAGGTGCTTTCCCAGCCGACCACGTATTCGGACAGCAGGCCGCGCGCATACAGGGAGGCGATGGCGCCGAGCGCGAACGCGGCGGCGGCCAGGTGCATGGTGCGCGCCAGGCGCGCCTGCGTCAGGCGCGCCGACAGCGTGCTCCACTCCTGCATGAACTGGGTGGCCCCGGCCGCCAGCGCCGAGGGCAGCTTGCGTGGCAGCGCGGCCTTGCCGATTGCCAGCCGGCGCAGCATGCCCGGCCCGGCCCAACTGGTGCGGCGCGAGGGCATGCATGCCCACACCAGCAGCACCAGGTAGACCACCAGGTTCCAGGCGATGATCGCCAGCAGCGGCGCCGACAGCAGGTCGACCCGGTGCGGATCGGCGATGCGGTCGAGGCCGGCGCCCGCCAGCAGCGCCAGCAGCGGCAGCGCGACCGACAGCGCGCGCAGGCCGCCGTGGCGCTTGATAAAGGCGGTAAAGGCGGGCGTGCGCTCGCCCAGGCGCTTGAGCACCTGTTCCGAGCGCTGCTCCAGGAAATGGTCGGCGGTCATGGCCGCCTTGCTGTCGGCCGCCTGCCATTGCGCCAGCTCGCGCGCGCTGCGGCTGGCGTACATGCGGTCGTCGTCGCTGAGGACTTCGCGCTTGGTGTCGGCGGTTTCGATCGCACGGACCAGCACGACGTTACGGGCTACCTGTTCGTTCATGCGCCTCCTGTGTTTATGCAAATGACAAGGCCATGACCGCATTGTGCCTCAGTTCGAATCGCGCGGCGGTTCGCTTGCTCGCATGCCATGGACGCGACCATCGATTTCGGACACGGTTCCCGCTCTTTCAGCCACATCTGACGCCGGTCTGGAACCCCATAGGATGGACAGGAACAGATAAACTTATTCGTTCAAAATACTTTCAATAATCGCAGCGGATCGTAGTAGTATGCTCGACAGACGAGGTCAGACTCGGGTCATAAAGTCCACATAAAAAAGTAACGCCGGTCCACGCGACCGCCAGTTCAGGACGAGGAGACAGCATGCTGGAGGTTGCCGTGGAACACGTCAGGCGTGTCCACTCGGTCGTCCATGGGCGGCTCGGGTCGAACCACGCACTGCACCCTGCATTCGACCCCGCATCGGGTCCGCATCCGGCGCGCGAGCCGTACCAGCTCGGCAGCGTCAACCGGATCACCCAATCGTGGATCCGATGTCTCAACGAATACAAGCTCGACCCCGGCGCCAGCACCGAGCCCGAAGTGGTGCCGCCGTCCGAGTTGCAGGAACGCCAGGAACGATTGGCCGACATGCAGGCCGTGGCCAAGGTCGAGATGGCCAATCTGTACCAGCAGCTGGCCGGTTCCGGCTACGCCATCATCCTGACCGACCGCGATGGCGTGCTGCTCAATTATTTCGGCGACCCGGCCTTCACCCATGCCGCCTCCAGGACCGGCCTGATGCCCGGCGCCGTGTGGAGCGAACGCGTGCAGGGCACCAACGGCATGGGCACCTGCCTGTACGAACGCCGCCCGCTCACCGTGCACCAGGACGAGCATTACCTGTCGCGCAACATCGGCCTGTCCTGCGCGGCGGCGCCGATCTTCGACCATGAGGGCGAACTCGTCGGCGTACTCGATGCTTCCGGCGAATCGCGCCTGGCCCAGCAGCACACGCTGGCGCTGGTCAGCATGTCGGTGCAGATGATCGAGAACCGCGTATTCCTGCAGCAGTTCCGCCATGACTACATCGTGCGCTTCCACAACCGCCCGGAATTCGTCGGCACCCTGAGCGAAGGCGCGATCGCGCTCAGCGTCACCGGCAAGGTGCTGGCCGCCACCCGCTGCGCCCTGTTCCAGCTCGGCCTGAGCTGCCGCAGCGAGATCGTCGGACGCGACATCACGGAACTGTTCAACATCACCTTCTGCGGCCTGATCGATTCCAGCGTCAGGAAGGGTTTCCACCCGGTGCCGATCTTCGAGACCCGCAGCGGGGCCCGCTTCTTCGCCGTGATGTACCAGCCGGTGCCGGCGGCCGGCGCTCGCCCTGCCCTGCGCGGCGCCATGGCATCCGGTGCGGCCGCGGGCATGAAACCGCAGGCCGCCGGGGATGAGGACGCGGCGCCGGACGCCTTGCACGCGCTGCATTTCGGCGATCCGCACATGGCCGCCGGCGTCGCCACCGCCAGGCGGGTGCTGGAACGGAATGTCGCCATCCTGCTGCAGGGCGAAACCGGCACCGGCAAGGAAATGTTCGCGCGCGCGGCCCACCAATCGAGCGGCCGCGCGGCGCGGCCCTTTGTGGCAATCAATTGCGCCTCAATCCCGGAAGCGCTCATCGAGAGCGAACTGTTCGGCTACCGCTCGGGCGCCTTCACCGGCGCCAGCAAGGATGGCCAGCGCGGCAAGCTGCTGCAGGCCAACGGCGGCACCCTGTTCCTGGACGAGATCGGCGACATGCCGGTCGCCCTGCAGGCGCGCCTGTTGCGCGTGCTCGAGGAACGCGAAGTCGTGCCGCTCGGCAGCGAGACCCCGGTCAAGCTCGACATCCACCTGATCAGCGCCACCCACTGCGACCTGCCGCAGAAGATCGGCGCAGGAGAATTCCGCGAAGACCTGTATTACCGCCTGCAAGGCGTGACCATCACCCTGCCGCCGCTGCGCGAACGGACCGACCGCCGCGCCCTGATCCGCAGCCTGGCGGCCGAGGAAAGCGACGAAGGCAACCCGGTCGAGCTCGACGAGCGCCTGCTGGCCCTGCTCGAGCGGCAGCGCTGGCCGGGCAACGTGCGGCAACTGCGCCACCTGCTGCGCACCATGATCGCCCTGCGCGAGAGCGACCTGCTCAGCATGAGCGATTTGCCGGCCGGATTCCGCGCCGACGAGGCCGGCGGCACGGCTGCGGCCCCCGTCGCGGCCGCGGCTTCACCTGGCGCTGCGGCCACGCCGGCGGCGCCGGACGCCGCTCCGGACAATGAAGCGGCGGCGGCACAAAAGCTGAATCCGCTCGAAAGCGCCGAACGCAGCGCCCTGCTGCAGGAACTCGTGCGGCGCGAATGGAACCTGAGCAGCGTGGCGCGCGAACTGAACATCAGCCGCAACACGCTGTACCGCAAGCTGCAGCGGCTGAACATCAGGCCGCCCGAGAAATCGCTGTTCCACTGACGCGCATCGACGCTGACCGAGGCCATGGAAGCCCGCTACACCGCCACGGCGATTGCCCTGCACTGGCTGATTGCAGTGCTGCTGCTCGGCCAGTTCGCCTTCGGCCTGATGCTGGACGACATCCCGCGCGGCACGCCGGCACGCGGCATCTACGTCAACCTGCATAAAAGCAGCGGCATCCTGATCGGCCTGCTGGTCCTGGTGCGCATCGGCTGGCGCCTGGCCCACGAGCCGCCGCCGCTGCCCGCCGCGATGCCGGCCTGGCAGCGCCACGCCGCCAGGTTCAGCCACATCGTGCTGTACCTGTGCATGGTGATGCTGCCGCTGTCCGGCTACCTGGCCTCGAACTTCAGCCGGCACGGCGTCAAGTTCTTCAACCTGGTCCACTGGCAGCCCTGGGGCCCGGACGACAAGACCCTGTATGCGCTGTTCAACCAGCTGCACCACCTGGCCGCGCTGGTGCTGGCGATCTTCGTCGCCCTGCACCTGCTGGCGGTCGCCAAGCACATGCTGATCGACCGCGACGGCCTGCTGCGGCGCATGTGGCCACGGCGCGCCACGCGCGGCGCCCGCCCCTCTTCCGATCTGTCTCCGGAGACCCGATGACCACCCGACGACGATTTTCGCTGCGCCTCACCGCCCTGGCTTTCACGACCCTGTTCGCGTCACTGCCGCCGCTGCTGTACGCGGCGCCTGTGCCCGTTTCGCCCCGGGCCTACGTCCCGAACGAAGGCACCGGCACGATTTCGGTCATCGACACCGGCACCGACCAGGTGATCGCCGAACTGCCCGGCGGCGGCAAGCCGCGCGGCCTGGCGATCGGCCCCGACCGGCGCTGGCTGTATGTCAGCGACCAGCCGCACGCGCGCCTGCAGCTGGTCGACCTCGGGGCACGCACGCTGGGCCCGTCCATCGCGCTGGGTGAATCGCCCGAGGGCGTCTCGATTTCGCCGGACGGCCGCTGGGTGGTGGCCGCGGTCGAGGGCAAGAACGAGATCGCGGTGACCGACACGCGCAGCAATGCGCTGGCCTTCTCGCTCAAGGTGCAGGGCCATAACCCCGAACATGCGGTGTTCAGCCCCAATGGCAAGCTGCTGTTCGTCAGTGCGGAAGAAGGCGAGGCGGTCGACGTCATCGATTTTGCCAACCGCAGGCAGGTGGCCCAGGTGCCCGTCGGCGCCCGTCCGCGCGGCATCGGCTTTTTGCCCGACAACAGCCGCGCCTACGTCGCCACCGAGAATGCGAACGAAGTGTTCGTCATCGACACCGGCACATTCAACGTCGTCGCCCGCATCAAGGCCGGCCTGCGCGCGAATGGCATCGCCGTGCATCCGAGCGGGCGCGAGGTGTACGTGTCGAACGGCGGCGACGCCAATGTGTCGGTCATCGATACCGCCAGCAACCAGGTGGTGGCCACGATCGCGGTCGGCCAGCGTCCGTGGAACATGGCGCTGACGCCGGACGGCAAGAAACTCTACGTCGCCAACGGCCGTTCGAACAGCGTCTCGGTGATCGATACGGCCAGCCGCACCAAGCTGCGCGACATCGCGGTCGGCAAGCTGCCCTGGGGCGTGGTGATTAAATAAACTTCAGGGCGGGCACAGGTCTCAGGGCGCGCCGACGTCGACGCTGACGGCGCGCCGCATGCCCGCCGGCGCCTCCATCTGCACCGGCCCCCGCAACAACTCCAGCACCTGGCCGGCCGGATTGCAGCCGGTCGAGGCATGCAGGCCGACATAGGCGGCGGTCAGGCGCGGATTGACGTCGAGCACCACGGCGCCTTGCGCGGTGAGCACGAAGTCGACCCCGACATAGCCCCACAGGCTGGGCATGGCGGCCGCCACCTGCCGCGCCAGGCGTGCGAGCGCGCCATCGTCATCGGCCAGGCCGTTGACGATGCTGCCGAGGTAATGGAAGCGGTTGTCGCGCATCGCCACCCGCTCCTGGTTGCAGGCCAGCACCCGCGCCGCGCCATCGCAGCAGAGCAGCGACAGGCTGCCCAGTTTGCCGGCCAGGAATGGCTGCAGCACATACGACTGCAAGGCATGGCCATCCGTGGCGCTGGCGCGGATCCAGGCCAGCGCCGCCGCGCGGTCGCTGAACAGCCGGGTGTCGAGGCAGCCGGCGCCGTCGTCGGGCTTGACCACCCACGGCCCGCCATCCTGCGGCAAGGCTCCATGCGGACTGTAGGTGGCGACCGCCGCCACGCCGCCCTCGGCCAGCACGCGCGCCAGCCGCAGCTTGCTCGCGGCAACCTCGATTGCACCGGGCGCGCTGCCCAGCAGAATGCGCCTGCCTCGAAGGATGGCGCGCGACAGGCGCTCCAGTGCGCCCTCCGACTCGCACGCCAGCGGCCATACCGCCCCGTCCGCCTGGGCGCCCGGCATACCGCTCAGGCTGCCCGCGCCGTCCGTGCCTGCCACGTCGGCAATGGCAGCCGTGCCTGCGTCCCGGCCGGGCATGGCGTCGAGGCTCGGCGCCGCCACCGGGTCGACATCCGGCAAGGCGCCCAGGTCGGCCAGCAGCGCCTGCAGCAACATGTCGCCCTGGCGCCTGAGCGATCGCGACGGCCGCCTTGCCGGGGCCTCACCGGTTGCGAGCTGATCGACTACGAAGACTTTCAAGCGCGCCATCGCATGCCTCCCGCAGATTCGAATGTCCAGGTCTCCGGCCACGCCCGTGCTTCAACGTTGCCGACGTCAATGTTGCGGACATCAGCGTTGCGAATGCGTGACGCTGAGCAGCGTGAGCGTTTCGTCGATCGCGGGCAAGGCGGCGCCGGCCCCACCCGTCCGCGCCACCACCATCCCGGCCTGGTTCGCCAGCGAACTGCGCAACTGATACACGCCGCCCGGCACCTGCTCGCTGACGATGAAGGTATAGGTCTTGTGCACGTACTGTTCGAAACGCGCATGCAGCGGATCGTTCAGGTAGGGCTGGATGCGCACCGCCTGCGCCGGCAGCGTTTTTCCCTGATACGTGATCGTCTGTGCGCTGACCTGCGCCTCATCGGCCAGCGCCATCCGTATCCGCTTGCGGAAATAGCCGGCCGAACCGCCGGTCAGGCGTTTCATTTCGGCGATGTCGCGCTCGAGGAAGCCGAGCAGCACCGGGTTGCCGTGCGCCTCTTCCAGGGTCGGAATGTCGTGCTTGTTCGCCCCCGACAGGAAATGCAGGGTCGCGCGGGTCCTGCTATTGCCCTTGGCCAGGTCGAGCTGCACCTTGTCGCTGAAGCCCGGTTCGACGTTGCTCACCTTGCGGAAGGCATAGACCAGCACTGCCGGCGCCTTGACGCGCGCCAGGTGGTCGGTCTCGAACAGCAGGGTCTCGGCCGGCGAGACTGCCGACGCCCCCGACGGCGGCCCTGCCTGGACGCCGACGCGTGCACCGGTCTTAGCGCCGATCTCAGCGCCGGCCTGGGCATGCACCGGATGCGGCGCGAACATGGCGAACCCGAAGGCGTACAGCATCGCGCCCAGGAGGCAGGCATGGCGCGCCGGCATGGATGGGCGCCGCGGCTGCCCGGACGCCGGCCTGGAGACAAATGCAGGCCGCTTCATCACGGCGCCCCGGCAGTGCGGGACGTGCGCAGCGCCTGTCCCTTCTGGTCGAGCAGCGGCACACCATAATCCTCGAGGATGGTGTTGATCCTGGCCTGGTTGGCGTCGATCAGCTGATCGATACGCTGTTTGAATGCCTGGTCCGGATGGCGCACCGCCATCGCGATCTCGAAATCGAGCTTCATGCCGGCACGTGACTTGAGCGGCACTGCAATGATCGTTGCTGAACGGATATTGCGCGCGAAATAGCCGGCGATCGGTCCCCAGACGAAGGCCAGGTCGATCTTGCCGCTGGCGAGGTCGCGCTCGATGATTTCACCAGGATATTGCTCCGCGTCGCCAGACTGGATCTGGTACCACTCGACCTGTGCCATCAGATCGTTCTTCAGCAGCCAGTCGGTGACCGGCGACGCCGTGAACACGCCGAAGCGCAGCCTGGCGCGCTGCTCCGGTTTCAGGGCCAGCACGCCGTCCAGGTCCTGCACCCCGTCCAGGCCCTTGCTGCGCCCTTTCGCATAGACCAGCGCGTAGCTCGAGTGATAGTAAGGATGCGTCGTGGCGGCCATCTCGAATCCGGTGGGCACGCCAGTGACCAGGTCGCATTTGTAATGGTCCGAATGCTCTTGCTTGGCGCGCAGGGTATTGCGGATGAATCCGATCCGTTGCGGGAACCAGGTGGTTTCCAGCTTCCAGCCCAGCTCCTGGGCAAACAGCGCCGCGATCTTGTTCTCGAAACCGGCCTGGGAACGGTTCGAGAACGGCAGGTTATTGGGATCCTGGCAGACACGCAGCACCTTGTCCTGGCCCGGTCCGGCCGCCGGTTCCGCCAACTGGGCCGCCTGCGGAGCAGGCTGCTGGGCGGCGGCCGGCGCCAGCCAGCACAGCCACGCGCACAGGGAGGCGCCCCGGATGCGTGCTCGGCATGTCATTTGCCCATCTCCTGCAGGCGGCCAGGCTGGATCGCGCCATCCGAGCGCCCCTTCAGGTAGGCGTACAGGTTATCGATGTTATCGACCACCATCTTGCTGCCGTCGAAGTTGGGCATGCCCTTGTCGATCCGCCCTTTCATGACGACTTCCCTGAACTGGTCCTTGGTCAGCACTTTCAGGCTGTTCACCAGCGACGGGCCGACCATGCCCTCCTGAGCCGCACCGTGGCAGCGTTCGCAGGCCAGCGCGCGCCAGGTGCGCCAGCCACTGAGGGTGTGGTTATCGACCTTGTTGCCGTCGCTGACCTGGTAGGGCGCCGCGTCGGCGCCCTGGGCCAGGGCCGGCGACAAGCCGGACGCGAAGACGAGGACGCTGCAAGCGGCCACGGCACGCATGGTGTTGACGAGTGTTTTCATGGCGATTCCTTGGAAAGACGGAGGCGCGGCGGCCTCCGGCGCCATGCGCGCCGGTTGCCGCTGCAGAAACGATGGACTGCGCAACTGTGTGCGACGGACTGCGCGACGGACGGCGCGAAGCCGGCGGATCAGCGATCCGGCAAGGCGAACACGGTCAGCACGCCGCCCAGTTCGGTGTACTTGGCCAGGTCCTTGTAGCCGCCCACCGCACCGAGGCCTTCCGTGCCCTTGGTCAGGCCCGCCGCCAGCCCGATGCCGGCCCAGCCGCCGATCCCGGACAGCACGCCGATGTACTGCTTGCCCTTGTATTCCCAGGTCGTGACGTTGCCGATGATGCCGGACGGCGTCTTGAACTTCCACAGCTCCTTGCCGTTGAGGTCGACCGCCTTCAGGTAGCCTTCCAGGGTGCCGTAGAACACCACGTCCCCGGCCGTGGCCAGCGCCCCGCTCCACACCGAAAAGCGTTCCGGTTTCGTCCACACCATCTTGCCGGTGCCGGCATCCCAGGCGATGAAGTTACCCATCCCGCCATGGCTGTTCGGCGCCGCGTACATCGAGAGGGTCGAACCGACGTACGGCTGGCCGGCCGTGTATTCGATCTGGAAAGGCTCGTAGTCCATGCAGACGTGGTTGGTCGGCACATAGAACAGGCCGGTCTTGGGCGAGTAGCTGGCCGGCTGCTGGTCCTTGGTGCCCAGCGCCGACGGGCACACGCCCTTGGTGTTCACGTCCGGGCCGTTCTTGTCGGTGCTGTACTTGGCGACGACCTGCGGGCGGCCGCTCTTCATGTCGACGTGGGTGGCCCAGTTCACGACCGGATCGTATTTTTCGGCGACCAGCAGTTCGCCGGTCACCCGGTCCATCGTGTAGGCGAAGCCGTTACGATCGAAGTGCACCAGCGCCTTGCGCGGCTTGCCCTTGACCTTGATGTCGGCCAGGATCATTTCGTTGACGCCGTCGTAGTCCCATTCGTCGTGCGGGGTCATCTGGTAGACCCATTTCGCCACGCCGGTGTCGAGGTCGCGCGCGAAGATCGTCATCGACCACTTGTTGTCGCCCGGGCGCTGGCGCGGGTTCCAGGTGCTCGGGTTGCCGGTGCCGTAATACACCAGGTTGGTTTCAGGATCGTAGCTGTACCAGCCCCAGGTGGTGCCGCCGCCGAGCTTCCACTGGTCGCCCTGCCAGGTCTTGAGCGAGGAATCGGGGCCGACCGGCGCCATCTTGCCGTCGGTCCAGGTCATGGTCTTGGCCGGATCCATCAGCATCTCGTTGTCCGGCCCGGTACTGTAGGCTTTCCACAGGATCTTGCCGGTATTCAGGTCATGCGCCGTGAGACGCCCGCGCACGCCGAACTCGCCGCCGCTGATGCCGGTCAGCACCTTGTCCTTGAAGATGTGCGGGGTATTCGTGGTGGTTTCGCCCAGCTTGGGATCGCCCACCTTGTTCTTCCACAATTCGTTGCCGGTCTTGGCGTCCAGCGCCACCAGCGTAGTGTCGGCCTGCTGCAGGTAGATCTTGCCGTTGGCGTAGGCAAGGCCGCGGTTGACCGTGTCGCAGCACATCACCGGGATCACGGTCGGGTCCTGCTTTGGTTCATATTTCCAGCGGATGCTCTGGTCTTCCAGGGCGATGGCGAATACCTTGTTGGGGAAGGGACTGTGCAGGTACATCGTGTCGCCGATGACCAGCGGTCCGCCTTCATGGCCGCGCAGGACGCCCGTGGAGAAGGTCCAGGCGACGGTGAGGTTTTTGGCGTTCTTGCTGGTGATCTGCTTGAGTTCGCTGTAACGATGGTTGTTCAGGTCGCCAGCCTGCATCGCCCAGTTCTTCGGGTCCTTGGTCAGCCGGGCGGTATCGGAATCGGCTGCGGATGCCACGGCGGCAACCAGCGCCAGGCAGCCCGCCAGGCAGGTGAGTCTCGCTTGAAATGACATGATTGCGTCTCCTTGTGGTTTTTATTCGGTACTACCGGTGGTACAGCACGACGTGCATCAGTGTTGCCTTCGCGTTGCCTCAGCGTTGCGGCACGGCGCAGGCCCTGTTGGCGCCGGCCTCGATCGCCTTGTATTTGCTGGCCATGTCCTTGGCCGACGCGGCATCGCGGAACACCCCGCCCCGCTCGCCCGCCAGCGCCTGGTTGCGCAGCGCCACCGACATCGCGACGTAGTCGTCGTACGCGAGTTCCCGGGCGATGCGGTCGACCACGCACGAGCACTTGTAGAGGTACTCGTATTTGCCGTCGTGCTTCTGCATGCACTCCAGCACGTACTCGACCCGGCCGCTGGTGGGAAAATCGTCGGCATGCGCCGCCGGCGCGGCGCCCGCCAGCGAGGTTGCCAGCGCCAGCAGCACATGGAAGGATTTGATTCGGAATGGCTGCATTCCGGTCTCCAGTGATCGTTGTCCTTGTGGTCGGCGGCGGCGCCGGCACCTGGTGGCGGCCGCCTTGCCGTCGGCAGCGGCTAATCCTTGAGCACGCCGCGCTGCCGGGCGACGTGGGTCGAGATCGCATCCATCAGCGGCGGCGACAGCACGTCGTAGGGCGGCAGTCCGATCTCGTTGAGGCGTGCGCGCACCGCGCCCATGCTGTCGGGACGGGCGCCCGACTCGATGATCGAGGAAACGAAGGCGGCGAATTCCGGCGCCGCCCAGCCCTTCTCGCGCGACAGTTCGGTGTGCACGAAATCCAGGCCGTAGAAGGCGTGATCCTTGTTTTCGATGCGACCGTACAAATGCACGCCGCACACCTCGCAGGCATGGCGCTGGATGGTGGCGCTCGAGTCGACCACCTTCAGCTTGTTGCCGTTGGCGGTCACCCTGACCTTGTCGCTGCCGACCACGGCTACCTGGGAAAACAGCGAGCCGTCCGGCTTCCAGCACTTGGTGCAGCCGCATACGTGGTTGTGCGCCACCTGCGCGCCGATCTCGACCGTCACCGGGTCGGTGGCGCAATGGCAGGATAGGGTCCCGCCCGCAAAGCCCGGTTGCGCCGGTGCGATGCCGGAGTCGACTGCCGGGTGAATCTTGACTGCGTCGTTCATGATCATTCTCCTTGTTCAATAAAGGACCACCGAGCGGATCGACTGCCCGCTCTTCATCAATTCAAAACCTTCGTTGATGCGCTCGAGCGGCAAGGTGTGGGTAATCAAATCGTCGATGTTGATCTTGCCGTCCATGTACCAGTCGACGATCTTCGGCACGTCGGTGCGGCCGCGCGCGCCGCCGAAGGCCGAGCCCTTCCACTGGCGCCCCGTCACCAGCTGGAACGGACGGGTCGAGATTTCCTGGCCGGCCGCGGCCACACCGATGATGAAGGACTGGCCCCAGCCCTTGTGGCAGCATTCGAGCGCCTGGCGCATGACCTGGACGTTGCCGATGCATTCGAAGGAATAATCGGCGCCGCCGTCGGTCATCTGCACGATGTGGTCGACCAGGTTGTCGACCTCGTTCGGATTGACGAAATCGGTCATGCCGAACTTGCGTGCGATCTCGACCCGGCCGGGATTGAGGTCGACGCCGATGATCTTGTCGGCCCCTACCATCTTCGCCCCCTGGATCACGTTCAGGCCGATGCCGCCCAGGCCGAACACAACCACGTTGGCGCCCGGCTCGACCTTCGCCGAAAACACCACCGCGCCGACACCGGTGGTGACGCCGCAGCCGATGTAGCAAGCCTTGTCGAAGGGGGCGTCGGCGCGGATTTTCGCCAGCGCGATCTCGGGCAGCACGATGTAGTTCGAGAACGTCGAGGTGCCCATGTAATGGAAGATCGGCTGGCCTTCCAGCGAAAAGCGCGAGGTCGCATCCGGCATCAGGCCGCGGCCCTGCGTGCTGCGGATCGACTGGCACAGGTTGGTCTTGCGCGACAGGCAGAATTTGCACTGGCGGCATTCGGGCGTGTACAGGGGAATGACATGGTCGTCGCGCTTGACCGAGGTGACACCCGGCCCGGTCTCAAGCACGATGCCGGCCCCTTCATGGCCGAGAATGGCGGGAAAGATGCCTTCCGGGTCGGCGCCCGACAGCGTGTAGTAATCGGTGTGGCAGATGCCGGTCGCCTTGATTTCGACCAGCACCTCGCCGGCGCGCGGCCCTTCGAGGTCGACGTCGGCGATCGACAATGGCGCTCCAGCCTTCCAGGCAATGGCGGCTCTTGTTTTCATGGTGCCTCCGGTTTCGATAATGGATCGGTGATGCACGCCATTGCTGCGAACGCAGCGCCGGGCAAGTCTCGGACGGGCTCAGGACGGCGGACCGGACGGCGGCGCGTGCAGGCGCGCCTGTTCGTCGTCGCTGAACAGCCGCGAGCGGGTCAGGAAGCGCTTGCCGGTGCCGTTATCGAGCGAGAACATGCCGCCGTTCCCCGCCACCACGTCGATGATGAGCTGGGTATGCTCCCAGTAGGCGAACTGTTCGCGCCCCATGTAGAAGGACGCACCATCCAGTTCCCCGAGGCGGACATCGGTGTCGCTGACGCTGAATTCGCCTGCCAGATAGCACATCGGCGCACTGCCGTCGCAACAGCCGCCGGACTGGAAGAACATCAGCGGTCCGTGCCGGCGGCGCAGCTCGCCGATGAAGGCCAGCGCGGCTTCGGTGGCACGGACCCGCTCGGGTGCGCCGTCATCAAGCATCTGCTCCATGAGCCTCCCCACCGTCTCAGAAAAAGCCCAGCGGTTTCGCGCTGTAGCTCACCAGCAGGTTCTTGGTCTGCTGATAATGGTCGAGCATCATCTTGTGATTTTCGCGCCCGATGCCCGATTGCTTGTAGCCGCCGAAGGCCGCGTGTGCCGGGTACAGGTGATAGCAGTTGGTCCAGACGCGGCCGGCCTGGATCGCGCGGCCGACACGGAAGGCGCGCGATCCGTCGCGGGTCCAGAGACCGGCGCCGAGGCCATACAGGGTGTCGTTGGCGATAGCCAGCGCTTCGGCTTCATCCTTGAAGGTCGTGACCGAGACCACCGGCCCGAAGATCTCTTCCTGGAAGATGCGCATCTTGTTGTGGCCCTTGAAGACGGTCGGCTGCACGTAATAGCCGCCCTGCATGTCGCCGTCCTGCTGCTTGCGCGCACCGCCGATTAGCACCTCGGCGCCCTCCTGCCTGCCGATGTCGAGATAGGACAGAATCTTTTCCAGCTGCTCCTGCGAGGCCTGGGCGCCGATCATGGTGGCCGGATCGAGCGGATTGCCCTGCCTGACCGCGGCCACGCGGTCAATGGCGCGCTCGATGAAGCGTTCGTAGATCGACTCCTGGATCAGCACGCGCGACGGGCAGGTGCAGACTTCGCCCTGGTTCAGCGCGAACATGGCGAACCCCTCTAAACACTTGTCGAAGAACTCGTCGTCGGACGCCATCACGTCTTCGAAGAAGATGTTGGGCGACTTGCCGCCCAGTTCGAGCGTGACCGGAATCAGGTTCTGTGCGGCGTATTGCATGATCAGGCGGCCGGTGCCGGTTTCGCCGGTGAAGGCGATCTTGGCGATGCGCTTGTTCGATGCCAGCGGCTTGCCTGCTTCGAGGCCGAAACCGTTGACGATGTTCACCACGCCCGGCGGCAGCAGGTCGCCGATCAATTCGATGAGCACCATGATCGAGGCCGGCGTCTGTTCGGCCGGCTTGATGACCACGCAATTGCCCGCGGCCAGGGCCGGGGCCAGCTTCCATGTCGCCATCAGGATCGGGAAATTCCAGGGAATGATCTGGCCGACCACGCCGAGCGGCTCGTGCAGGTGGTAGGCAAAGGTATCATGGTCGATCTGCGAGATCGAGCCTTCCTGCGCGCGGATGCAGCCGGCGAAATAACGGAAATGGTCGATCGCCAGCGGGATGTCGGCCGCGGTCGTTTCACGGATCGGCTTGCCGTTGTCGATCGTCTCGGCTGTCGCCAGCAGGCTCAGGTTCTGCTCCATGCAGTCTGCGATCTTGTTGAGGATGTTCGCGCGATCAGCCGGCGACGTCCTGCCCCACGCGTTCCTGGCGGCATGGGCAGCGTCGAGGGCGAGTTCGATGTCTTCGCTGGTGGAGCGGGCCACTTCGCAAAAGGGCTGGCCGGTGATCGGCGTGACGTTGGGGAAGTACTCGCCCTTGACCGGCGCAACGAAGGTGCCGCCGATGTAGTTGTCGTAGCGCTGCTTGAACGGATTGGCGACGCCAAGCTTGCCGATGTCCGCGAGGTTCATGATGTCTCCTTTTCTTTTGTCGGTTTTCTAGCTATCGCAAGGGGCGTGCCAGCAAGGTAGCAGGGGAAAAGGCGTGCAACATCGCTCCGGGAGCGCAACACCTGCGCCGTGACTGTTCCGAAGCCGGTACAGGTGTTGCGCTGTCTGGAACGTGCAGCGCGAGGCGGCAAAAATGACGTTGCAATCGGGTGCGCAGCGGCCTGGAGCAGAAAAAGGAAAATAAGGAGCGCTACGTGGCAGGCTCAGGGATAAGGGCGTAGTGCTGATAAATCGATCGGCCAAAAGCAAAAAACCCCACCAGGATCACCTGGTGGGGTTTCGCTTATAACTAGCCTGACGATAACCTACTTTCACACTGGTTGCAGCACTATCATCGGCGCAAAGTCGTTTCACGGTCCTGTTCGGGATGGGAAGGGGTGGTACCGACTTGCTATGGTCA
>Ga0265798_10004368_pt1 | contig 19570 bp, 15 predicted proteins | sample P3T30metagenome_FD_192430 | JGI IMG/M metagenome (GOLD analysis project Ga0265798, IMG submission 192430) | Plant litter microbial communities from East Loma Ridge, Irvine, California - P3 T30 | ecosystem: Environmental > Terrestrial > Plant litter > Unclassified | place: USA: California... | reverse complement strand
GGGGGCGGGCATCAGCGAAACGGACGAGAACGGCTGCGTCGGCGACGTATGGTCGCCCGGCGCGGCACCGGTCGGCACCGGCCGTTCGGGCGCGGGGAAGATCGGCCGGCCGGTGCGGCGGTCGAGCACGAACAGATTGCCGGTCTTGGTCGATTGCACCAGCGCCGGCACGCTGCCCCGGCCGGGCAGGTTCAGATCGACCAGGACGGGCTGCGCAGGCACGTCCATGTCCCACAGGTCGTGGTGCACGGTCTGGTAGATCCAGCGCGGCTTGCCGGTGGCGATATCGAGCGCCAGCACCGACGTGGCGAACCGCTCGGTCGTGGCGGGACGGTTGCCGCCCCATTGATCGACCGCGCCCATCCCCATCGGCAGATACACCAGCCCGAGCGTCTCGTCGGCGGCCGGCGTGCTCCACGTGTTCGGCGACGACGGGGTATACTGCTTGCCCGCGCCAAGCGGGGCGGTGTCATTCGGGTTGCCCGGATCGAAGTTCCACACCAGCTTGCCTGTCGCCGCGTCGTACCCGCGGATCACGCCCGATGGCACCTTGGTGGCGATGTTGTCGAATACGGCGCCACCGGTGATGACCAATCCGCGCGCCACCAGCGGGGCGGAGGTCACCTGATACCAGCCCTGGTTGTAATGCGGCTGGCCGGGCAGCAGGCTGACCGTACCGTTCTGCCCGAAGCTCTTGCACGGCACACCGGTACGCGGATCGAGCGCGATCAGGCGGCTGTCGTTGGTGGCGAGGAAGATGCGCTGCGGGCAATCCGCCGTGCTCGCGCCCGCCTTGGCACCATCCCAATAGGAAACGCCGCGACACGTCAGATGCTGCATGTTCTTCTTCGAGGTGGAGATATGCGGGTCGAAACGCCAGCGCCGCTTGCCGGTCTCCGCATCCACCGCGATCACCCAATTGTGCGGCGTGCAAAGGTACACCGTGTCGCCGACCTTGATCGGCGTCATCTCGTACGTGGTTTCGCCGGGATCGCTGTCGCGCTTCATGTCGCCCGTTTCGAGCTGCCATGCCACCTTGAGATTGCCGACGTTGGCGGGCGTGATCTGCGCAAGCGGCGAGAATTTGTCGCCGAACCAACTGCGCGCATACGCCTGCCAGTCATCGTCGGGTACGCCGTGCAGGTTCGCAGCCAGTGCGTTGCGCGGACCCGGCAGGGTTCCGTCGAGATCATGTACGTCACGCGTCAGCGACACCGCGCCGAACAGGGCCGCTACAACCAACGCGGCGGCGAGCGGTCCGCCCGCGCGCACCCAGCCGGCAGCCGGCGTGAGCCGCTTGACCGTCCACGGAAGCACCAGCAGCGCACCAAACACGAAGATGACATCGCCGCGCGGCACCAGCGGCCACCAGTCCGCACCGATCTCCGCCCAGGCCCATATGACCGTGCCCAGCACCAGGGCGGCAAACACATACAGCGCCGCCGTCCGGCGCCGCCACAACAGGACCGCCGTGGCGAGCATCGCCAACCCCGCAACCGCGTAGAACAGACTGCCGCCGAGTGCCGCCAGCCAGCCGCCGCCGGCAAGATTGAGCAGGCCCACCACACCGATGATGACGGCGAGGATGCGAGGCCACCGCGCAGGGCGACGAGCGTGGTTCATAATGGAACTCCGAATCTGCCGCTAAGACTCTCACGGCACTGCAATGTTCCGGTGATAAGCCCTGTACTACCGCACGACGGCCTTCAGCGCGGCGAAGGCGGCGCGACCATAGGTTTCCGGGCTGGCCTCCTCCCCCTCCAGCCACGCCGCGGTGGCCAGCTTGAGAATGGAGATCGCGGCTGCGGCGGTGACACGGCAGCGAATGTCGGTATCGGGCAGTCCCTTGCGATCGGCGAGCGCCTTGGCAAGCACGCGCTCGACCTTCTCATATTTCGCCTGATCGCCCGCGCTCAGCGCCGGCGTGTCGCGGATCAGTCTCGCCACATCGCGAGTCTGTGCGGACAGATGCCGCCGCGCCATGTCGATCAGCGCGTTCTCGACCATATCGAGCAGCGGCTCGTCCGCCGGCCGCCCTGCCACCGCTTGCCCGAGATGATCGGGAAAGTCGGCCTTTGCGGAAAAAACGATCTCTTCCTTTGAGGCGAAATAATGAAACAGGCTGCGGCGCGAGACATCTGCGGCGTGCGCGATGTCGTCCATCGTCGTCGCCTCGAAGCCGCCTTCCAAAAACAGACGCAACGCCGCCGCCTGAATACGGGCATGCGTCTCCGCGCGTTTGCGTGCGCGCAGGGAGGCAGTGGAAGTAGCTATCTTTTGCACTTATTGCATATTTGCACTCGATGCATGATATTGCAATCGCGCTGCGATGGCGCGCGATCATGCGAAGGGTAGCGACGTTGGCGAACTGGACGACTGACGACATTCCGGACCTTTCGGGCAAATGCGCGATCGTGACCGGCGCGACCGGCGGACTCGGGCTGGAAACCGCGATGGCGCTGGCCGGAGCAGGTGCCGAAGTGATTCTCGCCGGACGCAACCCCGCCAAAGGCAGCGCCGCCGAAACGTCGATCCGCGGGCGCCATCCCAACGCCGCCGTCCGTTTCGAAACGGTGGATCTCGCCAGCCTTGCATCGGTGGCGGCATTCGCCGATCGGATGCTGTCGGCGGGGCGGCCCGTCAGTATCCTCGTCAACAATGCCGGCGTGATGGCACTGCCCAAACGCGAGACGACCGCAGACGGTTTCGAGCGGCAGTTCGGCACCAACTACCTGTCCCATTTCGCGCTGACCGGCCGGCTGCTGCCGCTGCTGATCGCCGGCAATGCCCGCGTCGTACAGCTCTCCAGCATCGCGCACCGTGCCGGCACGATCCGTCTCGACGATCTCAACTATGCGCGCGGTTACAAGCCTTGGCCGGTGTATTCGCAATCGAAGCTGGCGATGCTGATGTTCGCACTGGAACTCGACCGTCGCAGCCGCGCGCACGGCTGGGGGCTGACCAGCGTCGCCGCACACCCGGGCATCGCCACCACCAACCTGATGACCAACGGACCGGCGGCGGGCGGCTCGCTGATGGCGATGGCAAGCCGGGTCGCCGTGAACCTGATCGGCCAGCCGGCGCGTGCCGGCGCGTTGCCGCAGTTGATGGCGGCGACCCTGCCAACGGCGGTCGGCGGAACATATTTCGGGCCCAGCGGCTGGAAGGAACTGAAGGGCGCACCCGGCATTGCCAAAGCCGAGCCGCAAGCACTCGACGCGACGGTCGCCGCAAAACTGTGGGCGGCCTCGGAGACGCTGACCGGCGTGACGTTCGGCTGATCGCCTCACCCGCGCCGCTCGTAGCCCAGCTATAGCCTTCATCAAGAGACCCGCACGATGTTCAATCTGGTGTTTGCGCTGCCCTGGCTTTACGTCGCCACGCGGTCGATCTGGCCTTTGCCGTGGGATATCACCGCGAAGATCGCGGTCGCGCTGATCCTGCTGATCGGCTCGCAATTTCATTACTGGAGCAAGCTGTCGTCCGGCTCTGTCTTCTCGCCCGAGTTTCCACGGCCGGTGGTGATCGTGTTCAACTGGGTCTTCGGCGCGGTGGTCCTGCTCGCCGCGTTTCAGATCGCGCTCGATCTCGCGCATCTGGTCGCCACAGCCGTTCGCGTCGGTGCCGGTGGCGTTTGGGTCATGCCGCGGTACATCGCTGGCGCCGCCGCCTTTCTGCTCGCCGGGTTCGGCGTGTCGCAGGCGGCACGCGTACCGCGCCTCAAGGACGTGACGGTCGGCATCGCCAACCTCCCCGAAGCCTTCGACGGCTACACGCTGGTGCAACTCACCGATCTCCATATCAGCCGGCTGTTCCCGCCCGCCTGGACGCGCGCGGTGGTGGACGCCACCAACGCGCTGGGCGTGGACCTGATCGTCGTCACCGGCGATGTCATTGACGGCAGCGTCGCCAACCGCCGCGCCGCAGTAGCACCGCTACGCGACCTTGCAGCGCGCGAGGGCGTGTACCTGATCCCCGGCAATCACGAATATCTCTCCGGCTATGATCCGTGGATGCAGCATCTCGCCGGCCTCGGCATGAGGATCCTCGCCAACGCCCATGTCGTACTGACACGTGGCGACGCGAAGCTGGTGCTCGCCGGCGTCACCGATCCTTCGGCGCGCGGGGCCGGCAAGCCGATTCCCGATCTCGACGCGGCGCTCGCCGGTGCGCCGGTCGGTGCGCCGGTCGGTGCGCCCATCGTGCTGCTCGACCACGAACCGTCGCGCGCGCGCCAGGCGGCGGCGCGCGGAGTCGCGCTGCAACTGTCCGGCCATACGCATGGCGGCATGATCGTCGGCCTCGACCGGATCGTCGCGCGCGCCAACGGCGGCTTCGTTTCGGGGCGCTACGAGGTTGGCGGGATGACGCTCTACGTCAACAACGGCACCGGCATCTGGCCCGGCTTCGCGCTGCGGCTCGGCAAGCCGTCCGAACTGACCCGGATCACGCTGCGCCGGGCATGACCCCGCACCAGAATATCTTGGACGCGCTGTAACAAAGGCGCGACAAGACGCGATGATCGATCAGGAGAGACAAAAGTGAGCGTGGCATTCCGGCGCGAGAGCGACGAGGAACACAAGGAACCCCGGTTCGAACTGCCGATCCCACCTGGCGCCAACCTCGTCACCGCACGCGGGCTGGAGTTGATCCGCGCGCAGGTTGTGCATTTCCGCGCCCGTGTCGCCGCGAGCGAAGGCGAAGACCGCACCCTCGCCGAGCGCGACCTGCGCTATTGGGCGACGCGCGAGACGACCGCCGAAGTCGCCGCCCCCGCGCGTGGCGATGCGGTCGCGATCGGCACCCGTGTCGCCTTCGCCCTGAACGGCGCGGACCGCGAGATCGAGATCGTCGGCTTCGACGAAAGCGATCCGGCGGCGGGTCGCATCGCCTTCTCCGCCCCGCTCGCCCGCGCAATGATCGGTGCCGAAGTGGGCGAGACCATCGATTTCGGCGGCAAGGCCGATGCGATCGAGGTGGTGTCGATCACGCCGGTCGTCTGAGGTCTCCGCGGGGATCGGCGCCATAGCGGTCTGCGCCGTCGGTGCCCGGTCGACACAGGAAAAACAGCACGATCAGCGTACCGACATACGGAACGAGGTACAGGAGCAGGAACCAGCCAGACATGGCCTGGTCGTGAAATCGCCGCACCAGAACTTCGACTGATGGAATGAGCGTGCCGAGCGCGAACAGCGAGATCAGCGCCATGAAGATCTGAAAGGCAAGCACCGGCCGCCCCGTCCCCGCGCCCTGTTCGAAACCGACGAGCACCGCCAGCAGCACATACCCCACTGCCAGAATGGCGATCTGAGCGGCCTGCAAAGCCCAGACCTCCGCGGCGCGCGACCGTCCCGCGAAGTCGGCCTAGTGTTTGAACGGACGTACTATCAGCAACATCGAGCGTCCTTCTAATTCACCGGCGCACGGCGCCGATAGCTGAGTGCCTCGGCGATGTGCAGCCGCCCGACGGGCTCGCTTCCGGCCAGATCGGCGATGGTGCGCGCCACCCGCAGGATGCGCGTGTAGCCGCGCGCCGAGAGCCGCATCGTCTCCGAAGCCTGCGCGAGCAAAGCGCGCCCCGCGTCATCGGGCGTAGAGAACGTGTCGAGCAGCGCGCCGTCCGCCTCGGCATTGGTGCGGACCGGGTGGCCGTCGTAGCGCGCGCCCTGCACCGCCCGCGCCGCCCCAACGCGGGCGCGCACCTCCGCCGAGCCTTCGGCCGCGGGCGGCAGCACCAGATCGGCGGCGGACAGCGCCTGCACCTCGACATGCAGGTCGATGCGGTCGAGCAGCGGGCCGGACACCTTGGCCTGATAATCCGCCGCGCATTTCGGTGCACGCGAACACGCCAGCGCCGCATCCCCCAAATGCCCGCAGCGGCACGGGTTCATCGCCGCCACCAGTTGCACGCGCGCCGGGAAGGTGACGTGCGCATTCGCCCGCGCCACGCTGACCGTGCCGGTCTCGAGCGGCTGACGCAGCGAATCGAGCACCGCACGCTGGAACTCGGGCAGTTCGTCGAGGAACAGCACGCCAAGATGCGCGAGGCTGACCTCGCCCGGCTTCACCTTCAGGCCGCCTGTGGAAGTCCCATGTTACATTGCACCCAACAGGCCTTTTGGGGCGCGAATGACCCGGGTCACATTGCACCCAGGATCGCCTTGCACTGCACCAGCAAACGTCAGATGCTTGAATCCGTGACAGATAGCCGAGTCAAAAATGTAGCTAAAAATGGCTCTCTTCAGCCAGTAGATGGCGTGGATGCCGCAGATCTGAGCGCTGCAGAGTTGGAAGTTGCCCTTGTTCGCCGCGATATTGTCGCACCCTTGGCGGCAAAATCCAAGTGTACGCGCGTTGAGGCCGAAGAGGCTGCGCTTCTGTTGGGGTGCTCAACGCGAACGATCTGGACAATTTTGAAGCGGTATCGAACGAACCGCCGACTTCGCGATCTTCTGCCTACAAAAGGCAAAGGCGTGAAGGGCCATAGCTTTCTTGACCCGCGTGTCGATGCCATCATCGCGAGCGTGTTCGAGAAGTTTCATCTCAGCAGAATGCGCCCGAACATCGTTCAGACCGTTACCGAGATCCGACGGAGATGTGCAGCTGAAGGACTTGCTCTGCCTAGTAGAGGATCGATCACGAGGCGCCTTAAACGCATTCCCGACATCGACATCGTTGCAGCAAGGGACGGGAGAAAGAAGGCCGGCGAACGGTTTAGGCCCGTAATCGGATCGACTCCCGACACCACCGCTCCGCTCCAACGGGTTCAGATTGATCATACTAAAGTCGACCTTATAGTGGTGGACGAGATCAATCGGCTTCCACTGCAAAGGCCTTTCATCACGATTGCCATCGACGAGTTTTCGAGGGCGGTCTTGGGCTTCTACCTGTCATTAGAGGCGCCTTCAGCAACCTCCGTCGGCCTGTGCCTTGTCCATTCGATCCTGCCGAAAGATAACTGGGCGAACCGGATCGGCCTCGAATTTCCGTGGCCGATGTACGGTAGGCCGGATGAAATTTACGTCGATAACGGATCGGATTTTCACTCAGAGGCGGTCGAGCGCGGCTGTGACGCGTGGGGAATGAAGATCAACTTTAGGCCTGGCGGCATGGCCCATTTTGGTGGCATTATCGAACGCATGGTGGGCACTGCGATGGCCTCAGTGAAGACACTGCCGGGCGCAACTGGGGCGTCAATCGCGGAACGTGGCGATAGAAATCCAGATCGTGAAGCCGCGATGACTCTTCCCGAACTTGAGCTGATATTTGCCACTTTTTTTTCGGGGCAGTATCATCGCACCCTCCACGCGCATCACGGCATCACCCCGTATACTAAATGGATGCGAGGAATCTTTGGCGATGGTCAAAATAGCGGTCGCGGTATTCCAACGGACATACAAGACCCACAAAGACTTTTGATCGATTTCCTGCCGCTAGAGCGACGAAAACTCACCCAACGCGGCATTCGTTGGGGAGGAGTCCATTATATGGACGACATTCTGCGCTCGTATTTAATGCACGGGAAGCATTACACTTTCATCGTTCGTCGGGACCCCCGCGATGTGTCGTCGATCTGGCTGTTGGCCCCTGATGACAATCGATATTATCGCATCGGCGCGAGAGATATATCCCGCCCGTCACTATCTTTGTGGGAACTAGAGGCTGCCCGGCGATTAGTTCGCAAGGATGGTCGTGCCGACTACGACGAGACAGCGCTGTTTGCCGCGGTAGAGGCACAACGGCGCATAACAAGCTCTGCCGCATCGAACAAAGCCGAAGCCCGGCGCTCACGATTAGCTGTTGAACGCCGTACTCGGAATAGAACTGGCAGCGAAGATACAAAGTCTGTGGCTACGGAGGCGCCTGCGCCCCTCGCCCAAGCCCCATGGCGGTATACAGAAGCGGAAACGCCCGATGATGACGATACCTTCGAGGTATATGAATGAGTTCTGTCGAGCGCCGCCTCACTCCAGCCACACAGGCGATCATCGACGCACCTGCTTCGATCAGGCTCGAGGCGCTCACGGCCCAGCCCTTCGTTGCGTATGCCACGGCCAAGCGCATTTCGGCCCGTTTGGAGGAGCTCCTTACCAGCGCCAGATCGCATCGTCCCGCCAGCATGCTGATTTCAGGACCTACAAACAATGGTAAGACCATGCTGGTGAACCGTTTCATCAACCTTCACCCAATTGACGACGATCCCACCGCGAACGCCATATCGGCCAAAGTCCTGTATGTACAAATGCCTCCAACGCCGGATCCACGACAGTTTTATACGTCCCTTCTTGATCGGCTAAATGCCCCGGTCCGTCGCACATCCATCTTAAGCCAGCTTCAAAGCCAAACGCTTCGGCTCTTCGAAGCCATAGGATTGAAAGTCCTTATTATAGACGAGCTGCACAATATGCACAGTGGACGCATCGAGCAGCAACGCGCATTTTTGAACCTGTTGAGATACATATCGAACGAGCGGCAGATACATTTGGTCGGCTGCGGATTGATAACGGCAGTCCGCGCACTGCAATCGGACGAGCAACTTTCGAATCGTTTTGAACACTGGCCACTTCCCAAGTGGACGTCAGAAAATGGCACTCGCGCGCTGCTAAACACGCTTGAGATGACCCTACCGCTGAAGCAAGAGTCCAACTTATCTGGCGCGGGTCTCATGGGAAGGATCCTTGCTTTGTCAGGGGGCACTATTGGTGAGATTGTTCGGCTAGTTACTGCTGCCGCAGCAGAAGCTATTCAAAGCGGGGCCGAACGTATCGACATACCCCTGATCGATGGGCTGCGGTGGATACCGCCTGACGAGCGACGACGTGCAGCAGAGCTATCCCTCGGATATCGAGAGTAGCCTGTGTACAACCTTCTCCCTTGGAGACCGAAGCCAAAGGATGATGAGTTGCTCTCCTCTTGGCTCATGCGCGTCGCAATAGGCAATTCGCCCAAACTCCATACCTTTTGTCACATCGTTTGGCCGAACCGACATCTATGGAACCGAGACCTCGATGCTATGGCACCCAGCGATGTCGTCCAGACTCTTGCCAGCCTCACAGGGACCAGCGCTACGAGGGCTTGGGAGACCACGCTCCCGTCACTGGAGGGCACGCTCTACGAACGCGTGAGAGTTAACAATGCCTCAAGATGGGTCCTGCCACTCGGCGTCTATCATCGGACGAGGCGCCGCGCCGGGCAACAGTGGTGTGGGGAATGCCTTCGCGATGACCCACAGCCGTATTATCGGAGGAATTGGCGGCTGGCTATTTCCAGCACATGCTCACGACATGGCCTAGTGCTTGCGGATCGCTGCATCGAATGCGCCTCGCCCGCAGTGCCACACCGCGGAGATGATCCCAGTTGCCACGTCTGCGGTACCGACCGACGCTTCTATCCGCACCTTCTCGCGCGGTCAGAAGCGCTTCAGTTCGAACATAACCTTCGATCGATTCTAGCTGGCCGCGCTAGGCCTCCGGCCACCTTCAAGCATCTTTACCCGGTCGCGTTTTTCAACCTAGTCCGCCAGGTTCTCTCAATAGTCACCGCCAACCCACGAGCTCAGCGCTTGAGAGACGTGGTATGCAACCACCATGGGGGCGACCCCCGCCCGGCCCTATTTGAAACGAAGCTTTGCGCTCCAGAGCTGTTATCAAGCGTTGACCGGCACCGAATGATGACGATGGTGGCGCATCTCGTTGATGGATGGCCTTACAAATTTGCCGCCCTGTGTGCAGAGGCGGGCATGTGGCGATCATGGGCACTGCGGGGAGATCAAGGGTCAATCCCCTACGAGTATTTATCCGTCGTTCAGACGTACCTCGGCGCCGGCCAAATCTAATTATTCACCAAGTTGGCATACCAATTCGCCTACCATATACAACGTCGTCGTGTGCATAAAGCGTGCCGCTGGGTAGCCACCCTGCTTTTCCGCAGCCATCATAAACGCTACTATCACTTGGTTTAGCGACGCATTGTAGTCGTGGCACATGTTTTCCAACAGCTCCGGAGCGTCCTCCAGGATATGACGGCGCAGCACGCGACGATCAGATGATGACAACTCAGACATCAAAGCCTCCGCACGTTCAGAGGCGTCCCGGCCGAAGCCGGGCGTTGGAAACCCTGCACGTGGTCAAGGCGCTGCCGCCTTTGGGCAAGCCTTGGACATGCGCGACAGCCGCCCGGCCAAAAGCTTGACCGGACCACGTGACTGTCGGGGTTTCCACGCCCCACGGGCGGGATTGACCGCACCGTGAATGTGGGATTGCAGACTTAGCTCGACCCGGCAAGCTTTAGAATTAAGTGGAAGCGAAGCTAACTGTTTCTCTGGCAGGGCGTCGAACAAGTCGATAGAGGCCTGAGGGCCGCGCTAGCCGCGTCTGGGATTCGCCCTTTCTGCTAGTGACATGTTGCCTAGCCGAAAGACGACAGCCGCTTGGCAATCCGCTTCAGTACGCGAACACCATAGGCGTGCTCGGCTCACAAATAGATGGACGTCCTTCATCGATTGGCGCTTCCACACGATACTGGTAGAGTATTTTCAGGAAGGATCGATCGTTGCCGTCCGAGACCCCCATCGCCGCATCGCCACAAACCATCAGCAAAGTCGAGCGGTCGCGTCGGCAGGCCGAGGTCAATTTCGCGCGGGGGAACGTGCGCTATGAAGGAGGCACCCTTTCTGATGAGGTTGAGAACCTTAACGCCCGTTACATCGCCGGAGAGATTGGGAGCGAAGACCTCACCGCCGCCATTCTTGCATGCACGCCCTAGCTTCTCACGCTCGAGGCGAGCGGCGGAACTTGGCTGACATGCAGCACGATTCCGCTGGTTACGAACACAACCATCCCTCGAGAAACATTGGCCACTTCAAGATATCGTCGCACCTGCGAGCGGTAGTGATCCGATGCGGCCGGGCTGGGATTCACATCACTTTTCCAGTCGATGACCAGCTCGGGCTTGCCATCTTCACCGATGCAGAGCGCATCGACTATGCCAAATGTGGCGAGTTCGACGCCATCTTCCTCGCTCACCCCGTAGACTGGCAGCTCGGGCACGAGCCTCGCCCGGATAGCGGCGATTTCGGGCAAAGCTAGCGTCTGCGCAACGGTTTTACCCATCTCATCGGCTGAAAGGCCGTTGGCTGGGTCAGCTCCGGGCTCGCGCCCTAAATCCCGGATCAGGTCTGCAGCTCGTCCGACGAGTGCAGCCACATCGTCGGCGGTCTCGCCGGTAAGAGCCTCCTCGAACAGCTTGTGGATGACGAGACCCCGCTCACGCCCACCCTGAATGACGATTGCTTCGTCTGCTGGCGGTTCGTCGTCGTCGCCGGCGATGACGATCTGCGGTACGGATACGACGTCCAGCGGGCCCGACGGATCCTCGTCCCTGCTTGGAGCGACCCAGCGGAGCCTCGTGGTCGCCGCTACGACGGCTGCCGCCTCGCTCGCGAAGACATCGCGCGTTTGCCCATTCTCCGGATCGCCGTCGATCGTTTCGAACCCCGCCGGATGCTGCTCGATGTCGATCAGAGGAAGGCCATCAAGATCGAAATCCATCAGTGCATTCCAACTGCTCTTTGAGGCCGGAACGTCGAGCTTTGGCAGCACGAGTAATTCACGCGCGCGGGTTGCCGCGACATACCAGAGCCGCAGCCGCTCACGCTCACGCTCGGCGACCTCTGCCGCCTTGGCATCTTCATAACCCGCGGGCGCAACGCCGAGGATAGGCAGGAAGATCGTCTTAGTATCGCCGTCGATGATCGGGTCGCGCACGTCGTTTCCAGCCGTCATCGCGTTGATCGGGACAACGATCGGCCATTCAAGTCCCTTGGAGGCGTGCATGGTCACCAGCGACACCGCTTCCTCCTGAGCATCGGGACGCCCTTCCGCCGATCGCGTCTTGCCCTCCCACGCTGAGGTCATTGCGTCTGCGAACGCGCCCAGCCCGCGCACGCCATAAGGTTGGGCGAGGCTCAGATAGAGATCCACATTGGCGAGCGGACGCTCCGCCTGCCCGCCATGGCGCTGGAGGAGAATGGGGCGGACACGCAACAGGTCGATCGCCTCTGCAAGCATCTGGTGCGGCGTTGTCCCATTGATCCCTCGCCGAAGTGCCTGAAGCTTTTCGACGATATCGCGAGCGTGGCTATTTTCGATCGCTTCCGGATCGAGGTGCATGGTGAGCCGCGGCCTAGCATCCGGTCGCGCGGGATCGCGAGGCTGGCTCCAGACGAGGTCGAGCAGTTGCTCCTCGGTCAGCCCGACCAGCGGTCCGCGCAGCAGCGCGATCAGAGCGAGCCTATCGCGACTGTCGGCCAGCACGCGCGTGATCGCGATGAGGTCCTGCACCTCCTGGCGACGATAAAAGCCTTTTCCTGCCTGCGTCGCGACCGGTACGCCGCGCCTCTCAAGTGCCTCCTCGTAACGCCACAACTCCGTGCCGCCCGGTGCCAGCAGGGCAATGTCGCCTGGCCGGCAGGGCCGACGCGTGTCGGTCTTGCGATCGACAATGATCTGGCTGCCGATCAACCGGCTGCACATCTCGGCGACGGCTTCTGCCTCGCAATCGCGCTGCGCACCCGCCTTGGCCTTGCCGTCCTCGCCCGCGCAAGGAACAGCAAGTGCTGCAACGCACAGCCCCTCGCCATGATCGGGGTGGAAGCTGTCGAGCGCCGTGAACCCCGGCTGCCCCAGCTCGACCGACATGTGCGGTGCAAATCGCTCGTTCACATATGCTAGGATTGCGGCGCACGAGCGGAAGTTGGTCGAGATCGACAGCAGGTCGTTGGGGCTCTGCGCCCGGATTGCTTCGCGAGCGCGGATGTAGGCGGCAACGTCGGCACCGCGGAAGCGGTAGATCGCCTGCTTCGGGTCGCCGACGAGAAAGAGCGCTCCCGGCCTGATCCGGTAGTCCGCCCAATCCTTAGGATCGGCACCATCGACCGGGTCGCCGCAGAGCCGCCAAAAGATCTCGGTCTGGAGTGGATCGGTGTCCTGGAACTCGTCGACCAAGACATGCGCGTAGCGCTTTGTCAGCGCTTCGCGCACCGCTGGATGTTCGCGCAGCAGATCGCGCGCCGCGAAGATCAGGTCATCGAAATCGAGCAGCGCTGCCGACCGCTTGTAATCGCGGAAGTTGTCGACGATCGGTTGGATCGCGCTCATCAGGTCGGCCAGCACACGCCCAGCCACAGTCTGGAGCAGAGCGGTCCAGCCTTGGCAACAGGCGAGATGGAGTTCTTCGGCTTGGCCGTTGAGCAGGCCGCCGTCCGCTTTGGAGAGGCCGGCAGCCTTTGCCGCCGCCTCCCATTTGCCCTTCTTCTTGTAAACGCTGAACGTGCCCTTGGCGGTGCACAGCGACGGGTGCGGCACCGAGGATAGCAGGCGGACGAGCGTCCCAGGGCTCTCGTTCGAAGCTACAACCGCGACCGCTTCGCCCATTTCCACAAAGGCAGACGCGCCAGCGATGCTCTCAGGCTCCTGCGCTGCCGTTCCGACGACGAAGGCACGATAAGCATCGGCCGCTGCGCGATAAGCCATCACCAAGGGCCCAAGCGCGCCGACCTCGGGCGCCACCAGCACGCGATTGTCGCGCAGCGCGCCAGCCGCGGTTGCGACCAGCTCGCTCGCCTTGGTCGGGCTGACGAACACGAGCTCCGACACCAGGCACTCTTCACCCGAATTGAGAATGTCGCGTAGCCAGCGATCGACGGCATCGCCGAACACCAGGTCGGCTTGCGCCGGATCCATCAGCGAGGCGCCGGGATCGATGTCGGCCTCGACCGGATAGGGCTTGATGAGCCGCTGACAGAAACCGTGGATCGTCGAGCAGGTGATCTCGTCGATCGCGGAGGCGGCTTGGTCGAGGTTTGCCCGCTGCGCGTCCGAAAGACCCTCCGGCAACGCGATCCGAAGCTCGCGTGGTACATTCCCGTCGAGCAGCTCGTCGACGAAGTCGCGGACGCGCGCCAGGAGCTCGCTTGCGGCCAGCTCGGTAAAGGTGACGGCTGCGATCGCCTTGGGTGCTGCGCCGCCAGCGAGCAGCAGCGCGAGTCGCCCGGCCATGACGGCGGTCTTGCCTGAGCCGGCGCCCGCTTCGACCAGCACAGAGCGATCGTGCGCGGTCATTGCGACCAGGCGGGCCGCTTCATCGCGAAGGATTGGGGTCGCGATGTTCATCAGATCGCCTCCCAGACGAGCGCTGCATCGCCCAGCGCCTCTCGAGCGGGCTCCAGCTTGCGGGGGCAATAGCTGTTGCCGGCATTGGCCGGCAGCGCAAAGCTCAGATCGTCATAGTCGCCGCCATTGTCGGGGCCGATCAAAGCGCGACCAGCAAGCAGGCTCGCCCGCGCTGCGCTCAGATGTCCAGCCAGCTCTTCCAACACAACGCCCGGCTCTTCGAGGTGGCGAGCCTCGGTGTCGCGCGGGTAGAGAAGCGCTGCGTCGATCTCGACGCCATCGCCGAGCAGCGCCTTTACCGCATAAGCGTAGAGGCAGCGCTGCAGTTCTTTCCCACCCTGCAGGGTCACCGGCTTCGGAGGAAGCCTGCCACCCTTGTAGTCCAGCACCCTAGCCTGTGCGCCATCTCCGGAACGGTCGAGCCGATCGATGTAACCCCAGATCTTGAAGCCGGTATCGGCGATCTCCACCGACGTGGCCGGGTCCCAGGGCAAGGCTCCATCGGACTTGGCTTCCTGTCCGCCGAACGGGACCTCGGTGTAGCATTTTTGGCCATCGAGAGCCGGTTCGGGATGCTGGAGCGCGTTCAGCGCAGTCTGGCGAGCCTCCTCGATCGTGCGTCGCCAGACGACGAGAGGCGGCACCGCCTGCTCAGCTTGCCACTGCTCGGCAACAATCGCGCATGCCTGCTCGATTGCGGCGATGACTTGATCCGATTGGGCACCGGCAAGGCTCCCCTGCCCTTCAAGGAGCCGTACCGCATGATCCAGGGTCTCGTGGAGCAGGATGCCACTCTGGCGCGCATCTAATACCAACGCCTCCTCGGCGCTCTCTGGTGCCTTGATGCCGAGCGCGTAGCTCCAGGTGAAACCGAGCGGATTGCGCAGCAGCTTGGCGAGCGAACTCGCCGACTGCACCCGCTCCAAGGCTGCCAGAAGCGCAGGATGATCGGCACGAACCATACCGTCATGAGGCGTTACCGCGGACCGCTGCCAGTTGCTCCAGCAGGCGATAGCCGAGTGCGCCTGATCACTGGCACCAAAGTCGGCGGGACGGGCCAGCAGGCGATCGGTCTCGCTCATCGCATGTGCCGGCCGCCGGTTGCGGCGGACATAGCGAGGGTCGGGATGCCCGCGCAGCAGCGGACTTTTGCCAAGCAGCCGCCCCTCGTTGTCACGCCGCGCGCGTGACAGCACGACTTGGCCTGTCGTCGTGCACAGGATCGTCTCGAAGTCGCGGCGGTCGGCTGCAGTGACGGGCAACGGATCGAGCTCCGCGACCGGCACGATGTGGTCGGACAGCAGGCGGTCCTCGGAGATCCGTCGCGGCCATCCCGTAGAGGTCAGGCCGAGCAGGCGCACGAATTTACGGGGTGAGGCGGCCAGCGCCGACGCCGGCATCCACGCGACCGACACGCACGCCTCACAAGCATCTTCCTGGCGCAAACCGTCGATCGTCACGTCGATCGCTGCCGCACTGCCGGCGAGCAGAGCCTTTCTCCAGATGCGCAGCGAACTGCCCGACAGGAAGGCGCGGCCGATTTCCTCGGCATCACCGGGCCCACCGCTGAGCTTTTCGATGATCGCGCGCAGCTTGGCCGTATGATCGACGCCGTCGGGCCACCGATCGGCGGTGAGACCGCCCAGAAAGCGCTCCCAGGCGTCGGCAGACGATAAGGGAGCATCGGGCGGCAACACGCGTTGCCAGCTATCCGGCAGCGCCTGAAACGGCCCTGAGCCAGACAACAGCGTCGCGAGCCGGCGAAGGCGCCCTTGCGAGATCCCACGCACCAATAGGTCGGCGAGCGCTGCCGCAGTTTGACCATCCCGGGTGGTCACCACGCGAATGCTGTGGACGAAGTGAAGGTCGATATTGGCGTCCGCACGAAGTGCCATGAACTCGTCGTCATAGGCCGCCGGGGCGGCAGCCGCGATCGCGATCTCCCAAGGCTTTGCGATCCCGCTGGCGATCAGCTCACGCGCCCAGCGCAACGCCTCGATCGCCTCATGATAACTGCTGGCAGCGCTCATCGCCTCGACCTTCGGCGTGGCGGGTTCAGAGCGGATGATCTCCACAGCCGAGCCTTCAAGCCATTCGGGAACGGAGCGTGGCCCGGCGTTCCACCGTACTGGCAACGTGCCGGCGAGCTTTATCAGGAGGTCGCGCCAACAGGGCGATAGTTCGCTGATCCCGACAATCTCGATTTCGCCGAACAGTGCGGGCGCATGGCCGAGCCGTGCGATGGCTTGGAACGCTAGATTGATCGGCCGCAGCATTGACGAGGGCAGACGTTCGAGAACTGCCTGTTCGAGCGTTGCCAAAGCATCGAGCCGGGGATGATCGCCTACCCTTGTTGAAAGATCGATGCCGGTACGCCAGACCTTGTGCAGGGTGTCGGCTGCGGCCCCCGTCATACCCGGAAGAAGCTTGATCGCATCAAGTTCGCCGAGGTCAGTCTCGGGCAGAGCCTTTTGGATCGCATCACGCAGCGATTCTGCGTCGATCGCTTGCGCGAAACCGCCTGCGAGACGCGCGGCAAGTTGCTCGAACGCCATGACCTGAATGCCGTGGCGTTGGTTGCGAGCGGCATCGAGCCGGATCTCACGAGAGGCCAGGCGACCATGCGCTATGTAAGTCTGCCGCTTCATGAAAGGCTTTCATTGATGCTCATCGACGTGGAGCCTAGATGGCGGGCGAGTCACGATCAACGGCGGTTAGCTCGGGCACTTGACCCAATAGTCGACACTGGCGGGCTCTTTCCACCTTCCCAACTTCGGCCATTGGTTCATGTCGCGGCAGGCCGGGCCGAACGGCTTGATTTGGGACTTACCTGCCGTTGGCGGCGACTTCTGTGAACGACAGCTTTTGGCGCAACAGCACGAAGGCGGTTCAGGCGTCATCACTCTAACGTGGAGGCCGGCCCGCCGCAGACTGGCAGTGCGGTAGGCGTCCGCCTCGTCTCCCGAGCGGAGTAATTGCGCAACCGCCTTGCGGCATACCTTTGCCCCCAGCGTTGCTACAGGGGTCACGCCCTGCATGCGACAGGTGATCAATTAACTGCTCCGAGAGGATATTCGAGCACATCTCAATCTCCGCCAAAGTTGGAATTGACCGCCTAGGCGATTCACTTTATGTTCCATATCCGTCTTTCGGGAGATCCGCGGTGCCTCGCGCTGCTTCAGGCAAAATCGCCGTAGCTCCGACCTGTCGGTTCTGCGACAGCACGATGGACCTGGAACAGGGCGTGGTCGCCGCATCCGGGGCTGGACGCTGCTGCACGAACGAGCGCCGAAAGGCTGCTTCGGACGCGCTCGGGCTGCGGCCCATTCGTCCGTCTGACTTTGACGGGCCTTACCTCATCCGCTCCGGGCGCTGATAGTTAGCGGGCCTCCGCAAAGAAGCGCGATAACTCGGACGCGCACGCTCGCCCGCCGAGCACCGCAGTTGATCCACCGGCTCTACGGGGCCTTCCTTGCGCCAGCGGCTCGGTCCATGCTCGCCACTCGTGTCGGCGGGCGGACTGCGTCGACCATTCCACCTGGTGCCGGCGGGCTCGCGCAGTCCGCGACCAATGAATGCGGTCATCTTCCACACAGCACTCCCAGTCAGGTTCAACGGGCAGATCGGCGAATGCCGCGAGCAGTTGCTCACAATTCTGGAAGCGCGCAGCCGGATCGTCGTTCAGCATGCGCCGGATGACTCGCTTCCACTTGGCAGGAACGTGGGGCAGCCAAATCAGGGTGTCTACGAAGCCCCCGTTCCGAATCCGCTCACGCGGCGTGCCCTGACGCTCGTACCACTTCTGCCCATGGAGAAGCCGGTACAGGGTCATGCCCAGAGCCCAAATGTCGGTGCGGACGCTGGAAGCACCTGAGTGCCAAGATTCGTAGGCAATGTGGTCGAGATAGCCGCCAGCTCGTGCATAGCCGAACCGAATGTCGTCGGTCACCCAGCCGAAGTCGCTGAGCAACGCCACGCCGTGCTCGTCCAGCAGCATGTTGGCCGGCTTGATGTCGCGGTGAAGCATACCGCGTTGATGGAGAGCCTGAAGCCCGAACGTCACCTCGGTGGCAACCTTGCGGACGGCGGCCAAATTCATCGGCCCGGACTCGAACCTATCCTGCAGCGATCCGCCGCGGCAAAGCCGCATGCTGAACCTTATACTTTCGCCATCGTCGTCGGCGAGGAACTGATACACCTGCACGACATTCCGGTGGGTGGCAGCCGCTAAATGTCGCGCTTCGCGCAAGAGCCCGTCACGCCGCTGCGACCAAGCCGAATCGTCCTCTTCCGGCAATCGCGTCAAGACCTTTACGGCTACCTCGCCATGTACGTCGTCGATCGCGAGGTACACCTCGCCATAGTGGCCGGCTCCGATGCGCGGGCCCTGCGCGAGATTGGAGACTAGCGCCATTATGCAGCAGCTCGATCGGCGATAAGCATGATCGCGGCTTCCCGGCTACCAGCTCGGAGATCCACCCCGTCGACGTGCTCTTCCCAGAACGCATCGTCCTTGACGTATTCGTCAACCTTCCGCTCGCCGAACGATTTGCTGACCTGCGCCTTAGTCACGGCACGGACCGGACACACCGAACGAGCGGCCGCGATAACGACGCCTCGCACCTCCGCGCTTTCGAGGTGTGCTAGCTTCATTCCACCTCGTCCGGTGGTGGCGCTGCCCTTGAGCACGACTCGTTGGACGCCGTGCTCGCGCAAGTAGTTCGCGATCTGCTGGTAAAGCACGTGATACGCGTCTTCGCGCTTGCCACGCTGCAAGCTCCACGTGTGGTCCGCCTGAACGACGATTGGGCCGTCGTCGCCCACCTCCGCATCAACCGCTACGACCTTTTCACCCGACACCGTGAAACCAACTCGCCGTTCCGTCATCTTCACCGACTACCCCTGTTGTTGCAACAGGATAGTGCTGGCGCTGTGATCAGAGCAAGGGGGCGTTCATCGTCCTCTGTGCCGCGCAGGTGGGCGCCGCCTGGTGCTTGGATCAACAGTGGGAAGCGCTCCACGTGCCATCGAGAATCAGCGGTGGTCGGTCTCCAAGCAGCTGCTCGATGACCGACTTTGCCAACAGCGGCCGTTCGTCGGCTTGAGCATGAACGACCGGGATTGGTCGAGAGCCGCCGCCAGCTTCGCGGCGACGGTGACCCACAACCGGTCATTCCGGATGCCCTACCCGCTTCCCAGCTTCTGCCATTCGTTCAGTTCGCAATTGGGAGCATACTTAGCCGAGCTGGCCGACCGGTTGTCCGGCATTCGGAGGAAAGCGGACATTCGCGCGATCGCAAAATCCGGGTCCGCTAGGGTCAAAAGCGGACCCGTGCCGGACAGATCAGGCAGGGAAATGAATTCCGCATAGTTTGTTGCCGTCTGGGTCGCGAAAATAG
>Ga0265798_10004367_pt1 | contig 19570 bp, 13 predicted proteins | sample P3T30metagenome_FD_192430 | JGI IMG/M metagenome (GOLD analysis project Ga0265798, IMG submission 192430) | Plant litter microbial communities from East Loma Ridge, Irvine, California - P3 T30 | ecosystem: Environmental > Terrestrial > Plant litter > Unclassified | place: USA: California... | reverse complement strand
CATATGGTACACCTAAGGTTCTCATGGCGTTGATCTTGGCTACGGTGCTGGTGGTATCCAGTGCTTGAGTACTTAACCACTCATACGGTGGCATGATACTACCTGGTGACATGGTTTGTGGATCTACCAGGTGGTTAAAGTGCCATGCGTTTGAATATTTTCCACCCTCACGTGCCAGATCCGGCCCGGTACGTTTTGAGCCCCATAAAAATGGGTGGTCGTAAACAAACTCACCGGCTTTGCTGTATTCGCCGTAACGTTCGGTTTCCGAACGAAATGGGCGGATCATCTGAGAGTGGCAGTTTACGCAACCTTCTTTGATGTACAGGTCACGTCCCTGAAGTTCCAGCGCACTGTAGGGCTTAACACTTGCAATTGTTGGAATATTGGATTTGATGCTGAATGTTGGCATCATTTCGATCATACCACCAATTAGAATCACAATCAGCGACAGTACCATAAACACCATTGGTTTACGCTCCAGCACCCTGTGCCATTTTCTGTCTGTACCCTGAGCAATGAATTCCTTCGGAAGTGGTTGGGCTTCGGCAGCCTCATCAGCGACGAGTTTACCAGCTTTCGCAGTTTTGATGATGTTATAGGTCATCACGATTACACCCACCAGGTAGAATAATCCACCCAAGGCTCTAAGCATGTACATCGGGATGATCTGGATAACGGTCTCCAGGAAGTTTGGATATTTCAGAACACCTTCTGGGGTAAATTCCTTCCACATCAAACCTTGGGTAAAGCCAGCAAAGTATAATGGTACCGCATAGAATATGATACCTAGTGTACCAATCCAGAAGTGAAATGAAGCGAGTTTCTTAGAGTATAATTCAGTTTTATAGATTCTTGGAATCAACCAGTACAGGATTGCGAAGGTTAAGAAACCGTTCCAGCCTAATGCACCCACGTGAACGTGTGCTACGATCCAGTCGGTGTAATGCGCGATTGCATTGATCTGTTTAAAGGCTAACATTGGACCTTCGAAAGTCGCCATACCATAAGCGGTAAGTCCCACCACCATAAACTTCAGAATTGGATCTTCACGTACCTTATCCCATGCACCGCGCAAGGTTAGCAAACCATTGATCATACCGCCCCAACTTGGTGCAATCAGCATGACCGAGAAGGCTACACCTAAAGACTGTGCCCATCCTGGCAATGATGTATACAGCAAGTGGTGTGGACCGGCCCAGATGTAGATGAAGATCAATGACCAGAAGTGTAGGATACTAAGTTTATAAGAATAGATCGGACGGTTAGCCATCTTCGGAAGGAAGTAGTACATCATTCCTAGGTATGGTGTTGTTAAAAAGAATGCCACCGCATTGTGGCCGTACCACCATTGTACCAAGGCGTCTTGCACACCTGCAAATACGTAGTAGCTTTTGAAGGCAGAAATCGGTAATTGAAAGGAATTTACAATGTGTAATACCGCTACGGTCACGAAAGTGGCGATGTAGAACCAGATGGCTACATACATATGCTTCTCGCGGCGTTTAATGATCGTTCCAAACATATTGATACCGAACACCACCCATACCAGCGTAATGGCAACATCAATCGGCCATTCCAGCTCAGCATACTCATGCGATGAAGATAAGCCTAATGGGAGGGTGATCACTGCAGCTACAATAATTAGCTGCCAGCCCCAGAAGTGAATCTTACTAAGCACGTTGCTAAACATTCGTGCCTTTAATAAACGCTGAAGGGAATAATAAACGCCCATAAAGATAGCATTGCCAACAAAGGCAAAGATCACCGCGTTGGTGTGCAATGGCCTGATGCGGCCGAAGGTGGTGTACTGGCTACCCATATTCAATTCCGGGGTAAACAGCTGCATGGCAACAAGCAGGCCGACGGTCATGCCAATGATACCCCATACGATGGTGGCAATGGCAAAGTCCCGCACAATCTTATTGTCATAGTAGAATTTCTCAGTCATAACGATTTGATGTTTGAATGTGTGATGGTGTAAAAGTAGGGTGGCGCGCTGAAGCTGGTAATGATGCTAATTCCGGCTAAGTATGATCCTCGTCACTTTTTTTGTTACTGGGTTTAACCTCATCATCAAACAGGATCCGGAGCCCGGGCGTATACGTGTCATCATGTTGCCCGGATTTGCTCGCCCAGAAGAAAGCGGCTAAAAATATTAGTGCCAGCAGGATGCTGATACCAATAAGCATATAGATCATGTTCATAGCAGATTGTTTTTACGAGCGTATAACCTTGTGGTGATACTGGTGAAAAGGATAATGGTTGCTGTACTCGCCGGCATTAGGATTGCAGCGATCAGCGGTGACAGTAGTCCCTGCACGGCAAAGGATAATCCGACGATGTTATAGATCAGGGAAATGGCGAAACTCATATGAATGACTTTGACACCATCCTTGGCCTGCTGGATAAAAGCTGGAACCTTGTTGAAACTTGCGCCGTCGAGAATAGCTTCACAGCCCGGCGTGAAGTTGTTGATGTTATCTGTTACGGCAACGCCAAGATCACTTTGCTTCAGTGCACCAGCATCGTTCAGCCCATCGCCAAACATTAAAACCTGCTGTCCTTTTTCCTGTAAAGACTTGATGTAATCCAGCTTTTGTTGCGGACTTTGTTTGAAGTGCATCTGGTTGCCCTCGGGAAAGATCGTCAGTAACTCCATTCGATCATGATCCTGATCGCCGGAAAGCAGATGCAGGTTTGATCCTTTGCGCAAGCTCAGGGTTAAGCCTTTTAAACCCTCACGCCATTGTTGTTTAAAAAGAAAGTAGCCCAGGTATTGCTCATCAATAACGACATGTACTGTACTTCCTGCAATCTGCTTGCCTGGGTTTATGCCGGTAAAAGCCGCATTGCCAATCCTAATATCGTGATTTTGTACGAGGCCACTTAAACCGCGGCCAACCATTTCCCGGTAGTTGTTTACAGGATATCGCTCGGAAAGTTTCAACCACTTCACCAGCTCACGACTTAATGGATGACCAGAGTTTCTGGAAAGGTCACTGATCCATTGGAGTTGTTCCTGGCTGATGTCTCCCTGAAAGCTGAATCCACTTCCTTCAGGATTGCTGATGGTACCTGTTTTATCAAAAACAAAGGTGTCTATACGGGCCAATTGCTCAATAACAGCCGTATTTTTGAGATAGAATTTATTCTTATCAAAAACGCTAAGTACTGCTGCAAGCGTAAAAGGAGAAGCTAGTGCCAGTGCGCATGGACAGGCAATGATCAGCACGGCAGAAAAAGAAGCAAGTGCTCTTGTGGGCTCAGCATGGAACATCCAGAACAAACCGCTTCCAAGCGCTACGGCTAAGAGCATAATACTAAAATATCTACTCGCTGTCGCACTGAAAGTCATTATGGTATTCTTTTCAATACTGAAGGTTTCATTGTTCCAGAGCTTCGTCAGATGGCTTTGGGAAACTGCTTTAATAACTTCTAATTCAATCGCGCCGTCCAGTTGTCTGCCGCCAGCATAGACAATCTCTCCAAGTACTTTCTGTACTGGCTTAGACTCTCCGGTAACGAAGCTGAAGTCTACCTCTGCATTACCCTTCAGCAGTATGGCGTCTGCAGGTACAATCTCGTTACTGCGGATGAGCATTCGCTGACCCTTTTTTAACTGGTCCAATGGGATTGGGCGCTCGGCTCCATCCTCAAGTATGGTCACAGCAACAGGAAAGTAGGAGCGGTAGTCACGTTCAAAGGAAAGATGATGATAAGTTCGCTGTTGCATCCATTTGCCCACCAGCAGAAAGAAGATCAATCCACACAAGGTGTCTACCCAGCCGGGGCCAGAATTGCTGACGATTTCTACAATAGAACGGATAAACATCACCGCAATCCCCAGTGCTAAGGGGAAGTCCAGGTTTAGCACACCATTCTTCAAGTTTACCCAGGCGCTGCTAAAATATTCGCGTCCGCTGTAGAATACAACAGGAAAGGCGAAAGCCAGATTTAACCAGCCAAAGAAGGTTTTAAAATCCTGCTCGAAGCTGGAAAGGCCAAAATACTCGGGGAAGTACAACAACATTGTATTCCCGAAACAAAATCCTGCAACTGCAATCTTTGTGATCAGGCTGCGGTCGGTGCTGTGTTTTTGCTGCTCCTTTACTACATCTTGCAAGCTGATCAAAGGCTCGTAGCCAATGTTAACCAGTGTCTCTGCCAGGACTTTGAGACTTAGTTCTTGATTTTTGAATGTTAGATAAACCTGCTTTTTCAAAAAATCTACCCGCGATTGGGTAATTGCTGGATTGATCTTATGTAGGGTCTCCAATAGCCAAATGCAGGAGCTGCAATGAATGGCCGGGATGTAGAGGGTGATGATGGTGATCTGATCGTCCTGGTAGTCTACCAGGCCAGCAGCAATCTCCGGTTCGTTCAGGTAATCGAAATTTAAGCCCTTGGATTTTTGGGTCTGGCCGGGAACATCATTATAGACGTAATAGTCGCTAAGGTTGTGCTCGTGTAAAATGCTATAAACGCCAACACAGCCAACACAGCAAAACTTTCTATTATCTCTCAGGAGCGGGAAAGCTGGCAGTGCTTCCCCGCAGTGAAAACAAACGGTGTCGAGTTGTAATTCTTTGATTTGTAACATGAATTTTGAATATGTCCAAAGATGACATATCATGACATGCTACAAAATGACCGGCCTTTTTTGAAAAAATGATGCTGGTCACTTTTCGGGAACTATTGGCCCAAGCGTTTTTGCTCTGCGTCAAGTGCAGTTTGACGGTCCCTTGCTGATTTTACGGAAGATTTACCAAAGCGATAGGTTAGTGTAACTCTAACGCTTGTTGAGGTACCCCATTGTTTCAACGTGTATTCATTACCTTCGAGGTTGCTGGAGATCCTTGGTTTCTGGGTATGAAACACATCACTTACACCCAGCTTGATGTTACCATTCTTGTTAGGGAAGTTGTAACGAAGTCCTGCATCCGAGGTGAAAAATGTTTTTAAATTTAAAGCATTATCAATTTGTGGGGTGCTGTAAAAAAAGCTTGCATCCGCACTCCATAAACTCGAAAATGTAAGGTTATGCTGCATGTAGATACTACCTGTAAACTGCTTAGAGTTTAATTCAAAACCATTCAGGTTTGGACTCTTTAATTGCTTGTGATAAGCGAGAATGTTATTGTTGAAATTCCACCATTTCGTAACTGTTACCGGGAAGTTTAAGGTTAAAGAAATCACATCATCTGACGCTAGATTTAAATTGGTTTGGTACATGGAATTTAGTGCTGCATTTTGCAATAAAATTTGGGTAATTACATCTGAGATGTGTGTATATGCAAGCGCAACGCTATATTTCTGTTTGAATAAATATGTCGCTTCAAAATTGGTGGCAAATTCAGGTTTTAAGTTTGGGTTTCCTTGATTATAGGTGTATTGATCCAGGTAGTACATGAATGGATTTAAATTCTGGTAGTTTGGGCGATTAATCTTTCTTGAATAGGAGAAATTAAGTACACTATTTTCGCTGAAGTTCTGACTTACAAATACCGATGGAAATAGGTTGGTGTACTTTCGGTCAATCTCCTCGTTCATGGTAACGGATGTGCCAATCGAATGGGTTCTTTCTGCACGTAGTCCTGCCTGCAGGGATAGCTTTCCAAGCGCCGCACTGAATGTCGTGTAGGCAGCACTTACTTCCTCACTGTACTTAAATCGGTTACTACGGTTTGGATCACCAAGCCATCCGTTTGCAACCTGATTCTCAAAAATGAAATTATTATCGCTTTCTACGTCTGCATACTTCAAACCGGCTTCAACTTTTAGCTTCTTGTTAATTGGTAGCACATAATCAGCCTTTAAGGCTTTAATGTTGATTTCTGAAGGTGCAAAACTTCTGTAGATCTGCCCATTTTTGAAAAAGGTGCCATCCGGACGGAAGAAACGATTTTGATAGAAAGCATCATTATCACCGTCGAAAGTACTATAATCTGCATCTATGGTCAGCTCCTGGCCGGCGGTGTCTAAAACGCCTTTATAGTTCAGATTGTAGGAAAAGTTTTTACGTGCACTTTCATTGTTTGCGGGTGTTCTTAAGATTGAGTCTGTTTGGCCAAAGCTACCACCAATGTTGGTCCTGCTGAAGCTATTTTCGACTCTGTCATAAACGTTCCCTTTAACGAGGAAACCTATGGTATGCTGCTCTGATAGAAAGAAATCTGTTCCTACTTTGAAATTGTGTGACTTATTGGTCGAAGTATCAGTATTTATTTGACTAAAGTACAACTTATTAGATTCATTTGGGGTTACGCGGTCGATTGTTAGATTTTGTTCCCATTTGTTGGTGTTGTAACTGTAAGATCCAAAAGTGTTAAAGAAGTTTTTTCGGTAGTTTAGGTTGATGTTGTTATTACTCGAAGCACGTTTGTTATAGCCAGCTCCGATAGCAACATTCCCATTGAATCCGTCCGCTTTACTTTTTTTCGTCTTGATGTTAATCACGCCACCCGTACTGTTTGCTTCATAACGAGCTCCAGGATTGTTCATGATCTCTATGCTTTCAATCTCACTACTTTGCATAGATTTAAGCAAGTTAACAACTTCTTCCTGACTTAAGTAGGTCTGTTTTCCATCTATAGTTACCAATACATTACTCTTTCCGGATAAAGAGATATTTTCATTGTGATCTACTACAACACCTGGCGCTTTCTTCAAGGCCTCAAGTGCATTTAATCCGGCGGCAGAAGGTGTGGCGTCCAGGTTGAAAATCAACTTGTCTGCTTTGCGTTCCAGTACCGGTCTAGCTGCAGTTACAACAACCTCATTCAAATTGTTTGCAGTTTCCTTTAGCTGAATAATCGGTACAGCAAAACTCTTTTCTCCGTTCAACTTAATCGGTTTTGAATTTACTTTATTGTATCCAATTGAGGTTGCTACAATGTAATATGAACCTGACTTTGTTTTAAAGTTATATTGTCCATTTTCGTTAGTCATAGCTGTGCTTACCAAGGCAGAATCAAGGCTTGAATAGAGTAATACGGTAGCCGCAGGGATGTGCTGTTTTTCGTCTTTAACAAGTCCTTCTACACTGATCAAATCTTGCGAAAAAGATGAAAGTGGGAGCAGGTAAAATAGACATAAAAGGGCTGTTGTAAGTATCGTTCTCATGATGTAATCTTTGGCTATAAGACGATGATGAATACCCAATGGTTACAAGCAAGAATGTTAAATTTGTAAAATAAATATTTTAGTTTTGGTGTAACAATTAAAAGAAGAGGATGGCGGCATTAAAAGATCTATATACCCCAGCATTTTACAGTGGCATTGCCCAATGTATGACTGAAAGCATTCCAGGTTTTAATGAAGCTGCTTTTATGAGGCTCATTTTCTCTCCGGCTTTCGATTCTATGGAGCTTAAAGATAGGATGAGGCACACAGCAGTATGTTTGCATCACTTTATGCCCGATTCTTACGAGGAGGCGGTATTATTGCTGCAGCGACTGGTTGACAGTTTGCGCGCCCATGGGTTCTGGCAAGAGCGCCTTGAAATGATGTTCCTTCCCAATTATATTGAGGTTTACGGGTTAGAGCACCTGGAAACATCGCTTGCTGGAATGGAGTTCGTAACACAATACGTCAGCTGTGAATTTGCGATCCGTCCTTTTCTGAACAAGTATTTCGATCAAACCATCAATCGGATGTTGACCTGGACACAACATCCACATGCCCGAGTACGCCGTTTAGCATCTGAAGGCTGTCGACCGCGGCTGCCCTGGGGCCTATCTGTACCCAGGCTGAAGAAAGATCCTGATCCTGTGCTTCCAATATTAGAGGCCTTGAAAAATGATCTGGATGAAGCCGTAAGACGCAGTGTGGCAAACAACCTAAATGACATATCTAAAGAACATCCGGAGCGTGTAGTCAAAATCGCTGAGGCTTGGAAAGGTCACAGCAAGGAAACCGATGCGATCATCAAACATGGTTGCAGATCGCTGCTTAAACGTGGACTTGAATCGGTCCTTGATCACTATGGCCTGAATAGTAAGGGTATTTCCTTAAATGACTTTAAGATCTTAAGCCCTGAAGTTAGAATAGGAGATGCATTAAGCTTTACTTTCCGGCTTTGTAATAATGAAGAAAAGGCCAAAACTGTTCGACTGGAATATGCCATCCACTACATGAAAGCGAATGGGCAGTTAACCAAGAAGGTTTTTAAGATAAGCGAAAGGATATATCAAGCCGGGCAAGTGGAAACAATTACCCGAAATCAATCTTTTAAACTGATCACCACACGAAGATTCTATGAAGGGGGCCATATGCTGGAGATGATCGTCAACGGATCTGTTATGGCCACAGGAAACTTTAAGGTATATAAATAAGCCGTCGGACGATTTGTCCAACAGCTTAAATTATTACTGAAAATTTTACTCAACCGGTTTTGCCTTTAGCTGTGACTTAGACACATATATCTTTGCACCACGCTCATCCACATAGTAGTACCTAGATTTGTTATCAATATAAATCTTCTGTCCACCAGGTCCAACCATGTCTTTGTAGGTTTTATCTACAATTGTGGAAGCGCCCTTTACCGCGACTTCTGCAGTTTTGTTTCCGACACTTTTAGCGGTTTTCTTGATCTTCTTATCTGGATCAATTTTCAAGGTATCTTTCTTCTCCTGTGCAAATGCTGCTGTACTGCAGGTTACAGCTACAGCAAGGGCGATTGTTTTAAGAATGTTTTTCATATGATTACATGTTTTGTTCTCTGTTGTCATTACTATAACAGCATTAATACGCAGATGTTCTGGTGTCACCGTGGATTTTACGCCATGCTGATGTAATTAGAAACTGTTTAGCTGCTCAACTGTTACCTAAATCAGGCAATGAATCACGCACAACTAAAAAATACACTAGCCAAATGAAGAAATCAGCAATTTTATTCTTGTTTGTCCTGACTTGGATTATCATAGGTATTGGTTTTTATTTTCTAAAGAGGAATGCTGCTGAAGATACATCGCCGAAACCTCGTATAGCAAGCAAAGATGGCGACATGAGCAACCGGGCGGATTTCGTAAATGCCGCCCAGCTTGTAACCCCAGCTGTGGTGCACATCAGAACGGAGTCGGGTTTAGGCTCGGGCGTGATCATTGCGGCCGATGGTTATATCGCTACAAACAACCATGTAATTGAAAATGCAGAAGTCATTACCGTAATCCTTCCCGACAGGCGTGAGTTTCAGGCCAAGCTTGTTGGCCGGGATCCAAATACTGATCTAGCGCTACTGAAGATTAGTGCGAGCAAGTTGCCGACAGTAAAGTTGGGTAACTCCGACGAGGTATTGGTAGGTGAGTGGGTGCTGGCAGTAGGTTATCCATTTTCCTTAAGTACAACCGCTACAGCGGGCATCGTGAGCGCCAAAGGGCGTAACATCGGTATTATTGAAGCCAGTCAACAAGAGGATGCGGAACAGGCAAGCGGAGCTATTGAATCTTTCATCCAAACGGATGCGGCCATCAATCCGGGAAATAGTGGTGGTGCATTGGTCAACACAAGTGGGGAATTAGTTGGGATCAATGCAGCAATTGCATCCATGACCGGAAGCTACGCAGGCTATGCATTTGCCATTCCGGTAAATTTGGCTAAAAAGATCCTGGACGACTTCAAGGAATTTGGAGAAGTTAGACGTGGTATTCTCGGTGTCAATTTTCCATCCCCCTCTATAGAAGATCAATTTTTGAAGGAGCAGGGCATTAAACCAGGCTCAATCAATGGTGTTTTTATCACAGACATTCAAGGTGGCAGTGCAGCTGCGGCAGCAGGATTAAAAGCCGGTGATATTATTCAGAAAATAGATGGTCAACAAATTTATTCATCTTCGGAGTTCTCCGAACGCATTGCAAGGCGTCGTCCTGGTGATCAAGTGAAATTAACGTACTTAAGGAATGGTAAAGAACAAAACACAACGGCCAAATTAAAAGCAGAAGACAGGTCGCAAGATATGGCCGCCAGCCAAAGTTTGAACGAGATGTACGAAAAGTTGGGTGCACGATTTACGCCATTGTCGCCCGCGCTGAAACAACGGTTGCAGTTAAATGCTGGGGTGGTTGTGACCGAGGTTAGCCGGGATGGGGTCTTCGGACAGCTTGGTATTCCTCCAGGAACCATCATCGTGTACATCAACGGTGCGGAGATTATGAGCCCCAAGGACATCGAAACTGCATTGATCCAAGCTGGCCGGTCCAGGATTCAAATTCTGGCGATTGCGCCAGATGGCTCCAAAGTCGCATTTAATTTCTCTTTCGGGGCATAAAGATCAAGCAGTAGATTGTATCTCGAGTAGTACTTGCTAGGTAGTTGCTAGGTGTTTGCTACGTCTCCATACGAAGCAAGTACGTAGCAACCACCTAGCAAGTACGTCACAAACACCTATGAACATCGAATATTCCCGCCATTTGATTGTTTTATAATGCTGAGCTGTCCGGAAATTTATTGGGTTAAGGCGGTTTTTAGATGAGAACAGCGCTGCTTATTGGCATTTGTCTGAAGTAATGGGATATTAAAACAGCTGCTTAATGCGGGAAGATGAAAAAAGATGAAAATTTTTCTTGTTGATCATGAACCGCTTACAGGAAAGTTGATGCTTTTGATTTGTGGATACTTCCCGGAATTGAAAAATGTTTCTACCTTTGAACCATACCAATCACAAGGATATGTGATAACGGTTTGAAAACAGAAAGAAAAATATTTTAAAATAAATTTCTTTATTAAAGTAAAAGTTCTACTTTTGCAATCCCAAACAACGACAGAATGCATATTTTGGAGTTGGACAACACCAGTTCGGGGTGTAGCGTAGCCCGGTATCGCGCCACATTTGGGATGTGGAGGTCGTAGGTTCGAATCCTGCCACCCCGACTAAAAAGCCTCTAAGTGCAAACTTAGAGGCTTTTTTATTTTGTTGTTTTTTCATCCAGAGGCCATAACGCCGGAGATAATAACAATCATCAACATCTACTTTCAAATTTGCTTGAACGAGTTGAGGACTATTTTCCTAAATTGTGCGATAGCTATGCGAACGAGAATATACACGTCCAAAAAACTGGAGAAATTTGTTGAAAAACTAATTACTCTCGACACTGACGCCGATACCGGCATCTTTGGTAAATGGAATGCAACTTTGTTTTATGTGGAACGTAAAAAATGCTTGTTATTCACAAATGGCTTTACTAAATATAATGTCATCTTGCCCGATATAAAATCATCGGATCTCAAAAATCTTGGAGAGAAGTTCCGAAGCACTTTCATCAATCAACTGATCTATGATGGAATCATAGCTGATTTTAAGAAGGTTGATTCCGCAATTGGTGGACTTGCTTTCCTTTCCACAGACAACGATCGAAGCAATATCGGTTTCCAAAATCAGCGTGTATATGAGTTAGAGATCTGGAAAGCAGAATTCAGAAGCTTGGAGCATATGCCCATGACTGAATTGGCAAGTCGCATGAACCGAATCCACATACATTTAGGCAAGAGCAAAAGGTTTTCGGATTTCACTGATTCCAGTAAAGAAATGAAAAGTTTACTTTCGCAGCTGTAAATTCGATCTGCAAGGATCTTGTCACACTAACTTGTACAATGGAAATGCAAACCCTCACTAAAGCACAAGCGCGAAAGATCATTCTTGATGCTGCCGGCCTCGCCAAAAAGTCACAATTCGGCAGGGGAAAGGAGGCTGTTTGTCGCGTGCTTGAACAACTTGGTTTTGTGCAGCTGGACACCAATCTTGTAGTGCAGCGTGCTCATCATCATATTTTTGCGGCACGAGTGCCGGATTACGAACCGGCTTGGTTAGATGAACTTTGTCAAGAAGGTCGAGCATTCGAATATTTTAGCTCCGATGCAGGCTTCATACCGATGAGCGATTTCCGCTATACCTTGCCTGTGAAACAAGCCTTTTCCACGCAGCGTGCTGCGCTCACGAAAGTGGAGGCAGATTTAATGAAGCAAATTCTTGATCAGGTAGCACGCGAGGGACCGGTTAAGATCGGAGATTTTGAGAATGACCGGCTCGAGGCTAGTTCAGGATGGTGGGATTGGCGTCCAGCTAAGGTGGCCCTGGAAAGGTTGTATCTTGATGGTAAATTGATGATCAGGCGGAACAAAACTTTTCAGAAGATTTATGATCTCCCGCTTAACTTCATTTCCGAAGAAATTGATCAGACCTTGCCAACAGCAAGGGAATACGCGCAATATGTCATCTATCGGAGTTTAGGCGCTTTAGGACTAGCTTATACAAAGGATTTGGTTTGGCGTGCACGACGGGTTAAAGGACATTTAGTGAAACAGGAGTTGGAAAACCTGGTTCAAACTGGAGGCCTGAAAGTTGTTCATGTAGAAGGATTGAAAGATCCGTTGTATATGCTGCCAGGTCAGCCTGTAAATCCTCAAACCACCGACGAGGTATTCATCCTTTCCCCATTTGATATTCTTAATGTTTTTCGATATCGCCTAAAAGATTTTTTTGACTTCGATTACCAGCTTGAATGCTTTGTGCCTGCTCCAAAGCGGAAATATGGTTATTTTTCCCTGCCAATACTCGCAGGCGACATTTTTATTGCAAGGATGGATGCTAAGGCCGATCGAAAGAACAAGGTGTTGATCATACATAATCTGCATTTCGAAGACATCAACCTTCAGCTGGAACAAATCTTAAAATTTGTTAATGCATTGAAAGCATTCATATTCTTCAATCAGTGTCTGCATGTTGATTTCAGGAAGTCCAATCGAGCATTGTACATCGCGGAGATAATCAGGCACTTCCCAGCCGGGGAGGCTAGACATGAAAGTAGCTTCTAGTTTTTTGGCCCGGTGGCAAATATTTGCCTAACTTTAACTCTGGATTCAATATTCCATCGTTAGTCATCACATACCTCACCTCTTATGCTCAACTTGAAAGAGATTGAACTGATCTATAATGCCATTCCAACTGCCTGTCTAATTTTACAAGCTAACGCACCGATATATACAATAGCCGCTGGAAATCCTGCCTTTTTCAAGGTTACTTATAGCAGCCCTGAGCACGTGATTGGACGTCCATTCTTCCAAGCATTTCCTGCAAATCCGGATGATGATGGCAGTAGAACGTTGAATATAATGCAGGCGCTGCACCAGGTATTAGGCTGCAAAACACCTCATCACGTTGACCGACACAGGTATGACTTGCCCTCATCAGCAGATGATGACCAACACGTGCATTACTGGAGTATTGAGACCTACCCCTTATTAGACGAGCATGGGCAAGTCCAGTACATTGTTCAAAGTTCAACAGATGTTACCGCACTTGTCAAAGCAGAGCAGCAGCTCGAAGCTAATAATGCGCGGCTTTCGGAGGAACTGCAGGAGCGTGAACGGATAGAGGCAAAACTTCAGCTGAGTAATGAACGATACAAATACGTCAATATGGCGACTAATGATGCCATATATGACTGGAATATAAGTACCGACAATATTGAATGGAGCCAGGCTTTTCTAAATCTTTATGGATATTCTACAGATGCTCAATTCCCCATTGGGAAGTGGATGGAGCTGCTTCATCCGGAAGATAATACCAGATTGATACGCAGTTTCTATGCAGCGCTTAACGATCAAAGTATGCACAGTTGGACCGGCGAATACCGGCTAAGAAGAATGGACTGTAGCTATGCAGATGTAGAAGCAAATGGCTATATCCTCAGAGATGAACAGGGACTTGCACAGCGTATGATTGGAGTGTTGCGGGATGTGTCTGCACGGAAACTCGCAGAAGCAGAGCTTGAATCGCTTAAAGATACTTTCAGTGACCTTTTTCATTTAAATCCAATTCCGATGTGGGTATTCGATTATCAATCGCTGAGGTTTTTGGATGTGAATGATGCAGCAATAACCCATTACGGATATACAAGGGATGAATTCTTATCCATGTCGGTGACAGAAATCCGCCCTATCGAGGATACTGATGAATTTCTTCAAATTATTAAAAATGAAGTAAGACCTGGGGCTGCTCACTTCACGACAGTTCGCCATCAGAAGAAGTCCGGGGAAATTATTCTTGTTAACGTGAAAGGCAAATCCATTCGGTATGGCTCCAAGCCGGCCCGGATTGCTGTGGCTATTGACGTTACAGAAAAGGCCAAATTCGAAAAGGCATTAATGGATAGTGAACGTCGCTTCAAAACCCTGATCCAGGAGAGTTCTGATTTCATCGCGATCGTAGATGCTGAGGGAACTTATAAGTATGTAAGTCCCCCTGTAGAAAGATTGTTCGGGATGAAGTCCGAACAGCTTATTGGTAAGAATGCTTTGGATGCTATCCATGAATGTGATCGGCACACCCTTTCGAGCCAACTCCAAAATCTCAGCGATAAAAACTGCATCAAATTAGCCCCGTACCGGATCGTTGATCAGCATGGCAAAACACAGTGGATGGAAACCATCATCACAGATCTAAGGAATGACAGTGGCATTGATGGAATTGTCTGCAATGCACGTGTGGTTACTGATCGGGTGGAACAGGAATTAAAAATCAAGGAGCACCTGGAGCGGTTTAATGCTGTGTCTAAAGCCACAAGCGATGTCATATGGGACTTTAATATCATTACCGGGGACATATTATGGAACCATGGATTACAAACGATTTTTGGATATCAGAAGTTGAAGGTAAATTTTCAATGGTGGTATGATCGTGTACATCCCGAAGACGTAGAACGTGTGACCGGCGTAATTAACCACCATGTGGAGCAAAAATTACCGCGTTGGACAAGTGAATACCGGTTTAGGTGTGCTAATGGTAATTACAAGTATGTTTTAGATAGAGGGTTTCTCATTTTCGACGACCGGGAAGGCCAGGTACTCAGAATGATTGGTGCATTGCAGGACATCAGTGAAAGAGTTGCTTATACAAAGACTATCGAGGCACAAAACAGACGCCTTAAGGAAATCGCTTGGTCTCAGGCACATCTAGTTCGCGGACCGCTCACCAGCATATTGGGATTGATGCAGCTGTTAAAGGATGCTGGCACAGACGAAACGACCCGAGAATCCATTATTGCTTACTTAGATCGCTCGGCAAGCCAGCTCGATGAAACTATCAAAAGCATCATAAGCAAAAGTCATGATTCTTAAGCTGATTCCGTGTTAGCCTTCCGACATAAATATCCTCCAGATCGTCAAATTCGATCTTCAGTGTTTACCCATTGCTTATTTCAATAAATGCCTGTCTTATAAGTAATAATATTTATAATACGGGTATTTCTTCGTTAAACTATCCCGATGATAGGGTTGTTTTCTTGATTGATATGCAAACCACGGGAATTTATGCTTTAAAAACAGGCGCTGATTTGGATCCCTTGATGGACCGCATCGGCGATTCTAGTTATGTGCTGCTGGGAGAGGCTTCGCATGGGACACATGAATTTTATACCTGGCGCTCGGCCATCACTAAAAGGTTGATTGAGGAAAAAGGCTTTAACTTCATCGCTGTCGAAGGCGATTGGCCAGACTGCTATCAGGTTAACCGTTATATTAAAGGCTACGAACAGCAGGATGCACCAGCACACGATGTGCTAAAAGCATTTACAAGGTGGCCGACATGGATGTGGGGAAATTGGGAGATTGCTGCCTTGGTGAGCTGGTTGAGAAAACACAACCAAAATACCACTGGCCGCAAAGTTGGTTTCTATGGCCTGGATGTTTATAGCCTTTGGGAATCCATGGATGTGATGTTGAAATATTTAGAGGAACATGACCCAGCGGCTGCCCGTACAGCGAGGCGGGCCATTGAGTGCTTTCAGCCCTATGGACGTGATGAACGAAAGTATGCGAGAGCGCAGTTTACCCTAAATGACAGCTGTCGGGAGCCTTTGATTCGTTTATTAGCAGAGATCAGAAAGAAAGCACCAGGCTTTGATCATGATCCGGAAGCTGCATTGAATACCAGTCAAAATGCTTATGTAGCACTTAATGCAGAGGAATACTATAGCAATATGAGTGGGTTTAATGATAACACCTGGAACTTACGTGATACCCACATGATGGAAACCCTGAACCGCGTACTTGAATTTCATGGTCCTGGTACTAAAGCAATTGTATGGGAACATAATACCCACATCGGAGATGCGAGATTTACAGATATGCGGAAAGCTGGAATGATAAACCTTGGCCAGCTTGCCCGGGAACAACTTGGCGAAAACGAAGTTGTTCTTGTTGGATTTGGTTCCTATCAGGGGACGGTGATCGCTGCTGATCGCTGGGGCACCGAGATGGAGGTCATGCCTGTGCCGGCAGCTCGAGGCGGTAGCATTGAGGAAATATTACATGCCAGTTATGCTGAAAATAAACTGATTGTTTTTGATGGTGATAATCGCAAGGATTTTGGTTCGGTGCTGCCGCATCGGGCAATAGGTGTGGTTTACAATCCACATCATGAGCGCTACGGCAATTATGTGCCCACAGTGCTTAGCTCCAGATATGATGCATTTATATACCTTGACCATACAAGTGCAGTTCATCCATTAAAGCTTCATGCGGATCCAGCGTTGGTGCCGGAGACTTATCCATTTGTATTTTGAGATTAAGCTATATGTATGTATTTTAAACAAGAATAGATATTTCATTATGGCAAAGCATTCAAGGAAAGCAGTGCAAAGGTGCCGAAGAAAAGTAATAGCAAATAAAGTTTAATTAAAACTGATCTGATGGAGGATTTACGAATTGCGACCGCACAATTTGAAAATAAAAGTGGCGACAAAGAATATAATCTGAATAGGATAGAGGCCTTGACGAAAGTGGCCAAAGCACAGGGTGCAAAGGTTGTTGCTTTTCATGAATGCTCCATTACTGGATACACCTTCGCCCGCAACCTTTCAAAAGCAGCGCTTCTTGCTGTGGCAGAGTTCATTCCCGAGGGGTCATCTATCAAACGGTTGGCTCAAATTGCGCGCGATCATAAAATGGTGATTCTTGCCGGCCTGTTCGAGAAAGATGCGGAAGGCCGGATCTTCAAAGCTTTTGTGTGCGTAGGTGAAAATGGGCTGATCGCCAAATACCGAAAGTTACATCCATTCATTAATCCACACATCACCCCCGGGAACGAGTATGTAGTCTTTGATCTTTATGGTTGGAAATGTGGAATTCTGATTTGCTACGACAACAACATTATTGAAAATGTACGTGCGACCAGTTTACTTGGTGCAGACATTATTTTTATGCCTCATGTTACCATGTGTACGCCATCCACAAGACCAGGGGCGGGATTTGTGGATCCACAACTCTGGTACAATCGTGAAAAAGATCCGACATCGTTGCGGCTCGAGTTTGATGGCCTGAAAGGCCGGGCATGGTTAATGAAGTGGTTGCCTGCACGCGCTTACGATAATGGTCTATATGCCATATTCTCCAATCCAATCGGTATGGATGATGATCAGCTTAAAAATGGCTGCTCCATGATCCTGGACCCATTTGGTGATGTAATTTCGGAGTGCAGAAGTCTTGGTGACGAAGTGGTAACCGCACTAGTCACCAGAGATAAAATTGGAAAGTCCGGTGGGTATCGATATAAAAATGCCCGCAGAACAGACTTGTATGCAGACATCATCGGAGCAGATCATATTGCTGAACAAAAGGTCGTCTGGCTTCAATCGGACCTTGAGGGTTGACTATAAACTAAAGAATTTCTATCTTTTTTCAAAAGCTACAATCTATAACATATGATAACGCTCCTTAATGCAATCGGTACAGCAGAAATTGCCATCGGACTTTCGGTAATTGCCGTTTTCTTTGCGGTAGCCAATTATGGGAAAAACACAATTTTAGGCTACTCCGGAACGCTACTACTCGCTGTGCTTACGGCGCCAATCGTAGCCTTTTTAATTAATTATCTGATCAAAGGGGCAAGAAGGCGTCGGGTATTTACAGGTAGATCCCGGTATCACATTTAACTCCACCGGTTATAAGTTGCTATATTTCCCCAAAAGAATGCTGGATTTTTTATATGTTTACCTTAAAGGTCAAACATGTACGGGGAAAATGTTAAAATATTAGAGGATTCAGCACTTGTACTGCAAGTTGCCGCACAAAATCGTCTGGCATTTGATGAATTGTACGACCGTCACTTTAAATTGGTCTATAATGCTGCGTTTAAAAGGCTAAGAAATGCTGATCAGGCAGCCGATATTGCTCAAGAAGTGTTTGTTCAGCTTTGGACAAGGAAATCCATCGCTCCAATCGAGAATTTACCTGCATATTTATTTACACTGGTGCGTAATAACGTTTTCAAGTTTTTGGAACGTGAACAAAGATATCAGCCCCTGCCTGAACTTTTTGATCAATGGGACGGTAGCACCAGTAATGCCGACGCGGTTTTACTTTACCAGGAGTTTGTTGTCGCCTTTGAACAACTTGTTAACGCTTTATCTCCACAACAGCAAATTATCTTCAGAATGCGCTATGAACAGGAGTTGAGTCCAGCAGAAATTGCTGAAAAGCTGGATATATCTCCAAAAACGGTTAGAAACCAGCTCGGGAAAGCATTAGTTAGACTAAAAAGTGCTGTCGAAATTTCAATTTTGTTCTACTTTATTTTCTCCAGTCGGTAGTAAGTTCAATTTTTTACATTTTTTTTGATTTTTTTCAGCAGCACGTGGGCGGATTCTGTTTATCTCGACTCATATATGTAAACGCTGCCCGATGGAACCATTAAATGAGCAACTATTCTTAGAAATTCTGGCCAAATACAATGCTGGCCGGGCTACTAAAGAAGAGATTGCGTACTTAGAAGCCTATTATAATTTATATGAGTTTAACCAGCCTGATGCAATTCAGCAACGGGAAGCTGAACTGAAAGCAAGTGTAAAGGCGAAGATAGATACTCGTCTCGGCGGCCAGAGCAAGGTGCTGAACATTGCCTTGCGTCGGTATGCTGCAGCGGCGGTAATTTTGCTAGCCCTGACTGCTGGTTTATATTTTACGCTTTATAAGCATGATAGCCGGGAGCGCCAGTTTCTCGTTCAAGACCGGGCACCCGGAGGCCAGAAAGCAACTCTCACGCTTGCTAACGGCGAGATCATAACCCTTGATGGTACTGCTACCGGGAAAATCGCAGAAGAGGCGGGAACAAAGATCCTGAATTCGGCTGAAGGTACGATCATTTATAGCGGTAATCCCAGAAGTGCTCCAACCTCCGCAGTGCAACTACAGAATACGATTGCGACCCCCAAAGGTGGACAGTATCAGCTGATACTGGCAGACGGTACGAGAGTTTGGCTGAATGCGGCATCTTCACTAACCTATCCTACAGCATTTGACTTGCATGAGCGAAAGGTCATGTTAACGGGAGAAGCCTATTTTGAAGTTGCCAAGAATGCGAACGCACCATTCAAAGTTGAAACTCCAAAACAAGTGGTGGAGGTTTTAGGTACACACTTTAATGTCAACGCCTATGTGGATGAAGAGGCAACAACCACCACTTTGCTGGAAGGTTCAGTAAGGATTTCGACCGCTGCTGGTAAAAAGGTCCTTAAGCCGGGTGAGCAGGCGCAGACAAATGCGAACAGTGGAACTATTTTGATGACCTCCGGGGTGG